>Ga0209991_10000002_pt1 | contig 155492 bp, 135 predicted proteins | sample ChitaG_FD_183167 | JGI IMG/M metagenome (GOLD analysis project Ga0209991, IMG submission 183167) | Deep subsurface microbial communities from South Pacific Ocean to uncover new lineages of life (NeLLi) - Chile_00310 metaG (SPAdes)... | ecosystem: Environmental > Aquatic > Marine > Oceanic >... | reverse complement strand
AGCGTAACTCCTTATGTGAGTGTAGGCAAAGCTGTCGTTAGGGGCAACGGCCGTGGAATACCAGCCTTCTGAACTGCCATGGGCACGCCATAGGGTATCCCACCATATCAGCCCGCGTATGGGATGGCGAGTCAGACCACGATCACTAAACACCCGACCCACAGTAATCGGATAACCACTCGGATCTTTCCAGAACATCACGAAGCGGTCGTTATCCAGCCAGTAAGCCTCAACCCGGTGGCCACTAGAGCTATCCTCATTCACCAGATGCCCCATCGGCTCCCAGGGCAGGATAGATTCATCCTCGGCATCAAATACCTGAAACTTGGGATAGGATTGGCCAAGCTCATACTTATACCAGGTTACCACCAGGTCGCCTGCATCGCTCAGCGCCACACCAGGCCAGTTTAAATAGACATCATCAGGGAGATCGTCGTGAACCACGAAGGGATCACCCTGCGGACCGCCCTGGAAAGAATAACGTCTGGCGCAAATCGTCTCCGCATCCCAGACTATGGCAAACTCGTCCTTGTCGTTAAGACTCACCGCAACCGATCTGTTCTTCCAGCTGACATATCCCTGATGGTCTGTCTGAGGGGAACCCAGGGGGTTGCCGCTCGGGTCAAAAAGTTGTAACCGTAAAAGGTCCTCATTAGGATCCAGCCTAGCATATTCTGTCCAGATCAGGACGGTGTTGCCTGCTGAATCCATGTCAAGATGGGAACCGCCGATCCAGTTGGTGTCCGCCACCTTGGTTATCTCGTAAGCATCGGTTAAAGGGCTGCCGTCCGGGTCAAAGAAACGTATATACACGTCAAGCTCGAGCCATGCCCCAAGAGGCTGCAGGTGGTCTACCCATGCTACGGCAAAGTGGCCGTCAGAAGCCATAGCAGTGCGCACGCACTCCTGATTATGGCCAGGCTCAGCCTCGGCTATGCGAAAGGGCCCTGCGAGCGTCCCAGCCCATAGGGTTAAAGCTAAGAGGCTTATACTGAGCATCATTACCTCCTTTGAGTTATTATAAGCAGGTTTTCCGGCAATGTCAAGGCCAAAAAAGAGGAGGGGGCAAGCCCCCTCCTCCAAGGGTTAAGTTTTTACTAATCCTGTAGATCGCCTGCGCTGCCGCCTGCTCCTGTAAGGTCCTCAGGGTCACTGACGGTTACAACCCAGTGTGCGCTATAGATAGCTGGCCTGCCCCCATAGTCGAAGCAGTCACCTTCCTCAACTGTAGTATTCCAGGTGCCTTCGACGGTGAAGTCCACAGTCTCTGGGGGGGTTGAGGGTATATAGAGCCTCCCATAACCTTCCCAGGTGGCGCCGTCATCGACTTCCTTTTGGCCGCTTTGACCTGTGGGTTTCGAGCCGCTGGCACCCGGCCAAAGCTTAATGTAGTAGCCTTCGTAGGGGCCACCCTCGCCGCAGGTGAAGGTGGAAAAACATATAGCGCTGACGAAAAACGTATCGCTGGAACCATAGGTGTTGTCCTCAAGCGTGCCTTCACCATACGTATAGCCCCCCCCCCACGTCAAGTGTTTTTAGACATAATCAAACTAAATAGTATCGAAATGTAATGTTAAACCGCCGAGGGTATCGTTACAACGCTCAGCGCATAACTTGACTCAGGCGTTAGGGTGAGTATTATTCGTGCGTGGCAAGAATGAGCATCCGCTTCAAGATCTCCGGGCTTCTGGTCGTCCTCGTGTTCCTCCTGATGGGTGGCACCGGTTTTATGATCATCCGGTTGGTGCGCAATTCGTTCCTTGAGGAAATAAAGCTTCGCGGCATAATCCTTGCACGCAACGTGGCTTATTCCGCCGAAGATCCCCTTTTGGACCGCGACCACCTTGAACTCGCCACCCTCACCCACAACGCATTAAAGCACACAGGCAGCGCCTATGCCTATATACTTGACGAGGAGGGCATTAGCGCTGTCTCACCCACCATTCTGCTTAAGATCAACCCACAAGAAGACTCCATTGCGATGGTAAAGTCCCTCTGGCAAAAGAAGATCTCCAGCACCATCTCTATCCCGCCCGGTAAAGAGTATGAAGCTCAACTGGTAACCCTCCCCGACTGGATCGGAGAGATATATCGTGAGGCATCCACCAGCCTGGCTCTGACACAAACCGAACCGCCGTGGACCAAGATCTACGAGGTCGCCGCTCCTGTGATGGTCGGCGGAGAGAAAAAGATCGGCGAGTTCCACGTAGGAATTGATCTTACAAGGCTTCAGGAGACCTCACGCAGGATTCAGATGGTGGTTGGCGGCATAACGGTTATAGGTGTCCTCGTAGGTATCCTGAGTGCGTTCGGATTGGGCACCCTACTCATCCGCCCTCTTAGGGCATTGGTTAAAGGTGTCGCAGAGATAGCCAAGGGGAACTTCGACTTCCGTATCCGTAAATCCACCAATGATGAGATAGGCGATCTAACCTCAGCCTTCAACATTATGGCCAAAGACCTGAAGGATAAGGTACTGATCGAGGATGCGTTCAAACGCTACGTCTCCCACCAGGTGGCTGAGGAGATCCTTAAGGACCCTGATGTGTTTGCCAAGTCGCTGAAGGGTGTTAAAAAACGTATAACCGCCTTCTTTGCCGATATCAGAGGATTCACACCCATCTCCGAAAAGTTACCCCCGGAGGAGGTGGTGGCGTTTTTGAACTTCTACCTGCAGGAGATGACCACAATCATCTTCGCCAACGAGGGCACCATAGATAAGTTCATGGGCGACTGCATCATGGCCGTGTTCGGCGCACCGGTGGAGCACGACGACGACGTATACAAAGGGGTCAAATCCGGGGTGGAGATCCAAAAAAAGATAGAGGAGATGAACAAGCAAAGGATTGCTGAGGGTAAACAGGACATCCATGTAGGAATAGGAATAAACTACGGAGAGGCGGTTGTTGGCAACATCGGCTCCACCCAGCGGCTGGAGTACACCGTGATAGGAGACAGCGTTAACACCGCTGCCCGTCTGCAGACCGTGGCCAAAGGCGGTGAGATAGTGGTGTCAGATGCCGTCTACCAGCAAGTCAAGGGGCTCTTCGACTTCCTTCCGATGGAACCGGTAAGGGTAAAGGGGAAGGCCAAGACTTTAATCGTATGGAAGATAAAGATACCCATAAACATTCCTCAAGCTATCGAGCCGACTCCCCCGACGCAACCGCAACATGAACCAAAAGGTCCGGAACCTTTTGCTCCTCCATCACTTCAACCGGAATAGAAAGGGAGATAGATGTTACGCGTTGGAGTAATCGGCGCCGGATACTGGGGGCCGAACCTTATACGTAACTTCGCCTCGATTGATGACGTAAGCCTCGAACAAGTGGCGGATATCAACAAAGCGGCACTTGAAAAGATTAAAGCCGACTACCCAGGTGTAAGAACGACCCTTGACCCGCATGAGCTGTTGGCATCTGACGTTGATGCGGTCTGCATCGCTACAAGCGCACCCACTCACTATGAACTTACCCGCGAAGCCCTGCTTCAGGGTAAACACGTACTCTGCGAGAAGCCTTTGACCTTGAAATCAGAAGAGGCTCAAGAGCTCGTGCAACTCGCGGATGAACGTAACTTGACGCTGATGGTAGGACACCTGATGCTTTATCATCCCGCCATCAGAAAGATCAAGGAGCTCATAGATTCAGGTAAGCTGGGAGACCTACTCTACGTTAATTCGATAAGGGTCAATCTTGGGATCGCCCGATCGAACGAAAACGTCCTGTGGAGCCTGACCCCGCACGATTTATCCATGATACTCTACCTGTTTGACAACGAGATGCCCCTCGGCCTGTCGGCTGCGGGTCAGGACTTCCTCACACCTGGTATAGAGGACATTGTCTTCGTTTCCCTGTTTTTTGCCGCCAACCGCCTGGGGCATGTTCGTGCCTCATGGCTGGATCCCACCAAGATCCGCCGGCTCAAGGTAGCAGGCTCCAAGGGAATGATCGTCTTCGACGACGTGGGCGCAGATTCCACCCTGAAGTTCTACGACGAGTGGATCGAACCCAAGGGCGACGGAGGCTTTGAGCATCACCGCAACTTCACACCCCATGTATACGAGATTGAAAAGGCAGAACCCCTGAGGCTTGAGTGCGAGCACTTTGTCCAATGTGTTCTTGAGGGCAAAAAGCCCCTGACAGACGGTCGGAACGGGCTCGCAGTGGTAACCATACTTGAGCGTGCACAGGCATCGCTTAAAGAAAAAGGAGCATACAAGTCGCTGTAAAATACGAGATTGGAAGATTACTCCCTGCGTTCGTCCTCCGGTGCTCCGTGTCCGTCGCCCTTCGGTCTAAGATTGGGCGGAGTACATACGCTCCAGCCCAATCTCCCCCTTGACTGGGGAGAATAAAAGAGGGGGTGGAATAATCAATCCCTCCGCCCTTCGGGCACCTCCCTTAGCAAGGGAGGCCATAAGTCCCCCTTTTTAAGGGGGATAGAAAAGATTATGGAGGGGGTAAGTCGGGGTCCCCGCGGCGGGACGAATTACCGACGTGGGGCATAAATCAAGAACCCTGGAGACTTAAGATGAACGAGGCAAACTACTTCGTCCACCCCACAGCAGTGGTGGATGAACCCGTAGAGATAGGTGAAGGAACCAAGGTCTGGCACTTTTCGCACATCATGAGCGGCGCCAAGATCGGGGCAAAATGCAGCCTGGGACAGAACGTCTACGTAGGATCGCGCGTCGTAATCGGGAATAACTGCAAGATTCAGAACAACGTGAGCATCTACGATCTGGTAACCCTTGAGGACAACGTGTTCTGCGGCCCAAGCTGCGTGTTTACGAATGATATGAATCCACGCGCCGCTTATCCAAAGGGTGGGGTCTGGATTCCCACCCTGGTGAAGGAAGGTGCATCGATCGGTGCCAACGCAACCATCCTGTGCGGTATAACCCTTGGAAAGCACTGTTTCATCGGTGCCGGGGCGGTTATTCATAAGGACGTGCCGGATTACGCGTTGATGGTCGGTGTTCCCGGCCGTCAGATAGGCTGGATGTGCGAGTGCGGCGAGCGGTTAAGGTTCGACGATAAAGATACTGCAACATGCAACGCACGCTGCAAGGGAACTTACAAGCTTGAGGACGGTAAGGCCAGGAGGATTTCATGAAGGTTCCGCAGATAGATCTGTGGGCGCATCACCAGCCCTTGATGGAAGAGTTCAGGCAGGCGTTCGATGAGGTTCTGCGCTCCGGCAGGTTCATACTCGGACCCCAGGAGAAGGATTTCGAGAAGGCGTGCGCGGATTATCTGGAAGTAAAACACGCCATAGGTGTAGGTAACGGCACCGATGCCCTGGCTATATGCCTGAGAGCCATGGATGTAGGACCTGGTGATGAGGTTATAACCACGCCCTTCACCTTCATCGCCACGGCCGAGGTTATCGTGGCGTTGGGTGCTGTGCCGGTGTTTGCCGATATCAAACCGGACACCTACAACATCGCTCCGGCAAAGATCGAGGCTCGGATCACCGAAAAAACCAAGGTTATTTTGCCTGTGCACCTCTACGGTCAGGCGGTCGAGATGGAGCCTATCCTCGATATCGCTAATAAACGCAATATCAAGGTGTTAGAGGACAGCGCGCAGGCGTTCGGATCAACATACAAAGGTAAGAGAGTGGGTGGTTTTGGTGATCTGACCATCTTTTCGTTCTTCCCTACCAAGAATCTGGGGGCTCTGGGAGATGGTGGGCTTATAACTACCGATAACGACGATCTTTACGAGAAATGCCGCCTGATAAGGGTACACGGCTCGCCGAAGAAATACTATCATACCCTGATCGGCCAGAACTCGCGCCTGGATACCCTGCAGGCAGCTCTCCTCAGGATTAAGCTCAATCACATTGAGACTTACAACCGGAAGAGAGCCGATAACGCAGCCGCTTACAACGATGGACTGAAGGACGTGGTCAAGGTGCCGGTAACCCATCCTGACTGCAACCACATCTATCACCAGTACACGATTCGTACCCCGAAGCGGGACGAGTTGAAGAAATTCCTTAACGAAGCAGAAATCGGCGTCGGCATCCACTACCCCTATCCCCTGCACCGCCAGCCGGTGCTTGAGTATTTAGGGCTTCCCGAAGGCTCGTTCCCAGAGTCCGAAGCCGCGGCCCGCGAGGTGATGTCCCTGCCTTGCTACCCCGAGTTAACCGCCGAGCAGCGCTCCTGGGTGATCGCCAAGATCAGGGAGTTCTTCGTCTGAATAAATCGGAGGCGTAAGGCGCGCTTTTCTGGCAGTTACACGAAAAAGTCAAAGTGCTTTCTAACGTAAAATTCTACAGTTATCACGGCGATCTCGCTGGGGCACGATGACAGGATTTAAGACGAGACCTTGAGATTCCTTGATAGAGGGTGGTCAAAGCCAAGAGGTAATCCAGAGCCAGTGACAAATATGAGATTGCTTCGGCCTGTCTCACCTCCGGCTCTACAGACCTCGCAACGACATTCTTCACTTCTTGTCTTTTGTCTTGCTGTTGTTTGAAAGTAAACTCAGCTTAATCTTCTTCGATCACCACGATTGCGGTGGCCATGTCCTCAAGGTGGGAGATGGAGAGGTGCACCTTCCGATTTCCCAGGAGGGCGGCTGGTTTTCCGTAGACTTTGATTGTGGGTCGTGAGCGCTCGTTGTCTATGATCTCCACGTCCCTCCAGCGGACACCGCGCGAGTGACCGGTGCCGAGCGCTTTAAGAAACGCCTCTTTGGCCGCCCAGCGAGCCGCAAGCCCCTCGGCAAAGTTGGCTCGTCCCAGACAGAAGCTCTGCTCGCGCTCGGTGTAGATGCCATCAAGGAACCGCTTGCCCAACTTTTTATAGGCCTTTCGGATTCGCGCTACCTCGATTATGTCAATCCCTATTCCAAAAATCACCCAACAGAATAAAGATAAACCTAGCAATGTCAAGCCTCTTAAGGAATCCGCAGATGAGAACTCCTGAGGGTCGTTCTCCTTTGGATCGTAGATAAAACGTAGGGGCCGGTTTCAGCGTGCCCCTCGGATGTTTATACATCCGTAGGGTATTAAATCGGCCAGTCCAATTATTCGGGCCGACCTCTAATCGGCAACTTCCCTCTCAATAAATACGTCTTGACATACGCTGATGGCGGGCTAGAATTAGGTATTGCTGACCACCAAGGAGGTTCGATTGCGCCGATTGACACTTGCAGCACTCGTGGGGGTGGGGTTTTTAGCTGCCGCCACGCCCTCCGAGACCTTCAACGCGGTAATCAACCGCTACGCCGGCATAAGCTCGCTTAAGGCCTCGTTTGAGGAACGAATCTGCTCGAAGAAAGACGGCACCTGCCAGATACTCAAAGGCACGTTCACCTACGCTTCGCCCAATAAGTTCCGGGTGGACGTCACCGTGCCCATGGAGCAGCTTGTTTTATCCGACGGTGTGGTCACCTGGATATACCTGCCGACCGCCAACCAGGCCATCAAGACCAAACCAGGACCTGAGCAGGAGATGTTTTTGTTCGTGGAACGTCTGCAGAACTACAGCGAGCAATACACGGTGCAGCTCAAACCAGCCAAGGAGTTCCTCGAGGCGCACTTTACCGTCAAGCCGGGCAAGAAGGTGTTCGTCAAAAGTTTTGTGATGCTGATAGACGCGTCCAGGAACGAACTCGCAGGGATTAAGGTCGAGCAAGGCGATAACGAGGTAATCTTCCTCCTGGAAGACTTCCAGTATAATGCCGAGGTTGCGGAGAGCCAGTTTACCTTCAGCCCACCTGAGGGCACCACGGTGATCGAAGACACGGGCACCGGCTACCAGTGAAATAATCTGGTGAGACTGGAACGCGACAACTTTTGCTTTGCGTGTGGGAAGAAGAATCCCAGGGGGTTAAAGTTAGATATAGAAGTAGACACTGAGGGTGCGCGCTTTGAGTATGTTGTGCCTGCCGATCTTCAAGGATGGCAAGGCTTTACTCACGGCGGGATCATCTCAACCATGCTGGACGAGGTGATGGTCTGGGCCGCGGCAGGACGCGAGATTGAAACGGTGACCGCGGAGATTAACGTGCGCTTCAAGAACCCTTTGCCCACCAACCACACCGTCACCCTCGAGGGGAAGGTTACCGAGGAGCGCAAACGCATGGTGCTGGCAGAAGCCAGGGCGTTCGACTCCAACAAGGTCTACGCCGAGGCAACGGGTAAGCTCTTCCGTGTCCCATAACACCCGTAACACCCGTAACACCCGTACCCCTACGGGGCAGAGCCTACCCCTTGAGATACTTATTGTATCTCATAGGGTATTTTCACTATTACTCGGAGCTTGCGCTCCGGTCACAAGGACATAACACACCTCTAGGTATGACAAATCTACCGCGAGTTTCTGTTATCAATCTGGGCTGTCCCAAGAACAGGGTGGACGCAGAGATCATACTTGCCGAGCTGGCTCAGGCCGGATTCCCGATTACGGGTGATGCAACCGATGCCCAGGCGGTAATAGTGAACACCTGCGCTTTCTTAGAAGAAGCGATAGAGGAATCGGCCCAGGTGATAGAGACGCAGCAGGAGCGGCGCAGGCGAGGCGAGATCGAGACGCTGTTCGTGACCGGCTGCCTGCCCCAGCGAGAACCTAGGGAGCTTGTAGGTCGCTTTCCCTGGGTGGATGCATTTCTGGGCCTCGATCAGATCCCTGATATACCCGGATTGCTAAGGGAGAATACTCATCCGGGCCAGGTGCTGGTCTCGGCTACGCCGTGCTGGAACCCGGGTAGAGACTTCCCAAGACTCTTATCCACACCCTCCCACTACGCTTATCTTCGACTTACCGAGGGCTGCTCGAACTGCTGCTCATACTGCACCATCCCGATGATCAGGGGCCCTTTGAGGCTAAGGAGGACGGAGGACATCCTTAAGGAAGCTGGTGATCTCGTGACATTGGGAATAAAAGAGCTGATCCTGATCGCCCAGGACACTGCCGCGCACCCGGAGCTATCAACGATTCTGAAAGGCTTGGAAAGGACCGACGGTTTACGCTGGATTCGCCTGCTCTACGCCCATCCTGCTCATTTGAAAGAGGAGATTCTGGAACAGATGGCGGCAAGCGATAAGGTTTTGAATTACATAGACATGCCAATCCAGCACCTTGCAGATAGCGTTCTTGAAAGGATGAACCGCAATGTAGGGGCGGATAGGACTGAAAGGCTGGTCAAAAAGGCACGCAGTCTCGATCCACAATTCTCGATCAGGACCACGGTGATTGTGGGTTTTCCAGCTGAGACCGAGGAGGAGTTTGAGGTGTTACTTGAAGGACTCATACGTTTGCGCTTTACACATCTGGGAATATTCGTATACTCGCGGGAGGAAGGGACCCAGGCTTGCGAGATGCCTGATCAGGTGTCCTGGGAGGTAAAAAAGGAGCGCGCCGAAAGGCTCGTCGATCTCGCTGCAAAGCTGCAAGCCGAAGAGACTGAGCGACTTAAAGGAACAAAACAGAAAGCGGTGGTGGATTTCGCTAAGGAAGCCTCTGAGGATTGTGTTACATGCGTTGGCCGTCTTTGGAGCGACGCTCCTGAGATTGACAGGGTAGTCGAGATCGAAGGACCAGGTGTTAATCAAGGATGTTTCGGAAAAGTGGAAATAACCGGAGGAAGAAATGATCGCATCTTTGCTCGTTGGATTGAGTCTATTTAATGCATCCATAACTGAGATCGTAAGCTTTCCTATCAAGCCCACGGGTGAGGTCTACGTGGGCAAGTACTTCCGTGACACCACCTACGGCCGCTACAACATAGACGTGGGTATAGAGGTATCGACCGATCTGGTGGACGTGGCCGGGCAGCGGTTCTTTATACTGTACCGTGACGAACTGGAAGCTGGCAAACAGCTGGGAAATGTCGCGTTTGATCCGTTCATGGCCCACTACTATCTAACGGGCGGTTTCCGTTTCAACCTATTCGACAAGGCTACAGTGAGCACCTATCTGGTTCACGACTGCATCCATAATATCGATCGCTCCTATGACTCCCTCAAGGTGGTGTTCAACCGGGTGACCTTCGCAGCAGGCACACCCGGTGCATTCAACAACCGGAACTTGGAACACATCAAGAAAGGCGCGTGGTATGAGCGGTTCAACGCAAGGCTTACCTATGCCTGGTATCCGCATGATACGGTGATTGACGCCCTGAACTCCACCGATCTTTTCCACGACTATCAGATAGACCTTATCTTCGATCAGCCGATCTACAAAAATATCTACGCCTCTGCGCGAATCTACGGCTACCTTGCCCGTTTCAGACCGGGATGGGACTCCGACACCCTTGATCTCGATCCCTTCTGGGAGCACAAGTTTGCCCCGCAGGCAGGCATAGGCTTCCTTCGAGAAAAGGCCGCCTTCGAGATCTACCTTCGCTACTGGGTCTCCGCCGACTTCCGGCTGCACGCCCCTGGCCCCTGGCCCTATCTGGGCCTGCACCTGCGCTTTCAATGAACGCCCTCCTTAGTCCTTCCCTCTCTACACTCCTCAGGCTTGCAAGAATCAAGATCCTGATTGCAGGGTTATTGATCATGACAGGATGCCACCTTTTCGTCAGGCCAACCCCTGAACTAGCGTTTATCGAACAAGCCCAGGGTTCCTACCAATACACCGACTCCACAGACACATACAAAGGCCGTTTTTTGCTGTTTGCTCATGAAGATCGTCTGGCTATCGATCTCTTTGCGGCTTACTTCCATGTTGCCTCGATCCGTCACAACCCCGACTCAACCCTGCTTTACCTACCCATCAATGGAAAGGTATTGATAGTGGGGCCGGATGACGACCTTCCCCTAGAAGGCTGGGGGATACCTGTCGCTCCCCTGGCCGCGGCCTACAAAGGGATGCTGCCGGATGAACCTGACAGCATCACGGGATTTGCTGATACTCTGATTTTGTGGAAGGACGGCACCGCCTACCTGCAACCCCATGATAGTTCGAAGCTTATAGGTCTAAAGGGCAGAGGTTGGGAACTCTGGCGTGAGGGTGCGTTTGAGACAATGCCGAATCGCGCACAAAAGATTGTATTCAGGAGAGCGGATTCCGAACTCCTTCTGGAGTTTATTGACCTCCAGGTTATTGAACGCGAGCCGGTCAAGGTGTTTTCGCTTAACCTGCCCGAAGGGGTCGAACGCCTGGACTACAGATAATTCAGACAAATTGTATGCCAGTAGAGCTAATGCTGATGGGGTGTGTTACGGGTGTTATTCCCTTGTGAGCGGAGCGCAAGCTCCGAGTAATTATGAGAATGCCCCGCAAGGGTATGTCCTTGATTAAGGGGCGTTAGCCCCAGGGAGTTATGGAGATGCCCCGCAAGGGTACGGGTGTTACGGGTGTTACGGGTTAACGGGTTGACATACGTCATAAGATGACTATAATTAGAGCGTTGGTAGCCAAAGATGGCTGCCAGACAAGGAGAAAAATACATGCGTTTATTCATCGGAAACCTTCCCCATTCTTACAACGAGGAGAAGGTACGTGAGATCTTCGCCGAACATGGTGAAGTCTCGAAGGTAGCGGTCCCAACCGATCGTTACACCAATGCGCCTCGCGGTTTTGCCTTTGTGGAGATGCCGAATGACGAGGAAGCAAAAAAGGCCATTAGTGCCGTTAATGGAACAGAGCACGAAGGCCGTGAACTTAGAGTAGAAGAAGCCCGTCCCCCGCGCGAGCGGGGCGATCGCGGCGATCGCGGCGGCTTCGATCGAGGCAGCGGTTCACGTAACCGCTGGTAAACCACCAAAATGTCTTTCTCGCCATTCTTGACAGTTAGTTGATCGAGATCGAGAGAAAGTTCGTAAGCGCCGGCATAAGCCGGCGCTTCCTTTGTTAAAACATGGTTCCGTGAACGCCAACGGATATGAAAACTCAGGACCGCATCCAGTGCTCTGATGCAACCACCTCTTCGGGTCTTTACTTCGTGCGTCTGGAACGCGCCACGGAAACCATCTCCCGCAAGGTCGTGCTGATGCGGTAGTGGAAAGATAAGGAAGACATTGAAAGGCGGCCCCATGCCCGAAGTGAGGCGAAGGGCCGACTTTTTCTTCCACTCCCACCCTATTGACATATTCAAATCCTCATCTATACTAATCCCGGGTATAGAATCCTTAAAGGACTGTACCCAGGCAGATTAACCTTATGCTGTACACGTGAGAGGTTAAAGTCATAATCCTCTTACGAGGGGAAGATGCTAAACTCCAGGCTAGGAGGTAGCTGTGAGACGTTATGGTCTGATCGTAGTGGGGATGCTTTTTGCCCTGAACAAAATTCCCGCAAGTAAGATAGTAACCCAGAACGACTGGCACGGAGGTCCTGGAATCACAGAGCCGGCAGATAACTGGGGTATAGGTTTCTACGAATCGGCTAACATCAATTACCTTTATCAATGGGGCAGGCTCTCCCTGGCAATAGTCATCAACTCAAGCTTGTCACCTGAACAACATCATATCGGGGATATGCGTTCCGACTTGGACAAAAAAGTGGGAGTCGGTAATATGGACGAAGGCCCTGGTAGTATCGCGGATCTTGATGTGATCGTAGCCGGCAGTAACGGAATCCGGTGGTATGAAAATGACGGAACCGGTAACTTTTCCACCTACCATACCATCCCCTACTCCTACGGCACTTACCTCGGCTATGATATAGCAGACTTTAACCTTGATGGAGCTGACGATATAGTTATCGGAAATTACCAAGCAGGCAAGATATGGCTCTGCTTGAACGACGGCAGTGGTCATTTTTCCCACTACATCTGTGTCGGTGACCATCCGGATGTTCATCAGGTCGCGGCAAAGGATTTCGACAACGACGGGGATATAGACGTCGTCTCCACCAGGCATCATAAATCTGAATCCTTTGAGGGTAGTATCTACTGGTTTAAAAACGACGGCACAAACCAGAACTTTACTCGCTACACTATTGAATCTATAGGACCGGTAGCTGCGCGAAGAATAAACGCCGGCGATCTGGACGCAGACGGCGATATCGATTTCGTGGTAGGCTCTTATGCGACCTATTGGTACGAGAACCGAATCAAGGAAGACGACGATCCCGAGCATGGTTTCGTAAGACATTCGCTTGATTACCACAAAAACCTCTATGATTGGATAGGGGATGTAGATAAAGACGGCTACCTGGACATAATTACCGCCAACATCGCTGAAGCCCTTCCCCTATCTCTTACCTATCCCACGTGGTGGGAGAATGATGGTATTAGCAGCTTCTCTGCACATCCTCTCCCCCCCGCGGCGTACCATGCCGAAGCTGTGGTTTCCGTAGACATCGATTACGACGGCGATATAGATATCGTTCAATCTTTCTGGGGCACGACAGGAGGCGGTGCTTCACTTGGCTGGTATGAAAACGACGGCAACCAGAACTTCACCTATCGGAAATATTCAATGTACCCGTACTCTTGCGATCTACAAGTAGGTGACGTAAGTGGAAACGGGTTTGCGGACCTGATTACCTCCACTCACAGTCCAGGGACAAGCATCGACTGGTGGGAGCTGTTCGACAGCTTCGCAGAGCAAGGCGAACTTACCTCCTGTATCTTCGATGCAGGGGCTGCGGTCAAGTGGGAAGCCATCGAGTGGTATGAAGAAACCCCTGAAGGTACCAACGTAGGTTTCAAAGTACGCACGAGCAACTCGATTGACGAGTGGCCGGATTGGAGCACGTGTCAGCTCCTGGACGATACCACAATCTTCTCACTGGACTCGGTGGTAGATCAAGATACCCGCTACCTGCAGTACAAAACCATCCTTTCTACAAGCGACCCTGACTACTCCCCCTTCCTTTATGAAGTGCGTGTAACCTACGATGATGCCCCGGCAGTGGCAGAGCTCCCTGAGAGCTCCTGCGAGCTTCGAGTAGAGGGCAATACGGTGTACTATACCGTAGCTCCGGGTGAAACCGGACTTCTTTCGGTATTCGACGTCAGCGGTAGGCGCATTGTGACAGAAGAAGTTTCAAAGGCAGGATACCTGGAGCTTGAGGGATTATCTGCAGGCCTTTACTTCGTGCGTCTCGAACACTCAACCGGAACCGTCTCCCGCAAGCTCGTGCTGATCCGGTAAGTTGTGAGAGATTCAAGGATTATGAAGCGCCCCACAAGGGGCGCTTTCTATTTGAGTTCTCTGTATAGATACCAGTCCCTGCGGCCCGACCCTCGATCGAGGTATATCTCGAACCGCTCGTCCCCCTCCGTCCTTACCACATAAACATTACGATGATGGCGCAAGAGCCATGAGCGTTTGGCAGGTGCCGCAGGCGAGAACCCGTGATCGTGCCAGCTTCGAACTATCTCTTCGATCTTGTACTCCTTGCCCCGCCAGATAAAACTGAGGGGAGTCGGTTCTTCTTCCGAAGTAACAACCTCGATCTTCTCCCCTATGAAACGCCCCCCTCCCGTAACACCCGTAACACCCGTAACACCCGTATCTCCCGTCCCTCCACGACTGAGCCTATCTTTTCCTGACATTAGCTAATCTTCCTAAAGGTGGTGTGTTACGTGCGGGTTACTCGTAGTCACCCCACAACATACGCCAGTTCCTGGGATTCTTGTGATCCGGGATGCGCAACAACACCGCAGCAGGGATATGACCGTCGTCGATCCGCACAAACACAAGCTCGCCGCCAAGGAAGTAGACGTCGTCAACCGAATTCACCTGCCACTTGCCGCCCACCTCTTTACCAAGGGTTACCACTTCATCGGCAATCTCCGGATCAAGAAGTGCCGTAAGAATCGCCTCGTGCTCAGGGGAAAGTTTGCTCGTCTGCTCTATCGTTCCCTTAAGTGAATCAAGCTGCGCCTGAAAGCTTTCGATCTCTGCGGTCTTGGCTTCGATCTGCTCGGCAAGATTCGCCCTCGGGGTAAGGGCGATAAGATAGAATCCGCCTGCACCGGCGATAACGCCTATCAAAAGCGCCAGTATGCTAATAAGAAACTTTGAAAATCCACCCTTGCGTTTTTCTACGTCTCCTGGTGTTACGGACATTACTTCTCCTCCGGGAGCGGGTAGACTCCCCAAAAAATTCTATCCGGTTTCTTGGTTGATAACGATCCAAACGTAAATGGATCAGCCCATTGCAGCTGGGAGGTGCCGATCAAAGTCTCTTGTTTAGGATCTGAGTGGTTGTCAGAGTCCGAGAATACGAGCGTAAAAAGGAGATGATCCATGGAACCTTCCGTACCAAAGCGAACCCAGGCTATCCCCAACTCCGCTGACCATCGGTTGCCTTCACGATAAAAGCCTGACTTGATATCAGGCTCATAGTCCGCATCCTCAGGCAGCCACATACGCACCACCGACTTGCCGTCCAGGGTTTGGGCCACGGCAATCTGGGTAACGTATGGGTCTTTCCTGCGATTCCATAACTCAGGATAGTAATCTTGAGCCTCGGACTCCACCACGGTCAAACGATCGAACCACAGCTCCAGATGGTCACTCTTCAGGATCTCATCTGCATTAGCGGGTTGCACGAACTCATCGTCGGTAACCTCAACGAAGAGATAGAGGTAATGGCTGTCGTAGAGCGCCCTTACCGTTATGGATGCGTCATCTCCCCCATCCCACTTATTCTCGCCAAAGGTAACCCATGTAGAATCCGCCGCCCATGGCCGATTCCAATCCGCCTCATCATCCTCGCCGTCAAAGCTGATGCTCCCATCAAGTTTCTCCGCATAGATAGTCGAGTATCCTGCAGAAACATCCACATCACCCCATATCTTTTCTACATAGCCGATACCGGTTGCCGCATCAAAACCGATTATAAATCCCAGCCCCAGTATCCCCCCTGAGGCCGAGGTGCGTTCCCAGAACGCTCCCTGATCCTCGTCCCATTCAAGACCCCATTCGTTAAACCGGTGCATAAATCCCATGTGCTGAAAAACGTGCAGTATATCTTCTTCCCAGGAAAGCATCACCTCGGTGCCGAAGTCTTCATCAAAAGGCAGGCCCTGATCGAGCACCCTTTTGAGGCCTTGTTCGTGTTCCAGAAGGATGAGTACTCGATTCACCCGATTGCTTAGCTCTCCCCTCTCCGGATCGATGCGATAATAGACCAGCGCGATATCATCCGCGCCGTCGGCGTTGAAGTCGGCTATAACCGCGCCTGCAGTATCCGCAACCACGCCCGAAGGGACGAAATCCATAGCGACCTCTTTAAGACCAGCATAGGCAGGACTCAGGATCGCCAACGAAATTATCACGATTCCTTTCATCAATGCTCCTCCGATCAATAAGAATACCGAGGATTAAGCATTTTGCAAGTTGACAAACAGCTCTCGACGACTACTCTGAAGGAAAGGAGATGCGAATGAGAACCAGGATTCCCGCAGCTTTAATATCTATCCTGATGCTGGCCGCTACCGCGTGCGGAAAGGAAGCGGTGGTCGTCAACACGTGGACGAGCGTTGAGGGCTACTCGTTCAATATCGAGATAGGTGAGCAAGCGCCGGAACTTGACCTCTCCCCCAGCTTACGGGTGATACCCAAAGATGACGAGTTCAAAGGCGCACTCAAGCTAATTATGCGCTACCCCAAAGCAGAAGAGCGGCTGGACGTGATGGTTGTGGACATCTTTTCAAAGCGCAAGCCCAAGGTGGGACTGCCGAAGATAAAGGTCAAGGTCGCCTGCCTGCTGCTTGATGAGTTGATTGAGGATCACAATTTCGACGCGCCCCAGGTTGCCGATGGAGACTGGAAGAGACTTGGAACATACACCCTCAAGCCAGGCCAGGAAAAGACGCTGAAGGTCAAAGGTGCGGCTAACCACAAGCTGGTCGTGATACGTTCCGAGATTTATGACGCCGACGGCAAAACCCTTCTTGTCCGCTACCTGCACGGGTTCGAGTTGGAGTAGAATGGTTACTAAAACATACTTCGGGATTTTCTTGCCAAGGCTCCAAATACGCCTTGAGAAAGACGAAGAAGAATTTGAAATACAGTCTGGATTTTCGATAAAAAAGATACCTCCAGAACTAAAAGATTTCCCATCCCTCGGAGAGGAAGCTACTAAGGTTCTTTCATCCGCAGATAAAAAGTACATCAATGAAGCCTCTTGGTGCTTTGCCTGTAATTTTGAAGACCCTTATGAAGATAAGTCGAACCCTGATAATCTTACCGATGAAGAAAGAATACGGCAGAGAGACGAAAATCTCACACAAGCCAACGAGTTCTTGTGGCGCTTCATCTTGATTACTGCATTTAAGTATCATAGCTATCTCTTTTGCCCATACAAATGCACGACCTCCAAAGAATTGAGCAGTATCTGGTTCTCAAAACCCAAACCAACCCCGCCTGGCGACGACGAGAAAACCATTAAGGACTTTCTTCAAGGGAAAGCCTTCTGGAATTATTCCATAAAGAAGCAACAACTCCACACCCTCAAAGATATCTTCGTTAAGATAAATGAAAAGCTAAACCTCGCGGGAGATGACCAGCAGAAATTTAGGAACTCTATAATTTCGGCTAGAGAAGCATTCCAAGAAAAGGATATGGCCAATCAGCTTCTTCTATTTACGATAAGTCTCGAGAATTTGTTCAACGATGGCCACGGTAACATTAACCACAAAATGTGCACTAGAATGGCTTGTTTTTTGAAAAGCAATTATGAAGAACGTAAAGAGGTTTACGACGAAATGAAAAGGGTATATGGAATACGATCCCGAATATCACACGGGGATTTGAATTACAACAATCCTAAGCAGGTTATAGAGTTAATTATAACACGGCTAAACGTTCGTAAATTGGCATGTGAAGTTCTAAGCAAGTTTCTTGAAAATGAAAAATTGTGGAGTGTTTTTGACTCAGACAATGCATGGAAAGAATTCCTTCGAGGGTTAGATTTGGGGAAGCATAGCTTACAAACGACACAACCAACGTAGTAGTAAGGTAGCGCGAACCTTCAGGTTCGCTAGCGAGGCTAATACCCTATGAGCGCCTAAAGTGCTCAAGGGGCACACTGAGACTCGCACTACATGTTTTATTCAACGTCTCACCCATCGTCATTGCGAGCCTCGAAGAGGCGAAGCTCCGAAGGGCGAACGTAGTGAGCAATCTCATAGCTCCTTTCTATGAATACTAGGTTAGTGCAATGAGATTGCTTCGTCACGCGTCTCCTTCGGAGCCGAACGTTCCTCGCAATGACGGGTAATGAAAACTGGCCGACCTTAAGGTCGGCCCCTACGTTAAAATCTCTGAAAGGTTAAACGCTACTTGATTACAATATACTCGGCGACCGCGTGAGGTTCGGGAACCGGCAGATTATCCTCTTGAAGCCCCTGGATGTGAAGCTCTATTGCCTCATACATGTTATGCTCAAGCTCCTCACGAGTCTGGCCGGTTGCCACACAACCTGGCAAGTCAGGCGAATACGCCGAGTAGTTACCGTCAGCCTTTTCGATAACAATAAGGAAACGGTGCATGCCTACCTCCTTTCCTTTTTCTTTAACTGTGCCTGCTTGAGAACACTATCTAGAGTACCTGCGGCTAGATCATGATTGGGATGACCCGCAATGGTCACCCGCCCACGCTTTGCAGGATGTTTATACTATCGATGGCTGCCTTTCGTTGCAACCAGATACCAGCCGTCGGCCTCTATCATCTTAATAACCTCATGAACCTTCAATAGAGAACTATACATGGGGGATAACGCATGTCAAGAGTTTCCGCGCCAGCCTCACAACAATAATGAGATTCCCCGCAACTCTCGCGATGACGAGACCTTTTCGGGGTCCCCGCGCGTCCGCGCAGCGGACGTGTGGGGTATAGGCCGCCTGCGATCTTTTTGCTTTCAGCAAAAAGGAGCAACTACTTATGATGCGGGCACTTGCCGGTCCTTGCCTTCTCGCAGCCGCCGTCCTTGCAGTCCGGGCAAGGAACCTGGGGAAAGCCGAGTATGAAATTGGTAACGTTGGGCAAAAAGCAGGGCACAAACTCCTTGGGAAGCTGTGCGTACTCGGATACGGCGCCGGTCTCAGCCGCCTGGAACAGATGATTGGCGGTACAGCAGGTCTTGATGATGTAGTTCTCCTTGCCGATTTCAGTAAAGAGCGCCTCGAGAGCGGGTGCGTTCTGCTCGGCAACAACCTGCACGTCCTTGGCACCGAAGAAAGCAAGAACGCGTGAATCCACGTTTTTCAGATCCTCACGTGGATCGTAGGTAAGGAAGAAGCGGTACCAGGAACTTCGTACAACCTCGAGCTGGCCTTCAAGACGCTTCTCGACGTAATCATTCAGGTTACCCAAGGCCTTGCGCTCTTTCTTGGTTGTCTCTCTCTTTATGTAGGCCTTGGTTACTTTTTTAAGGTCTTTGCGGAGCTCGTCTTCACCTTCACCTGTGAGGGCATACTCTAAAAGCTGGTCCTGCAGAGCCCGCTGCTCGGCTATCTCTTCTTCGGATAAGCCTTCGGCTTCAAGAAGAGCAACCATCTGGGCCTTGAGAACCTCGTCTCCGGGCAGGGCGGTTCCAGCCATGAGCACCACGAACTCGACGTCCGGGTTGTCTGCTGCAACCATTCCCGCGATAATGCCACCTTCACTGTGACCAAGAAGACCGATCTTCGTGGTATCAACCTCGGTACGGGTTTTCAGATAATCTACCTGGGCCTTAACGTCTTCGGCGTAGTCCTTACTTGTATTTTCACCCAAACCACCCTCACCTGTGGACTCGAGAAAGCCGCGGTCGTCGCAGCGTAAGACCGCTATACCGTTACGGGTAAGATGGTCGGCAATTATGGCAAAAATCTTGAAACCGAATATGTTCTCGTCACGATCCTGCTTGCCGCTTCCCGTTATGAGGATCGTGGCAGGGAAAGGCCCCTCACCTTCGGGGATGGTTAAGGTTCCTGCCAGGGTTACGTCCTCGGTAGATTCTATCTTGACCTCTTCTTCGATGTAGGGAAGCTCGACTTCGAGGAGAGGTTTGAGGTAGAAGGTTCCTGTAGACGGACCCTGGGTGAAGTCGCCTGTGATTTCCCCTTCGGCAAGTTCGCCGTCGAATATCGCCAGTGTACCGGGTTCGGGTTCGAGCTCGAAGTGAACCTTGCTGCCCTCGAAGGTCACGTTTATAAGTTCAAGGTCCTTGGCACCTTGCTGGGGGATATCTATGGTAGCGGTGAGTTCATCACCCCCGGTGACGAATTCGACTTCCATCCCAAGCTCGATGCCGTGTATCTTGATGCCGCCTTCCCAGGTGCCTTCGATGGATTGCTGTGCGAAGGCAAGTACTACCAAACCTACCAACCCCAGGATGAAACGTTTCATTAAATTACCTCCGTTTGAATCGTTTGATGTTTATGTTACAAACCGAGGGACAAGTTTATTCACGAAAAGAGCTTTGGCAAGCTTTTTGGAGTGCAACAACTGCGTTGTTGCAAAGCAGCATTTGGCCGCTTGCAATCTTTTGTCACCCTCCCCCTACCCCCTCCCGTCAAGGGAGGGGTGTATCTGCGAACCTCCCCGTGCTCAATTTGGAATGAACAACCGCGTTGTTGCCGCAATGACTATCATCTTTCGGAGGATGAGATCATTCATAATCACCTCCCCCTTGACGGGGGAGGATAAAGGAGGGGGTGATTTAAATGCTCCTTTGTGTTGCACACACTTGTGCCCTTTAGGGTAAAAGATCGCAAATCTCAAAGATCACAGGTAACCATGTGGGATAGGTCTTCTAGCCTGTTTTGTAAAGATTATCCCGCTTGACAAAATTTTTATGTGCGGTATACTGTCCATAATAATTTGGGTAAACAGAATTTTTTGGAGGTGACAGATGAAGAAAACCTTGAGCACTATCTCCATATTACTAATATGCATTACTTACACTAAGGTACATGGGCTTGAATTAAACACGGTTTACGGAGCACGATTACAAGGGTTCAGCTTGTTAAACGACAGCACCGGTACAGTGATTGGTAATGATAAAACAGCCTATATTGGGTTTGGACCAGTATACCTTGGCTATTCTTTATTCAACCAAGGGATTGTGGGGACTCCCTATCATCGGATATCTCTAGGGACAAAGTTTTCTATAAGCAAGTTTTACGTTGATCTTTGCCTGGCTATCTTGATGGATAAGGATTTTAATGGGGTACCCCCTGTGATTGGATTCGCATCTTACAGCTCCAGCTTGGCTTTGCTTGACGATATGGGTCTGTCTTTAGGGCTTGGTGTTGAGTATCCGTTGTTGAAAATCCCTACAAATGGGAAATTTGAACATGTTATCGCTGTGCGTGGCGAAACACACCCCACTTCGTTTACGGCAAGCATAGGCTTAACCTATTTCAAGGGTGTCAAGGCAGATTCAATGGATAAACTTCTTGCCAAATTAACTCGTACCTCTCCTGAAAAAGAGAAAACGGATTGGAGAGAACTATACCAAGGGCCCAGGGACTCCCTGATACAAAGCAATGAGTCTTTCGGTTGTTTCTACGAGGTATCACCAAGCATAAATGAGGAAGAGCCGGTGGAATTGCCGGAAGTAGAGAAATTTACGGAGCTTACTGTAATAGAGAGAGATCACTCTAAAGAACGAAACGCTGCCATCAAACTTGTTAAAGACCTCCTAACCGATCTGGAAAGCGAATACCCGACATTCAGCGGTCAATGTTTACTCAACTATGGCAATTTGAATTTGGTTCCTTACCCGATAGTAAGATGGAAGATAGTTAACGTTTATCCAATGTTCGTAACCAAGTGGGATATGGACGATATGATAGCTGTATACGAAAAGCTGGTTGATGCAAACCCTTTGGTTCGTCGCACCCCTCTGCTGGATGCAAAAGAAAAATACGAGTGGGGTCTTTACCTTAAAGTTATGACTGTTTACAGCATAGCCTGTGAGAATGGCTTTTACATAAGAGACCTAATCCGTAGGTGCAACGGCGTTGAAACTCACACCCCCTCTGACTTTTATGAAGGTTTTGAGAATACATGGGAATATGGGGGAAATTTACAAGATAGTGTCAAGATTGAATTCATACGTGACAACCAGCCAATGGAAATCTGGATAGAACCCGTCTACGGACTAAATCTTGCTGGCGATTACTTTTATGGTTCGCCGTTGTTTACTGCCGACAAAAACATAATGATCCCTTTGGAAACTTACAGCCAACCACTACACCCTGAGATAACCAAAAAGTTTAATGAACTGACGAGTAACTTGTTGGGTAGATATCCCTACGGTGAAAACGGTTACCTGACATGGAGTTTGGGATACATGAAGGTAGAGGATTTACCACCCCACAGCACGCTGACACAATATACGCAGGCGGTTAAAGTAGAGATTGAATACACGGTAGGCGGTTTTCTACGGCATGAAGATTGTATGTTCAAGATTTACAAGATTGACTTAACCTCACCTACGGATGACACTAAGGGGATGTGGCAAATATACGGAATTGACGACCGCATGTATTAAAATCGGATTATCCCGCGGACTACAGAGTCCGCGCTACACGTGCCCCCTTGTCATTGCGAGCAAGCCACAGGCTTGCGTGGCACCAAAGGATGACGTCTGCGGAATAATCTCATAGCTCTTTCCTATGAATACTAGGTTAGTGCAATGAGATTGTTTCGTCACGCGTCTCCTTCGGAGCCGAACGTTCCTCGCAATGACGGGTAATGAAAACTGGCCGACCTAAAGCGTAGCTTGCAGCCTTGGCTGCATACGTCGGTCCCTACGCCACTTAAATGCTCCTTTTGTGTTGCACACACTTGTGCCCTTTAGGGTAAAAGATCGCAGGTAACTATGTGGGACAGGCTCTCCAGCCTGTTCGTGATTATCCCCGGTTATGGTAAAAGATCGCAGAAAGATTCCAGGACAACCTGTAGACCGACCTTACCACGTCTTGTCATTGCGAGGAGTACGACTCGGAGAGTCGTTACGACGAAGCTCCGAAGGGCGAACGAAGGGAGCAATCTCATATATAAAATGAAACTATTAACTCAACTCTTCACCCCAGACATTCGCTCAGCTCTCTGCTGCAAATCTGAAGTAACTCTTTTACATTTTGCATTTTAACCGAAGGACGACGCTTGCGGAGTAAATTTGCAATGCGCGCGTCAGCGCGCCCTTGTCGATAATCTAATCCCCCCTACCCCCCTTATCGAAGGGGGGCTACCTAATAACGTCCCCCTTTCCAAGGGGGATACAGGGGGATCTGTGCATTTTGCATTTTTCACTTTGCAATTTGCAATGCGCGCGTCAGCGCGATTTTGTCCAGCTTTTGTCCAGCTTTTGGGGAGCTTTTGTCCAGCTTTTGACCAGCTTTTTTTGACAGCGAAATTGCCTCAGCAGACAGGGTTCAAGCGCTCTTTTAAGGGGTGATTGTATTATGCGACCGGCACTTTTACCTTTGCCAGCTGAGTGCAAGCACCGGTAGGACAGGCCTTTACGCATTCGCCGCAGCCCATGCACTTCTCAGGTATAATCTTGTGCAACTCGCCGGGCTCACCCTCAATGGCCTTGAACTTGCAGGCCTCAAAGCACTTGTGATTACCCTCGCATCTCGAAATCTCTATCTCCGCCTTGGGCCTGGGGAGGGCAAAGTCCACGAAGCAGCTCTTTACCGGGCACTTGGCATAGCAGATGCCGCAGTCGGTGCACTTTTCGAGGTCCATCTTCGGCAGGTTATCAACCATCTGGAGCGCGTCATAGGGGCACATCTTCACGCAGATCGAGCAGGCATGGCAGCCCATCTTGCACACACCGCGCACCGCCTTGCCCCGCTCAAGCGAGTTGCAGGCCAGGTAGACCTCTTTTGAGATCGGTATGAGCCTCAGCACGTCCTTCGGACAAACCTGCACGCAGATTCCGCAGCCCGTGCATTTGGAGCGGTCAACTATAGGCAAGCCGTTGGATCCCATGTGGACGGCGTCAAAGGGACAGACTTCCTCACAGTCACCGTATCCCAGACACCCGTATTGGCAGGCCTTGGTTCCGCCGGTGATCAGGTTAGCTGCACGGCAGGTGCGGATGCCCTGGTAGTCGGCTGACTCTGCCACGATGTCATTTCCGCCCTGACATAAGAGAAACGCCACCTTGTGCTCGCCACCCACCACCTCCACGCCCATTATCTCACCGATCTGTTCTGCAAGGGATGGTCCGCCCACAGGACAGGCATCAGCCGGGGCATCTCCCTTGGCAATGGCAGCGGCAAACGCCTCGCAGCCCGGATAACCGCATGCGCCGCAGTTGGCAGCGGGAAGAATCGCACGGATGCTTTCCTCCAAAGGATTCGGCTTAACCCCAAGCTTTAGGTGGGCAAAAACAAGTATCACTACGAGAATCAACCCCAATCCTCCCAGAGAAGCCAGGGCAACAAGAACTATCGTACCCATCAAGGCGAGATCCCGAACATGTTGACAAAGCCGAAGAAGGCGATTGAAACAAGTGCAGCGGCAATGAACGCTATTGGATAGCCTCGGAAGGACTTTGAGATGGGCGCCAGCTCCAGACGTTCACGGATGGCTGCAAACAGAACCATGACCAGACCAAACCCAAGGGCCGTGCCGATGGCAAAGATCGTGCCCTGAAGGAAGCCGAATTTGTTGTCGATAACAAGGAAAGCAACTCCCAGGATCGCGCAGTTGGTAGTGATTAAAGGAAGGTAGATTCCCAGAGCCGAATAGAGCACCGGAACGAATTTTTTGAGAAACATCTCAACCAGCTGCACGAGCGACGCGATCACAAGGATGAAGCTCACCGTGCGCAGGAAGACAAGACCCTGGGGGAGTATGCCGCCAAGGATCACCGAACCCGGGACAAGCACCAGATGGTAAACGCCCCAGGTTATCCACGTGGCAAAGGTCATAACAAAAAGCACCGCGCTGCTCATCCCGATGGCGGTGGAGAGGCGCGTTGAAACCCCGAAGAATGGACAAAGACCCAAGAAACGCATGAGCACGATGTTGTTAACGAATATCGCGCCGAATATGATCGCAAGAAGCGGAGTATTCATCCTACCCCTCTCTCTTGAATATCTTGTTTATACATGCCTTAAGAAGCCCGATCACCAGGAATGCACCGGGAGGTAACCCGAAGAAGAGCACCGCGTTGGAGCGAAACCAGGAGGGTGAGACAGACATACCGAACCAGGTACCCTTACCGATAATCTCGCGGATAGAGCCCATGAGGATAATCGCTAAGGCAAAGCCTATAGCCTTGCCCAGGCCGTCCAGAATAGATCTCCCCACACCGTTATGGTAGGCAAACCCCTCGGCACGGCCGAGGATGATGCAGTTCACCACTATAAGGGGAACGAAGATGCCTAAAACCTTGTAGAGATCGGGCTGATAGGCCTGCATAACGTAGTCGGCGATGGTAACGAAGGTGGAGATGATAACGATGAAAACCGGGATGCGAACCTGGCTGGGGATGATTTTTCGAAGCGCCGAAACCACGATGTTCGACATAAGGAGTACAAAGAGCACCGCGGCGGACATTCCGGCGGCATCGCGCGCGGTAGTAGAGGTGGCAAGCACCGGACAAAGACCGAGCATGAGGATCAAAACCGGGTTCTCAAGGATTATGCCTTTGGAGAATATCTGCCAGTTGGACTCACCCTTGGGCTTGGGCGACAACAACGGCTCCTTGATTTCTTTTTGGGTGAGGTCAAGATTTTCGGAGTCAGGGGTCATTGCGCGGATTATACCGTAGTGGATTGTGTTGTCAAGGTTATTGGGGGGCTGTGCGCCAATAGATAGTTACCTGGTTGGGCATCCGCGACGACACCGACATGGAATGGTTTTTGATGGCTTGTAAGCTTCCTGAAACCGCGCGCAACAAAATGGGGGCGCGCAAGCGCCCCTCACGACTTCCCAGTCATTGCGAGGAGCGTAGCGACGAAGCTCCAAAGGACGACGGTAACGGAGTAATCTCATATATCTGACGAGCGTTGATTAGAGGACGAGATCCAATCACCCTCCACCCGGGTAGGGGGGTGATAACCGCATAACCATCACGTTCAAGATTATGCCCCATATGAGATCGCCACCCTCTCTTTGGTCGCTTGCACCCCCTTCGGGTGGTCACGATGACAATTAGGCGGGCTTTCTTTTTCCCCTACCCCTACCCCCTCCACCAAGGGAGGGGGATTTCCTCCCCCTCGATGGCGTCAGTGCCCCCGTCGGGTAGGAAGGTGGCCTCTGCGAAACAGAGGTCGGAGGAGGTGAATAAAATGCTGGCTTCTCGCAATGACAAACAAAACGGGCCGACCTTAAGGTCGGCCCCTACGAGCTTTTTTCAGGGGAATTATGCGTAAGGGTTCGTCTTTGCATCTTCTAACCAATCTATATCTACACTGGGGTCAAGCTCCTTCAGCGCTGTAACCACTTGAGTGATCGTCTCTAGGGCTTCTGAAGCCTCCTCCTCCCCAAACCAATATTCAGACCAATCCTTATCTGCAAGATCACAAACCCGCTTTCTCTTTGTCTTATAATGAACAAGTTTATCCCTACATTTAAATAATTTCACAAGGGATTCAAAGGGTTGTAAGTTTGTATCTAATTGTTTACCTACAACCAACTTGGGGAAAACTACCCACTTACTGACAGTAGACAATCTATCGAGATGGTCCTTGAAGTAAGATTTAGAGAAGTGCATGAGACCATAATCGTTTATAAAAGCCTCTAATGCAAGAGCGCTAAAGATCACCGCTACTATTGCCTCTCGTTGAATAGCGGCGCTCAGTGCACATTGAAAATCAACATCGTCTCTTGTGATGACATCCCGTCCCTCGCGTTGCCTTACCAACCGAGCGATCAAGAGGTAGTGCCGATAGGCAATAGCGTAAAAGGTTTCGTGACGAGCGAATATCTGAATATCTTCTGAGTTCGAAGTAACCATCTTCTCTCCTTGAAGTGAACAACACACTTTATCCGCAACCGCAAGCTTGTCAAGCCTTCTTCTCCCATCCTCTTCCCTGAAGGACTTCAAGCACCTTGACCTATCCACACAAAGCCCTATAATTCAGAACGTGGGACAAGCTGAATCCCATGTAAGGAGGAGTTAAATGAGCGACACCTTTGGCTCAACCGATGAGCTGCTCGACTTTGCGATCGCTAAAGAAGAAGAGGCCAACCAATTCTATACCAACCTGGCGACACGGGTGGAGAAATCCCCAATGCGTGAGGTATTCGAACGCTTCGCCGCCGAAGAGCTCAAACACAAGGCCAGACTCGAGGCGATCAAACATGGTAAGCTGCTCTTATCCGCGGAGCAAAAGGTTGCCAATCTCAAGATCGCCGACTATCTTGTGGAGATCAAGCCAGAACCCGACGAAACCCTTGACTATCAGAAAACCCTGATGATCGCGATGCAACGCGAGAAGGCCTCATTCAAACTCTATACCGACCTGGCCGCGATAACCGACAACGCGGAATTGCAGGAGACGCTCTTGGGCCTTGCGCAGGAGGAGGCAAAACATAAGTTGCGCTTTGAGATAGAATACGACGAGCACATCCTGACCGAGAACTAACGCTTCAGGATATTTCTTTTCTGTAGGACACAGGAGGATAGAAGAGGCAAAAAAACCTCAAATCCAAGGAGGATTTTGATGGCAGACAACGAAACGAAGGTAATTGAAGCCTTTAAGAAAGCAGGCGAACCACTAAAGGCCGGACAGGTGGTAGAGGCCACAGACATTGATGCCAAAGAAGTTGGCAAGATCATCAAGAAACTCGCAAAGGAAGGCAAGCTTATCTCCCCGAAGCGCTGCTTCTACGGACTGCCCTGACGCTGCTTGTAAAATTATTAGGCGCGCTGAAGCGCCCTCTTTACCTTTTACTCCCCCAGACCCGCCGTTAAAGGCGTGGAAAGGAAAATAGAGCAAATGGCAAGCATAAATGGAACAAAAACCGAACGCAATCTCTTGACCGCGTTTGCCGGCGAGTCGCAGGCCCGCAACCGATACACCTACTTTGCGAGCAAGGCACGCAAGGAAGGCTACGTTCAGATAGCCGACATCTTTGCCGAAACCGCCAATCAGGAACGCGAACACGCCAAACGTCTCTTCAAGTTCCTCGAGGGCGGCGAGGTGGAGATAGCCGCAGCATTTCCCGCAGGCGCAATCGGGACGACGCCTGAGAACCTTAAGGCCGCAGCCGCAGGCGAGAACTACGAGTGGACCGAGATGTACCCCGGTTTCGCCAAGCTGGCCCGCGAGGAAGGCTTTGAGGGAATCGCAGCGGTGTTCGAGGCGATCTCGGTTGCCGAGCGCCAGCACGAGAAGCGCTACAATGACCTTCTGGCAAACATCGAGGCTGGCAGGGTCTTCAAACGAGATAAACCTGTGATCTGGCGGTGCCGCAACTGCGGCTACCTGCATGAAGGCACCGAAGCCCCACAAGAATGTCCAGCCTGCGCCCATCCCCAGGCCCACTTCGAGATACTCGGTGAAAACTGGTAACCCGTAACACCGTAACACCGTAACACCGTAACACGCCTCCACTCCCACGGGGATTTCGCTTCTAACAAAACCATAGTATCAAGGGTGCATCGATGGTGCGCCCTTCCTTTTTGTTACCTTGACAACCCACCACTCTGAGGTTATCCTGAGCAAACAAGGAGGCCGCATGCGTAAGATAATTATTCTGATCCTTCTAGGAGCGGCTATAGCCGCCGCCGATCCATTCAACACCGTCACCGCCTACACCCTACCTCCTCAGATGGGCTACATCGGGCCGAACGTGCCGGTTACGATACCCCTAGAAGAAGGAGGAGACATCTCCATCGCCCCGGTCCTTTGGGCAGGCTATGGAATCTTCCCTCGGTTCGATATGACCTTGATGATCCCGGCCAGTATCTACGAGGGCGAGTTCAATCTGGGCGACGCAATGCTTGAGTGGCGTTATGAGCTGATCTCCTATGAGATGTTAAACGTCTCGCCGGTGTTCGATGTATTCATACCCATGTATTCCGGTGGTTCGTTGAGCTTTGGCCCAGGGGTGATGGCAAGCGCTGGGTTTCCCGCCCTTCAGTTACATGCGAATCTCTTCTACACTACTGACTTCAAGGGTTCGGCAGGCGAACTGGCTTTTCTTACTGCTCTTGAATACTGGCTATACGAAAGCTTCTCACTCTATACGGAACTTAACCTCTATTACTCGCTGGACGCAAAGGAAGCCACAGTTGAGTTCTGGCCCGGTGTAAGCTGGTATCCTGCGCAGTGGCTTTGCTTCTGCGCCTCATGCGGCGTACCTACGACACTTGACTACCTCTCCCCCGGTCTGGCGGCGTACGTGAGTTTTTAAGAAAAACCTGAGATTAAAAGAGGTTTGTGCCACAAACTCGTCAGAGTTATATCGCACTCGTCACAAAAAAGCTGGTCAAAAGGTGGTCAAAAGCTACCCAAAAGGTGGTCAGAAGTTGGACAAAAGGTGGACAAAATCGCGCTGACGCGCGCATTGCAAAAGTCAAAATGCAAATTGTAAATTTTAAATTGGAAGACAAGGGCAGGGAGCACAGATTTGAAGATTGCTCCGTTACCGTCGCCCTGCGGTGAAAGATTACAAGATTAAAAGATTAGAAGATTTGGAAGGTTCGTTTCTGCGATCTTTTTGGCCGAAGGGCAAAAAGGAGCATTTGACGCGACTGCGTCGCGATTGCAAATATCAAATTATTCCGCAAGCGTCATCCTTCGGAGCAAAATGCAAATCTTAAAATGATGGTGCGGTTGCGTAGCAGACGTCTGGGGTTAAAAAGATTCGTAGGGGCGTACCTTTAGGTGCGCCCGCATGATTTAATCGGGCCGACTTGAAAGTCGGCCCCTACGAGCTTTAATCATAAAATTATCTTATACTCGGATACATCTTTGTCAAGTGGATTTAAAGCGTGTAGCGCGAGGCTTCAGCCTCGCTGGCGAACCTTAAGGTTCGCACTACATGAATAGCCCGTAACATAAGGCGCGCCATTAATCTCTTGCGGGATCCCCGCGGCGTTGCGAAGCAACGGCGTGGGGTGCATCAGTGGGTGATGGTGATGCGGCGGATGGTGTCCGGAGAAATACCCTCCTCTTCGTTGCCGTTGCGCAGTTGCATCACCACGTCCATGCCCTGGATCACCAGACCGAATACGCAGTAGTCGCCGTCAAGGTTAAGTGCCGGCTCAAGGCAGATGTAAAACTGACAAGACGCGGAGTTCCGGGCAGCGCCGCGTGCCATGCCAACCGCACCCTTAATATGCGATCGGCCGCTTTCCTCGTAGTCTATGGTGTAACCTGCGCTGCCCTGACCGGTACCCAGAGGGTCGCCGCCCTGAATCACAAAGCCGCCGACGTAGCGATGCCAGATAAGGCCGTCGTAGAAACCCGCATCTGCCAACCTGATGAAGTTGCGAACAGTGTTCGGAGCCTCCATGGAATAGAGCTTGAACGTAAAATCACCCTTGTTGGTCTCAACCACAGCGCACTCGTTCCCGGTAAGCTTGACCGGATTGCTTTTCACGCGAAGCGCAAGCCCCACCCTCTCCTTGGCAGAAAGGTTGTAGGTATCGGGTATCGAAGGCTGAACCGCCTTAACACACGCAAGTCCTGCAAGCAGAATCAGGGATGTGAATCCGGCGAGGCGAACAAGCTTCATGACCTCAGTCCCTTGAGATCGTTATCTTTACGATGGTGTCGCCGCGGCGGAGTTCATTGACCGCATCCATGCCTTCGACGGTCTTTGCGAAAACCACGTAGTTGCCGTCCAGATGAGGTTTGTCGGCAAGGCAGATGTAGAACTGGCAGGATGCCGAGTTTTTCGCAGGCCCGCGGGCCATAGACATCGCACCGGTAACGTGCTTTTTAGGGTTCGGTTCAAAATCTATGTTGTATCCGGCGTTGCCCGTGCCGTCACCAATAGGATCGCCGCCCTGGATCACAAAGCCCGGCTCGTAGCGATGCCAGATAAGACCGTCATAGAAACCACTCTCGGCAAGACGAATGAAGTTGCGTACCGTCTTCGGTGCATCCTTCGAGTAAAGCTTAACCACAATCGTTCCCTTGTTCGTCTCGATAGTGGCCTTCTCGTTGCCCTGAAGCTCGATATCCTCATCCTTAACGGCAAGTGCAACCTCAATGCGATCCTGCGGGGTAGCCGTAGAATCCCACAGGTGGCGCGTGATCCCGAAAGGACCGGGCTCCGCTTTAGTAACGGTTGGTGGCGGCAACGGTTCCTGTTTGGGCTCCTCCCTTTTCTCCGCCTTGCTACAATAGATCATGGCAGCGGCAAGAATACCCATCAGTAAAACACCGATTGTCTTCTTCATAGAGCCTCCTTTGGTTTGGGTGATGATACATAGGAACCCCAAAAGGTCAAGTCATTAAACCTCATTAGCTTGACACTCCAGGAGCACACTGTATAATTCGCGCAGGAGTTGACCTTGAAACAGGATCTCTTAAAGGAAATCCGCCAGGCTGAAAAGGAAGCAGCCAGGATGATTGCTGACGCAGAGGAGCAGGGGCAAAAGGAACTTGCAGAACTTGCCGCAAAGCACGAGAAGGAAAGCGCAAAGCTTGCTCTAAAGCGAGAAGAAACCCTGGCTCAAACGAGTGAGTGCGCTCGCGAGGAAGCACTTAAAGAAGCCAAGACAATAGGGGCTGAGGCAAAGAAACAAGCAAACAGCTTGCGCAAGAAGGCTGCACCCAAGATTAACAAAGCGGCAGACCACGCCCAGAAGAAAGTCCTGGAACTGTGGGAACAGCAAGGGTAGAAAAAATACTCATAGCGACCCATCTTGATGAAAGGGATGAGTTGCTCCGCAGACTGCAGGAGGAGGGGATTCTTCACATCTCGAAGTTTGAAGAAGAAAGGCCAGATAAAAAACAACCCGAGACCGTTGCCCCTGATGCCGGCGAGGCAGAGCTCAAGCAAACCCTCGTTGGCCTGAATCAGGCTATAGGCTTCCTTTCAGGATACGCACAGAAGCGCAAGGGCGGAGTTTTTGCGGGTAAGCCTTCACTTCCTGCAGAAGAGTTCCGCCGCCGGGTTGATGAGTTGGATCTTCCGATCAAGCTGAAGCGAGTCTCCCAATTAAGCCAAGCCGCCTCCCGGCTGGAGACCGAGGAACGACAGCTCCACGCAGAGCTTGAAACTCTTACCCCCTGGAGACCCATGAAGCACCCGCCTTGTGAATATACGAACCTAAAACAAACCCACGCTCGTTTCGTCTTCGTATCCAGCAAGGAGGAGAAAGAAGCGTTCGCTAAATCGCTTAAGCCTCTAACGGCAAACTATGAGACCGTAAGGCGGGAGGGCGAGACCGAGTACGCGGTGATACTTTTCCCAACCAACGAAGAAGAAGCCGTCGAGGATACGCTCAAGGCAACCGGCGTCAAGATGATCCAGCTTTCAGGGTTCGCAAAACCCCCGACCGAGGAAATTAAAGTAAGAAGGAAACTTCTGGCAAAGATAGGTTCAGATAGGGAAAAATTGACATCCCAGGCTCGCGAGATGAGCACCGAGCTTTCAGGACTCCAAACAGCACTAGACCTCTACGGAAACGAGGGTTTGATACGCGAGCAACACGAAAAGATGCTTGCCACCGAGAAGGCAGGGCTTATCGAGGGCTGGATACGCAGCTCTGATCGCAAGAGACTTAAAGAGATTGTGGCAGGTTTCGAGGCGAGTGAGGTTCGCAGCATCAAAGCGAGGAAGGGCGAACGGATGCCCGTAGCCCTGCGCAATCCGCCGTGGTTAAAACCCTTCGAGCTGATCTTAAACATGTACGGTACCCCTAACGGACGCGAAGCCGATCCCACACCACTCATGGCTCCATTCTTCGCCCTCTTCTTCGCTTTGTGCATTAGCGACGCAGGATACGGGATAGTAATAGCCGCGGCAACCGCGTGGCTTATCTGGGGCAAAAAAATCAGAAACAACCTTATCTGGATCCTCTTCTACGGAGGGGTGCTGACAATATTTACCGGTGCGGTCATGGGTTCGTGGTTCGGCAACATGCCTGATATGCTTGAGATCCCATGGCTCGTGGGCTTCCGCGACGCGCTTACCTGGTTCGACCCATTAAAGAACCCCATGCCGTTCTTCTACATATCGCTTGGACTTGGCTACTTCCAGATGATGTTCGGGATGGCGGTTGATGTAATAGACGGAATCAGAACCAGAGACTACGGCTCTGCCTTGTTTGAGACTTTACCATGGTTCCTTATCTATCTCGGCATCCCATTGATGATTGCGACCTCCATGAGCATCCTGCCCAAGATTCTTTTCACACCGCTATTGATCGTCGTGATTGCGAGTCTGGCTGTCTCGTTTGTTCTATCCAATCGTCCCGGCCCGACCTCTGTAACAAGCGCCATACTTCTGTGGGCGGTGATGACCGTAGCATTTCTTGCCGCAGCAAAGGTCTTCGGTTTGCTTGCGCTTCCGGGAATAATCCTCAAGGCGCTTCTCATTGGAACCATCGCCGCACTCTGGCTCTACACTGTCTTCAAGGGACTCTCGGAGAAGACCATGCGCGCCGCAGGCGTTATATTCGGCGTGCTCGGACTCGCGGCAATTATTCTATACGTAGCCGGGGTGATTCAGGCTAACCTATTCCTGGCCGCTGTATTCGTCCTCAACCTGATCTTCACATTCTCAGTTCTCAAGGGCTGGGCATCGCGCATCGTATGGGGCGCTTACAGCATCTATTCCAACACAACCGGTGTGCTGGGGATCATCCTCTCATACGTTCGCCTAATGGCCTTGGGGATGGTAACCGCCGGAATCGCAATGGCCTTCAACCAGATCGCCTGGATGCTTGCAGGAATCCCGGTGGTATCTGTTATTCTCATGCTCATCGTTCTTGTTATCGGTCACGTCTACAACCTCGCGATAAGCGGCTTGAGCGGATTTGTGCATACCCTTCGTCTGCAGTATGTGGAGTATTTCCCCCGCTTCTTTGCAGGCGGAGGGGCAAGATTTGAACCATTTGAGTTGAAAACCCGCTACGTCAAAGTTACAAGGAGGACTTAGATGGAAATGGGTCTTACATACGGGATTCTGGGAGCCGCAGCCGCGGCGATCCTTGCAGGGATCGGCTCAGCCATAGGGATCGGCTACGCCGCTCGCGTGGCCAACGGGGTTCTGGCCGAGGATCCGGACAAGTTCGGGGCACTCTTCATCCTGGTGGTACTTCCCGGAACCCAGGGGTTCTACGGCTTCCTGGGAGCATTCCTGATCATCCTCAAGCTCGGGCTTCTGGGCGGCGGCGTTCCTGACACCCTGACCATGTGGGGAGGTCTCCAGCTCCTCTTCGCCTCCCTGCCTGTGGCGTTCGCCGGACTGCTCTCCGCTATTCACCAGGGTAAGGTCTGCGCCTCAGGCGTGGAGATGGCTGCAAAACGCCCCACGGAATCAACCAAGGCGGTGGTCTACGGTGCCATGGTCGAGACCTACGCGGTGCTTGGACTTCTAATCACCATCTTCCTTCTGCAGGGAATCAAGCTCTAGCCCATGCCTCGCGACAAGGTAAGCGCCAAGATAGAAGCTGACGCAAAGGCACGCGTTAAAGAGATCCAGGCCGAGTTTGCCGAACGCTGCAAGAAGCTGGAGACAGAGCAGGAAGGACGCAAGACGGCCTGTAGGGAAGAGACCAAAAGGCTTGCCGCGGCTGAAGAAGAACGTCTCAAGAGGGAGATACTCTCAGAGGCACGACTGGCGGCAAGGAGGGAGATACTTGTAGCAAAGCACCAGCTGATAGAAGAGACCCTGAAGCGAGCGGCAGAAAAGTTCACCAAATCCAGAAACTATCCAGCCCTGCTTGCGAGGATCGTTGCAGAACAAGGCAGCCGAACCCAGGTGCTGCTCTCTGCGAGTGACTGCAAGCGTTTCGCAAAATCTGTCTGGGCAAAGAGGGCGGATGAGGCACCGATCAAGGGCGGCGTGATCCTGCGGACACCGGCAAAGGACCTAAACTTCAGCATCGATGCCGCGTTCGAGGCGCTGGGCGAGCAGCTCAGCCTTGAGGTATCCGATCTCCTGTTCCCGGATTCCGTCTGTAGCAAAAAACTCTCCAAAAAGAAATAGCACCCCCTGAATGTTTAAAGGCCCCGCTCAGGCGGGGCCTTTTGATTTATGAGAATAGACTCTTAACGCTTACGCCTTTTGCGGAACCGCAGCCTGGAGCGAAGGGCCAGGCCGGCCACGAAGGCGAAAGGCAATATGGGGAAGATAATCAGGACAGAATAGTACCGATTGTAACCTTCTGCATCGTCTTCAGCATAGGTGAAAACGAGATCCGAATCTATTTCCCCCGGATCGTAGTAATAGGAACCCAGTCTGGTTATAAAATCCCCCTCCTTGCATACCTCGGCAACAAACGGATAGTTTTTCTGGACCGCTTCGTACTCGCGACCGTTCAACTTATTTGCGTAGTGATACTCGAGATTAATGCCGGCGTCTTGCTCCAGCTTAACGCGGTGCTCGGCGATAACGTGGATGAGCAACCCGTAATCGTAACGGTAATCGTAATCCGGATTGACGCTCAAGGAGGTGATCCTCATCGGATAAACGATCTGCGAGGAGGTAAAGGTAAACTTGACCGGCTGCACGTTTATGCTGTTGTCACGAGGGATTTCCTGAACGCTGAAGGCAACGAAAACCCAGTCCCGCTCTATATAGTCTCTAAACACCTCGCGAGCCTTAACCGTATCCGAGGAGTCGGCGATCCAGTAGTCGTTTTCCGCAAGCCAGTTAAAAAGGGTGTCGGGATCGTCGGCCTTGATGATTTCGTATGAAAGCACCCCCACGCTTCCTTCCTCGATTATCCTAACGCCGTAACCGTCGTAGTAACCACCATCGTAGATAACACCGCAACCAAAACCTCCGTAACTGGGTCTGCACATCTCCTCGATCTGCTCAAAAACCGCGATCGTGTCTTCTTCAATCGCAGGCCTGGAGGGGAACGGAACTATCCATCCGAAAGAGCCCGCGTCGCTTGCAACATTGATCAGAAGGTGCAGAATCTCCTGACTCTCTTCATACTCAATTATAGCGTACTGGTAAGACTCTCCGACATAAATCCCTGGGGGAGGAAAGATGCCTCCATCTGCCCAAAGCGTCACTGCAAACGCACTGACCACCGAAAGAATCAAAACCCGTTTCATAACCTCTCCTTGGTTGAGTTACCCCTAACAATACTCAGAAACCCTCCACGTGTCAAGCCATTAACTTCCAAGCGTTGGAAGAGTACACCCACATAGTGGAACAGTTAGATTGCTGAGTTTAAGTATATTGAGGGAGAAAGTAGTGGCCGGCCTAAAGGTCTACCCCTACTTAAAGAATCCATTAAATCCAGCAACGCATGTCTGGTAAAAGACGACGGCACTTCACGACTTGACATAAGTCTCAAAATAACTACAATTATATGTTCGTTGCCACAAATGGCAGCGAGACAGGAGAAAAACTACATGCGTTTATTCATAGGAAACCTTCCCCATTCTTTTAATGAGGAGAAGGTACGTGAGATCTTTGCCGAGCATGGCGAAGTATCCAAAGTAGCGGTTCCCACGGATCGTTACACCAATGCGCCTCGCGGCTTTGCTTTTGTAGACATGCCGAATGACGAGGAAGCCAACGCGGCCATAAGTGCCGTTAATGGAACAGAGCACGATGGTCGTGAACTCAGAGTAGAAGAAGCCCGTCCCCCGCGCGAGGGTGGTGGTCGAGGTGGCTACAACCGCGGCGGCGGCGGAAACCGCAACCGCTGGTAAAACCCAAAAGATGTCTTTCTCGTCGTTCTTGATGAGTTACTGATCGAGATAGAGGGAAAGTAAAAGCGCCAGTCTTTGGACTGGCGCTTTTCTTTACAAACTCAGAATCGTGAGTGTCTATTTTCTCTTGGCCCTTTTCTTCTTTGCCGGGCGGAAGCGACCGATCTTCAGGATCTTGCCCAGGTTGGCGTTGGAATCAACCTTAGGAACAATCAGAGGCTTGGCAGAGGAGATGAGGGTGGTCACACCTGGGCCGTGCCCGGCAAGCATGCAGTCGGAGTGTATTATAACACCGATGGTCATCGCACCCTTACGCCAGCTACGGCCGAAAACGTTGTCGTGATCCGTGATCGCAACGAAGTCGCCGAAACGAAGCTTGTCAAGACCGAGCTCGGCGATCTCTTCGCGGTCGGTGGTCATGATGTCGTAGTCGCCTGTTCCCATCGAGGTGGAACCCACACCTGAACCCATGAGATGTCCTGGCACTATCGCTACAACCGGGACCTGGATCTTGCCGCCTTTAAGTTCACGGATGCCCATCTTCTTCAAAAGACCGGGATCCAGGTTGGTAACGTGGATGTCAGGGTACTCCAAAAGCTTAAGTCCCTGCCCCCAGGCGCGGACAAGGAACTTGTCGTCCATGTTGAGCTTGGCAAGCACGTCGTCGGCAAAATCTATCATCACGTGCTCAGCCCCGCCGTGATGTCCGGTAACTATACCTTTTTTGCCCTTGGCGTCGCCTGAGACAACAATCGCCTCGTTGCCAACGCAGGAGTAGAAATGATATGAGGTGTTGGGAGGATCGTAGCGCTTCTCGGCGTCCACCAAGGTAGATACGCCGGGTTCAATATGGTCACCTGCCCAGCCGAAGGCCGTATCACCAATCTTCACGTTGTAGCTGATACCGCCGATACTGGGCAAAAGGAAGGCCTTCCCCTCCGCATCTACCGAGTGACCTCTTCTACCCGAAGGATAAGACACCTTACCCTGCACCGAGAGCTTAACCACACGATCCGCGTTCGTTCGCAGCATAAGTCCTCCTTGGAGTCTAGAGTTTAGATTGAGAATTATATTAATAACTCAGGGGAGGTCAAACCTGCCCCCACCCGAGGCAGCGCTTTCTGGGGCACCTTATTATCACCCTAGTCAGAAGCCTTGCACGCGACCTCATGAGATGCTTGACAAACCCCGTTGTTTGCCGTAGACTTTGGTCTCAAAGTCATCTAAGGAGGATGCAAATGGCTCTTTTCGACGAAGTGAAAAACCTGATCGTGGAGCAGCTCCACGTACCGGCTGAGAAGGTAACACCTGAAGCCAAGTTCATCGACGATCTCGGTGCCGACTCCCTGGACACGGTCGAGCTTATCATGGCCTTTGAAGAGAAGTTCGAGATCGAGATACCTGACGAAGAGGCCCAGAAGCTGGAGACGGTCGGCAAGGTGATGGAATACCTGGAGTCCAAGCTCAAGGAAAAGTAATCCGGCGCCCCGGCGAAAGGATTTGCAATGGATCGCCGAGTCGTAGTAACGGGCGTCGGACTTCTGACCTCACTGGGTCACGACGTCCCTGCCACCTGGGAGAAGTTGCTCGCGGGTGAAAACGGCATCCGCCGGATCAGATGTTTTGATCCGTCGGGCCTTGATGCCCAGATCGCGGCCGAAGTCTTGGACTTCGATCCTGTAAAACGCATAGATTTCAAGCAAGCCAGACGCATGGACCGATTCACCCAGTTCGCCCTGTGGACAGCAAAGGAGGCGGTTCCCGATTCAGGGATAGATTTAGGCAAGGAAAATCCTGAACGCTGTGGTGTGCTCGTCGGTGTGGGTATGGGCGGGATACTGATCTGGGAAGCTGAACACGAAAAGTTCCTTAAACGCGGGCCCAAGAGGGTCTCCCCTTTTCTGATCCCAATGATGATCCCGGATATGGCCTCAGGGTTTATCTCCATAGAGTACGGCATCCGTGGCCCCAACTTCTGTACGGTATCGGCATGTGCATCAGGTGCACACGCGCTGGGTGAATCTTTCGAGCTAATCAAGCAAAACAAGGCCGAGGTGATGATCACAGGCGGCACAGAAGCAGCAATCACCGCTTTCTCCATCGCCGGCTTTACAAACATGAGGGCGATCTCCAGACGCAACGACGAACCTGAACGCGCCTCAAGACCATTTGATGCTGACCGTGACGGTTTCGTGATAGCAGAGGGAGCAGGAATACTCGTGTTGGAGGAACTGGAGCATGCCCGCAAACGCAGCGCCAAGATCTATGCAGAACTTGCAGGATACGGGCTTTCAGGCGATGCCTTTCACATGACCGCCCCTGATCCTGAGGGCAAGGGCCCGCAACTTGCGATGCGTATGGCCCTTGAGGAAGCCGAGCTTAATCTTCAGGACGTAGACTACATCAACGCCCACGGAACCTCGACAGAATTAAACGACCGAATGGAAACCAGGGCAATTCGGAGTGTTTTAGGCAATCATGCGGACAAGCTATGGGTCTCCTCATCCAAGTCGATGATCGGACATCTTCTGGGCGGCGCAGGCGGAGCTGAAGCGGTGATAACTGCACTCACCATAAAAGAAGGCAAGGTTCACCCTACCCGCAACCTTGAGAGACCGGGCGAGGGTTGTGATCTTGACTACATACCAAAACAAGCGCGGGAAAAGGAAATCAAGGTAGCCTTATCCAACTCGTTCGGTTTCGGGGGCCACAACGTAACGTTGGCGTTCAAGAAGTTCGAAGGATGAGATTCATAGTCTGCATCAAACAGGTGCCTGATACTACCGAAGTGCGGGTCAACCCTGAAACGAACACCCTGATCCGTGAAGGCGTTCCAGCAACAGTTAACCCCTTTGACCTGTACGCGGTCGAGGAAGCCTTGCTTCTAAAGGAGAAGTTCGGCGGTGAGGTTATTGCCATCTCCATGGGACCTCCTCAGGCCGAGGAAGCGTTGCGCGAGGTGATCTCCATGGGAGTTGACAAGGCAATCCTTATCTCCGATCGAAAATTTGCAGGTTCGGACAGCTGGGCAACCTCACTTACGCTCGCCACCGCCATTCGCAAGATAGGGTCCTTTGACATCATCTTCACCGGGAAGCAAGCGGCAGATGGCGACACCGCACAGGTAGGACCGGGTATCGCAGAGTTCCTCGACATCCCCCAAGCTACATTCGTGAGGAAGGTAGACGAACTGAACATTGAAAACCGAATCATAAGATTGCAGTCGATGTGGGAGGAGGGATCAGAGCTTCTCGAACTCCCCCTCCCGTGTCTTATTACTACTGTCAAGGAGCTCAACGAACCGCGTCTGCCCAGCCTGCGCGGCAAACTTACGGCAAAGAAGGCCGAGATCCCGCTCTGGAGCTTTGATGAGCTTGCGGTTGAGGAAAAACACGTGGGCCTTGCAGGTTCTCCCACCCAGGTAATCAAGGTCTTCCCACCTCCACCTCGCGCTGAAGGAGAACTCTTCGCAGACGCAGACCCGGACGAAGCGGCACGCATCATTGCGGATAAATTAACCGAGAAGGGGCTGCTCTGATACCCTTACGTATTGACTACGATCGCTGCACCCTTTGCGGCGAGTGCCTACCCGCATGTCCGTTTGGTGCCCTGGGGATTCGAGATGATCGTCTATATGTGCTTGAGACCTGCAACTTGTGTGGGGCGTGCGTACCTGTCTGCCCGGAGGATGCCTTATCAATAGAGGAAGTTAAACGAACTAAAGAGATCGATCCCAGTGAGTGGCGCGGCGTGTGGGCCTTCGCAGAACAGCGCCGCGACCAGATACAATCATCCACCTACGAACTGCTGGGTGCCGCACGAGGAGTGGCTGAAAAGCTCGAAGTCCAGGTGACCGCTGTACTGCTTGGTTCAGATGTAGAAAATCCAGAATCGCTGTTGGCTGCTGGAGCGGATGAGGTATTCTACATAAAGGACGAAAGTCTTGCTCACTTTGGGCTTGAGCCCTACACCAAGATCATTGCAGATCTCATCCTTGAACGTAAGCCCGAGATTGTCCTAGGTGCTGCGACCTTCATCGGGCGTTCGCTTCTTCCGCGCATCGCGGTGAGAGTGCATGCCGGGCTGACCGCGGACTGCACCGGGCTTGATGTCGACACCGAGAAGCGGCTCCTGCTTCAGACCCGCCCTGCGTTCGGCGGAAACATCATGGCCACCATCATCTGCCCACAGCACCGACCACAGATGGCCACCGTGCGCCCTAAGGTAATGAAACCTCTGGAAGAACCCTACAACTCAAAGGGCAAAGTCTCTGAAATCTCGGTGGATTCGGCATCCAACCGTGTTCGCTTCCTTGAGTTCGTGGTCGACGACACCTCTCAGATCAACATCGCTGAGGCCGATATTATCGTCACCGGTGGAAGGGGGCTGCAGGATCCGAAGAACTTTGCCCTCATCGAGGAGCTTGCCGGTCTCCTCGGTAGTGCGGTTGGCGCATCACGTGCCGCAGTGGACTCGGGCTGGATCAACTACTCACACCAGGTCGGTCAGACAGGCCGCACCGTCTCGCCCAAACTCTACATCGCAGTAGGGGTGTCAGGCGCCATCCAGCACCTTGTGGGGATGCAGTCATCGGATTACATCATCGCTGTTAACAAGGACCCAAACGCACCTATCTTCAAGGTGGCGGATATAGGAATCGTGGGCGATCTGTTCGAGGTCGTTCCGAAGCTGATCAAGGAGATCAAACGCCGCAAGGGGGAATAACATTCCCTAAAGCCACTATGCAGGGCACTATCTCAAAAGTAACCCTGAATCCGCTTGATTCCAGCGATGTTGTATATCGAGAGGTGTTATATCCTTATAACCGAAGCTATGGCTCCAGATAATGACAAGAATCCCCAGAAAGGATGTGGTGCGTGTTACGAGGTGTTACGGGGTGTTACGAGGTGTTACGGGGTGTTACGGGTAGGTGTAACCGGTCGGGCAGGCTCAGGCAAGTCAACCTTTGCAAGGATGCTTGTGCGAGACCGAGCCAGCATCCTGGATGCAGACAAGATCGCATGGAAACTATACTCCAATCCTACTGTCCGCAAGAACCTCGCCGAAACGTTCGGCAGGAAGATCTTCAACAAAGAGGGGGCCGTTGATCGAAAAAGCCTGGGGGAAATCGTCTTCACGAACCCGGAAAAGCTAAAGCGACTGAACGCCATCATCCACCCCCTGCTTGTGGGCGAACTCAAACACCGAATAACCCGATCCTCTCAAAAGGTGGTAATCATAGACGCCGCCCTTCTACTTGACTGGCCTCTGGCTCGTGAATGCGATCTCCTGATAGCCGTCCTCGCCCAGGAAGATATCTCGGTTGCCAGATTAACAAAGAAAGGGACAAGCCCAAACCGAACCAGGGCAATACTGGCAACCCAACGCCCAGAGCAAGGGTTTCGCACACTCTGTCATGTGGTAGTAGAAAACAACAAGGATTTGAGTGAACTAAAACTCAAGGCCGATAAGATTTGGCAAGAAAGGATTAAACCTTTACTCGACACTTAGCGTCCCAGACGGAATCACAATTTGATATTAGGATAGTGTTCCGGATTACCTACATTCAACGTTGAAGTGCAACATTAAGGTTAGCGACTTCGAGGGAAGTTTTAAAGCCCAGGACACTTTGCTCCGTGTCCATCGCCCTTTGGTCTGAGTCTGTTGTTTAGCTTTGATTGCTCCGTATACGTCGCCCTCCGGTCTATCAATTTGATTTCCTCGCCACTGATTTTAGCGAAGTAGCGTAGGGGCCGACCTTCAGGTCGGCCCGCTTTTATGATTTGGATGACTCGCAGACAAAGGATTAATGAAGGTAACCATACAGTTCGTTAATGAGGCTTAGGCTCCTTGAGTGATATGACCACCTCCTTGCGAAGCCGTCATACGATACCTTCTTTCAAACATTTCGAGTAGATTTCCGGTAAGGCAATGCGAACACTTGACAAGTTACAGAAATCGGATAAACTTCTCCATCAAAGTCCATCAAAGGAGGACGCATGAAAAAGTTGCTCTTGCTTATCCCTCTCGTTGTAATAATTGCATTCAGCGGATGCGCTTGGCAAGCCGTTTCTAAGACCCCGCCGCCGAAAGATGTATTCATGACAACCGGCGACATGAAGGACGGCGACTATGAACCTGTAGGGATGATTCGTGTGATGCGCGTAGAACTCGCCTTCAGCTGTCTGGGTGTACTGCCGCCACTGTATCCGCAGTTTGGACCTGAGATCCAGGATGCGCTCTACGAGCAGCTGGCCAAGGAAGCCAAGAGAATGGGTGCCAACGCCGTGATCAACATCCAGACCATGATCATGCCCACACCGTTCTTGTTCGGGATCCTCTGGCTACCCACAGTAGAGATGAGCGGCATGGCGATCAAGATGTAGGCTTTCAAAGATTCAAAGAGGGTGCCAAGGCACCCTCTTTTTTTCTTACCCCACTCGGTTGCTTCACGACCTAGCGGGGACCCCTGAACTATTTAGACCTGGCAATCCGAAGATATAACCTTGCGAAATACAAGTTGTGCATTATCAGGTCTTACAAGGATCAACATAACCTCCAGACCCGTTGACAATCCGCACTTTCTGATTAATATCAACGAATGGAGCTTTCGTTTGATCTCTCAAAATCCACTCGCAGGGCGTTTCGCTTCAGCGAACTGGATGTCCCTGAAAGGAAGATGTCGGAGTTCATACCTGAGCGCTATATTCGCAAACAAGATGCCTTGTTACCCGAGGTTGCCGAACCCGAGCTGGCCAGACATTTTGTGCACCTTTCCACCCTCAACCATCATATGGACAAGGGCTTCTACCCCCTGGGCTCGTGCACCATGAAGTACAACCCAAAGATCAACGAGGATGTTGCCCGTCTTGCGGGATTCGCAGACCTTCATCCCCTGGCACCGGTGAGTATAACTCAGGGAGCGCTTCAGTTGATGTATGAGTTGGAGAAACTTCTTTCCGAGATCTCGGGATTCGATGCGGTAACCCTCCAGCCCTCGGCAGGCGCGCAGGGGGAGCTTTGTGCCAATCTTATCACCCGTGCCTACTTCAAACACAAGAACGAGAATCGAACCAAGGCCATTATACCCGACTCGGCACACGGCACCAATCCTGCAAGCGTAATACTTTCAGGCTTCGAGTCCGTAACCGTGCGTTCAAACCCTAAAGGCCTTATTGATCTTGAGGATCTTGAGAGCAAGCTCTCGCCGGATACAGCACTCATCATGATCACCAACCCCAACACCCTGGGACTCTTCGAGCCCGATATCTCTAAGGTGATCGAGAAGGTGCACTCGGCAGGTGCCCTTGCCTACCTTGATGGAGCCAACCTCAACGCACTCATGGGGATAGTCAAGCCGGTCGAGATGGGCTTTGATCTCATGCACTTCAATCTGCACAAGACCTTTTCCACGCCGCACGGCGGCGGAGGACCGGGATCAGGCCCGGTTGGAGTAACGAAGGAACTTGAACCCTTCCAGCCTGTACCTGTGATAGAGAAGGGAACCGATGGCTATCATCTGAACTATGAACGGCCGCTCTCCATCGGCAAACTACAAGCCTTCTACGGCAACTTCCTCGTGATGGTCAAAGCCTACACCTACATCCGGATACTAGGTGCCGCCGGGATAGCCGATGTGTCCAGAAACGCAATCCTCAACGCGAACTATGTAAAAAGCCTTATTGAGGATGTTCTAGAGGTGCCATATCCTCAACACTGCATGCACGAGTTTGTAGCATCGGGCAAGGCACTGCGCAAATTTAATTTAAAAACCACCGATCTGGCGAAGCGTCTTTTGGACTACGGCTATCATGCACCTACCATCTACTTCCCACTGATCGTCTCCGAGGCGTTGATGGTTGAGCCGACCGAAACCGAGACCGTAGAGACCCTTGAGGGCTTTGCCGAGGCTATCCATCAGATAATGCAAGAAGCCAAAATCAACCCCGAGATGCTGCGTCAAGCACCTCACACCACCCCGGTGGGACGGCTTGATGAGGTGCGAGCAGTCAAGGAACTAGATGTTTGCTTCAGACCTGACCGAGAAACGCAAGGCTGAACTCTGCACGAAGATTGCCGAGAAGATCGTGCGGTTTCGCCTTTCGCCATTGGCGATTCTTATGATTGAGTCTGTCAAACCGCTGAGCTTTTTGGGGAACCAGCTCATGGTCTTCTTCGCGCCTATGGTGGGTGCATTTACATCAAGCCCTGTATATGAGGAGATGACCGCGTTCCTCGAGGAACGCTCAAACCTCGAGATGCTGATCCAGAAAATCGAAGAGATGGAGAACGAATGGGTGAAGAAAGAAAAAGAAACCAAGGAAGCGAGGAGGAAAGCAAGGAGGGAAAAGCGTGGCAAAAGCAAGTAAAAAATTTAAAGAAATAGAAACAATCCTGGCTACGGATTGTGGGTCTACCACCACCAAGGCTATTTTAATCAAGAAGCAAGGGGATGAATACCGGCTGGTGATGCGGGGTGAGGCACCCACGACGGTAGAAGCTCCTTTTGAGGACGTAACCCGTGGGGCCTTAAACTCCATAAGGGAGGTGGAGGAGCTCACCGGGGAAAAGATCCTCGACGGTGAAAGGATAATCAAGCCGGCCCGGTCGAAGAAGGAAGGGGTGGACATCTATATCTCTACGTCATCGGCGGGCGGAGGCTTGCAGATGATGGTCGCAGGGGTTGTTCTGACCATGACCGGTGAAAGTGCTGCACGTGCTGCACTTGGAGCCGGCGCAATCGTGATGGACGTTATCGCCTCCAACGACGGCAGGCTGCCCCACCAGAAGATCGAACGCATCAGGCACCTTCGGCCTGACATGATACTCCTCTCAGGCGGCGTGGACGGCGGAACCATCTCACATGTGGCCGAGTTAGCAGAGTTGATCCGTGCAGCCGATCCGAGACCGCGTTTCGGCACCACCTACAGCCTGCCCGTCATATACGCCGGCAACAAGGACGCGCGTAAGATAATCCTCGATACACTTAAGGAAGCCACTGAGCTTGTGGTTGTCGAAAACCTACGACCCGTACTTGAACGTGAAAACCTGGGGCCGGCCCGCGACAAGATCCATGATCTCTTCATGGAACACGTGATGGCTCACGCACCCGGCTATAAGAAACTCATGGAATGGACAGACGTACCCATCATGCCGACACCTGGTGCGGTTGGGCTTCTTATCGAAAGAATAGGTAAGCGGCAGCAAATCGACGTACTGGGCGTTGACATAGGTGGAGCGACAACGGACATATTCAGCGTATTTCAGGATAAGTCTACAGAGGTAGAAAACCCTGAGCGAGTCTTCAACCGCACGGTAAGCGCCAACCTGGGGATGAGCTACTCGATCTCCAACGTGCTGCTGGAGGCGGGGAACGAAAACATCCTGCGATGGATCCCTTTCGAGGTTGACGTTACCGAGCTTAGAAACCGCATCCGCAACAAGATGATCCGTCCAACCACCATCCCGGCGACACTCGAGGATTTAAAGATGGAACACGCGGTGGCCAGGGAAGCCTTAAGGCTGGCACTCGAACAGCATAGGAGTATGGCTGTAGGACTTAAGGGCATTCAGCAGGAACGCTCAATCGCCGACGCCTTCTCCCAGACAACCTCGGGTGAGACGTTGGTCAACATGATGTCTCTTTCTCTGGTTGTTGGTTCAGGTGGTGTGCTTTCGCATTCCCCGCGACGCTCTCAGGCCGCGATACTGATGCTCGATGCCTTCCAGCCCGAAGGAATAACCCGCATGGCTGTGGACTCCATCTTTATGATGCCCCATCTCGGAGTCCTCACCGAGGTCAACGAAAAAGCGGCACAAGAGGTATTTGAAAAAGACTGCCTTATCCCTCTGGGAACAGCCATCGCCCCTGCAGGAGAAGGCAAGAAAGGCGCTGCTTGCTTGAAGGTCATCTTCAAACCCCAAAATGGCAAGCTTCAGGAACTAACCCTCAGGTATGGGGATCTCATAAAGCTACCGCTAGGCGTGGACGAGAAAGCAAAAGTAGAACTCTATCCCGAACGCGGCTTCGACGTAGGAGAAGGCTCGGGCAAGAGCCTTGAGGCTCTGATCACCGGCGGCCAGGTAGGAGTCATCATAGACTGCCGAGGCAGACCTTTCCAGCCGCCGGAGGATAAGAATGAACGCATAAACGCACTTCGCCGATGGGCCGAAGCTATGGAGATGTATCGAGCATGAACATAATAGCACTTCTTCTGGTAATGGGAGCAGGTGTAGAGGGGCCGTTCCTAGAAGGAACAACGCTAAAGCCTTACGAGAACTCGCATCTGGTGATACTTCTTTCTGAAACCATAGATACCCGCACCCCTCCTATCCTAGCTGAGGGTCCTGGTAGTCGGTTCATCGTCAAGTTTGACAGCCCTTCTACCAACGCTGAGCGATCTCTTCTAAAAACAGCCGGATTCACCATCGAAGGCTACATTCCCCACTACGCGTATCTTGTAAGCGGGGAAACTCAAGCTGTCCAGGAGCTGTTGGACGCACAAACAATCTCCTGGGCTTCAACCTACGAGCCGAGATGGAAGCTGGCTCCAGGGCTTGCGTCCGGTGAAGAGCGCACCGATACCCTTCACGTTTTGTTGTTTGCCGACGCCGACCTTGCGGCCACTGTCCGTCTGGTGGAGGATTTAAGCGGGGTGGTTCACTCTGCCCACGACGGCGTCAACAAAACCCTTATGATCTCTGCAGATGAAGAACATCTTTCCGAGATCGCCTCTCTTGACGCTGTTCGCTGGATCGAGCCCTTCTACGCACCCCGCTTCCACAACAACCAGGCCCAGTGGGTCCTTCAGAGCTGGCAGGCGGAGGTCCGCAGCCTTTGGGACAGGGGTCTGGACGGTGAAGGCGTGGTGCTAAGCACCGGCGATTCCGGTATAAACACCGGGCACGTGGCGTACCGTGACTCTACCATTGAGATTACCGACTGGGGGGATTTCCCCACCCACCGCAAGATCATCGCCTATCAGCCATCGGCCCCTGGGGCAACATTCGGTGATACACCCGCTACAGAATACCACGGGACCCATACCGGGTGCACGGTGTGCGGAGACGACTCCTACTGGGGCAAAGAGGCTCCTTACGACGGTATGGCTCCCAAGGCCAAACTCTACTTTGTAGATGTGGGAACCTCATCAGGACCGATAGCTTATCCATCGGACTACAACGATATGTATCTCATGGCGTGGACAGGCAATGAAGGCGGTCGAGCAAAGCTCATGTCCAACAGCTGGGGCTCGAGTGACGCCTTCAACACCTACGACATCTCCTGCCGCCAGACCGACGAGTTCGTGTGGGATCATCCCGATTTTCTTATCCTGTATTCTGCCGGCAACGTAGGCGCCTTAGGGGTAAGCCCCCCATCTACAGCGAAGAACGTTCTCTCAATCGGCGCAACCTTTAACGGCGCCTCTGCCAATACACCTTTTCTTATATCAAGCATGGGACCTACCGACGACGGCCGCCTCAAGCCTAACCTCACCGCCCCCGGGATTCTTATATCAGCTGACGGGGCCTCACAGGAAAACTATAAAGACAGAGCGGGTACTAGTATGTCTTCACCTGCGGTGGCTGGTGCATGTGGCTTAATCGTCCAGTATCTAAGGGAAGGCTGGTATCCTTCGGGTATCCCATCCTCCGCCGACGGCATCGAACCATCTTCCGCCCTGCTCAGGGCGATGCTCGTAAGTTCAACCATCGCTGACTTTGCTTCCAACCCAATCCCTGATCCCAAGATAGGCTGGGGAAGGGTATGCCTGGATTCGGTCCTTTACTTCGCGGGCGAAGAAAACCGGCTCTATCTGGATGATGGAACCCTGGGGATAGGGACTGGCGATGAGGCCGTCTACAAAGTGGACGTTGAAGGTAAAGACTGGCCCTTAAGGGTGACGTTGGTTTGGACCGATCCGCCCGCTGATCTGGCGGCGGCGAAGAAGATCGTTAATGATCTTGATCTTGAAGCAATGTCCCCTTCCGGCGGTATATACAGGGGCAACGTCTTTGCAAATAACTTCTCACAGACAGGTGGTTCTGCGGATGCGACCAACCTCGAGGAGTGCCTTCGCATCAAAAATCCCGAAGAAGGAACCTGGACAGTGCGCGTGATAGGGACGAACGTCCCCCAAGGGCCCCAGCCCTTTGCCCTGGTCATCACCGGCGATATGGCCAAAACAGGAATAGAGGAGAAAGAAGATATCCAAACATCTCTTGACCTTAATGTAGCCCCCTTTACAGATCAGCTGATTATTCGACTCTATACACCACAGGCTGGAGCACTCACTTTAGAGATGTTCGACCAGACAGGACGCAAAGTCAGGACTTTGATAGATGAACGCGTGCATCCTGAGGGAGAGGCAACCTACTCATTTAGCCTGCGGGGTTCCTTGCCAAGCGGCGTCTACTTCCTGCGGTTGAAAACCGCTGGAAAACAAGTTACCACCAAGGCCCTGCACCTTAAATAAGAGGGGTGGTAACGAATGCTGGATTCGAGATTCATCAATTCAGCTGAGGAGGATGGAAGGTTTACTTGCATCCAAAAGAAGGACAGTGAGAAATATTAGAAGTAACCCTAGCCTAGGAGGCAACTTATGAGAAAAGCCTTTGCTTTACTCTTCTTACCGTTTCTCCTCCTGGCCGCGACAGGACCTTTGATAGACGGTCAGGTGCTACCGACGGCAACCCATCTTTACAGGGATCCTACGGTGATCCATCTCCCCTGCGGGATCGATCTCGATACCCGCGATGCGGAACCGACACTTCCTGCAAACCTCATGCTTTCAGCCGAGCAGGAAGGAATCGGCACCTACCTTGTTCAGTTTGACGGCCCTATCTACTCGCACGAACGCCGTGCCCTTGAACAGGCAGGGGTAATCATCGAGGGCTACCTGCCTAACTACACCTATATCGTTCGGATGGATCAGGCTACACGCGCCAAGGTAGAGATCCTACCAGGAGTGGGCTGGGTAGGTAACTACGAACCCGGTTACAAACTGTGCCCTGAGATTGACCTTGGAGGTGGCATCCCAGAGAAATTGGTGGTAACTCTTTATGCAGGCATCGATGGCGAAGCCATCCGCGATGCTGTTGAGGCCATCGGAGGGGAGATGCTTGAGTGGCAAGCCACCGACTTCCAGACATTCGTCCACATAATGCTTGCCCCCCAGAGGCTCTCCGTGCTTGTCCGCGAACCGCAGATTAAATGGGTGGAACCTTATCGTCAGCCTTACGTCATGAACGGACAGGCCCAGTGGGTTATTCAATCCTGGGAAGAAGACAACCGCCGCATCTGGGACGAAGGTATCACCGGGGAAGGCCAGATACTTGCCACCCTTGACTCCGGGATTCGCACAACCCATAACTTCTTCCGTGACCCCTCTGTGCCTATCACCGACTTCGGCGATTACCCCAACCACCGCAAGATCATAGCCTACCAAAAACCCGCCTATGACCCTGACGGCGTCATCACCTTCGGCGACGAGACCGGACACGGCACCCACACCGCCGGATCGGTCCTGGGCAACGATCAACCGGTGGGCGATTCAAGCGTCAATATCGGCATGGCGCCAGACGCCAGGATCTACTTCCTCGACGGAGGCGGTGGAGGCGGTGGTATTATTCATGCCGTTAGCCTTGAGTACAGTTTAAGCGTTGCTTACAACGGTAACAGTGCCGGCGGTGCCAGAATAATCTCTAACTCGTGGGGCAGCCAGGCAACCCGCGCCTACAATAAGAGCTGTGTGGAGTCCGACCAGACGATGTGGAACCGTCCGGATTACCTGGTTATATTTTCTGCCGGCAACAATCCCCCGAGTACATACACAGGCTCCCCGGCAAACGCCAAGAACGTCATAGCCGTAGGAGGATGCCTGAACGGCACCGCAGCTAACTTCCACTGGAGTGGAAGTGCGCAAGGACCTACTAACGACGGACGTATTCGTCCTGATTTAGTAACACCTGCCAAAGATGTCACATCTGCCTGGCGAAACAGCGATGATGCGGAGGTTACAACGTCCGGGACCAGCATGGCATCCCCGATTGCGGCAGGCAGCGCTGGCCTTATCCGCCAGTACTTCACCGATGGGTGGTATCCTTCAGGTAGCCCCAGCGCCTATCACGCCGGATTTAACCCCTCGGCCGCTCTTCTCAAGGCAATGATGATCAACTCGGTAGAAACCGACTTCCCTTCAATCGAGGACAGGGTCCCTTCCAATAGGGTCGGCTGGGGAAGACCGAAACTGGACAACGTGCTTTACTTCCCCGGTGATTCTCGCAAACTTGCCATCGTGGACTTCGATGAAGGACTGGCGACAGGTTACCAGTTCCTTGGCAGGGTGGATGTATCCGGCAGCAGCGAACCTATTCGAATCACCCTGAACTGGACAGACTATCCGGGCCAGCTGTATGCCTTTCCAGCCCTGGTGAACGATCTTAATTTGGAAGTGATATCTCCGTCGGGCAAGGTCTATCGCGGCAATAACTTCAGTAATAACGTTTCTGTGGAAGGCGGCGATTTTGACACCAAAAACCCGGTCGAGAACGTCTTCGTGGATTCCTCTGAAACCGGAGAGTGGGAGATTCGCGTCCATGCAAACAACGTACCTGCAGGTCCTCAGCCGTTTGCCCTTGTCGTAACCGGTGAACTCAGCACACTGATATCTTCCGCTTCGATCAGCGATGTGACGGTGGATGACGACGGCCAGTCCAACCCTGACGGCAACATGGATCCGGGCGAGGATGTAACTATCTACGTGACGCTTCTAAACGCCGGCGAAAACGCTCTGCACAATATCACAAGCACTCTCTCTTCTTCGTCTTCATACGTTACGATCACTGACAACGATGCAAACTACGGCACCCTGAATCCCGCCGAGTCCAAGCAAGGCGACGGCTTTGAGGTTACTGTTTCCTCTTCAGCCCCGCTTGAAGAATGGGTTAAGTTTGAGGTGAGCTTCTCCTCCTCCGAGATTTCGGGAGATCTGGGAAGCTTCAAACTGATGATAGGTACCCCCAAGTACGATTGGGTCAGCCATGACGTTGGAAACGTCAAGCTCACCGTGTCAAAACAGGGTGCGATTGGATTCCTGGGTGATGAGCCCAACGATGAAGGCGACGGCTTCCGCTATCCGAAGGACGATTTCAAGAGTTGGCTCTTCCATGCAACCTTCGCAGCTGGAAACTCTCCTACCTACATCAATGACCGCTTCTACGGCGACGACAACAACTATAAAAACGCCAAGGACTGGGTAGTAAGTACCGATCCTGACGGAATGGTTATCATCGGACGTCACGAATACTCGGACCAGGACAGCCGGGCATCCTACAACGACGACGGGAACTGGGAGACCGGGAAAGGACTAACGGTACGACAGTTCGGTTACGCATGGAGGGACAAGGACTACGTCATCCTCAAGTTCGTCCTGCTAAATCCGGACACATCAGCCTTAGAGGAGATGTATGCAGGAATCATCGCGGACTACGACATGGGAACCGATCCCAACGCGAACATGGCAGGAACCGATCAGAGTCTCCGACTCGCCTACATGAAACAAACAGCGGATGACAACCCGCATGTCGGCGTCATGTTGCTGAAAGGTGCTAAGGCTAACGTAAGTATTTTGGCGAATCCGGTTTATGTCTACAATGGCTCGGATCACGTATGGAATGAAGAAACCTGCTTTAAGTTCATTAATGGTGAGTTGAGCTTTGCCTCCGCTCCGAACGATACCGACTGGTCAGTTGTCGCCTCCGCAGGTCCCTTCGATCTTCCTGCCGGTGGAACAGACACGGTATCCTTCGCCTTCCTTGCCGGCGACAACCTTGCCGATCTCAAGGCCAATGCAGCGGATTGCCAGGAAACATGGGACAACATGGAGTTCGAAGCGCTCGAGGAAAATAAAGTCGCTCCTTTGGCGCTTGATCTATCTGTCTCTCCCCAGCTCCTCACCGGCAAAGGTTCGATCCTCTTCAGCCTGCCCACAGCTAGTAATGCCCGTCTTGACGTCTTCGATCTTGCCGGTCGTAAGGTGATCACGCTGGTGGACGGCAATCTCACCGCCGGCCAGCACGAGATATACTGGAACGGGCGCGACCAGAAGGGTGCCACGGTATCCAACGGCGTCTACTTCATCTCGCTTACCACCAACGATGCAAAGATTGTCCAAAAAGCAGTCATCGTGAAGTAACGACCGACACCAAAGGAAATCTGATCCTGGAGGGGGCCTCTGCCCCCTCCTTCTTTCATATCCTTAAGAAGAGAAAGAGGTAAATCTTAACTTGACCGAGATTAGTGCTACGGGGTATGCACCGAGATTAGTGTTACGGGTTGACAATCCTTCATGCGAGCCTAGACTGAACTATGCCGACCTCAAGATGGCAAACTCGCAAGTATCTGCTCCTGGATACGAGCGTAATCGTAGACTACTATCTGCCTGAAACATCCACCTCTACAAGTACCCCGAAAAGGATAACGAACATAATTGACTCGATCAGGAACAAGATAGCCAACATACGGATATTTGTGCCTAACTTCTGTATCGTTGAAACCTACTCCGTATTTGCAAAGTGGCGTTTTGGCGAAAGAATCCTGCCCCATGGTAAGCCCATCTCAAAGAAGAGATACGATGAAGTCAGAAGAATGTTCCGCGAGGATACCCACAACGGAAAGATTATCGAACAGTATGAGTTGTCTCGATATCACGTTATAGCCGCGGATTTAATATCGGTTGTGGATTACCACTACCAGTATTTCCGTCGAACGAAGGGCTCTTCTAAGAAATCGAAGTTTACATCCATTAATGTCGCCGATACCTTAATAGGCGCTATGGGCATATGGCTGGTAAAGCAACACGGGCAAGGGAATGTTGCAGTAGTTACTGCAGATCAAAGAATAGACGCTATCATCGGAAAAGCCCAAAGGGTATCGGCAACTGCCCTGAAAAAGCTCCGGCTACGCGAGCTTGCCGCTTCCATAGATCTGGAATACACTCCGGAGATATTCCCCAAGGTTTTTTACCTCGAGGAAGCTTCAGACAACGAGTTAAGGGAGTTCTTCGGCAAGTGGCCTCTGCCTGTAAGACAAACCGAACTCCCAGTCTAACCGCCAAAACAGTTGACGACATGTGCTCTGCAAATATACTAACGCAATGAGTAGAGGCAGAGGAGATATATGCCGGCAAATCTAACCCCGCAGTATAAGGAGGCAGAGCAGCGCTACAAGGAGGTCATCACCAACGAGGAGAAGCACGTCGCGTTGAAGGAGATGATCGCACTTCTGCCAAAGCATAAGGGAACCGAGAAGATCTACGCCGACCTGAAGAAGCGACTATCTCAACTTGAAAAGGAGATGAAACGCAAGCCCAAGACTCCTACCTCAAGGCGAGAGCGGATGTTCAACATACCCAAGCAGGGCGCGGGTCAAGTGGGACTTCTGGGAGCGGCTAACGTGGGTAAATCCTCTCTCTTCTACGCGCTCACCGGTGCGGAATCGGTCATCGCCTCCTGGCCATACTCCACCCCCCATCCGGTGGTGGGCATGATTGCCTTCGAGAACATCCAGTTCCAGCTTGTGGACATGCCACCCATGATCGCAGAGCACACCGAACCATGGCAGTGGGGGATACTCCGCAACGCGGACATAGTGCTGGTGCTCTTCTCTGTAGTCGACGATCCGGAAAAGCAGATCGCAGAACTTAAACAGGAGATCGAAAGATACCATCTGCGCAGGGTGATCTGGGTATCCACCAAGATCGATGCGCTTTCTGACGGGCAGATGCTTCACTACCAGGTGGATGCCCTTTATACCGCTGCGGAGCAGCTTATGGGCATTGAGGAACTTACCCGCGAGATCTTCGATCGGTTGGAGATTGTCCGCGTCTACACCAAGCACCCGGGCGGTGAGCCGGATATGAACGATCCAGTTATCCTCAAGAAGGGTGCGGTTCTTTTAGACGCGGCAGCGCACCTTCACAAGGACTTTGCAGAAAAACTCACCTATGCGCGGCTGTGGAATGCAGAAAACGAAGGCATCCGCGTGGCACGCGACCACGTGCTGGCCGACGGCGACATCGTCGAGTTCCACATAAGATGACACCCCGCGAAGTTACTGCGTAACTTCGCGGGGACCCCAAAACGATCCTTAAGAATCCTGCGCGTTCAGGGAATTGAAGCTGGTAAGCGTCTTCAGATCCCCAAGCAACTCGTCTATCTCCTCATAGCCTGTGAGATCGAGATGCATGGGTGTCACCGAGATATAACCCGCCTCAAACGCCTCAGTATCCGAGCCCTCTACCGAGATGCTTGATAGCTCGCCCGAAAGGATAAGGTGCCACTCGCCGTTTTCATCCTGGGTGCGGCGCACCACATCCTTGTAAACTCGCTTGCCCAGACGGGTAACGCGCACACCCCTCGGCTCACCGGGCGGAACGTTGATGTTCACAAACGTGGGTCGGGCGCAGTCAAGAACCATCTGACAAAACTCGCGCATGAACTCAAGGGAGGAGGCAGTGAGTTTTTCAACCTCCCGGTCTGTCGATATCGCTACCGCAGGATAGCGAAGAAGCCTTCCCTCCATGGCGGCGGCAACCGTGCCTGAGTAGAGCACGTCGTCGGCAAGGTTGTATCCCATGTTGATGCCCGAGACCACAAGATCTATCCGCTTCTGCATGAGCGAGTGGTGGGCCAGAAGCACGCAGTCGGTTGGCGTGCCTGCGATGGAGACGTGATGCGGATCGCGCTCTATGATGCGCACCGGTTTGCCGATAGTCAGGCTGTGGCTTGATCCTGACTGCTCCTGGGACGGAGCGATCACGAAAAGCTCACCCAACCCCGCCAGGGTCTTCTCAAGCAGCTTGATGCCTTGCGCGTCTATGCCGTCGTCGTTGGTAATAAGGATGCGTTTCTGCGACATGCTTGATTTTAGCGACAATCGAGGCAACGTCAACGTCATATTCTATCCGCAGATTGGAACCCAATCAGGGTTCCCCTTCGGAACGCAGATGTTGCAGATTTAGATTTTTGAATCCGTGTAATCTGCGAAATCTGTGGGTTGACAATTCTGGTTTGAGGATTAAGTAGGGACCAACCTCATCGTGCCACAGTTGGGTATGAGGTCGGCCCTCACTTACCTCCACCCCACGCGGATACTTCGCCCGACTGGCCCACAACCGCGTTGCCCAGGGTATTGCGCGCCATCAACATACCCTTTCTTTCAAGCTGACTTGGGATTCCAGCTGCAACCCGGTTCAGCTAAAATCCGTCTAAAACTCATGAAGGATCGTAGGTATTGACAACGCGCCACTGAACCGTATCATAAGCGCCGATGGAAGATAAGCTTGGAGTCCGTGAGTTTCAAGATTTGATAAAGGAAGAGTTCTTCCACAAGGACTCTCGCCGGGGGCTGCCGCGAACCTTTATCTGGTTCACTGAGGAGGTAGGTGAGCTGGCAAGGGCAATCAGGTACGCAGACAGAAAGGCTGTAAAGGAGGAGTTTGCCGACGTCCTCGCCTGGCTGTGCACCCTGGCAAATCTTGCCGGGATAGACCTTGAGGAAGAAACTAGAGAAAGATACGGAAAAGGCTGCCCGCGGTGCGGGTCAAAGCCATGCAAATGTAAAGAAGCCTTCAAATAGGAGGGGCATTTGATCTTACTTATGCTCATTCCACTTCTCCTTTCGCAGACGGAGGATATAGAGGAGCCTGCCCAAGACACCCTGATACCCTCTATCCAACCTCCCACAGGAGTCGTGGCAATTGACGTTCCCAACGACGAAGGTCATCAGATCGTAGTGCGCTGGGAGCTCTCTCCGGATGATGCCAAGCTCGCCTCCTACGTTGTCTACCGTGCTGAGGAAGGAGGAGAGTTCAGTCAGGTGGCGGTTCTGGCACCTGGTACTGACAGCATGGTCAACAACAACGATATACTGGACAGAGTAGTTGACTTCTACTCCGCCGAACTGAAATCACTCAAACGAGACCTACGTAAGGCGCAAAGGAAAGCGGATACGGATGCAGTCCGAGAGCTTGAGGCATCCATTAAAGGGATAGAGTCTGAACTCGAAGCCACCCGAAAACAACTGCTGCGGAACATGGTTCCCTATATCTACAAGGTTGCCGCATCATATAAGGGTTACGAGTTCATCTCCGAGGTTTCAGAACCGGCACAGGCCAGAGGACAATGGTTCCACCTGGGCCGTATAAACGTTCTGGTTGCTATGATCTTCTTCTTCTCCCTGGTCACGTTCTTCATCTCCCAGGCCAAGAGAGGTAAAAATCTCTTCCTGCGCAAGATCGCCGGTCTGGAGGCCATTGACGAGGCGGTCGGCCGTGCTACAGAGATGGGACGACCTATACTGTTCGTGCCCGGACTCTCGACCATAGGTGACATTGCTACCATCGCTGCGCTTAACATCCTTCAAGGAATAGCCAAGAAAGCGGCCCAGTATGATACCCCGATCATCGTGCCAAACCGCGACCCTATCGTCTACACCGTTGCGCGTGAGATTGTCAAGGAGGCTTACTCCGACGCCGGACGCCCTGACGCCTTCAACCCGGACAGTGTATTCTTCATAACCACCAGCCAGTTCGCCTACGTTGCAGCAGTCAATGGTATCATGCTCCGCGAGAAACCTGCCGCCAACTTCTTCCTCGGCATGTTCTGGGCTGAGTCGCTGCTTCTTGCAGAAACAGGTAACATCTCCGGCGCTATTCAGATCGCGGGCACCGACGCCTCTGCACAGCTGCCATTCTTTATCACCGCATGCGACTACACCATCATCGGAGAGGAGCTCTACGCGGCCTCGGCATATCTCTCGCGGGAACCCAACCTTGTGGGAACAATCAAGGGCCAGGACTGGGGCAAAGCCACCATCGCTGGATTGCTTATAGTGCTCACTGTGCTTGCTATGTTTGGGATCGAGTTCGCTGTGAAACTCCTCACCACGGTCTAAGGAGGCAGCATGAAACGCAGAATACCACTCACTCTAACCCTGGTTTTGGGGATCGTGATGATGATCCAGTTCTTCGTCCCCCACCAGTTCTCCCAGGATTTCAAGAACACCGCATTGGAGTGGCTGAGAGTCATCGGCGGCTTCGCATTCATCATTGGACTCGCAAGCTTCATCACCCACCACTACACCAAGATCAAGCATAAGAAGGAAGGATGGGCCTACAGCCCCATAGCACTTGGTGCCCTCGTGGTTATGGCTGTGGTTGGATTAATCGGACGTTCTCCAAACATGAACTGGCTTCCCATCACCGTCCAGGGGCAGCAGATCTCGGTCTTCACCTATCTTTTTTCCAACTTCTTCACCCACATGATGATCCCTCTCGGCGCCACCATGTTCTCTGTGCTTGCGTTCTACATCGCCTCTGCAGCCTACCGTTCGTTCCGTGCAAAGTCGCTGGTTTCCATCCTTCTTCTGGTCGCCGCCTTCGTGATAATGCTCGCGATTATCTTCTATAACGTGCTTCCCCTTGGCGACTTAGGAGAGTGGTTGCTATCAGTACCTAACATGGCTGCCAAACGCGGGATCCTACTCGGTGCAAGCCTGGGTGCAATCGCTACATCATTAAAGATCATCCTCGGGATTGAACGCGGCTACCTCGGAGGTACGAAATGAAGTTCTGGGAACGTCTAGGCAAGATCGACCGCCGCATTATTTACATAGTTCTGGCCGTTGCAGTAATCGTTCCCCTTATCCTTACGGTTAAGCTTCCGGGGAAGGTCCGTGCAATGCCTCGCACCAAGGATGTCTTTGATCACATCGAGAACATAGACCCAAACGGTAAACGCAGGGCTATCCTGATATCGGTTGATTTCGACCCTCAGACCGAACCCGAGCTTAAGCCCCAGCTTGAAGCGGTGGTCCGACACGCCTTCGCTCGAAACATCCCGCTGCTGGTTATGGCCCTTCCAATCCAGGGAACCGATATTGGCATCGAGGTTTTCACGAGGCTCGCCGAGGAGCATAACAAGGAATACGGTATAGACTACGTTATCCTGGGCTGGAAACCTAGCCCGGTTGCAGTTATACTGGGCATGGGCAACTTCATCGAACAGGTCTTCCCTACCGACTACTTCGGCACCCCGCTGTCTGAACTGCCTGTGATGGAAGGCATACGGAACTACGACGATGTAGGATTGGTTATTGATTTCACCGGATCAAGCTTCTACGCTTACTGGGTCTACTACGCTCATACCCCTTACGATGTCCCGGTGGCTACAGGCGTAACCTCTGTCTCGGTAGCAGATATCTATCCCTTCCTTGGTTCCAAACAGTTCATCGGGATGCTTGCCGGGATGAAAGCAGGTGCCGAATACGAACGCCTGGCGAAGGATCGTTACTACCCCAACGTGGTGGTCAAATACCTTGGAAAGGACTCCTACAATGTAACCATAGAAAAGCAGAGCTACGACGCTGATTCAAACGACATAGCCAGTTTTGCTAGTCGGTTCGATCTCAATCTGGATGAGTTGTATAACACTTTGGATTCTCAGGGCAAGTTCGAAAAAACCCTTGTCTTGCTGGAGTTCCCTGATACCACCACCTACTCCCGTGACTTGATCGTGAGGCTGAAGGAAAAGCGAGCCTACACAATAACCTTAGAGGGTCAAAAGCTTACCGTGGATAAGGATAAGATGCTGGCGATTGCCAATCTTTACGACGTATCCGAGTTAGAAGTAAACAAGTTACTCAAGAGAGAAGACAATCCACAAGACCCTAAGATGACCGATGTAAAACGCATCATCTTCCTGCGAGGCACACAGGCTCTACCCGCTCTCTCGGCCTCACTTCTCGTAATCATCCTGTTTGTGATCCTCGGCAACATAAGCCACTTTGCAACCAGGAGAAAGTCATGAAGAAATGGGTACCTACAGTAATTTTCCTGGCAGTCGCGGTGGTACTGATCGTTCTGGCTATCGTATTTCTTCCCGTCTCAAAAAGCGTATGGGTCTGGATAGCAGCGCTTCTTACACTCGCTATCTTCAGCATACTCTACCGTGACAACCCGATCTACAGGATAGCAGAACACATATTTGTAGGACTCTCACTCGGCTACGGTCTGGCCATGATATGGCATATGGCCCTATGGCAGATCGCGCTGCGCCCCCTGTTTGTTGAAGGACGATTCATCCTCATAATCCCCATCGCCATAGGACTGTTGTACTTCACACGACTCATACCCAAGGTCTCCTGGCTGGTGCGAATCCCCATCTCAATCGCTCTGGGTCTAGGATCGGGTATTGCAATCCCGCTCATCTTCCAGGCCACCATCTTCGAGCAGACCAAGGCCTCGCTGGTGCTTCCTGAGATGTTCGCCCCAGGAAATCCCTGGCCAGGCATCTGGGCGATTATACTGATTATAGGTATAGTCACCACCCTCGCATACTTCTTCTTCTCACGAAAAGAAAAGAGTGTCCTCTCCCCTGTCTCCAAGGTCGGTATCATCTTCATCATGCTTGGGTTCGGAGCCACGTTTGGTCTTACGGTCATGTCGCGTGTCTCCCTACTTATCGGACGCCTTCAGTTCCTCTTAAGGGATTGGCTGGGTATAATTGAATAGAGGAAGCAAGCTGGTATAGATCAACATAAGCGTAACCCGCAAGGTAACAAGGAGATGTAGATGGGGGATGTAAATCCTTTAATCTTCCGTGCCTATGACATCCGCGGTGTTGCCGATCGGGACTTCCCTCCCGAGACGGTAAAATCGATAGGCCACGCGCTGGCGTCACGGGCGAACGAGCGCGGGGTTGCAAGGATCGCTGTGGGACGTGACATCCGGTTGAGCTCGCCAAGGCTGTTTGACAATCTCTCAGAAGGAATCAATAGAGCAGGCGTTAACGTAGTGGATCTGGGCGTTATACCCACCCCTTTGCTCTACTTCGCCCTGCACCATTTCGATCTGGATACCGGGGCGATGATCACCGGCAGCCACAACCCCAAGGATCAAAACGGGTTCAAGCTCTGTGAGGCGAAACGAAGCCTGTACGGTGAAGCAATACAGGAGCTAAAAAAACGCATCGAGGATGAACGCTTCGCCGAAGGACAAGGAAGTATAGAAAAACTTGACCCGATCCCGGCCTACCTTGAGTTCATGCATAAGGCCTTCGAGTTCAAGGAGCCGAGGCGGATAATTATTGACCCAGGCAACGGTACCACCGGCGTGCTGCTTGAGCGGCTGTTTGCAGGGTTTCCCGAACTTGATGTATCCTACATAAATCTTGAACCGGATGGGCGCTTCCCTGTTCACCTTGCCGATCCCACTGTTCCAGAGTATATGGAAGAGCTGGGAGAGTTAATTAGAGAACAAGGTGCCGATCTAGGAGTGGGCTTCGACGGTGACGGCGACCGGATCGGTGCGATGGACGAGAAAGGCCGGCTGATCTTCGGTGACAGGCTTCTGGCTATCCTGGCCTCGGAGGTGCTTGAGCGTCAACCCGGTGCTAAGATAATCTTCGACGTGAAGTGCTCCCAGGGCATAGTGGAGTATATCAGGGAGCGAGGCGGCAACCCTATTATGTATAAGACAGGCCACTCACTTATCAAGGCAAAGCTTCGTGATGAGAAGGCTCCGTTGGCGGGCGAGATGTCCGGACATCTTTTCTTCGCAGATTGCTTCTTCGGTTACGACGACGCCCTGTATGGGGCACTCAGGCTTCTGGAACTCCTTGAGCTTCGCAAAAGACCACTTTCAGAACTTGTTGCCGAAGTCCCCTCCTACATCAACACCCCGGAGATCCACGTTCCCTGTCCTGACGAGCGCAAGTTCGAGGTCATCAAGGCGCTACAGGACGAGTTCTCACGTGAGTACGAAACCATAACCATAGACGGAGCCCGTGTCCTCTTTGAAGAGGGCTGGGGACTTGTTCGAGCCTCAAACACCCAGCCGGTGCTTGTCCTGCGCTTCGAGGCAAAAACCACCGACGAGCTCAAGCGTATACGTGAAATTTTTTCCCGCAAGCTTAGAGAACGAAACGTAGAACCCGGGGAGGTTCTTTGATTCCGACAACCCAGGTTAAAACCGGTAACTGCATCGTTGTGGACGGCGATCCGCACGTGGTCCTTGATCGCCGACACATCACCCTCGCTCGCAAATCAGGCAAGATACAGCTCAAACTGCGCAACCTACGCACAGGACTCTCCACCGAACGACGGTTCGCCTCGGATGAGAAAGTGGAGATAGCCACCATTGAGGAGACCCGGATGCAGTACCTCTACGAGGACGGCGAACTATACTACTTCATGAACACGGAAAACTACGAGCAGATTGCCATCAACGCGGAGTTAATCGGCGATAACCGCCACTACCTTACCGAAGGTCTTGTAATCTCGGTTTCCTTCTTTGAAGGCAAAGTGATAGGCGTGAGGTCCCCCAAAGCGGTTGTGCTGGAGGTTGTAGAAACCGAGCCCGCTCTGAAGCACGCCACAGCCCAGGCACAACTCAAACCGGCGGTAACCAACACAGGTCTTAAGGTAAACGTGCCGCCATTCATCGAGCCAGGCGACAAGATAAAGGTCAACACGGAAACCGGCGAGTATCTGGAAAGGGAGTGAATATAAAGTCATAACTGGATGCAAAAGGATGCGGAGGGGGGATGTTTATCTTTACAAGCAGGAGCGTAGCCGTGACTTAGATTGTGCATTTGTCTCTGGAGCACATCCCATCCAACTTAAATGGAGCGATCTTTACCAGGGCCTCTCTTCTTGTTAAAACGCCTACCTTCAGGCCGGGTGATCGAGAACGCTATCATTGATGACAAAGTAGCCATCTCCAATCTATCCCAGGGACATATTTCGCCCGAAACGAGGAACGCACGGGAGTTAAGATTGCGAAGGTGGAGTGAGACGACAAGTGTAAGGAACTCTTAGGGGAGCTGGATTATCCTTTAATTCCGTGCAACTAAAGCAACGGATGTAATAATTTCACTCCCCCGGGGTTATTTTTTCGTCGACATTGCTTAACCTCTCAGGGGATACCGGTATCTAGATTTAGATCACATTGTGTCGCTGGTGTTCTTCTAGTTGGCGACAGCCCCAAGACCTCAGTTTATCGGCACAAGACGTAACACCCTGATCGTCCCATCGGCCTTGACGGTGTATTCCATATCGAAACGTCCGTTAGGCTGAGGAAGAGGACGTAGGGCAAACGGGAGATAAATGGGGATCCCATCGGCGCGGTATCCCTCTCCGGCTTCTTCGATATGGACCCCTCGCGCCAACAGTCTGGGGGAGCAATTCCCCTCACCGAACGGAGCGAGAAGGGCCCAATCCTTAAGGTCTTTCTCAATCCCCAGCTCGAACACGATCTCCTCTTTATCCTGTGATTGGGGCAGTTGTATGGGATTTGCTTCGAGGGTCCTGAGAAACTCCTCCAAGTTTTCGGGTCTGAGGGTGAAGCCGCAGGCCTTACGATGACCACCAAAGGTCAAGAAGATGCTTTCAAACTGCGAGAGATACCCCAGAAGATCGGTTTGCTCGAGACCTCGGCACTCCGCGTGCCACAGGTTTCCTTTTGGAACGATAACAATCGCCGGTCGGTTATAGCGTTCACGCAAAGCGTGAGTTGTAGTGCCCAGATAGGCCTCGCCGATCTCCTCGGAAACCGAGATGACCATCCCGCCTATATGAAGTGCTGAACGCTCCGCCTCCTCGATCATCCATTGCTTGCCGCGCTGCCACTTCATTGCACGTTCTTTAAGCTCGGCGTATCTGGCCCGAAGCCACCCCCGATCCCTGGAGAGCAAAATCCTCACCCCTTCCTCAGGATCGGCGGCGTAGAAGACCGAGATAGCCCTACTGTAAAGGTCGAACACGGTCAATTTCTCCGCCTCAAAACCCATCTCTTCAAGCCAGATCTCAAGTGAAGGCCACTCGCCAGCCCGAATGTGGTCCAGACCTACCCGAACGATCAGACGGTTTTCGTCAAGAAGGGAACAGCGATCGGAGATAGTTCCAAGGGCGGCAAACATCCAGTAATGAGGCCGCAGACGCGCAAGTTCCTCAACCGACATACCTACCATATATTGATATAACGCACAAACGAGCTTCAGCACGACACCCGCACCTGCAAGCTGAGGCCACGGATACCCGCTCTGCGGAAGCTTCGGGTTTATGAGTATCGTGTCCGGCGCTTTACCTATCAACTCGTGATGGTCGGTGATGATCAAACCAAGGTCCAGCTCACGAGCAACTGCCGCCTCGGCAACGTTAGTAACCCCTATATCTACCGTAACTACAAGATCCACCCCCGATGCCTTGAGCTCCCGCAGTTCATCAGGGATCAGCCCGAACCACTCCACCTCTCGTGAAGGGATGCGTACCCCAACCTTCTCTGCCCCCAAATCTTCGAGCGCAAATTTGAACATCGCAGCAGAGGCGATCCCGTCAAGATCAGCATGCCCCCATACAAGTATCTTATGATGCTCCTTCACCGCCCCTCTCAACCCCTCTACCGTCTCCCGCATTCCATTCATTGAAAACGGATCGTAGTGATCTGTAAGTCGCGGAAGGAGAAACCGACGTTGATCATCAGGATCGGTAATCCCTTTAAGGGAAAGGTAATGCAGTAACTCGTTCGAGATCTTCATGAGCTAGATCTTTGAGCAAAAGTCGCGCGATCAAAGGCAGAAGCATCTAAGGTGCTCTCACCAAACGCCTCGTATCGCGCTCTGCCTGCCGCGGCGACCATCGCTGCGTTGTCGGTGCATAATTCTGGCAAAGGGAAGTAAAGCTTAAATCCTACCTCATCCCCGGCAGCCGAAAGCTTGGACCGCAATCTCTTATTAACAGCTACCCCTCCGCACAAACCCACCTGATAAACACCAGACTTCTTTACTGCACGCACAACTCGATCTACGAGATGATCGAAGGCCGCCTCCTCGAGTCCTTTGGCCATGTCGGCTGGCGAGGTGTCGGGGTGAGCCGCAAGGTAGTTTCGGGCCGCGGTCTTAAGCCCTGAGTAACTAAAATCGAGTCCTTTCGGATCGGGTCGAGGAAGAGGTATGGGGCTTCGGGATTTCTGGGCCAACCTCTCCACTCCCGGGCCTGCAGGATACCCCAGCCCCATGAGTTTACCTACCTTATCCAACGCCTCTCCGCATGCATCGTCCAGCGTGGCACCAACCTCGACGTAATCAAATGGGGCCTTCACTAGAAGCAACTCGGTATGTCCCCCTGAAACAAGAAGCACCAGGAATTCAGGCTCAAGTTGAGGATGAGCCAAAAGAACGCTGTAGATATGACCCTCAAGATGGTTTACGGCTACGAACGGCTTACATGAGGCCTGTGCCAGACCCTTGGCAAATGAGAGACCGCACAGAAGCGAGCCCTTAAGTCCAGGCCCTGCGGTTGCAGCCACCAGATCCACTTGATTAAGCGAGATGCCTGCCGTCTTTAAAGCGAAATTTACCAAAGGGTAAAGCAGTATTGTATGTGCACGTGAGGCGAACTCGGGAACCACCCCTCCGTATTCTGCATGTATTAGATGCGAGGAAACAAGATTTGCACGAATCCCCTCATCCCCTACAACTGCGACGCTGGTATCGTCGCAGCTCGTATCTATCCCAAGGGTTATCATCTAATTAGCAAACGGAATACTGCAGGTTCACTGTTCTCCACTTTGATACCCGGAGCCAGCGAAACATCTGCAGGCACCCTGTAGTCGCCGGGCGTCATGTAAGAAACCGAGATACTAACATGCACCTCATCCTTGCTGAAGCCCCGCAGAAGGCTAACAGGTCCCCTTAAGGTCAGCTTCGCTTCCTTGTTCAATAGATAAGCCTGTCCCTGAAGAGGTATTCCCTTAAGGCTTACAGGCACATTCGAAAGCACCACGGTCGTCTCAGGCTCGACCTTTACTTTCACCAAGACAGATGATGGCTCGGTAACCAGCCCAGCGGTGTCCGGAACCTGAATCGCAAGCAAGGTGGAGAAACTCTCAGAAACTCCCTCCACGTTCAAAGGTTCTGAAAAAAGATGGCTAAAAGTCGAAACCACCTCCTTAGTTCCGTATAGATCAACCGTTTTATCATAATCTATATCCGAGATCGCGAATCCCTCTGCCGGGATACCATCCGAACGAACGATAACCGCTACCTTGCGTTTGGCCCGGCGCTCTATCACGAGCTCAATCTGGTATGGGTCAAGCGACCGCACCTGGATCTGTTCAGGCAGATTCACGTTTTCAGGGCCGAGCCTCAATCGCTCTCTACCCTCCCTCATGGATACGAGGGGCAAAACAATCTTGGGGTTGAACCTACCCAGTCGGACGAGATATCTGCCCTTGCCCCGTATCTCCACGCTCACCGAATCCACGTTTTGCTCGACCACCACGTATTCGGTGGGAAGAAGGGACATGTCCAGACCGAGCTTCAACTCACGCGTATACTCCCGCTCAAGCCTGGCAAAAAGCCACAAAACAACGGCGGCAACAAGCGCTATAAGCTTAAGCCACCAGTCCTTGACTATCCAACGAACCAAACGCGGTTTAGCCATTAAGGATTATAGAAGAGATAGTCCACCAAGTCAAGCGCTCAGGGGAACGTATGCACAGACTCCTAGGGCTTGACAAAGTCTGGTTTTATCTCCATAATTACATAACAAAGGAGGCCGATATGAAAAAGTTAGGAGTTATATTAATCCTGCTTCTCTTCTTTTCCGTTCCCGCTCAGGCATGGGAGAGAACCTACGGCGGCAGCTACGTCGAGGTAGGCCTGTCTGTTCAACAAACCTCGGATGGAGGCTATATCATCGCCGGGGGGACATACTCCTTTGGCAACCCTGGTGGTGATGTCTACCTTATCAAGACCGATGCTTCGGGTGACACCATCTGGACCAGGACCTACGGCGGCAGCGACTGGGAGGTGGGCCGGTCTGTTCAAGAGACCTCGGATGGAGGCTATATCATCGCCGGACAGAGAGGCCTCATTATCGATACTCTCGCTGATGTCTACCTTATCAAGACCGATGCCTCGGGTGACACCATCTGGACAAGGACCTACGGCGGCAGCAAACAGGATGGGGGCTATTCTGTTCAACAGACCTCTGATGGAGGCTATATCATCGCCGGATGGACAGCCTCCTTTAGCTACCCTTATGTTGATGTCTACCTCATCAAGACCGATGCCTCGGGTGACACCATCTGGACAAGGACCTACGGCGGCAACGACGCTGATGGGAGCAATTCTGTTTGCGAGACCTCGGATGGAGGCTATATCATCGCCGGATATACACGCTCCTTTGGCGCTGACGAAGCGGATGTCTACCTTATCAAGACCGATGCCGATGGGAACTCCGCTGGCATAGAAGAAGATAAGGAAACAAAATCTGCTCCTGGACTCTTGCTTGAGGTTCGATCGCCCAGTGAAGGCGAGCTTGATCTTTCCTACTTCATGCCAGGCTCCGGTCTTGCCAGGGTGGAGCTTTATGACGCAGCCGGAAAGAGGGTCGGTGTTATTGAGGATGGCGAGAGACAAGCTGGTTGGCATCACATAACCCACCCGCTCTCACTGCCTTGTGGAGTTTACTTTGTACAGCTTTCTGCCACACTCGAAGAGGGATATAAACTGAGCAGATCAAACATCACCCAGAAGATTATACTATTGGGAAACTAAAGGTCTCCCCTATACCCATTTAGTGATTAAAAGGGACACCCGCTCAGGGGAACGTATGCACAGACACCTAGGGCTTGACAAAGTCTGGTTTTATCCCCATAATTACATAACAAAGGAGGCAGATATGAAAAAGTTAGGGGTTATATTAATCCTGCTTCTCTTCTTTTCCGTTCCCGCTCAGGCATGGGAGAGAATCTACGGCGGCAGCGAAGTGGAGAAGGGCTATTCTGTTCAGCAGACCTCGGATGGAGGCTATATCATCGCCGGAGGGAGCAGCCCCGGTGATGTCTACCTTATCAAGACCGGTGCCTCGGGTGATTCCATCTGGACAAGGACATACGGCGGCAGCGAGGATGATGGGGGCTATTCTGTTCAACAGACCTCGGATGAAGGCTATATCATCGCCGGATGGACATTCTCCTTTGGCGCTGGCTCATATGATGTCTACCTTATCAAGACCGATGCCTCAGGTGACACCATCTGGACCAGGACATACGGCGGCAGCGACGTTGATGTGGGTGAGTCTGTTCAGCAGACCCTGGATGGAGGCTATATCATCGCTGGATATACACGCTCCTTCGGCGCTGGCCGGGGTGATGTCTACCTTATCAAGACCGATGCCGATGGGAACTCAGGTGGGGTAGAAGAAGCTAAAGAAGCCAAGTACGCTCCCCGACCCTTGCTTGAGGTTCGGTCGCCCAGTGAAGGCGAGCTTGATCTTTCGTTCTTCCTGCCTACCTCTGGCCTTACCAGGGTGGAGCTGTATGACGCAGCCGGAAAGAGGGTCGGTGTTATCGAGGATGGCGAGAGACAAGCTGGTTGGCATCACATAACCCATCCGCTCTCACTGCCTTGTGGCATTTACTTTGTGCAGCTTTCTGCCACACTCGGAGAGGGATATAAACTGAGTAGCTCGAGCATCACCCAGAAGATTATACTCTTGGGGAACTAAAGGATATAATTTTGCGGGTTGGAGAACACGCCTTCCAAGGGGTTTAATATTTTGTCGTTGCGAGATTTTGCAAAGCAAAATCGAAGCTCCGGAGGATGACGCTTGCGGAATTCCGAAGGGCGAACGTAGGGAGCTATCTCATAGCACTCGCCTAAACACCATTGCAGTTTTCTTTGTGTCTTTATTTCGGTGCCATGAGGTTGCTTCGTCCTAACGCCTGCGGCGTTACTCCTCGCAACGACACTCCAACCCTCCCCTACCAAGTGAGGAGGCTAAAGGAAGCCCTGGGGCAGTGGTTCCTCTCCCCTTTGCAGGAAGGGATTATCAGTCTTGACTGGGGGTGATTTTAGCGTTAGAATTACGGTTACGCTATGGAACAGGATATCTTCATCAAGGGTGCGCGGGAACATAACCTTAAGAACATAGACGTAAGTATCCCGCGTAACAAACTCGTAGTGATCACCGGGATCTCGGGTTCGGGCAAGTCATCCCTTGCCTTCGACACCCTTTATGCCGAGGGTCAGCGTCGGTACATGGAGTCCTTATCGACCTACGCCCGCCAGTTCATGGGTGTGATGCAGAAGCCGGACGTGGACTTCATCGAGGGGCTTTCACCGGCGATAGCCATCGAGCCGCGCACCGCGGCTCGCAATCCCCGCTCAACCGTGGCAACCGTAACTGAGATCTACGACTACCTGCGTGTGCTGTTTGCACGCGTAGGCAAACCTTACTGTCCCAACTGTAACGTACCCATATCCAAGATGAGCACCGACCAGATAATCGATGCACTCCTTGCCTATCCTGATAAGACAAAGCTGGTGATCCTTGCTCCCAAGATTCGAGGGAGAAAGGGGGAGTATCGTGATCTTTGGGGTAAGCTGGCGCGCAAAGGATTTGTACGGGCACGGGTGGATGGAGAAATAATTGAACTGGATAGTCCGCCTATCCTTGAGAAGTACAAACAGCACACCATCGAGGTGGTGATAGACAGGATAGTGCTAAGGCCCAACATCCGAAAGAGGCTGGCCGACTCGGTAGAACTGGCTCTATCCGAGGGTGAGGGGCTTTGCACAGTGCTTATAGACGGAAAGAATGAACGTATCTTCAGCCAGTCATTAGCGTGCACCCAATGCGGATTTTCCTATCCTGAGCTCTCACCCCGGCTTTTCTCGTTCAACTCTCCTTACGGGGCCTGCCCTGTATGCCACGGATTGGGAACAAAGATGGAGATCGATCCTGACAGGCTTATCGCCAACCCCAGGCTCTCCATACTTGAGGGCACGCTTACGCCCTGGGGTGAACCACAGGGGTGGGCATTGGCCCTGCTCAGGTCGGTCGCAAAACACTACAAATTCGATCTTGCCGCGCCCTGGGCCGAGCTGTCAGAAGAGGCACGTAACATAGTGCTATACGGCTCTCCCGCCTCGGTTGAGGTCAAATACGTGGGTCGCTCAGGCCATCGCTATGAGGGCTACGAGCGCTTCGAGGGTATCGCCAACAACCTGATGCGGTTGCACAGGGAGACTGAATCAGACTACCGCAGGCGGTATATCGAGGGGTTTATGTCCATCCTGCCCTGTCCAAAGTGTGGGGGCGACCGTCTCAAACCAGAGGCGCTCTCTGTACGAATCGGTGAGGCAAACATCCGCGAGATAACCAGGTTCTCGGTACGCGAGGCGACCGAGTTCTTTGCAAATCTCAAGCTCTCAAAACACAATCGCGCCATAGCCGGTGAGGTCATCAAGGAGATCTCCGAACGCCTTCGCTTCCTGGTTGAGGTAGGTGTTGCCTACCTTACTCTGGATCGAACCGCGGATACCCTGGCAGGCGGCGAGGAGCAGCGTGTTCGCCTTGCCACCCAGATCGGCTCAAGGCTTGTGGGCGTAATCTACATACTCGATGAACCGACCATCGGTCTGCATCCAAGGGATAACAGGCGACTGCTGTCCACGCTCGCTAAGCTGCGTGATCTTGGAAACACGGTAGTCGTTGTTGAACACGACCGCGATACGATAGAGTCGGCAGATCACGTGATAGATCTTGGTCCTGGTGCGGGTGCCGCGGGTGGGCGGATCGTAGCGCAGGGCACTCCTGAGGAAATCAAATCCTCTAAACGTTCCCTTACAGGTCGCTACCTTACCGGTAAGTGTAAGATAGAGGTTCCATCCCACAGACGTTCCCCAAATCTCGATAAACTGGTGGTAAAAGGAGCGCGCCACAACAACCTCAAGAACATGGACGTTGAGTTTCCGCTTGGCCTCTTTATCTGCGTCACCGGCGTATCAGGATCTGGCAAGTCCTCCCTGGTCGCCGATATCCTCTACAGGGCGCTTGCCCGCCGCTTCTACCGCTCCCGCTCCAAGCCAGGGGCTCACGACCGCATTGAAGGTCTTGAGTATATAGATAAGGTCATTAACATTGACCAGTCGCCCATAGGCCGCACCCCGCGTTCTAATCCGGCCACCTACACCCAAGCGTTCGGCCCGATCCGTGAGCTCTTTGCAAAAACCAAGGAGGCGCGCATCCGCGGGTACAAGCCGGGCCGGTTCAGCTTTAATGTTCGAGGAGGTCGCTGTGAACGCTGCTCAGGCGATGGCACATTAAGGATCGAGATGCATTTCTTGCCAGATGTTTATGTTCCATGCGAGGTCTGTCGCAGCAAGCGCTACAACCGGGAGACCATGGAGGTGCGCTTCAAGGGCCGAAATATCGCGGAGGTGCTTGATATGACCGTGGATGAGGCGCTTGAGTTCTTCCGAGACATCCCCCCAGTGGCTCGTAAGCTGCGACTTCTCAAGGACGTGGGCTTAGGATATATAAAGCTCGGGCAGTCCGCTCCGTCGCTTTCAGGAGGTGAGGCGCAGCGTATCAAGCTGGCAAAGGAACTGTCAAAAATCCCAAAGGGACATACGGTCTACCTCCTGGATGAGCCTACTACCGGGCTCCATTTTGAGGACGTAAAGATGCTTCTTTCGGTTCTGCAGCGCCTGGTGGAAAAGAAAAACACGGTGATAGTGATTGAACACAATCCAGATGTGATCAAGTGTGCGGACTGGATAATAGACCTGGGGCCTGAGGGTGGTGATGAAGGCGGCCACATAGTGGCCCAGGGCCCGCCTGAGAAGATCGCAAAATCCGCAAAATCCTACACCGGTCGGTTCCTTAAGGGGATATTGTGAGCTTCAAGCTCTCAGGATTGAAACCTCATACCGATATCCTCAAACAGATAGCAGGATTGACTGGAGACAAAGAACTGTACCTGGTGGGAGGTGCGGTGCGCGATCTGTTTCTTGAGCGAAAGACCCTGGACCTTGACTTCGCAGTTCAGGGCTCGGGTATGAAGTTCGCTTCACGGGTCGCTCGCAAGATGAAAGGCGCGTTTGTCACGCTCTCAGATGAGGAGGATGAGGCAAGGGTCGTGATCCGCAAGGAACTGATCCTTGATTTCCGCGGCTTCAAAGAATCACTGCTTAAGGATCTGGCATCGCGTGACTTCACCATAAACGCCATGGCACTACCGGTCAAAGCGCTCCTTGAAGGTCAAGACCTCTCCCCCATCGATCCCTTCGAAGGGATAAGTGACCTCGAAAAGGGGATTGTCCGTGCGGTAGGCCCCGGCTCGATAAAAGCCGATCCACTGCGGATACTGCGGGCATACCGGTTTGCCGCCCAGCTCAGATTCCGCATCGACCCTGCGCTTGAGCACGAGGCGGAGAGTACATCCCTTGTGGGTGTGGCCCGCGAGCGCATAGCATACGAACTCATGCTGATCCTGGGTTTTCCGCGCGTCTATCCACTGATCAATCGTATGATCGTTGCCGGGCTGATGCAGCAGATCTTCCCATTCGATGAGTTCTGGGCTGATTATGCTGTGCGGTCACACTCGCTTGCAGTCCTAGGGACACTGGAGCGTATGCTTGAGGAGAGACGTTTCCCGCCTCTTATACGTGAAAGGATCGAGGAGATCGCCGCCGACCCTCACCGCACCGCACTTCTCAAATTGGCAACCCTGTTTCACGACGTTTCAAAACCCGAAACCAAGGTAAGGACCGATAACGGCAGAATGCACTTCTACGGACACGACACCAAGGGAGCCAGAAAGATGCGCCGGACGCTTCAGAAGGAGCTGCGATTCTCCAGGGCCGATGCCGAATACGTGGAGCAGGTTATCGCAAGACACATGCATCTGCATCTTATCGCCACCGGACCCCAGCTTACCGAACGCGCGATGCGTCGATTTAGCAGGATGTGTGCAGATGTCACCTCGGAGGTCATGGCGCTCGATTTAGCAGACGGGTTCGCAACCGCAGGACGCACAAGGCATCTGGAAAGAACTATCGTGAAGATTCTCAAGCTCGCCGCCGAGGACGCGAAGCGTGCCGCGTTTGTGCCATTGGTCAACGGGCATGATCTCATCGCACTCGGCCTTGAGCCTGGCCCGATCTTCAAGGTTATCCTTGGGGAGTTGGAGGAGCTCCAGTGGGAGCGCAAGATTACGACAAAACAGGAGGGGCTGGCGCTCGTCAAGGAGAAGCTTGCCAAGGGCGAATACAAGCCGCCAGATAAAACTGTAGGACAAGACTCAACCGGAAGTTGAGCCTTTATCCTGCGTTAAATTCCCTACGTATCTTATAGAATTACACTCATAAGCCCCCCCCTCCATAGGTTAGGCAGAATAATGCCAAAAAGATAGTATCGTCTTTAATTGACCAGAAACCACTTGACAAGATGTTTTTTTTTTGCGTATATTTGGGTATGGGGAATCTCCGAGGGATTCCCGTAAACGAAACAAACCTAAAAATAGGAGGACATTATGCCTAAAAAGGCCCTAATCGTCATCGCCGCGATAGCGGTGATGCTCGTTGGCGCTACCAGCGTCTACGGCTATTACGAAGTCTGGGACGGGTGGTTTAACTCAGGATCCCTCCGCCTTGACGACACGTACACCTTTAACTATGTTTCAGGTCAAGGCCTGCTTGAGGACACCACCGCTGGTTCCGTCGATTCGTTTTTCGTCTCCACTGTAACTCCTTCCACCTTCACCTGCGAGAGTGGCGAATACGAAGGCTACACCATCAAGCTTTGGCCAGGGGCCAGCGGCTATAAATACACAGGTCAAAGCGGCCAGAAGGAAGCCGAAGGAGACCCCACCCCCACCTGGACAGGTTTTGCGAGGCGCTATATACCCGACCCCCCAAACCCCCCAAAGATTGAGGAGTTCGACGTCTGGGGCACCTGGAATACCCGTGCGGATGGCGACTACTTCGACTACACTATGTGTCCCTGCCCGCCTGCTACACCTACCTATAGCGCACACTGGATTGCAAACCTCAGTGATCCTTTAGGCATTACAGGAGAAGGCGGCAGTGCAGGCGACCGGATAGACTACGAGGACTAAGTAACCTTAACCTTTAGAGGAGGGGGCTTGCCCCCTCCTCTTTTTTGCCTTGACATTGCTGAAGAATCGGCTTATAATTAAACAAAAAGGAGGTCGAGATGTTAAATATAAGTCTTTTAGCTTTAATCCTATGCGGTGATATTCTTGTGCAACCCTTTCGCATAGCCGAGGCTGAGCCAGACCATCATCAGGGGTGCCTGCGCGCCGCAATGGCTTCTGATGGTCACTTTGCTGTAGCCTGGCTGGACAGCCTGCGGGTTGATTACCCCCCCTTCTGTGAATTGGAGCTTTTCGTTCGTTTCTTTGACCGTGATGTCAGCCCCTTAACCGATGCCTACAAGATAACCAGGGTTGCAGACACCAACCTGATCGGCGGTTCCCATCTTGACATGGATTCGGCAGGCAACACCGTCCTGATCTGGACAGAATATCCTCCAAGGGATCCTAATGAGGACCTTTTACGCCTACAACTTTTTGACAGTAGCGGCAACCCTCTAGGCTCCCATCACACAGACCATCAAGGATACGTCAGCTCAGGCAGAGCGGTTGCGGTGAGTCTTAACGACCAGGGCGAGTTTGCCGTAGCCTGGTGTACGGGATCGTTGATTTGGGCCAGACGTTATACTTTCGAGGGCGGTCCGCAGGGTGATCCCTTCATGGTTCACGGTGATCGCCCTGATCCTGATGTCGGTTTCCGCTATCCTGGTGTGGCGCTGAACGATGCAGGGGATCTGGTGGTAACCTGGATTGAACGTCACGATAGTGGGGAAACCTATCCCAGGTTTCAGGCGTTTGATGCCGAGGATGAGCCTATCCTGCCATGGGAGCCGATGGGGTATCGTGTGGATGACGGGGAGGAGCTCTACAACGGCGCCAGGCCTGAAGTCTATTGGCTTGATGACGACCGATTCGTGGTGTTCTGGAGAGATTGGAGGACCGGCAAGCCTGATCCTCCGCATCCTGCGGGTCGGGTGTTCAGCGATCGGGGTCTGACGCGCCATCCCATACGCTGGCTGATATGGAGAGATTCCTTGTGGTGGGCCCATGGCGGTACAGAAGGCTGGTATTCCACCGCTGTTTCGCCTAACGACAGCTTTGCCTACACGCACACCAGGAGTTACACCGACTATCCTGATACATCTGATCCGTCCAAGTATCGTAACTGGGAGCATGGTGGGGCGATATTGGGATATATACAAGACAACGAGCCGACACGCCGGACCAACCTTTTTGAGTACACCCCGCCGTGGGGAGCGGATACCGTTAATAGCATTATCAACAACTATCATCGCACTCAGCCACCTGCGGTGGCCTGCTGCGACGATCGCCTCGTTTGGGTGTATTGCCGCTTCAACCCGGACACCATCTTCGAGGCCTTTGCAATGATCACCGACTGGAACATGGGCGAAGGGGTAATTGAATCCCCTGTCCAGACCGAATCCCCTATCCGCCTTTCAGCCTCGCTCAACCGGCTCTTCTACGACGTGTCCGGGAGTGTTACGGGCGAGGCGCAGCTTACCCTCTACTCCTCAGACGGACGGAAGGTGCTTGAGGAGACTATCAAAGGAGAAGGCATCTGGACGCCCTCCTCCCTGCCATCCGGCGTTTATTTCGCCCGGGTTGAGGCTGAATCAGCCAAAGCCACAAGCAAGGTAGTGATCCTGCATTAAACCTTGACAAACAGGGGGATGTGCCTTTAATAACTCAAAGGAGGTAATGATGATCAATATAAGTCTTTTGGCTTTAACCCTGTGGGGTGGGACGCTCGCAGGGCCGTTTCGTATCGCCGATTCCGAGCAAGGTCATCATCAGGGGTGCCTGCGCGCGGCAATGGCTTCTGACGGGCATTTTGCCGTAGCATGGGTAGACAGCCTGCAGCCTCTTGGGGCCCGGCTCGAGCTTGACTTGTATATACGTTTCTTTGACCCGGACGGCAGCCCCTTAACCGATGCTTACAAGATAACCAAGATGGTGGACACCAACCGGATCTGCGGTTCCCATCTTGACATGGATTCGGCAGGCAACACCGTCCTGATCTGGACAGAATATTCTAGGCTGTATCCTACCAATGAAGATCTTTTACGTTTACAACTTTTTGACAGCAGCGGCAACCCTCTAGGTTCCCCTCAAACAGACCATCAGGGATATATCAACACCAGCAGAGCGGTTGGGGTGAGTCTTAACAACCAGGGCGAGTTTGCTATAGCCTGGGATAGAGAAGGGGTGATTTGGGCCAGACGTTATTCTTTCCAGGGCGGTCCACAGGGTGATCCCTTCAGGGTTCACGGCGATCTCCCTGATGTCAGTTTCCACCATCCTGGTGTGGCGCTGAGCGATGCCGGGGATCTGGTGGTAACCTGGCGTGAGTTTGGCCCATCCTTGCCCAGGTTTCAGGTGTTTGATGCCGAGGATGAGCCAATCCTTGGCTGGGAGCCGATGGGGCATCTGGTGAATGAGGATAGCTCTGGTGGCAGCCGCGTTGAGGCTTACTGGCTGGATAACGACCGCTTTGTGTTCTTCTGGATTGATCGTGTCTGGCCCTGGCATATAGCTGGACGTGTGTTTGCGGATAGGGGTCTGACGCGCCATCCCATACGCTGGCTGATATGGGAAGATTCCCTGTGGCTTTCTCATGGCGGTCCAGAAGGCTGGTATTCCACCGCCGTTTCGCCTAACGACAGTTTTGCCTACACGCACACCAGGAGTTACACTGACTATCCTGATACATCTGATCCGTCCAAGAAGCGTTGGTGGGATCATGGGGGAGGGATACTGGGATATATACAAGACAATGAGCCGATACGCCGCACCAACCTGTTTGAATACACACCCCCCTGGGGAGCGGACACTGTGAACAGCCTTATCAACAACTATCCTCGCACTCAACCACCTGCGGTGGCCTGCTGCGACGACCGTATCGTTTGGGTGTATTCCCGCCTTAACACCGACACCATCTTCGAGGCCTTTGCCTTGATCACCGACTGGGACATGGGGGTAGGGGTAGCGGAATCTCCTATCTCTAACCAATCCCCCATCAAGCTTTCAGCATCGCTCAACCGGCTGAGCTATGACGTACCCGGCCAGGCTTCCCTTACCCTGTACTCCGCGGACGGGCGCAGAATACTCCAGGAGACCATAAAAGGCAAGGGCATCTGGGAAGCGCCAGTCCTTCCTTCCGGGGTATATTTCGCCCGGGTTGAGGGGGAGGAGACGTCAGTGACTCGAAAGGTAGTTTTGATACGGTAAGTTCCCTTATGTCGTCGCGACCGACCAAAGGGAGGGTGGCGATCTCATATCTCAAAGTTTCAACACTTGCTGTTATGAGGTTGCTTCGGGTGTCTTCGCCTATCCGGGGTGAGTCTGGGTTGACATAAAGGCGATTTCCCTTATCATTTCAATTAGCAAGGGCCTATAGCTCAGTTGGTTAGAGCGCACGCCTGATAAGCGTGAGGGCGGTAGTTCGACTCTACCTAGGCCCACTACCAAATGGGCAAGCTAGCCCATCAACGCAAGGAGGTCAGTATGGACCGTTTTATCCTGAAAAAACTCCCTTTTTTGATGTTTCTGTTTGTCTTAGGGTGTAATGGCGGGCTGGGGCTTGTGGAGATAGAAGGTCCCATTGTTTCCTCGGAAGAGATCGTCAAGGACCTTAAGCGCTTCGAAGAGAATCCTGCAATAAAGGGCGTGCTTGTGGTGGTCAACTCACCAGGCGGAGGCGTGGGGGCAAGCCAAGAGATATGCGAAGCCATTAAGCGTCTCAAGAAAGCCGACAAAAAGGTCGTGGTATCCATGTCCTCTGTGGCGGCCTCTGGCGGCTACTACGTGTCAGCACCCGCCGATAAGATAGTGGCCCTGCCAGGCACACTCACCGGCTCCATCGGGGTGATACTGAACTTTCCCGTCTACGAGGAGCTCTTGGACAAGGTGGGTATTCAGCTCTATACCGTGAAGTCACGCGAACACAAGGACATAGGTTCGGGGTTCCGGCAGCCCACCGAGCAGGACACGCTTCTTTTGAAGGCAATGATAGACGACGTCTACAATCAGTTCCTGGAAGAGGTTGTGGCCGGACGCGGTCTGCCGTTTGACAGTGTTTATGCAATCGCCGACGGCAGGATCATCACAGGGCGTCAGGCATACTCCTACGGTCTGGTAGATACGCTGGGCACGCGTGATGACGCCCACCGGATACTAGCTGAACTCTGCGGCCTGGAGGGTACACCCAAACTCATCGAGATTCCAAAGAGGAAATCGTTCCTCGAGAGGTTTCTGGAATCTAAGTTCAATCAGCTTTTCCAGCCCTCACTACGATACGAACTCGATTTGAGGTAGAAGGAGAGAGGCTTGACCGAGGAGGTGCTTCTCCCACAACTTCCTTTTCATGTGCTTGCGCGAATCGCACGCGAGCAAAGGATCACTCATGGAATCACTAAAACGAAATCTGTGCTCCTTTACACCGATATCTCGGGCTTTACGCCGCTCACCGATGCGTTGACCGCTTCTGGTAAAGATGGGATTGAGGAGGTCACCGAGATACTCAACTCCCACTTCGGGCGGCTCTCTCGAATACTCGCAGACTACAAGGGCATTCTCCTAAAGATGGGCGGCGATTCGCTCCTTGCCCGATTCGGCGGTGTGGATGCCGTTGACCGCGCCACCGATGCGGCATGGGAGATGCTTGACTGGTTCAAGGAACACCCTGAAGTGAAAACCCGCAAGGATGAGTTTGCCCTATCCATGAAGGCGATCGTGGGAGGCGGGTCCTACTTCGAGGCGATCCTGGGCGATGAGGAGAAGAGCAACTGGTTTCCGCTGGGTGAGGTGGTTGAAGAACTTGCCCGCGCAGAAAAGGCGGTAGGAGCAGGTGAATTTATCGTAAAAAAGGGCTTGCAGGAGGAGCTGTTTCCTTCTGAACCCTACCCTGTGATTGATGATGCCGAGCGTGCAAAACTTGCCGAGTTGACACGCTCGTTCCTGCCGGTAGGCAAGAGCGGAAAGCCGGCACTCTCATCGGGTGGGGAATACCGGGTGGTAGCGCCTATCTTCCTGAACATCGAGGGTTACGATCCGGCAAACCCTCGCTTCCGCACACTCAACGAGTTCTATCTCGACCTTTACAGACTTCTTAGTGTATACCATGGGACAATCAACAAGGTGGATGTAGCCCCTCAGGGAAGCACCTTGCTTTTGCTCTTCGGCGCTCCGGTCAGCCACGAGGACGATCGTGCAAACGCTGCAGGGTTCTTCTGCGATCTGAAAGATTTAAAAACCCCGCTTAAGCTCAAGGCAGGGCTTGCCTACGGGGCGTGCTTTGCCGGATTTATAGGTGGACCCCAGAAGGAATACACGGTCATCGGCCAGCGGGTAAACGCTGCCGCAAAGATCGGAGCCGCTTCTGAACCAGGTGAGTTTGTAATCACAGCAGAGGCTAGAGAGAAGTTCGGTGACCTCTATGAAACCAGACCCCTCTCCACTGCCGTGATAAGCGGGGTAGGCTACCAGCGATTTGAACTTAGCAAGGCCAAGAAAGTTCCAACCAAAGTCCCTGGCGAGTGGACGACGCACGAGCCAGAGCTCGATCGTGCAGTTGAACTTGTCCTGGGGGAAAGCAAAGTGGTGGGGATCGCAGGCGATCACGGAATGGGCAAGAGCCGATTCCTGCGCCGCTTAGCCGAAAGGCTTGCTCCAACGCACGAGGTGCTTGAGGTTTCGCTCGATGAAAGAGGAGCCCCTTATCAGGTCTTTCGGCGCATCCTCATGAGCCAGGCCTCTATCAAGGAAGATGACTCGGCAGACCTAAAGCATAAAAAGCTTACAGACCATCTGAGTGATGTGGTAAGGAATGCTGGAGAGAGCCTCGAAGTGGACGAATTGCTAAGGCGTTTTGCATTCATCGCAGGGATGCTTTTCGGCCTGGGGCAGGCACAGGAAGAGATAGCCGCGTATTCCCCAGAGCTGAGGGTTGAAAACTTGATGGATGCCTTCCGCAGCTACATCCTGCGACGTGCTGCAGGGTGTCATTTAGCGCTTCTGGTTGACGATCCTGCAAGAGGCGAGGTAGGTTCGCTTGAGATGCTTGCATTCGCCACACGAACAATACCTCGCCTTAGGCCCCAAGGGATAACCTTCTTCTTTACATACAACCCGGAGTTCGAAGAGACGTTCTGTAAAGGATTGGATATACCACAAGAGAGTCTACAAAATGTTACCCTTGAACCGCTCTCCGCATCGAATTCAAGGGAACTTGCAGAGCGAATACTGGGTGCTGGGGCCGACGACGCGGTTCATCAATTCCTTTATGAACGCTCACTCGGCAATCCGTCGGTTCTTGAACAGTGGGCCGGCTATCTGTTGGAGAAAAACCTGCTTGAAGATGTAGACGGCAAATGGGTAATGGGAGAAGGTGTGGACACGGCGGAGATACCGGATGACCTCTACAGCCTTGTCTTCTCCAGGCTAGACAGACTTCCCGAGGAGGTCCGCCAGGCACTCAGACTGGGGGCGGTCTACGGCATGCACTTCCCATCTACAATCATCGCGCGTGTTATGAACAAGGAAGAAGCAGTAGGGCTTATGGGTCCGGCGATAACCTCAGGGCTTATCTATCCTATAGAGGCGGGTGAGATAGAGTTCGTATTCAGGCAAACGCTCGTGCGTGATGTTTGCTACGACTCGATCCTTCGAGGTGATCGCGAGCGTTTACACCGCGATGTTGCGCGTGCTATTGAAGCCCTTTACGCCGAATCACTTGAGCGCTATTTTACGATGCTTGCCCATCACTCGACCGAATCCGGTGAGTGGGAACAAGCATTCAACTACAGCCTTCGCTCTGCCAAAGAGAACCGCCGCCTGTTCAGGAACGAGGCGGCCCAGGAGGATTATTCCCACACAATAAGGATATGGGAAGAGCATTTTGGCGAGGGGTTAAGTGAGGAGCTTTTCTGCGCCCACTTCGGCCGCGCAGTGGTTTTAGAATATCAGGGCCGGTTCGAAGAAGCGGCCAAGGACTACGCAACCGCTCGTAATCTAGCAATCCGCAAGGGGCTGGCTGAACGCGAGGTTGACGCCCTGAACAAACTGGCCCACGCCTCCCGGTTCCTTTCGGATTTCGAACACCTGTTCGAGTACGCTGAAGAAGCCCTCAGACGTTCCGAAACCCTGGCTTATATCCGCGGGAAAGCGGTCGCTCTGCTTGAACGGGGAGCCGGCGAGGCCCAGCAAGGTAACCCTGAGAAAGCAGAAGCCGACTTCAAGGCGGCTCTCGACCTTAGCCAGGAGTCAGGGGATGTGGAGGGCATAAACCGCTCGCTCAACAACCTGGCCACGCTCAACAGGGCTATGGGACGTCCAAATCAATCCCTGAACTACTATGAGCGGGCGATAGCTATCGCTGAGAAATCAGAAGACAAACTGCTCCTGACGAACAATCTCTTAAACATGGCACGACTGCTTCTCCAGATGGGGCAAGGAGAGAGGGCTCAAAGTTATCTCGAACGCGCCCTGAATACCGCCCTTGAGATAGGCCACCGTCAGACGATAATCCACTGCACAATCGAGATAGCGAGTCTCGAGATGATGCGTGGGGATTTTGCAGCGGCACGCTCAAAGCTTGAAGAGGCTGAAACCCGAGCTGAGGAGTTGCAGAACCCTGAGCTGAGCGCTGAAGTTCAGATGAGAAAGGGGCATCTCTATTTCTACGAAGGACTTCTTAAAGAAGCGCTGGAACCTTATCGGCGGGCGCTTCAGCTTTGCAAGGTCGTAGCTGCACCTGATCCCTTGACAGAGGCACATGCAAATATAGGGAATATCCTTCAGGCGCTCAGGCGAATGGATGAAGCCCTACCCCATCTCGAAGAGGCCTATAAACTATCCAAAGAGGTTGGAAATCAGCCAAGAGCGGTAGAGGCTCTGGTCGCACTTTCTTCTTTGAATAATCATCAGGGGCGTTTCGCACAAGGACGTGCTCAGGCCAAGGAAGCCCTTGAACTCGCCAGGCAACTCGGTGATGCCTGGTGTGAAGCGGGCGCTCAACTGCAGTATGCCGCCTCTAACACAACGTTGGCGCGTTATGAGGAAGCACTCCGGGTCCTTGAATTCGCCGATAAGACAGCCCAATCTCCAGAGATGGCTCCTATGACAATCGATGCCCTGAGAATGCGAGCTAATATCTACGCGAAACTAGGGCGCTTCGATGATGGGTTACGCGAGGCCGATCGTGCAATCGAGATGGCACGGCGCAGTGAGAATCCAAGACAGCTGTTCATGGGAATGGCCGTTCGTCTTGAGAGCCTTATAGGCACAGGTGATGTCGAAACAGCCGTGGCAGAGCTTTTGGAGTTACAGCAACTCGCCCAACAACACGATAACCCGGCCTTTGACGTATCCGCTCGCCTGACTGCCGCAAGGATCAATCTGGCCAACAAGATGTATCCTGCGGCGCGACAGGTGCTGACAGGCATAGAGAAGGAGTTAGGTGACTGGATGGAGGAAAGTGAGCGGCTTGAGGCTCTGCTCCTCCTTGCTGAGGCAAAAAAGGGCGAAGAGGCGTTCGCTGAGGCCGAGGAAATCGCCAGCAATCTACTGGAAAGGATCGGGGATCGTCCGCTTCCAGCACTCACAATCCCTGCCCACCTTGTTCTGGCCTCGCTTGCAGCAAGGCATCTTGTCTTTAAGGAAGGGGAAGATGGCACCTCGCATCCTACCTTCTTCACGCGTATACTTCATCCATCTGCATACGGCAGGTGGAACCGGCACCAGAAAAAAGCCGGCGAGGCGGCTAAGGTGTTGATCTCTTCACTCTCGCCTGAAAACGCACAAGCTATAACCGATCTCTTCGTCCAGAAGTGGCTTGATAAGAAGCGAATATCTCCAGAGGTTAAGGAGGAAACCAGCAAAGTAGAAAAAACGGATGCAGGGGAGGAAGTGGCAGCCCGCGTAAAGGAGAAGGAAGACTTAAGTCACGGAGAAGGCTCCGGCGACCTCCCTAATAGACCTGAATAAACATCCGAGAAAATACATACCTGGAAGGCGGTTGAGAGTCCAAACACTGCGTAAGGATTTAAAAAAACAAAAGAAAACCCCGTGCCGAGACGCCGGCACGGGGCAAAAAGATCTTATCCGCTCCAAAAAATCAGTAGTGTCCTACGTGCTGTGCGGTCTGGAACGCGTAGCGAAGCCAAACCCTGAGGGCATCGCCCTCGCCTAACATAAGGGCAGGTACTACGTCTATAGCCTCGACCGCAAACTTGCCGTAGTAGTCATCATGGGTCCAAAAGTGGTATACCTTTCCCTTCTCAATCAGCATGGTATCGACGTAGGTTTCGGGTGCGTTCTGAACCTTAAACCAGCTGTCGATATATGTATGTGCGTCTGCAATTCCGTTCTTTTCGATCCCAACCGCAAGTGCGGCCCCACTAGTAATATAGAGATTCTCACCTTGTGCATCTGTGAAGAAGAAGAAGTCTGCTGTCGAATCGGCTGACATAGGAGTATCCTCGCCGGTCTCACGATTAAGGATAAAGGCGTTATTCTGACCTTCTTCGGGAGGGGTTCCCGGGCCATAACCCAGGTAGGAACCCTGGCCCCATGGGCGGGGATAGAACATGCCGCCGAAACCCAAAGTCGAAACCGTGTCGCCTGCCATCTCGCCGCGGCCTTCAAAATAGTACTGCTTACCGTTCTCTAATCCGTCTTGCTCGATTATCGTGCTATCCGTGATGCCGGAGGCAATCGGCGTTCCAAGTTCACTACCAGGTAGATTACTCATATCAAAGGTGTCCACGTAAACGCTTACACCTTCAAGCCCTTCAGGCAGCTCGGCTGGAAAACCTTTGATCTCTATTCTAACGCTGTCGTCGCCCGGAGTGGCGATCACCGTGAGCTCCTCGGTGAGCAGTTTCTCTATCCCTTCAACGTCCGGGGGCTTGGGGAACAATCCACAACTCACGATAAGGATTATTAAGGACAGGACTATCAAGATTTTCTTCATCACGCCTCCTTTGGCATCGGTTCAAGGTGAACCGGTTTTAGGCTCCGTAGGGGCGAATAACGCCCAACACCATAGCATAACTAATGTTTGGGTTGTGTCAAGGGGGACAACCAATCTTAAGAATCAGTAGTTTCCCACGCCCACTTGCGATCTGCAAGAGGCATATCGAACATACCTGATCCTGGCTAAATCACTATCTATCAGGGCAAAACAACCAGCTCTACGCGGCGATTCTGGGCGCGCCCGGCTTCGGTGTCGTTAGATTCCACAGGCATACTCTCGCCGTATCCACGAGCCAGGAGTCGTCCCGCAGGTATCCCGTGTGCACGGATCAAGTAGCCGCGCACCGCCTCGGCTCGGCGCTGGGAGAGCAAAAGGTTTCCCTCAGCCGAACCCTGGGAGTCGGTATGACCCTGGATCTCGATGCAGATATCCGGGTTTCCATGGAGCACGCGCACCGCCTCATCTATGGCTGGATAGGATGAAGCCGGAATTACAGCACTCCCCGAGGGGAAGTAGATACCACTGATGCGAATACGCGCGTCGCTTCTCAGCATCGAGATCGTTACCGCAAGCGGGATACCGTCCGAAACCAGGACGACCTCTTTCTGGGGCAGGTAACCTGGTGCCCGAGCATCGATCGTGTAGGAACCAAGCGGAAGGCTGAAGCGTACCTCTCCAACCTCATCTGTAGCCAGAGTGATGGCTGCCACAGAAACCGAGACACCAGGTATGGCACCTCCGGTCTGGCGATCGACAGTTTTTACTATAAGGTGTGCGCCGGTGCGATCCGGTTCAAGCTCTACCTCAAGCAACGCGGGCCGACGAGGGATAAAGTTCAGGGTATAGGTCTGAGGCGTATATCCGGACGCACTTACGGTTACCTTATACCGACCGTTCTGCACATCTAAAACACGCTCGCCGCTTGGGCCGATTACAAAAACGCCCGGATAATGATCCGCGATTGTAACCTGGGCGGCCACAGGTTCGCCGGTAGAAGCATCCCTTACCCTGACGAGAAGCAAAGCCTTGCGTCTTACGATCTGCGGAACCGGCGAGTAAGCCAGGCCTACTGAGATCTGATTCACATACTCCCCGCCTTCAAGATCGATACTGCGGGCGTCAGGGGTAAGCCCCAAGTCAGCCGCATAAAATAAACTTATCCCGATATCGGTGAGGATCCTTACCCCGGGCGTCAGCCTCACGGGGAAGGAATCAGCAAACACCTCAGCCGTAAGCTCGATGTAGGGATTGAAGAAGTCGTAGCGTAACTCCGCACCCGCCCCTAGAAGGACACCGGTTTTCTCACGCAGAAGTCCTCCAAGATTGAGATGAGTTGTGAAGATGTCCGCCTCCCGGCTGGCAAGCACACGTAGGGCGCCACCAAACACTCCACGGCCGAAGAAAGAAGAGCGCGTTGGCAGAAAGGTGCGTGCGGCGATCCCCACGCTCCAGAACTCAAGCGGCCACGTGTACTTCGCCCCCAGCTCAAAATCCCAGAGAGCCAGGGTAGGTGAAACACCGCTTATAAGTTGCGGGTAGGAGTATCCCAGCCCAAAGGCAGCGCTTACTTCCAAGGGCTCAAAGGGAACCCAGGAGCCGAACAGGCGAAAAACGGAGTTCTCCCACGTCCTGATGTCGGCGTCAAACATATGTTCGGCACCATGATCATCCCCGGCAAACGAAGCACCAACCGTCCAGGCATACAATCCCTGGTTGCGGGCATCAACGACACGTGCCAGTCCTTCACCTCCTGAAACAACAGGTGCACCTTCAAGAAATACCAGCGATGCTGATATAAAAATTACCAAAGCTATGCGCTTCACAAACTCCTCCTTAAGTTCATACCTTCAACACTTAGCACTGCGATCTTCCAGATCGCGTTCACCTATATAAATGATAGGGAAGAAAGCACACTAAGTCAAGGGGTATGTGAGGTATAAATATCCCTCCTCTAACTATCCGATATCTAGTTTTTTTAAGTTAACGTATCGCTTCTGATAACCGTATACCGATCGTGCCGGGTGCAAGTTTGATAATCATACGAGTACCGTCCCTCAGGATAATCATCGTGATCTCTTTCCTATCGGGCTTGACCGAGGCTATCGCCTTTCGCAGGTCGAGATAGACCTTTATCTTCTTGTGGTTGTAGCTTATGATAACGTCCCCCGGCTCAAGTCCAAGGGAATCGGCCTGGGTGCCGGGCACGACCTCCTTGATCACCACCAGCTTTTTGACCCCTTTGATAGCTTGCCACGCGGTCTCGGTACCAACTTTGATTAACGCTGAGTAGGCGGCCTGACGCAGTCTTTGAGGTTCGCTTTCGTCTGCAAGTATCTGATCCAACAGGGCTTCTGAACCGATGCAACGGCGCGCTCCCAGAAGGTAGATGATTTGTTCCCTTAGTTCTGTGGATTCTTCCTCTCGGTACAGCTCAAGCAGCCCGGCCTCGATATCGGCTAGGGGTTCATCAACACACAGAATCTGCCTCAAGAGCTCGGTATGTGCAGCAGGTTCAAGCCCTTCATCCGGCCAAAGGAGTGCGGGAAGTGGAAGGGGCTCCTCCTCGTTGAGCTGGCAGTAGACAAAATCACGCGCGTCTTCAACCATCTCCATGGTTATCTGATGCTTACAAGGATAACGCATGATCTCGGCGGGCACCCCGTATTCAACAAGGGTCGTGATTGCGGCCTCGCCGTCCTCGAAATTGACGATATCGTCGTAAACCCCGTGAAGAGTGCGGATGGGAAGGTTTAGTGCCGCGCTGTCCAAAGGATTGAGGGAATCTATCTCGACATCAAGCCACCCACCGGCAGGCAGTAACCCGCGGAAGATTTCAGGATACTGGATGCCGACCTCGTAGGTCATCATCCCTCCCTGGGAGAAGCCGTAGAGGAAAACCTTGCGAGGATCGACCGGATAGTTTTGCTTTACGAGTTCTATGCAGGAAAGCACCCAGCGCGTGCTCTGCTCGACGGTAGCCTTGTGGAATTCAGGCGTTCCCCACATATACCATGCCCAGCCAAGCTCGCCGTCGTCTCGCTCAAATGGGAAAGGCGTCTCAGGGTAGAGGCCTATGGCACCTGCGGGATAGAACGACCGGGCGGTGCCCACGTAGCTGGACATGTGGTCGCCGAACCCGTGAAGAGCAACTATCAAGGGGTAGGTCCTGCTGGTATCAAAGTCATCGGGCAACTCGACCGTGTAACCCAGTTCGATGTCGAAAAACGCGGTGTCGACTATCACCTCAGCCGCAGCCGGTGCAACTATTATGAGGGGTAAAACAAAAACTCTCTTCACTAATGCCTCCAGGTTGTAGGGAAATATACGCATTAACTTAATGATGTCAATTGAAACGGGGTGTCATTGTGAATCCTCGTCGGGCTGACCTTCAGGTCAGCCCGATTATTAAAGAACGGGCCGACTTAAAAGTCGGCCCCTACGTTTTAGGGATATTTCGCACAGGCTAGAAAGCCTACGCTCCATTAACCCCGCCGCATATTGTTCCTTTACATCAAGCTTGATCCGGATATTCTGCACCCCGCCCCCTATCCCCCTCCACACAGGGAGGGGGAACCGATGAGAGTTCCCCTTCCCTGGTGGCGTAGCACTACCGTCTAGTGAAGGGGTCGCCGACCACCAAGCAGCGGGGGAAGGGGAGAAAATACTTGACAACAACTCCCTCACACATATCCTTCATTCCAATGGATGACCGATTCCCCGTAGTCAGGGTGATGGAGGACAGGTTCTCAGCCTGTCCGGACACCTACGCTTCAGGGCGCGTTTGAGGGTATCCTCCGCCCCTACCCTCCCCCATCGAGGGGGAGGTAGATATGCTTTAACCGGTTTGCCCCAGTACCACCCCTCCCTTGACGGGACAGTGTGCCCCTTGAGTGCCTGGTGCACTCATAGGGTAGGGGGAGGGTGAAACCCTTGACACAAGGCCTGATTCCCCTATCCTTCACCCTAATGGATGACCGATTCCCCGTAGTCAGGGTTGGAGAGGAGTATCTCAGTTATCAGAAGACAGGCAGGGGTAATCCGCTATTCTGCCTGCACGGCTGGGCAGGCCGCTCGCTTATTATGAGTATGTTTCCTCTGGAGGAAGAGGAAGGCACGGGTTACACCACCAGGCGGCTGGCCGAGGTCCCCACCTCTTCGATGGCTGCATTCCTGCATGCCATGTACCTTTATGCACGAGAGACCAACGCCTATGCCCGTCCCAAGATCAAGGTCCCAACTATATTCCCTCTCCCCCAGAAGACATTCGGGCAGGTGGCGGTCTTTGAGAGGCTCTACGGACGCTGTTTTAGCGATCTTGAGGTGGCTCCCGTCAAGGGAGAGGTTCACAACCCGGTGGTCGAGGATCCCAAGGCCTTTGCCAGGGCGGTGCTGCCGCATCTAGGGATAAGGAAGTGAGCAAAACACATGGATGCGATAACCCGCGATGAAGCAAGAAAGCTGATACGACAAGCTGGACTGAGTGATAGTCTTATAAGACACTCCGAAGGCGTTGCCAGACGCGCCGAGTCGGTGTGCCAGCTTCTTGAAGCTACCGGCCACACCGTATATACGGAAAAGGTCGTTCTTGCCTCACTCCTCCATGATATCGGACTCAGCCGTCCTCACGGTCTGGATCACGGAGCAGCGAGTGCAGAGGTTCTTGAGGAGCTTGGCCTTACTGAACTGGCAAGAATCACACGCGTCCATGTCTTTACCCAAACGACTGAGATATCTCTGGAAGCCAAGATCCTCATCTATGCGAACCTCACCACAGGACCTGAGGGGGAGTCGATTGATCCGGAGAAAAAACTTAAGTTCCTGCACCACCTGGCTTATAACTGGAAAGACACAAACGAGAGACGGCTTGCACTGAGGGCGCTGGGGGTAAAACGCAGGATCGTCTCAGAGATAGAGGAGCTTATCAGTAGGGCGATAACGGTTTCTTGACTCCAATTAAGATAAAACCCTAGATGTTTGATCATATCGTCGGAAGTAGAATAGGGGTTGACAAATCAAAGAATTGGAGGAAACTATAAATAAATCCTGGAGGGTACATGAGCGTAATTACACGTGATGACGCCCGCAGGATACTATGGGAGGCCGGGCTTGATGAAAAGATGATCAATCACGCGGAGGGCGTGGCCCACCGGGCTGAGGTGGTATGTAATATCCTCCAGGCAGCCAATTATAAGATAGATACGGAAAAGGTTATCCTCGCCGCTTTGCTGCATGATTTAGGACACAGCCGCCCACACGGGTTGGATTATGGAAAAGCTAGCGCCGAGATGCTTCGTGAACGAGGTCTTGCTGAGTTGGCCGAGATCCTGCGCGTCCACGCACTGCCTCAGACAGCTGAACTTCCGCTTGAGGCAAAGGTGCTTATCTATGCCGACACCACCACCGGTGCGGACGGCGAGGCTATTGATCCCATGAAGAAACTTGAGTTTCTGCGCCGTTTGGGTGAGGAGTGGAAGAACGAGGATGAGCGCTTGTTGGCAAAGGAGGCCTACGAGGTCAAGCGCCGGGTCGTCTCGGAGATTGACTTATTGATCAAACAAGCCATGGCCAAGACTTGATCTCGCCCACTTACAATCTTCAAAGTTGACCTTTATGAGCGCAAGCGGCCCTCAGTGCACCCTCAACCTTTTCAACTACTTGACAGCGGTCCGCGAGTTGCTATAATCGTTTAAGTAACCGCTTAAATAGTGAGAAAGATGCGCAGGATAGTCTTGGAAGAGCGCGCCCGTATATTACGTGCGCTGGGCACAGGCGCCAGGATGCAGATACTTGAGATACTCAAGGTCGGACCACTGGAGGTAGGCGCGCTGGCCCAGCAGATAGGCATAAGCCAGAGTGCGGTCTCCCAGCATCTGAAGGTGCTCAAAGAGCTGAACCTCGTATCAGACCGGCGCCGCAGCTACTTCATATACTACTCCTTAAACCCCCAGGAGTTTGCGAGACTTGAGGAGATGATGATGGCGGTGTGCCGTGTTTCGCCCGAACGCTCCCTTCGTCGCGTGCGCCGCGAGCGGCTGTCTGCACTTCGCGATCAGCTTGAGGCAGAGCTTGAGCGAGTCCAACAGGCGCTTTCTATGTTGGAAGAGGAAGAAGAAGCCTAGAATGTAGTTTGTAGTGGCACGGCATGCCGTGCCACTACTTTAAACGAGATTCAAATTGTTGCGGGTCGTGTTTACCATGTGGAGTGCAACGACCGCGTCGTTGCCGCAATAACCTTGACCATCGGTCAAGGTTGGGTATCATCCTCTCATGGAAGTAATCCTTGCCGGGTTCAACCTGGATACCGATACGATCAGGAACCTCAAAGAGGGCAAGAAGGACGTACCGCTGACACCAGAGACCATTTCCGCGGCATACGCTCGGATCAGCCGATCACCCAAAAGGGTGGACCAACTGAGGAAGAAAGCACGGGAGGAGGTGGAACACGCCCGTAAGTCAAACCGAACCATCATCTTCGAGATGGGTCACCATTCGGTGGCCGAGCACGCTTGCTTCAACTTCGACGTGATCGGTATCTCGAGACTGGCGGTGGAGGCTTTGCAGGGCTTTCGACTAGCGTCGTATACGGAGAAGTCACAGCGCTACATCACGTTGAGCGACGACTTCGTATTACCCGAAGAGATTGTGGAACTGGGCAAAGAAGATGAGTTCAAGGAGGTAATCGCCGCTCAGAATGCCCTCTATCACTCTTTATTCGAGGATCTGAAGGCATATCACGCAGAGCACGATCCTGTTTTAGCCGAGAATAAACGTGACCTTGCCAACCGGGCCAAGGAGGACGCCCGCTACGTGGCCGCTCTGGCTACCCAGAGCCAGCTTGGGATGACCGTCAATGCCCGAGAGCTTGAGCTTATGGTTCGTCGCTTCGACTCCCATCGGCTGGCTGAGCTAAGGGAGCTTGGAGGCAAGTTGTACGATGAGGCCAGGCGCATAGCGCCCTCGCTTCTTCTATTCTGCGAACCCAATCGGTTCGATCAGGAGACCTATCCCGCTTTGGCCGGGTGCGCAAAAAAACTTGAGTCCGGGAATCCTCCTCAAGCCGATGTGACACTTATCGAATCAACGGAAGATGCCGACCTTAAACTACTTGCCGCTCTTCTGCACCGAGTCAGCTCGGCCTCCTTCGAGTCATGCAGGCAGGCTGTCGAGAAGATGACAGACCAACAGCGGTTGGATTTAATAAAGATTGCTTTTGAGAGAGCCGAATTGTATGATTCGATGCTGCGCGAGTTCGAGCACGTAACATTGACCTATGAATTGATCTGCTCGGCATCCTGCTTTGCCCAGCTCAAGCGGCACCGGATGGCCTCCATCTCTGCTCAGTCTTACGACCCGGAGCTCGGATTTAGGATTCCGGAGGCCATCAAAAAGATAGGCCGGGCCGAGGAGTTCAAGCACATCATGGAACGAAGCCTTACACTTTATCATGAGATAGCGCAAGATGATCTAAACGCCGCCCCATATATCCTTACCAATGCTCACCGCAGAAGGGTGCTTATCACATTAAACGCTCGAGAACTCTACCACTTCTCAAGGCTGCGGTCGGATTCTCATGCACAGGCCGAGATTCAGGGGGTCTCTAACCAGATGGTCCATCTGGGTAATATGGTTATGCCTCTGGCCCTCCTGCTTGCCGGTGGCAAGGACGCGTATCCCCAGATGTATGCAAAACTCTTCGGCCACCCACCCAAGATCATCGAGGCCGAACTGCCCGGGGAGCGCACGATAGACCCGTAACACACCAAATAAACGAAAATAACTACCAGGAACCTCCTGCACTAAAACCCGTCTCTCATTCCTCGTCCCTGCGCATAGGGGATGAGAAACTGCCTCGCTCCACAATGCTTGATTTCTGGAAGTGGGCGTTCAGCGATATGCGAATGAATGACTTTCGGAATCAAGATCGAAGTTAAAGCATCCGCTTACCTGCAAGGCTGGCCTCTCGAGGCATCGAATCGTAAAATTGTGCCGGGGAGCTAACTCTATCAGCCTATCTGCACTCAAGAACTCCGATGTTAAATGCTTCTCTGCGGAAGAGATGAAGGCGGGTGGAGAAAAGCTCTTAGAAGATATATGTTAGCACCCTGGCTTCTCTCTGATTGACCATCGGGGTCCCCAGACTTTTGCATTGCAAAAGTCTGGGGTGATACTAGTCTATAAAAAGTATGTCTATGGATGCATCACCCTTAGCGATGGCCTCGTCAATCTCCTCGTGCATCATAAGGGGATAGGTGGCCTCGTTAATCAGGGCACGGGAGGTCCGGGTCTCGCGTTCGTTGCCGTCCGGCATGGTGTACTGAAAGTCCCAGGCTAAAAGGAGAGCCCTTGTCCCGATACCGTTGAGTTTGCGCACCAGAGGCACGTAGTCACCGTCACAGCCCAATAGAGCCACCACGTCCAGCTTCTTGTGCACCGCGAGATCGAACGCCTCAAGTGAGAGCCAGACGTCTATGCCCTTCTCCTGAGGCCTGAAGGAGCGTTCATCTACCGGAAGGTAGTGCTGAACAATCCCTGCACGGATAAGAACGTCGTCAAACATCCTCTCCGCCTTGAGCTTGCCCGCCTGATCCGCGGCCTCGGCGCTGAAGCGCCCGCGGAAGTAGTGGGCCTCTACAATATGCACACGGGTTACATCAACACCCTCCTTCTCGGCGACCCTTTGGCGGATGAACTCATGAATCCCGTGTATCGATATTCGCGATTGCCTTTGGTGATAAAATTTGTAGTAGTTACTTACCTCGTTGAGATAGCCGCCGTCGTAAAACACCGCCACTCTTACCATCTCCTTCTTTCCACTACGTTCAAGCATCATCTCTCCTTAAGCTAAACATCTTGTTGTATCCTTTCAACTAACGCTAAATGCCGGTCCGGTTCTACTCGCCGCCGAAACGACACTCTACCATTAATTATTATCGAAATTCAGCACACGTCAACCCCTGTCCACCCCCCCCCAAAAGAAAGCAGCCCCACAGCATTTGAGGACCGCCTATCGGATGGAGGTTTTACTGTCTTACTTCTTCTTTTCGGCCTCGGGCGCTATCTTTTTGTCCTTGAACAGCTCGGCTATGCCTGCAATAGAGGCCATAACGTTCGAGACCTCGTAAGGAAGGAATACCTTATTCGCCTTACCCTGCGCTATGACCTGCAGGGCTTCAATATACTTGATAGCTATGAGGTCGTTGGTGGGATCGCCTTCATGAATGGCCGAAAAGACGTTCTTGACAGCCTGTGCCTCGCCCTCGGCGATGGCGATCTTCTTGAACCGCTCCGCCTTAGCAACCCGTTCGATGGCCTCTGCCTCACCCTCGGCGCGAAGGATGGCGCTCTGCCTCTCACCCTCGGCCTTCAGGATGCGGGCTTGCCTATCACCCTCGGCCTTGTTGATTGTCGCTTCCTTGATACCCTTCGCCTCCAGAACCATGGCGCGGCGCTCACGCTCCGCGCGCATCTGCTTGTGCATGGCGTCGGTAACGTCGCGCGGCGGCTCGATACGCTGCAGCTCAACACGGGTCACCTTGATTCCCCACTTATCGGTAGCGTCGTCAAGAACCTCGCGCAGCCTGGTGTTTATGGACTCGCGGGATGTAAGAGACCTGTCGAGCGTAAAATCACCAATCACATTTCTCAGGTTGGTCTGAGCAAGCTTGACTGCCGCCAAACGGAAGTCTTTAACGTTATAGACAACCTTTACAGGATCGGTTATCTCGTAGTAGATGACCGCATCCACGGTAACAACCACGTTATCCTCGGTGATGACCTCCTGGGGCGGAACGTCCACCAGCTGCTCGCGCATATCCACCCGGGTAAGCCTTTCGATGAACGGGACAAGCATCGTCAGACCGGAATCGGCCGTCCGTTGATAACGGCCCAGACGTTCGACAAGCCCCTTCTGCCAGGGACGGATGATGCGCAAAGAGGCCAGGATTACGATAAACAGGAAGACCCCTACGATTATAAGCAAGACTACAGCCCATACATCCATTTTAATCCTCCTTTGGTTTTACTACCAGATGAACACCTTCAAGGCGGACTACCTCAACCACGGTGCCCGCCTCGATTGGCGCATCGTTTTCACTATCCGCGCGCCACTCCTCCTTGGCTACCCGAACAAGCCCCCTAGCTGTCAAGTGGTCAATACGCTCTACCACTACCCCGGTCTTACCTATCATGCGGTCCGCGGCCACACCCTGCTGGGAAGCGCGCCGCGTTACCCCCTTGAAGAACACCCGTGAGAGGGCGAAAAGGACGCTTGCGACCACAAGGGCGGCAAGGATCTGCAGCCAGAACGGAAGCTTGAGGAAAGCAAGCACCGCACCAACGGCCGCTCCTATACCGAACCACATCAGGGCAAAGCCCTCGGTGAAGATCTCACCCACAAGGAACAAGACCGCCAGCCCCACCCAAACAAAAGGAACTATCTTATACGCAAGCTCCATCAGCAAACCTCCGAGGTGTTTTCGGGAAGTTCCATACTATCCAGATTACAACGTTCCCTGCGAGTTTATTCAACATCTGGGAAGGATAAGCACATGGGGGATGTTGTCAAGCAAAATAATATGCTCCTTTTCGCTTAAGGCGAAAAGATCGCAGGAAAAAAGGGGCGAAACATTACGCTTCGCCCCAAATGATTGCAGAATTTCGGTTATCTGACGATCACCACGCGTTCGGTGCAGGAGGAGCCACAAGCAGAAAGCCGAACGAAGTAGACGCCTGCAGGGGCAGCCGATGCGTTCCAGGCAATCTCGCCTGCTCCTGCAAGGGTATATCCTTGCTTTAAGGTTTCGATCCTGCGTCCAGTGGCGTCGAAGACAGCAATATTGATGTCTGAGGCATGCGGCAGGGAGTAGCGAAGACCAATCAAGCCATCCGAGATGTTTGCGGTGGTAAGGCTAAGTTTGACAGGATCGGTAGGACTTGTGGTTTTTTGCTCTTCTATCCCGATCCAGGGAAAGCCTTGATTGAACGCCGCCTTGACCGCATCCACATTTGCCTGGAGCTCATTTAGGGTTTCACCAAACACCACGGCCACGGTATAGTCGTACTCGTCGTCAGGCGCCATATCGGGATAGGGACCGGATTTAAGGAATATTCTTACGTCTACCGGATCATCCCAGGTCTCGAAATCGGTGGCCTTCAGGTGCTCATACTTCAGGCTGTCCTGATCCCAGTTGGTAAATATATCTGCCACAGAGTCATTGGGCCACGCCTCGAAGCCAGTGGCTCCCACATCTCCAGGGGTTTCGATCAGGACAACACCCACGTAACCTGCCGGGGAACCCCATCCAGCTTCGGAGCCATCGGCATCATAAGCATATCCGAGGTCCCTCGAGGCATCGAAGTCAGCAACGTCGTCCATGTCAGAGCCAATATCCGGGTCTACGAAGTATCCGAAGTAAGGCGCCTGGAGCATGTGCTCGTTCATGTTACGTATCTTGTAGTTAAGAACGATCACGTTGACCAACGCGCTCCTCCTCCAGCAGTAGCTTCTCTGCTCCACACGGATGCCCAGTCCCTGGTTATCGTAGGCGTCAATTTCTGGATCAGACGGAACCCAGATCGTGGTTGCGTCATCAAGCGGTATCCAATCGCCGCCTACCGCATAGGTATCCTCATGGGAAACGAGGTCTCCTTTCGAGGGATCAAGCTGACTTTCAGGTGGACGATTCTTGTTAAGCATTGTGTCGGCAAACGGCCAGAGGACCTGATACGGCTTCGGGGTTTCTCCTGGGCGGGCAAAGAGGCGATTTCCTTCGCCCTCAAGACCGTATCCCTCAGGGATAAGCATATTGCTGAAGTAAAGCCCAATCGTGTCCCTATCGACTACCTCCATCTCGGGAACGGCCATCCCGCCCATATCGCTGTGGAAGGCTGCCTTCGAAACATTCGGCGTACCCTGATCTAAGGCACCGAACCAGAAGCCCATAGCGTAGAGGTAGAACTGCCTGGATCCGGTCGGGTATTCGCCGTTATTACCCCTTATATCAGGATATTGATTTATTGAGTTGTAGGCGGGCAGGCCCTCGTACAGATGCTCATCCAGAATGTGCCGTGAAAAAACGCCACCCTGCATGGCATTGCAAACCAGGAAGTCGGAGACGTTGCCGATCCCGGTCCACCAAAGATACCAGAAAGCGGCAGGTTCATCGGTAACCTCGCTCAAAAGAGGATAACCCGATGATACCTGAGGTGTCAGCTCAGCATACCGCGGAGCGGCTGCAAGCACTACACCCGTCAATATAAGGAGAAGACTTAGTTTACGCATCATGTGCCTCCTTTTTGGCGCCGTCCGCCTCCAAGATGGCGGACGACCACAAAGGGTTAACGTGTAAAACTACTCCCAAAACAGCATTTGTCAAGCCCCCGGAGTAGAAAAGGGACGAAGCCAAAACGCTTCTAGCGTCACTTCGCCCCCTTGAGTATGAGTTTCCGGTTATCTGATGATCAGAACACGCTCGGTGCAGAAGGAGCCACAAGCTGAAAGCCTCACGAAGTAGACGCCTGCAGGGACGCGGGATGCATCCCAGACGATCTCTCCTTCTCCGGCGGAAGCATATCCTTGCTTCAAGGTTTCAATTCTGCGACCTGAAGCGTCGAAGAGAGCCAGATCAATACCCGATGCGTTAGGTAGAGAGTAACGGAGCTCCAGTAAATCGCTAAATACAATAGGATCGCTCATGGTCAATCCAAGAGAAGCAGATACAGATTCCTCTTCAACATCCACTTTCTCTGAGAAACCTCGGTCAAAAGCCGCACGCACAGAGTCAACATTCTCTCGAAGTTTCGCAAGCGTTTCTCCAACCACCACGGCCAGAGTAAAGTCGTACTCATCACCCGGCGCCATATCAGGGTAAGGACCAGAGTTGAGAAGCATACGGACGTCATCGGGGTTCTCCCATGTAACAAAATCGGTAGAAGTCATGTAGACATATTTCAGGCTATCTGTTCCGTCGTAAGAAGTCGTATCAAGATACATCAAGGCCTTCAACCCGGTCAAGCCGACATTTTCTGGGGTTCCAAGAAGCACAGCCCCAATATAACCCGGCGGTGTGCTCCAACCAGGCTCCGAGCCGTTGGCATCGTAGGCGTAACCAAGGTTCCGGTCCCGATCGAACCCGATCATATCATCCCAGTAGCCTTCCTCACCAGGAGAAGTTCCTCCTTCGCCTATGTCAGGATCCATAAAGTAGCTGAAGTAGGGTTCCTGTAAAGCGAAATCGTTCATGTTTCGTATCTTGTAGTTGAGGACGATTGAATGAGCCAGCGGACCGGTTTCCCAGGAGTAAGTTCTCTGTTCTATCCGTATGCCTAGTCCCAGGCCGTCGTAGGAATTATCGATTGTATCACCTTCAGGAGTAACTTCGCGCCGAATCCAAATGGTTACTGCCGAGTCTTCCGGTATCCAATCCCCGCCTACCGCATAGGTATCTTCGTCGGAAACTATATCTCCTTTTGAGGGGTCAAGCTGATCATCCGGCGATCGGTTCTTGTTTAGCATTGTGTCGGCAAACTGCCAGAGCACTTGATAGGGCTCAGGGGTTTCCCCTGGTTGAACGAAGAGATTGTCTCCTTCGCCATCGAACCCGTAGCCTTCGGGAATCGTCATATCGCTGAAGTAGAGCCCAAGGTTGGAGATGTCATCCATGCCGCCGCCATCCTCCATCTCAGGCACAGCCATCGCTCCCATATCCGAATTGTAAGCCGCCTTCGAAACGTTGGCGATCCAGGTGGTGTCTCCGGTTAGTGTATCTACATAAGGGTAAATCGCTCCAAACCAGAACCCCATGCAAAAAAGATAGTACTGCTCTGAACCTGCTGGATACTCGGCATTTCTACCCTTGGTAACAGGATACCAACCTGTATAAGCTGGCAAACCTTGGTATTCGTGTTCATCATCGGGATGGCGGGCGAAGACACCGCCTTGCATGGTGTTTGAGACCAGGAAGTCGGAAACGTTACCTACCCCTGTCCACCAGACCAGCCACCACGCCGCCGGCTCATCGGTCACCTCGCCTGACAACGGCTTGCTTAATGATGGTTCTCGAGTCAGCTCACCGGACGGGGCTGCTGCTAACATCAAGCTCGTGAGTATAAGAATAAGACTGAGTTGACGCATTGGGCACCTCCTTTGTGATTTGCGTCATACTCTGTAGTCTTAGGATCGACCACAAAGGGTTAACGTATAAAACTACTCCCAAAACAGCATTTGTCAAGCCCCATGAACTTGACACCCACAGTTTAACCTGTATAGTCATGAAAAAGAATAACTACCCGGAGGTCTCAGTGCTCAAGACTCGCCACTCGCTCGAACGCATCCAGCCCTATAAGCCGGGCAAGCCGATCGAGCAACTGGTACGGGAGTACGGGATCACAGGGGAGATCATAAAGCTCGCTTCGAACGAGAACCCTCTTGGCCCCTCCCCAAACGCGCTGGCCGCCCTTTCACATGCATTGACTGAAGTTCATTTATACCCTGATAACTCCTGTTATGCACTCATTAACCGCCTCTCCGAAATCCACGAGACCACGCCGGATTATATCACCGTGGGCAACGGCTCGGTGGAGATCATCCTCCAGGCGGCACTTGCCTGCCTTGAACCGAATGACGAGACCATCATGAGTGAGGTAAGCTTCATCATGTACCCCATCGCCACTCACATCGCAGGGGCGGTGCCGGTTAAGATACCCGTAAAGGATTACAAGCACGACCTGGAGGCGATACTTGCAGCCATTACGGATAAAACGAAGATCATCTTCATAGATAACCCTAACAACCCGCTTGGCTCGGTTATCTCGCGCAGCCAGATGGATGCCTTCATCGAGCGCATGCCTGATCATGTGCTCGTGGTCCTTGATGAAGCTTATTATGAGTACATCGGCAGCATGGACTACCCCCGGTCTCTCCACTACGTCCACGCGGGCCGCAACGTTCTGGTACTGCGCACCTTCTCGAAGATATACGGGCTTGCCGGGCTCCGAGTAGGCTACGGGCTCGCAAAACCTGAGATCATCCATGCGCTGTCAAAGGTTCGCCTGCCCTTCTCGGTCAACCGTCCGGCTCAGATAGCGGCTCTGGCTGCGTTGGATGATGAGAAACACATAGACGAAAGCCGGGCGCTCAACGAAAAAGGCAAGATGTATCTGGCCAAGGAGTTTGAACGGCTTGGGCTCGAGTATATCCCCCCTTACGGGAACTTTGTCTTCGTGCGCTTTCCGTGCGAGACCGCTCCGATCCACAAAGCGCTTGAGCGTCGTGGGATCATCGTGAGACCAGTCGGAGATAAGAATGCACTGCGCATAACCATCGGTACACCCCAGCAGAACAAGCGCCTGATCGCATCCTTGGAGAAGATTCTAAAAGGCAAAGACCCGTAACACGCCGTAACACACCCGTAACACACCCGTAACACGCCCGCAACACACCCGTAACACGCCATGCGGATACTCAGCAGCCTATCTGAGAATCTAAAGTAGAAAATTGTAAGAGCGAGCATAAAAAGTAGGTGGCCGCGAGGCCACCTTTTCTTACAGTATAGAAAGTTTCTCGGATTAGTGCAGGAGCACAACCTTGGCGGTTTTGCTGAAGCCGGTGGTGATGATACGGATGAAGTAGAGACCGCCTGCAAGCTCGGCACCAGCGTCGTCGGTCCCGTCCCAGTAAACCGAACCGTAGCCGGAAAGCTCGCCGTCGTGAAGGGTGCGAACCACCTGACCGATCACGTCGTAGACGCGGATCGTCACAGCTGTCGGGGCAGGCACAGCGTAGCTCACGAGTGTTCCGTTAACAAAGGGATTCGGGCCGGTAACCTCTATACGAAGCGCATCTCGAGACTCGGCAACGCCGACATACGGCGTGCCCTGGAACACTACGAACAATTTTCTACCGAGCAGGGTGTGGGTCGCACCAGGAATCGCGGCAAAGAACGTCGCTTCGTAGAATGCGTAGTCGTCGCAGGTCCACTTGGCAAACTTGACGTTCTTCACCTCTTCCGGATCAAGATTGGCCACCGGCACGCTGTCGAGGTAGTCGGCGGTGTGATAGCCCTGAGATACGATCTCGCAGTAGCAGTAGAAGTTTTCAGCCGCCTCTGTGCCTACGTTCTTGAAGTTGGCGTCAGGCGTCATGCTGTCCACCACGCTGCCTTCCTCAGGCTTTACGACCTCTATCGCATCAACCTGGACCGCACTCTGGATTGTGGCATACTCGACCCTGGTGTTGTTTGTAGGGTCGTCGTCCTCAATGGTCTTCTCGGGCCAGAGGTAGACCGTTACCTCTACCCTGTAGCGGTCGCCTGGCCAGCCAGGGGGTGTCCATGACGGGAAGGAGACGGCGTCCTCTTCGCCTGCCTCAAGGTAGACGATCCCCTCAAGGTTGCCTTTGTCGTAGTTGACGCCCGGACCGGTAATCCGGCACATGGCGTAGCCGGAGTCAACATCACCGCCGAAGTTGGTGATCACCGCCTCGGGCGTTACCGGCACCTTGTCGACCTTGCCCAGCGGTTTAAGGATGCGAACTACCGCAAGATCACGCCCCGATGGCGGAATAGTGTCCGTGATGGTGTCGCCCAGGAACCAGTTGTAGTAGATCTCGAAGTTGCCATCGTCGCGGCTGTCAGTCCAGCAGATGTGCACGTTGCCATTTTCATCGGCTGCAAAGTTGGCGTAACGCGAGTATCTGCCGTCGTTAAGGGTCAAGGCCTGGTCGTATCCCCATGAGCCGGATACGGCATCATACTTGTTGTAGTGAGTCTCCGAGATGGCACCGGAACCCCAGCGGGAGTCCCAGGAAACCCAGACGTTATTGAAGGTGTCGCAGCAGATCGAGGGCCAGTAGGAGTAGTTGCCGGTATACTCGCTTACCTGTGTGGAGACCCAGCTTCCGCTTGCATTGGTGGCAACGTAGACCTGACACGCACTGCCGGGATCTGCGTAGGCGATATGGAGGTTGTCGTCACTATCATGGCAGATCGAGGTGCCACGTTCGTAGCGAGCGAGGTTTGTTCCGCCGATAGTCTCGTGATTCCAGGTCGCCCCGCCGTCGGTGCTCCATACGTGCTTGAGCCGGTTGCCGTTGCTGTGTGCAACGGATACGTGGAGGGCATCGTCGGACGTCACGCAGATCGAGGGGTGGTAGGCGTAGTAGGTGCTGGAGGCCGAACCCCCGTCCCAGTGGGGATCGAAGGCCATGATCGGGGAGGAATAGGAACCGGCGCCCGAGTTCTTTTTCTGGTAGTATACGCCGTATCCGCGCGCGTCGCCACTGGTTGAACTGTAGTGGTTGAACACGTTGTGCAGGTCGCCGTCGGAATCAAAGGCGATGGCAGGAAAGCAGCAATCAGCGCTGTATACCCCGTGCTCGATTATGGGACCCCAGGAACCGTTCTTCTCACGGGTGTAGAGATGGGAGAGGGGATGGGAATACCAGCTGATGTCCACTGTGTTGTCGTGGATGGCTATCGGGTGGGCGTTGTGGTGGCCGCCGTCGTCGGCGCTTATCATTTCGCCGTTGGGTGTTTCCGCAGGGCTTCCGATTGGGAAGGTGAGGTAGCGGACGTAGTAGTTTGGGACATTGGTGTTGTCCTTATATGCGATGTGGACGTTTGCGTCGTCAGCCGCGATGCACCAGCCGCCGAACGCGCCAGTGTATGATCCGCCGGTGTTGTTGGTGATCCTGAAGTCGCCTTGCCACTGGCCGAACAGCGGAACTGCGGCCAAAAGCAGCACCCCAAGGATCAGTAGTGCCTTAGACACTATGCTTTTACGCATAATACCCTCCTTGGCTTGTTTTTGAGTTTTTCCAGGAATCTCGATATACACCTCCCCCTTGTCTTCTCTCTTCCTCTCCCCTGTCCTGAGCAGGCCACTCAAGCTGTCTCCTCCTTAGCGCCTTCCTTACCCTTACTTCAACCCGCAACCGGTTCCCCGAACCGCTATCTTAGAATTATAGGCAAAAAAAGGGTTTTATCAAGAGGTAAAGCAATTATCCGTTTTTTCATCCCAAAAACCCAAAAAATCCCCCAAAATGACCAGCTTTTGACCAGTTTTTGACCAGCTTTTTGGTGACGAGTGCCACTCAAACCTGACGAGTTGGCGCCGCGCTTGTTTTGTTCTCTGCGGTTAGTTTCAGATAACCTCACCGCACATCTCACCTCCACCAACACCAGTTGAGTGCTCCAACCACTCAAGGGCCACATGCTTCTGAGAGAAGAACTGTGCATCCGCATACCTCCCCAGGTACTCCATAAGTATGATACCCACCATCTTTGCCTCAGGTCGGCTACATACAAGAGCCACCCTCTCTACCCCCGCCCGGCGAAGCTGCCCGACGAGTTGGGAACATAGCTCCTCGTCCGGAAAGGACTCGATCTCCGAGAGATCGATGACCACTTTGCGTGAGGCATGGTCCTTCAGAAAGTCTTGGCAACGATCGCACAACTCGTTGACATTTGAAGCGTTACAATACCCTACGAAACGAACCCAAAGGATCTGCTTTGCCTCATCGAGCCACACACGGTGCTTCATATTCGAACCCCATGAAAGGGCCGCCCGGCGAACTCGCCAAATACAGCCGGCGTCCGATAGATCATAAACACCGGGCGGCAGCAAATCACACTAGAAGAAAAACGACCTCTTGCACATGTCCTCTCCGGAATCATGCATGTATTTTGCGTTAAACTAGCCAAAGGTCAATCGGACAGATGACCTACCCTCGCAACTAAGCAAAAAACCTTAGTGAACATTGGTGGTCAACTATGTCATGTGGGGGATGAAAGGCACCTCGATGGTTTAGTTGAACTTATCCGCTTGCAACCCGTCAAATCGAGCAGGCGGGGTGAATAATCGTCCAGGCCTAGACGATCCCCTTGGTAACAGCATACCGGGTCAGTTCAGCCGTAGAGTGAACACCCAGCTTCTCCATGATGTGAGCCCGGTGTGTCTGAACCGTCTTAAAGCTGATCTTAAGAATCTCCGAGATCTGTCGACTGGTATATCCGTCTGCTATAAGCTTGAGAATCTGGCGCTCCCTTGCCGTAAGCTTGGCAGGGCCATAACGAGAGGAACGAGGAGGTCCCTCCTGGAGCTGGCGACGCAGCTTCTCCGATACAGAGGGTGAAAGGAAGGTAGATCCACGGTAAACGCTGCGCAGAGCAGCTACAAGATCGGATACTACCACATCCTTGAGTATATATCCCGATACCCCCACCTTGAAGGAATCCATAATATACTCCTCATCATCATACATGGAGAGGATAAGTATGCGGGTTTTGGGAAGCTTCTCGCGGATCTTGCGGGCCACCTCCACACCGGAAAGCAGGGGCAATGCCATATCAAGAATCACCACGTCCGGCGCATACTCTATGCAAGCCTGGACGCCCTTCAGTCCATCCTCAGCCTCCCCTACCACCTCTATGTCTTTCTCCTGCTCAAGAAGTGCACGGATACCCTTGCGAACCACGGTATGATCGTCAACCAAGACTACTCTAATCTTTTCCGCCATTACTCCTCCACAGAGAGTTTATCTGAATTACGAGGTATTTCAACCTCTATCAGCACTTGAGTCCCCTTTCCCGGAGACGAATTCAACTCTATCCTGCCTCCGATCAGAGCCACGCGCTCATGTATCGAACGCAACCCCAATCCGCTGGAGGCAGAGGCAACCTTTTCTACATCGAAGCCCTTACCATCGTCCTCAACCATCACCCGAAGCTTGGGTTCAGCATACTCAAACCTGACTGTAATCTCATCAGGCTCTGCGTGCTTTAATGCGTTTGTAACCGCCTCCTGTATGACGCGGTAAAGCATGATCTCGGTATCAGGATCGGCTCGTGGGAAACCCTCATCCCCCTGAATCACAAAACTAACACCACTGCCTTCGGCTGCGGATCGGGCAAGGGCACGCACCGCAGCGGCAAGCCCAAGGTTCTCAAGCGCGGGTGGCAGCAGTTCGTAGGAGAGGTCTCTTATGAAGTTCTGTGTCTCCTTGACCAGTCCCTTGGCCTCATCCAAGCGTTCTTTCACTCTACTCTCACGCGTCAACTCGGGAGCGGAAAGGACAAGAGAAACCCCTGTCAACTGCTGGGCAATCTCGTCATGCAGCACCCTTGCGATGCGGCGACGCTCATCCTCCTCAGCCTTAACCAGACGCAGATTGAGTTCTGAGATGCGCCGCTCCCGCTCCTGAAGATTCTCGTAAGACAAGGCAAGTTCCCTAGCCTTGCTTTCAGTAGCAAGTGCGGATGAAAGGATCTTGGAGGCGGTCCAGAGCAAACGTATATCCTCAACGTTCCACTCGCGTCTGCGCTTTACTTCGTCAAAACCGATGGCACCCCAGAAACGACCCTCTACAAAGATAGGCAAAACAAGAATGGCAAGTATTCCCTCGGCCTCGAACACCTCCCGCTCGCTGGCTGGCAGATCATCGGTAAGCCCATGGATTGCCTCTCCCGTGGAAAGGATTTTAAGCCATCGCTCGAATCCCTGATCATAGTAAACCTTGTCCATGCGGTCGTTATCGAGCTCGGAAGCCTCCTCAGAAACCCAACGATGGATGTGCTTCATAAATGGGCGGGTGTTCTCCTCCTCGTGGAAGAAAAGATATACCCGGCTGACCTCTGTGACCCTGGCCAGTCGTTCAAGGAACTCGCCAAGCGAGGAATCCGAAACCCCCTCACTTAAGAACAACGAGGATATCTCAAAAAGAACCTTCTCATACTCCATGCGCAACCGCAGAGCCCGCTCGGCCTGCTTACGTTCGGTAATGTCGCGAGCCACACCCTGCACGGCAAGGATACGCCCCTCATCGTCACGTATAAAGTTCCAACTCACCGCGAACCAATGACTACTCCCCTGGCTGTCATAAACTTTGCAGTCAATGTCGTGAATCGGTTTACCTTCACGCAGGGCCTTTACAAACAGCGCTTGAAGCATCATAAAGTCATCCGGCGCAATCGCCTTGAGAAACGCTTTCGGCTCTCTCAGGATATCCTCAGGTTTGTACCCCATTCTTTCGATTGCAGGAGAGCCATAAAGAGGCTTACCAGATGGGGAAAGGAGGAATATGATATCAGACGATGTCTCCACCAGGGTCCGGTAGCGCTGCTCCGATTGGGCACGCGCCTCCTCTGCAACGCGCCGCTCCTGCTCCTCGAAGTAGCGGTCAATAACGGTACCTATCAAACGCGCAGCCGTGCGGAAAGCCTCGGTCTCACTATTACTCCATTGCCGCGCTACTCGGTACTCCTCGGCAACAATGAAGCCGTAGAAACCGTTGCGAAGACGCAAAGGGGCAAGGATCACCGAAAGCGCACCTTGGTCTCGGAATACCCTGGAGTCGGCTTCCGGAAGTGAAGAAACCAAAGCAGCTATAGCCTCATCATCCTTAAGATGCTTGTGGATGTATCCAATCTTGGAATAGGAGTAATCAGTTCCCAGGAGAGTCTCGGCTCCCTGACCCAGCCACTCATGCGTCACATGCGCCCCAGGTCCCTCCTTTGGTGCTGAAGGATGCACTTCTTCTCCCTGTTTAGAGACCTCACGGTCGGTAGCAAGATAGACCCTGCTTGCGTCTAAAGCATTGCCGAGAATCTCAAGACAGGCTTGGATAAATGTATCCAGGTTTTCAATCCCAATCGCCCGGTTCATTATCTGAGCGAAGGCGGTCTGGTAGATAAGGCGGAGCCGCAACTCGTCCTCTACCTTCTTAAGGTCGGTAATATCAGTTAATACACTCAAGGTGGCGTAGAGTTGTCCTTCAGCATCATAGATAGGCGCAGCATTCACAAGCACCTTTCTTGGAGTCCCGTTTTTGTGGATAAGGGTTGTTTCATAACGGGAGGTCTCCCCCTTCATACGTCGCCGGCTCTCAGAACGAATGAATTCAACCTCCTCAGATGGAACAAGCTCAAGCAAACTCCTTCCTATGAGCTCTTCCTGATCATAACCCACGAGATTTGCTATCTTCGGGTTAACAAAGAGGAACCTCTCTTCTGCATCTACAAGGCCTATACCCTCCTCGGCTGAATTGACAAGGGTTCTGTAAAGTTCCTCGCTTTCCCGCAGCGCTTCTTCCGCCCGCTTGCGCTCGGTGATGTCCAGCACGCCAGCAACCGACCCCATGTAGCCTCCATCATCGTCGGTGATCGGTGACGTCTCCAGAAGCGTGTATATCCGTGTTCCGTCTTTTTTAAGAAACTCAAACTCATGCTGCTCTTTGATACCTTGTCTGCGACGTTCCAGATAGCGCTTGCAGATCTGGACACCACGTTCATCCATGAAGGAGAATAGATGCTTTCCCTGCATCTCGTCCGGAGTGTAGCCCAGCATCTGGGCCATGCGAGGATTGATGAAAGTAGTATAGCTGTCTTTATCGATGACCCAGATACCCTCGTGTAAACTATCAACAAGTTGATGGTACTTCTTTTCGCTTTTCCGCAACGCCTCGGTGGCCCGCTTGCGTTCGGTGAACACTCCTATTTCTCCAGCAAGAGCATTTATCAACACCCTCTCTTCTTTAAGAAAAGGTCCCTCATGGGCTGCCGGTCTCTCTTGCAGGTAACATACATCTACAGACCCCACCTTTTCCCCGGAGACCCTGATGTCGGCAGATTGTTTCCAAGCCGTTTCGTTGAAGTTGTCTGTTTTAAACTGTCGCCCCTCGAAAGTGATTCTAGCACATGCTATATCCGGATATTGCCAGGAGGGCGGAATTAAACGAACAACCCTCTGGAAGATTTCCTCTAGTGATCTGGTCGGTTCCGACATAAGTTTTAAAACCCCATAGAGGCAGTTCAGCTCTTTGACTCGTTCCCCGAGATCGTACGTCCGTGTCTGCAGTTCCTCCTCTGCCCGTTTGCGTTCGGTGATGTCCATGGCTATCTCCAGCCGGACCATGCGGCCATCAACCCATCTGATCGCGCGATCCCGTATCTCACACCAGAATCCATTAATGGTATTCTGAAACTCCCACGCATAAACACCGGTCGGTTCGCCCTCGGCGCCCAGCAGCTTGTCATTCGTACAGAAATCACAAGGTCCGCTCTGACCCTGTTGCAGAACCTGCCAACAGGTTTTGCCTTCGATATTGCCGAAATAATTACGCATCTTCTGGTTCGCAAAGAGAATCTCGTAGGTTTCCATGTCCGCGACATAAACTCCCGAATCCAGACTGTCCAACACGGTAAGGAATCTCTCATGGGACTCCCGCAGCGCTTCCTCTGCCCTCTTAATATCGGTAATGTCCGCCGATATCCCGACTACTCGCCATACCCTTCCAGTCTCATCATGGATAGGAAACGCTCTATCATGTATCCAGCGGATCTCTCCATCCTTAGGGACAACCCGATAGATTTCGTCGTAGAGTCCAATCTCCGCATTCTGCTTAAAGGAGTTATAAACCCTGTCTCGATCATCCGGATGGATGTTGTATATCCAGCTTCTGGGATTATCAAGAAGGCTTTGAGGTGAACACCCCCATATCTCCTCGTATGCCGGGCTGACGTACAGCACCTTGTTATTTATCCAATCCGTCAACCAGAACACCTCCTTAATATTTTCCGCTAACTGTCTGAAACGCTCTTCCGACTCCCGCAGCGCCTCCTGGACCCGCATGCGCTCGGCGCCACTAAAATCAGCGGTCTTACTCTCCACAAGCACGACCTTACTCACCCTTCCTTGAGTCTCACGTAGGGGACAGAAGGTAGTCAGCACCTCAAGCCTACGACCGTCAGCGCAACGACGCCTCAGCTTTATACCCCTCAACTCCTCCCCTGAAAATACCTGACGAATCAAGTCCTCATCGTTACTGTCCGGGGTAGCGATGAGTTCAACTATCTTACATCCTACGGCATCCTGTCTTTTGTAGCCGTAGAGGCGTTCAGCGGCCTCGTTCCAATCGAGTACCACCCCTTCCGCGTCGCATGAAAACGAGGCCAGGGGCAAGCGTTCAAAGATAGTCTTAAACAACTCTTCTGGTCCTAACTTATTCACGTCAGCTCTCTCCTTAACGTTAACATAATAAGTATCCTGGGCCTTGAGTCAAGTCCGCGCGGGCGAGTAAGAAGGAGAAAGGGCTAATGTGGAACAGACACATCGTGCCTCCGTCGGGTACTCCTGTCTGTTCCTAAATCCCGGCGCAGACAAGAGTGTCTGCGCTACATGCAACCACCCCACCTTACGCGAAGCGGCGTCCACGTCAATCCTCCGCCAGACGGTGGCACTTCGCCGGACTGTACTTCTTCACGGAATCTCCTAGTCGGGGTACCCGCAAAGTTAGTCTCTAACTTTGTGGGGTGAGGACCGCTTGACTTCGGGGGGGTAATAAGGTAAAATCCAGATAAGATGCATGATTTCCGAAAACCCGGTATAGTAGCGAAGCGCTGCTTTATAGCAGCGGGTGCCCACCTTATAGGTCAAGTCGAGTTGGACGAGCTCTCCAGCGTATGGTACAACGCCGTCCTGCGAGGGGATATCAATTACATCAAGATCGGACGTGAAACAAACATCCAGGATAACTGCGTGCTGCACGTTACCCATGAACTGCCGGTGATAGTAGGAGATCGCGTCACCATAGGTCACGGTGCTATCGTTCATGGCTGCGTGATATCCGACGACTGCCTCATCGGCATGGGAGCTATTGTATTGGACGGTGCAACGATCGGAAAGGGTTCGGTTATTGCGGCCGGTGCCGTGGTCCGCGAGCGCATGGAAGTTCCACCGCACAGTCTGGTAGTCGGGGTCCCCGGGGTCATCAAACGCACACTTGATCCGTCTACTATAGAGATGATTCGCGAGGCAGGACGTTCCTACGTAGAGCTTACCAAAGAACGCCTGGCTAACACTCTAGGATGAGTTACGTAAGAAAGGCCTTAGGGCTGTTGTTGGCCGCCGGGGTTCTTCTCTCGGCCACAGGATGCGTGTGGCTTTTTGTAAACAGGGACAAATACGAGGCCGAGGCCCTGGCAGTGTTCCAGACAGGGGAGGCGTTCTACAAGAAAGCGGACTACGAGAAGGCGATATCTTCGTTCACCGCGGTCATAAAGGGTTATCCCCGCTCCGAGCTTGTAGATGACGCATACTACCTTGCCTCGCTCGCCTTTGCCAAGAAAAAGGACTGGGAGCACACTGTGGGCGCGGCCCAGCAGCTTGAGGCGGAGTTCCCAGCCTCGCCGCTGATTCCTAAGGTTCAGATCGTTCTGGCGCAGGGCTATGAACACCTCGATCTTTATGTGCCCGCACTTGTAGCATACTTCGAGACCTACCTTTATTCTGAGAGCCCTGGTGAGCGAAAGAAGGCAGAATTACAGGCCAAGAACCTGTTGGGGCGTGAGCAGGACTTCAACGTGCTTACCGACCTCTATGCTAACTATAAAGACACGGACGTAGCGGAGTGGTTCCTTTTCCGATTGGGAATGCGCGCCTATGACGTAGAGAACTTTGCGGCTGCCGAGCGCTACTTTGCCGAGCTTCGAGCGCGCTTCCCGCGAAGCCCTTATATTGACAGGATAGGAGGACGAGAGATTTCAGCGGCAGCGCTCAAGGGCGAACTTGTCTGCGGGGTGCTCTTGCCGATCTCAGGAGACTTCTCGGCATACGCTCAGTCGGTAAGAGAGGGAATTGAACTTGCACACAGCCTTAAGGGAGGCAGCACGATTCATCTGGAGATATACGATACTCGCTCCGATCCAACCCAGGCCGCCAGGGGAGCAGAGGCCCTAATCCGCAAGCAAGCAAAGATCATCATAGGGCCACTGACCTCGGCAGAAGTAAACGCTGTTGCAAAGATCGCAGCCAAAGCCGGTGTCGTTATGATCTCGCCTACCTCAACCGACCCAGGTCTGCTTTCGCTTTACGAGTGCCTTTTCCAGCTGAACTCCTACGCCGAGTCCGAGACCCGGGAGATAGCCCGATACGCGGCGCGGCGCGGTACAAAGAAATTCGGAATCCTTCACCCCAATACTGAGCAGGCTAAGACGCTTGCCGATGCGTTCGCAACCACGGTGCGATCCGAGGGTGGTGAGGTTATCTACTCTCTCCCACTGAGCGACACCGTGGTAGAAATGAGGCAGACTTTTCTCAATGTCCGTCACCAGGGCGCCCAGGCTCTTTTTTTGCCCTTTGACCGTCAACAGCTGCTTTCGGTAGTTCCACAGGTGGTATACTATAGAATGAAGGTACGCATCCTGGGACTGGATGACTTTGCGGATATGGAGATTCTTCGCCGCGGCGGGGCACCCTTTGAGGGGGCGTGGTTTGCCGCATCTGGAAGGCATCTTGCAAATCCTATACCGTTCGAGACGTTCTTTGCTCACTACACCAGACGCTACAACAAAGAGCCTGACTGGGCCGCAACCCTTGGATACGATGCCTACAACTTCCTATACGAGGCCCTCAGTCAGGGTAAGGATCTCTCCCTGTGCCAGGTGCTCCGAGGACTTGAGAACCGCCGGGGGGTACTGGGACGCCTCCTGTTCCTTACCAATCCCAGCGAGCCCTCGGTGCGTATCTACACAATTCACGCCAACGAAGTGAAGGAGATTAAATGAAAAAAAGGAGAAGGAAGGAGATAGTGGGCGCGCCCCAGACGCCCCGCTTTCAGCTTATTAACTGGATGCTGCTGGCCGCAGCGATTATCCTGATAGCATTAGGGTTCTACAGCCTTTCGCGCGGCTCCATCACCCTTGCCCCCATCCTTCTCGTTGCAGGCTACTGTGTAGTGGTGCCGCTGGCTCTGCTCCTGCGAGTAAAACCCAAAGAAAAAGATCATGCCTGAGCGCTGTGTAGCCGACGCGGTCGAAATAAACCGGATGATCATCCGCATCGCTACTCAGATAATCGAACGCAACAAAGGGGTCGAGAATCTTGCGCTTGTGGGTATCGTTCGGCGAGGAGACGCGCTGGCTCGACGCCTGGCCGCCGAACTTAAGCACCTGGAGGGACGCGATGTTCCTGTGGGAGCAATAGATATAACCCTTTACCGGGACGATCTTCAGCTTGCAGCTGAGATGCCCATAGTCCAGGCGACATCAATACCTTTCGATGTAACGGGCAAGATTATCGTGCTCGTAGACGACGTGCTCTACACCGGGCGCACGGTGCGAGCGGCACTTACAGAGATACTCGACTTCGGCAGACCGAAGATGATTCAGCTGGCTGTATTGGTCGATCGCATCCACCGGGAGCTACCAATAGGAGGGGATTTCATCGGCCGCAAGATACCCGCTTCAACGAATGAGATAGTAGACGTATTCCTTAAAGAAACCGATGGACGAGAGGGCATATTTATTAAGAAAAAAGAACCAGAGGAGGGATAGAAGTGACCTGGACTCACAAGAACCTGTTGGGTCTTGAGGGATTATCCAGGGAAGAGATAACCTTCATACTCGACACCGCAGAGCGATTCCACGAGGTACTGGACAGACCCATTCCTCTTGTGCCGGCCCTGCGCGGGAAGACCATCCTGAATATGTTCTACGAGGCCTCAACCCGAACCGCCACCTCGTTCGCCATGGCAGCAAAGAGGCTCTCCGCCGACGTGGTCGGGTTCAGTAAGGCCTCATCGAGCGTGAGTAAGGGCGAGACCCTTCTGGATACGGTTCGCACCATCGAGTCGATGCGGGTAGACGGGGTGGTGATACGTCACTCCTGTCCCGGTGCTGCCCGCTTCATCGCCCAAAGGATCGAGGCCTTCGTGATAAACGCAGGTGACGGTGCGCACGAGCATCCCACCCAGGGGCTTCTGGATCTCTTCGCTGTCCGCAAAAGGTTGGGGAGTTTCGAGGGCAGACATCTGGTAATCGTAGGCGATATTACTCACAGCCGGGTGGCACACTCAGCCATCTACGGCTTCTCCACACTGGGTGCCAAGATCACGGTGTGTGGGCCAGCGACCCTTATCCCACCTCATTTTAAGAAGGCCTTCCCTTACGTAGAGACCGAGACCGATTTCGACAAGGCTCTTGTGGATGCGGACATGATAATGATGCTCCGTTTACAGCTTGAGCGCCAGAGCAAGGGGCTGTTTCCTTCGATAAGGGAGTACCGCAAGCTCTACTGCCTGACCGCAGAGCGCATGAAGAAGGCGAAACCCGATGTGGTGGCTATGCATCCGGGACCGATGAACAGAGGGGTAGAGATAGAACCGGCTGTAGCCGACGGTCCGAACTCGGTGGTGTTGGCTCAGGTGCGCGCCGGTGTGGCGGTACGCATGGCGGTCCTTTACATACTTGCAGGAGGTGAGCTTGAGCACTAGATTTCTCATACGCGGCGGATACGTCTTCTTCCCTGAAGAGGAGGCCCTGCGAAGGGCGGATGTTGAGATCGCAGAGGGCCGCATCAAAAGGATTGCAGAGACGCTCCCTGCCGAGGCGAACACCCGGATAATCGAGGCGCAGGATAAACTCCTATCCCCCGGTTTAGTAGACCTGCACGCTCATCTGCGCGAGCCTGGACGTGAAGATACCGAGACCCTGGAATCGGGCGCCTGGGCCGCGCTTGCCGGAGGATTCACCACAATATGCGCGATGCCGAACACCCAGCCTCCCATGGATACAAGGGAGCAGGCGGCTTTTATCAGCAAGCGCTCGGATGAGCTTGGTCTTGCGCGCATACTACCAATTGGCGCCGCAACCAAGGGCCGTGCCGGTGAGGAGATTGCCGAATACGCGCTCCTTAAGGAAGCGGGTGTCGTGGCGGTAACAGACGACGGCGACTGGATTTATTCTGCTGAAGTAATGCGCTGCGCGCTTGAGTACGCAGGGATGCTTGGCTTGCCGGTTATTACCCACGCGGAGGAGCCGAGCCTGTGCGAAGAGGGGATAATGAACGAAAGCGCGGTCTCGGCAAAGCTTGGACTTAAGGTGAGACCTGCGGTGGCGGAAGAAGCCGCGATCCAGCGCGACATAGCGCTTGCCTTCTGCACCGGCTCCCACCTGCACGTAGCACATATCACCACCACTCGCGGAGTGGAGCTGGTGCGCCAGGCACGAGTCAAGGGGATAAAGGTTACGGCAGAAGCCACACCTCACCACCTGCTCCTCACGGACGAGGCGCTTTTAAGCTTCGATGCCAACTACAAGGTCTACCCACCCTTGAGGACGGAGGAGGACAGGAAGGCGCTCCTTGAGGCTCTCAAAGATGGAACCATCCAGGCAATAGCCACCGATCACGCCCCTCACGCGATAGAAGAGAAGGAACAAGAACTTGACCTTGCACCCGCCGGAATAATTGGTTTGCAGACCGCCCTACCGGTGCTCTGGGAAGGGTTGGTTGAGCCAGAGGTCATCAAACCCGAACTCCTCTTGCGGCTTCTTACCACAGGGCCTGCGTCGGTTATAGGGGAGAGTGTGGAATTAAATGTGGGCAGCCCGGCGAATCTGGTGGTCTTTGATCCTGCCGCGCGCTGGACGTTCGATGCGGAATCAAACCGCTCACTCTCTTGGAACTCCCCCTGGTTCGGCAAGCTCATGCGCGGCAAGGTCGAGCACGTCTTCCTGGGAGAGCGCCACTTTAGCTTCTGATTAGAGCCACTCTTAGCGTATCAAGATCAGTTTCAGGGTTGAAGAAGTCGGTGATAGTTTGACAAAATACACCCCTGGGGATAAAGCCTGACCTTTAGCATCCGTTCCATCCCAATGGATGGTTTGATTGTCACTGATCGTTAGATCACTGACTACGCGCCCGCTTGCGTCGCAGATTACTATTCCCCTGACAATATTGGAGTGTGATACGCTGAAGGTAAACTCACCCCCCACGCTTTTATCTATAGTGAGGGAAGGGAGGCGGTGTGTTACGGGTGTTACGGGTTCTTTTACACCCACGCCGGTAGCGTAGGAGGCCCAGATGCTGTAGTCCCACTCGTCTTCGCCCTCACGGTTGGATGACCACACGCACCAGATACGGCCTGCTCCGTCCACCGCTATGTCAGGATAGCGGTCAACCGCAGGGTGCTCATTCACAGGCGCAGGCTCGCTCCAGCCGGTACCCGTATTCACCGAGTAATATATGTCGCCGTACTTGTCGTTATACTCCAAAGCCTGTCGCCACACCGCCCAGACATTGCCATCCCCATCTACCGCTACTCCAACGCTGGGGGGAATTTCGTTAAAAAAGTCACCTGCTTGCGCTATCGTGTCCACTAAAGACCAACCCTCGCCGTTCCAGTAACTGCTGTGGATAAAATTTATATTTTTATAAAAACAAAAAAAGTCCCACAGGGCCCACACCCCACCCGCTTCATCAGGAGCCAGGTCTAAAGTATAAGGGAACAGTCCAGGAAACGAGCCCTCGTCTTTATTTGAGGAGCTGATAAGTATCTCCTCACTCCAGCCATCGTCGTAATAGACAGATTCAAGTGATTCAAAAGGCTCATGGTGTAACTCATAATGGTTTAACCACACTATCCACACCCGGCCATAGACGTCGGTGGTCATAGCCTGGATCACATGGTCAGCACGCTCCAAAGTATCGGTGAGAACCTGCGGTTCATCCCAACTTCCATTCCTATAGCGGTTATAGGCTCCGTCCAGCCAGCCCCACCAGTCGGTAGTCCACCCAACCCACACCCCTCCGCTGCTGTCTGCGGTAATCTTCGCAAAATCGGCAAGAGAAGGGTAAGTAGGTACGCTGTCTATCTCGCTCCAGCTATCTCCGTCGTAACAACGATAGTAAATCTCCCAGCTATTGCCTCCGGAAACCCAAACAGCATCTTCCTTATCAATACACATCCTGAAAGTATTTCCCATAACGGCGTCTAACTCAACTTCCATCGGTTCTTGCCACCCTTCATCAAAGTATGTAACTTTCCAAATTCCACCATACATCCACAAACGTCCGTAGTTATCTACGGATAATGTAAAGAAATGTCCAGGCGAAATGACCTTCTCCGGCTCTGACCAATCAACCCCTTTTAGACTTCCAAAGACACAAAAGAGGATGGCAACACTCACAAACCAATTCAACTTCATATTAACCTCCTGGTGGCTTTGCAAGGGGGCGGGGTCCCCGCCCCCTTTAGTATAGTCTGTTTACTTACTTCAGCAAGATCACTCTTTGGTTGGCATTGAACTCGTTAGAGTGCATCCTGATGAAGTAGACACCTGAAGGACAGCTTGCACCTTTTGCGTCTTTGCCGTTCCATGTAACCTCGTAGTGTCCAGGAATCTTTTCACCGGATGATAGTGTTTTTACCTCTCGTCCTGTTGCATCGAAGATTTTTAGCTCGACAAACTGGCTTTCCTTGGAACCCAGTTTATTGGCCACGGAATAGGAAATTATTGTGAAGAATCGTCAGGTCTTAGCTATCTCCTCACCCTTTATGCGTTTTACCTTCTTCCAGCCACGGGTCTCAAGACCGCAGATAAGGTTGAAGGTCGCGGCTATCACCAGCGGGAACCAGTGAAACATGTAGAGCATCGTGATGCAGGTGCGACCGATTATCTGCCAGATAGAGTAACGTCCCTCACGCACATACGCCGATATCAACTTGATTAGAATGAATATGGAAGCCGCTCCTATCACGATGGCAAGACTCCCCAACCGCAGGTATCCAAGTGTAAATATCCAGACCACCTGGGTCAGGAGATCGAACAGCACGTATATGGGCAGAGCGAACTCGGTTAAGAACATCACCATATCAAAGCGCTGACGCGGATGAAGCGGCCCCTTAAGCAGCCGAGGCAGATACACAAGATACCGCAGCATGCTGCCTTCAAACCAGCGCAGCCGCTGCCTGGAAAAGCTCTTGAAATCCGGTGCGGCCTGCTCCCATACGGCCGTCTCGGGAACAAAGCGTATCCTGTATCCCCCAAGAAGCATCTTGGTGGAAAGATCAAGATCCTCGGTAAGGGTATGGTTGCTCCAGCCGCCCACAGCCTGGAGTGCCGAGCGTTTTATAAACGAGCCGTTGCCCTTGAACTCCACAGCCCCGCCCACCGAGTCGCGCCCAAGCTGAATGCTTATATCGATCTTATACTCATCCGCCTGCAGCTGACACAAAAGGTTGGTCTCAGGATTGGCAATGCGCTTAGCAACCTGTACCCCGCCTATCTGTTTTGGAGCCAGGTAGCCTACCGCACGGGCGATGAGATCAGGGGGAAAGTGGGCGTCCGCATCAAGAACGAGCAAAACCTCGCCCTTTGTGAAGGGAAGGCATTCATTCAAAGCCGCAGCCTTGCCCGCAAAAGCGTCACGCTTGCGGGAAAGAACCTCCAGCTTAGGGTAACGTTTCTTTAAGCCCTCTATGACTTGTGGGGTATTGTCAGTAGAACGATCGTCGATCACCCAAACCTCGTAGTTCCGTGCCCCCTTCTCATGATAGCGAAGCTTGAACGCCTGCTTGATGCTCTCGGTAATGACCTCCTCCTCGTTATGAGCCGGGATAAGCACCGAAACAAAGGGACGATAGGTTGCCTCAGGCGGCTTGCGTTCGGCGCCCTTGCCTATCATCAAAGCCGAGTAGCCTATAAGTAGAATGAAGAAAAGTCCAGTTCCTACAAAAAACCACGGCCCTAACTTAATAAACATCTGCAGACCTGCAAGGGCGGCCACAAAGATGAAAAGGATCAACCTTCGGTTAAATGGAATCCGTGCTATCATGTTTGTTAGTTTATCAGTCCTCAGGCAAATTGTCAAGGAAGTCCAGCCGCCTCATCTCTTCAATGCCTTTTTGAGGCGTGAGTTATCCTTTTTGCCGGTTGAGTTATGTCCCTTTGCTGCGGCGATACGAATGGCAAGATCTTCATGCAGGATGATTAGAATACCTATAAGGGCAAAAACCCCGGAAAGAACACCTATCCTGAAGTACCAGGAGAGCAAGGTGGGGGAAAAGAACCGCACTGCAAGAAAGGCAAGCAGGCATACGAGAAGGAACAGCAAGCCGTCTATAATCCAAAGAATCGCTCGAGACGGCGGTTTTTTGTCTGAATACCGTCGATAGTAACCGCTGCGGCGTTTTACGACGTGGACAGCGAGAAGGATCAGGAAAACGAGCCAGAGAGCTCCAACTGTTATCGCAAGCCAGGGCCCAAGACGTGACTCGATCAGAGGAGTGATATCAAGCATTCCCAAAGATACTACTTTCTGCGGAACTGTCAAGTAAAAATCTTGACAAATAATGTTGTATCAATAGAATAGACTCAGACTGTTGGGAGGAGACGAAAGGAGGCCAATGAAGGTTCTGGTTACCGGAGCGGATAAATTTCTGGGTTCGCACCTTGTGGATCGTCTTGTGGCAGAGAACGAGGACGTGGTAGCTCTCGATCCGACCGGAGGACGAGGATTCATAACCACCAAAGCCCGTGTATATCGCCACGATTATCGCTCGGAAAACCTGCAAAAACTCTTCGAGAAGGAGCGAGTGGACGTTGTTTGCCACTTCGCCTACGAGCACTCTCTGGTAAACAGCTTTGAACGCCCCCTTCAAAACGCAGACCATATCATTTATGCTCTGATCCTTCTTGAGCTATGCAAGCAATACCAGGTGAAACGGGTGATCTACGGTTCTTCCACAGCGGTCTACGGGAACCCCCAGTATCTACCGTGTGACGAGGAGCACCCTACTCATCCGGTCTCTCCACTGGGGGTAACCCAGCGAACGGTCGAAAACTACCTATACTCCTACTGGGTTAACTTCGGGCTTGATCATGCTATTCTGCGGACAGCAAACGTCTACGGCCCTCGTCAAAGCTTAGGGCCCGAAGGCCGAATTATCTCTATTCTCATCGGCCAAATGCTGCAGGGAAAGCAGGTTATCATCAACGGCGATGGTTGGCAGGAACGTGACTTTGTCTTCTTCTCCGACGTAATAGACGCGGCAATTGCGGCGATAAGACTCCCTGAGCGAAAAACCAAGCGCGCCGCATCCGTTGACTTCATCTACAACCTGGGGACCGGTGAGGGTGTCGCAATCAACCGGATCTTCGCTATGCTCAAGGAACGCATCCCTTACGAACTCAAACCTGTTCGCGGACCACAACTCCCATGTGAGGTATTCGAGATGCGCCTTGATGCCCATCACGCCGGGACCTCGCTGGGATTCAAACCCAAGGTAGGGCTTGAGGAGGGAATTGACCGCACCCTGCTTTGGTTCAAAAAGGAACTGAACGTCTAGCCCCCGACTCACTTACCGAGGCAAAGAGGATGTGGTGGGGATTGTTCCCCTTCGTTGACGGACGGCGAAAGGCCCTTCCTGCATCCCAGAACATGCCAGTGAAAACTCCCAGCTCTGGCTTGTTCCTCATCCCTTAGATCAATTATCGTAACATCCCGCAAGAGCGCCGCCACATCGGCGGCATCACAGTAGTGAGTGAGCAGCCCATTCAGGCTGAGGCTAGCAGGTTCAACCTCCCTCCCCTTGCCGTAGTCGGCATGCCTCGTGGAGATAAGGGTTATGTAGAGGAAACCGTCCTCACGGAGCAGGGTAAGAAGTGAGTCAATTGAACGCTTCAGCCCTTCGCGATTGGAGTGGTAGAGGGTGTTGAATGCAAGAACAAAGTCAAAAGGCTTTCTGGGAACCGGCAACTCGTTAAGGGGCCCCTCGATCAACCTGGCTCGAAGCCCTTTATCCTCAAGCGTTTTTCTAACTCCGGCAAGTGCCTCGCGGGATGGCTCAAGGACCGTAACTTCAAATCCCTCGCTGAGTAGAAGAGAGACAACCTCCCCGGCCCCGATTTGAAGGACCCTGCGCACAGCCTTTGCCCGCAGAAAAGGCAGAAGACCGCTCACGCTTCGCAGGGCATAGGACTCAGCCATTACTTCTCCCTCTCATGGTATCTATCCGAAAGGATTTCCCTAGTCTCTTCGGCGGACACGGCCACGCCGACTTGCGTTAATTGTGACTCCACCGCCTCCACCACATACGAGGATAACGCCAACGAAATCTCATTAGCTCCTCCTGCATCAACTATACTCAAATGAAACGCCTGGTCAAGAAAATCACGCCTCCCAGCCTCACCCCCTACCTTCCAACTCCCCTGCACCTCCTTCCCCGCACCCTCGTCCCTTCCATTGATTCTCACCTCACTCCTCTCGATTCTGATTATCTCCTCTCCCCTGTTTTTAGAAAGCAATTATCGTGCCAAGTAGACCGTCATCCAAACAACGTATATACAAGGATTCCGGAACCCAGATCCCTAATGGAATCAAGGATTCTTAAGGATAAGGATAATCCTATTTCACAACCGGTAAAATCACGTGATGCAACCAAGGGGTTTTTGACCACCTATGAATTTGCCAATCCATCGTTGACATGAGGCCTTTCCCGGATAGAGTCAAGGTGTGCAGGAGATAGTAATCAAACAACTTACCCCGGCCGATTACGAAAGAATAATCGAGCTTTGGGAACGCGCCGGGCTGCCTGCTAAACCCAGGGGCCGCGACTCTTATAGAGAGTTAATCAAACAGATGGAGAAAAACCCAAAGTTTTTCTGGGGTGCGGAAATCGAAGGCAGGTTGGTGGGCGTGATTATAGCCTCAAGTGACGGCAGAAAGGGGCACCTTAACCGAATAACGGTCCAGGCTCGCTACCGGGGCCAGGGCATTGCCAAGAGACTCACTCTTGCCGCAGAGGATGCTCTGAGGCAGGAGGGAATAAAGGTCATCACCTTGCTCGTCGAGCGCGATAACATCCCCAGCATACAGTTAGCTCACAAGCTTGGCTACGTTCAGCACCCGGACATAATCTACTTCTCCAAAAGGGACTCGGAAGAGGACTAGCAAGTCGCAGGAAACCGCAACATCCTGGCGCTAAATTCCGTCTTAAATATAGACAATTCGACTCAATTGTGTACTTAGAGAGTTCGATCATTGAGGGCCGGTGCAAGGACCGGCCTTTTTATAAAGATTGCAATATAGACGCCTGGGATACACTCTGGACCAAAGGAAATACCTAAGGTGTGTTACGGGCAAGGGGGTGTGTTACGGGTGTTACGGGAGCCCAGGATCTCGTTTGCTTTTGGACGGTAGCCGTTTGCGAATGCCGCGGCATCCATCTGTGCTTTGCCCTCCGGCTTCACCTTCAGAACCTCAAGGAATCCTGATCCACACTGAACCACAAGTTTTCCGCTTTCAAGTATCATGCTTCCCGGGACTCCCGCACCCTCCTCATCGGCTATACGCGAGTGAACGATCTCAAGGCGCTTGCCTCTGAAAAAGGTATACGCCAGGGGATCAGGCGAGAGCGCTCGAATCAGGTTGTGTATCTTTCCTACCGGACGAGACCAGTCAATAAGCCGCTCTTCCTTGCGGATCTTGGGCGCCTTTGTAATACCCTCGCTGGATTGAGGAGATGGTTTAAGCGTAGCATCAAGAAGCCCTTCGATTGTCTTCTCCACCAGGTAGCCAGCTGCACGGCTAACGTGCTCGGCAAGGTCCCCGTAGGTATCATCAGGTTCTATCGGAAGGGGTTCGGAGAGAAGGATGCCGCCTGTGTCAACACGCTCGCTCATCTGGATGATCGTAATGCCGGTTTCTTCCTCCCCTTCCATGATAGCACGCTGCAGGGGAGCGGCACCTCGATAGGCGGGAAGCAGGGACGGGTGGACGTTGATCGCCCAGCGCGGGATTGAGAGAAGTTTCCCTGATAGTATCTGACCGTAGGCGAAGAGTACGAAGGCGTCAGGTTTATGTGATGCGCACCATTTTATAGATTCGGGGGAGTTAACATCAAGGGGCTGGTATACCTCAACTCCTATCTCTAAAGCGGCCTGTTTGATCGCCGAGGGTTTAGGTCTCCTGCCGCGTCCAGCCCGCCGATCAGGGGCGGTTACCACCCCTGCAACCTGGCCTAACGAGACACACCGCCGCAACAGCCGAACACCTATCGCGGCGGTGCCGAAGTAGACAATCTTCAGGTTACTTCTTCTGTGAGACAACGGATTTGTCGATCTCCAATTCCGTCTTATCGGCGGTCTTGATAATGAAGCTTTCCTCCTTCACCCTGGTGATGGTTCCGATTACGCCGCCGTTAGTGACGACACGATCTCCCCGGTTCAACGACTTAAGCATCTCCTGGTGCTTCTTCTGCCGTCTGCGCTGTGGCAGAATCATAACGAGGTAGAATACAACGAGTATACCCAGGAGAATAACCCACGTAATCCATGCCGGGCGCTTCTGGCCCTCTCCCCCACCTCCAAAACATCCGCCTGCCAGGGGTTGCTGCTGGGGGGCTTGTTCCTGTTGTGCAGGCTGCTGTTCTGCCTCTTCTGCCTGAACCTCGGCTTCGCCGGTCTGGGCTGGCTGCACCACCTCGGTGGCTTGCTTTTCTGGCTGTCCAGGCTCCGCCGTGGGTGGGGCCTGACCGAGAAGCAAGAACAATAACGCAACTTTGCAAATCATCTGTCCTCCAATTTCGGTTTGATTACTAATTCTACACAAACACCTCCCCCTGTCAAATGCAGAACCTCGGCATCGAGCGTGTTCTGACCAACGACCCAGGCATAGGCGTGGCTCGGCATGTTGATGCGGGGTATGAGATAGCGAAGAAGGTGGCTAAGAAGCACTGGGTAAAGATTCCGATGAAATAGTGATTTCCCCTTCCCTGGTGGAAGGGGAGTAAGGGGAAGGGGATTCACCTCCTCCATCAAGGAGGAGGATTGACTGCTCCTTTTCGCTTACGCGAAAAGATCGCAAAGTTCGTAGGGGCCGACCTTCAGGTCGGCCCGTTAATGACGTAGAGACCCGTGACGATCTCATACCTCTACGTGTTAAAACTTGGTGCTATGAGATTACTCACTGCGTTCGTCCTTCGCTGCTACGTCCTGCTCTCTACGGTCGCAGTCCTCGCAATGGCAGCTTGTTCCTCTGTGGTTTAGTGACTGTTGACACTTACAAGCAACCCCTTATAATTTATATTACCCGGGGGCGTAGCTCAGCCGGGAGAGCACCTGCTTTGCAAGCAGGAAGTCGGCGGTTCGAGTCCGCTCGCCTCCATTATCACCCCACACGATCGCTACGCGCTCGTGCGTGGACCCCATAAAATGCTCCTTTTCTCCTAAACGGAGAAAAGGTCGGAAGTTATAAATCGAAAAGTCAACCCTTTAGGTTGGTTTTCATTATCTCCTCTGCGATCTTTTTACCCTCTAGGGTAAAAAGGAGCATGTCAGGGTCGATTGAAATCGGCCCTTTTTATCTTCTCAACCTTGACAATCATCCAGCTCGGCCTATAATTAGGCTAGGCTAACTTTTTTAAAGGAGACTAATAATGGCTGCACTGACTGAAGGTCTGCAGGATTATCTGGAGGCGATACTCTTGTGTTCTGCCGAGCACAAGTTCGTTCGAACCAAGCATCTGGCTGAAAAGCTCGGTGTAAAGAGCCCCAGCGTAAATGCTGCGGTAAAGGAACTTGCCCGGCTCGGATTTGTTGAACACGAGTCTTACGGGTACATTGAACTCACCGCCGAGGGTCGCAGACAAGCCGAATGCGTCTACTCAAGACATAAGATCCTCTACCGCTTCTTTGCCAAGACCTTGAGCTTGCCCAACGACCTGGCAGAGGACACCGCTTGCGGTATTGAGCATCATCTTGACGAGCTGACACTTAAGAAGATAACCAGGCTTCTGGATTTCCTGGAACGTAAGAGGGAGAAATGTGAAAAATTCGCTACCGAACTAAAGGAAGCACTTAAAGATGACTGAGAAACTGCTTACCGATCTTAAAGTTGGCGAGGAAGCGGAGATAATAGCAATAAGAGGTGGTCATGGTATGCGGGGCAGACTGAGGGCCCTGGGATTATCTGAAGGGCAGCGTGTGAAGAAGCTATCCCATGTGGGGCTGGGCGGGCCGGTAGTCATCCTCGTGAACCGTGCGCAAGTGGCGATTGGCCGGGGTATGGCTCGCAGGATTATAGTGAGGAGTAACGATGGCTAAGGCGAACAAGGATTCCTCAAAACCTACCAGGAAGCGAAAGCACGTAGCCTCAGACATTCTTCTTGTGGGACAGCCCAACGTTGGCAAGAGCGTTTTGTTCTCGCGCATGACCGGCATCCGCACCATCGCCTCCAACTATCCAGGCACCACGGTAGGCTACACCTCAGGCAGGATGCGGTTTGCCAACGATATTTATGACGTAGTGGATGCGCCGGGCACCTACTCGCTTGAGCCTTTGGACGACGCGGCAAAGGTGGCCGTTGATCTCATTGACGACGCCAGGCGGATCATCAACGTAGTAGACGCCACCCATCTGGAGCGCCACCTGACCTTGACCCTTGAGCTTATAGCCCAGGGAAAACCGATGGTTGTTGCTCTAAACATGAGCGACGAGGCGCGGCACAAGGGAATCGAGATAGATGTCAGCAGACTGGCAAAGAGGCTGGGTGTACCGGTTATCCCGACGGTGGCAAGAACGGGTGAGGGGGTCAAGAGATTGATTCTGTCCACCCTTGCTCTGGACGTTGACGAAGCGAAGAAGGTGAAGGATGAAAAGGGGCACCCCGGGCACCATCCACATATTCCCTACCATCCTGCAGGGAACAAGACCAAGGGGCATAAGCATATACCGGAGAAGAAGGCGTGGACAAAAGTAGGAGAGATAGTGGATGAGGTGCAAATTCTGCATCATCATCATCACACCTTCGGCCAGTGGTTTGAGGAGGCAAGCGTTCATCCGATCTGGGGCGGATTGGTTGCAATACTGGTTTTAGCCGCTTCTTTCATCCTCATTCGGATGATCGGCGAGTTCCTTATCGGAGGGGGTATCGGTATAGTAGGTGATCCATGGATAACCGTTCCGTTCGGGACCGAGGCGTTATTCGATTTCGCCTGGAAGCCTGTGATGATGAAGCTTTCCGGGTTATTAGGTGAGGGAAGCTTCCTGCACAACCTGCTTATAGGCCAGCTTATCAACGGCGAGATAGATTTCATACAGTCCTTCGGTGTCCTTACCTCCGGCCTATTTATCCCTGTCGGCGCCGTGCTTCCCTACATCGTAAGCTTCTACTTCGTTCTTTCCTTACTGGAGGACACCGGCTACCTGCCGAGACTTGCCGTCTTCCTTGACAACATCATGCACCGGCTTGGTCTTCACGGCTACGCAATAATACCAACGCTTCTGGGTCTTGGTTGCAACGTGCCGGGTGTGATGGCGACAAGGATACTGGAGACAAAGCGGCAGCGCTTCATCACAGCTACGCTCATATCCATAGCCGTGCCCTGCGCAGCGCTTCAGGCGATGATTATCGGCCTTGTGGGCGAGCGCGGGTTCTGGCCGGTGGCCCTGATCTACGGGATCCTGTTCGTGGTGTGGATTGCAATCGGGGTGATCCTGCGGTTTACCTCCAGGGGGTTCCGGCCCGATCTTCTCATTGAGATACCACCTTACCGGGCACCTTCCTGGCGTGCTCTGGGCTCCAAGCTGTGGATGCGCATCACCGGTTTTTTAAAGGAAGCCTTGCCGGTTGTTTTGGGAGCAGTGGTTGTTGTTAACCTTCTCTATCAGTTCAACGTGTTCCGCTACATCGCCGACGCCACCGCACCGGTGGTCACCTTCCTGTGGGGGCTTCCCAAGGAGGCCATCGCGCCCTTGCTGGTAGGGATATTAAGGAAAGACGTGGCTATCGGCATGTTCGCACCATTGAATCTGACAATCAAGCAGTTGGTGATCGGAAGTGTGGTTTTATCGATGTTCTTCCCCTGCATCGCCACCTTCGTTATCATGTTCCGTGAGCTGGGCGGCAAGGACGCGTTGAAATCTATAGGCATCATGTTTATTGCCGTGATTCTCGTGGGTGCGGCAATCAACTTCTTGTGGCCTGGATAGGTTAAAAGGGAAGTAGAGGGGTTGACATCCTTCACTTTAATGTTATAATTAATCAATCCAGTTTTCTGGAGGTGGAAGGTTTTAAGCCTTTGCGGCCCCGAAAGGGGCCGTTTTTTACGGTAGCCATTTCCTTCCCCATCCCTCAATACGACCTTGCGGACTTCGATGATACTTGCTTTCTTCAAGAACCGCTGCTACTTTACCTCCAAAATTATTGGCAAGGGGTTTATTATTCCGACGTGCGAGAGTGGCACGGAAGCTAGGGTGCGCAATTATATCTGCTAATTGAAGCCCGGCTATGTTATTGGTCTTCAATTTCACCTTGAGTTGTTTGCTGGTTAAATATCTGGCAAACGTATCCGGACTATAATACTCATTCCCCATAGAATATAGTCGAACGAAGGAATCTTTCAGCCGCATATCTTCTTTTCTGCCCCTGGACTCAACCATCACATCACCAACAGCATCCTTTGCTTGTAACCACAGCACATAACGCTCTACCAATACAGATAAGCAGTAATGGTAGGGATCAAACCGCCACTTTTGATAGCGCTGCAGATGTTCCAGCTTGTCAATGACCACCGTAATAACCACATAATCGAGCCTTTTGAGTAAATCAAAGATGTCTCGATTAAAATCTTGTTCAATCTTCGAGTCCCGCAGATTCTCAAACGGGGGCTTCTTATTCACCAATTCCTTACGGTGCAAGATAATCGGCTCGTCTGGATGGGGATCGAAGTATTTCTGTTTCAATGCTTCGATAGCAGGAGCGACTGTTGTTTTAACATAGTTAAATTCTATGATTATCCCGGTCAAGCTCAGATAACGATGATTTGGGTTCCTGGAGGCTCCCAAGTCCGGATTACCAACTTCATCTACATAGATTCTGTATTTCATTCTATAATATCCTACTAACAGAGTGTATCTAGAGCTTAAACCCTGTCAAGCAGGAAGAGTCTGTGTATTACAATGTGGGCGGGTTGCTTTTGGGCTTTAACCGATTAGGATTGAACCGATGACGGATAAACAGATCAAGGAGCTGAAAGAGATGTTCGGGGAGAAATTTACGACGTTCCCTGAGACACTGGAGCGCTACTCACGCGACGAAACCAGCAATCTCGAGGCTAAGCCGGAGGCGGTTCTTTTTGCCGAGGAGACAGATGATGCTGCACGACTCCTCAAATACTGCACTGATAACAAGATTCCGGTGACACCGCGGGGCATGGGAACCGGGGTATCGGGTGGGGCATTGCCGATCGAAGGCGGGGTGCTTCTAACACTGGAACGGATGAATAAGATACTGGAGATAGATGTTCCCAACCGCATGGTTGTTGTCCAGCCCGGGGTAATAACCGGAGATCTGCACAAGGCGGTGGAGGCAGAAGGGCTTTTCTACCCTCCCGATCCGGCGTCGCTTGAAAGCTGTTCTGTAGGCGGCAACGTGATAGAGGGAGCGGGCGGGCCAAGAGCAGTCAAATACGGAACGACCAGGGACTACGTTACCGGTCTTGAGGTTGTTCTACCCACAGGGGATGTGTTACGACTCGGCGGAAAGCTTCGCAAGAACGTCACCGGATACAACCTGATCGGTATCATGATCGCCTCCGAGGGCACCCTGGGGGTGGTAACCGAGATCACGCTGAGACTCCTGCCACTTCCCAAAGTAAGAACCGACCTTCTCGTCCCGTTCAAGAGTTTTGAACAGGTTGCACGCACCATCAACGAGATCCACAGAACCGGCATTATCCCGGCAGTGATCGAGTTCATGGAACGCAGGGCGCTGGAGATAGTGGAGGCGTATCTTGACTCCAAGCTGCCCGTGCCTGGCGCAGGTGCCTATCTTATGATCGGCCTGGACGGCCAGGATGTCGAGTCGGTGGAGCGCGACTACGAAAAGGTAGGCGAGATTTGCCTTGAAAACGGTGCGGTGGACGTGTTCGTGGCCGAAGGTTCGGATATGAAACAGAGATTATGGAAGACCAGACGGTCTCTGCATGACGCGTTGCACGATCTCTCACCCCAGATGGAGCGTGAGGACGTGGTGGTTCCTGTGGCAAGAATAGAGGATCTACTCAAAGGGGTGGATGAGATACGCACGCGAAGCGAGGTAGAGGTGGTGGCGTTCGGACACGCGGGTGACGGCAACGTGCATGTTAATCTCCTGCGCGGCAAGCTGGATGAGGAGAGGTGGAACACCGAACGAGAGCGAGTGTTAGCAGAGCTCTTTGATTTGGTCGTCTCCCTTGGCGGCACCCTCTCCGGGGAGCACGGGATAGGGGTTGTCAAGAAACAGTTTATGCCTCTGGTGACCAGCGATGCGGAACGCAAGCTTTACAAACGGCTGAAACAAGCGTTTGATCCTGTGGGTATACTCAATCCCGGTAAAATAATTTGACATTTACCCCTCACCCTACCCTCTACCCACAGGAGCACATGTCCCAAAGGGATAGTGTGATAATGAAAATGGCCGCTTGAAGCGGCCTTACAGATTTTCTCTCCGATCTTTTCGCGTCCAGCGAAAAGGAGTAATGTTCTAGGAGTACAATGACCGCATCATTGTTTAATTACTAGGCAACAACACGGTTGTTGCACTCCAAATCTTTCTCACCCCGATTCTATCCTCCGATCTTTTTAGCCGAAGGCTAAAAAGGAGGATTGTCTTTTGGGGTCCCCGCGCAGCCGCGAAGCGGATGCGTGGGGTAAGAAATAATCCCGGATTAAGGCCGGGCTTTTAAGTGGGTATCTCTTGCCTTTCGGCAAACCCACCCATACTGAACGTATTGATTATAGGAACAAGGCAGACGTCGTCAAGTGAAAATCTGTTGTCGGGAAGTCAGGTCACTCCGAAAGCAGATCTTTATCGATCTCCTTCTTCTGCTTGCGTTTGCGCTTGTAAGAAGGTTTTTCTTCTTTCTTCTCGGACCAGCGTATGTTCTTTGGAGGCCTAGGATGCCTGGGTTTCTGCTTTATAATCTTCTTTTCAACCGGCCTCTTTTTTCTCGGCACAACCCACCTGATGAAGTTTAAGGCAATTCTATCTCGCCCTTGAACACCACAGCGGTCTGGCCGCCCAGCATAACGTTGGTGGGGGTTGACGCTTGCGACTCAAAGCTGACGCGAAGCATACCGCCCGGGAAGTTGAGCTCTATTGGCGGTTGTATCCCTTTAAGTCGGTGCAGAATGGTAGCCACGGCCACCGCGCCTGTGCCGCACGCCGAAGTCTCTCGCTCCACCCCGCGCTCGTAGGTACGCACCGAGATTGAGTTATCCGGATGGATCTGGACGAAATCGGCGTTTGTTCCGGCAGGAGCAAAGCGAGGATGGGTTCGGATCGAGCGGCCAATATCATCAACATCAATGGATGAAAGATCTTCGACAAACACCACCACGTGCGGCACTCCGGAGTTGGTGAAGTGAAGGGGAAATGAAAACTCAGGGAGGGATAGGTTGAGTTTTATATCCTTGGGATCGGGCAGGGAGACGCTCGGTTTGCCGTCAACGACCAGTCCATTGTGAACGCCCGCGTCGGATACGAACCTCATCTTCCGAGGTGCCATACCTTTCTTCCACATGTAGAGTACCAGTGCACGGGCCCCGTTGCCGCAGAAAGAGGCTCTGGAGCCGTCTGCGTTGAAGTAGACCATGCGGAAGTCGTGCTCAGGGTCTCTGCGAACCAGAAGCAGACCGTCAGCACCTATGCCCTTGCGGCGATCGCACAGGATTGGTGCCAGTTTGGCAAACTCTTCATCGGACAGTTCAGGATACTTGACGACTACAAAGTCGTTCCCTGCACCGTGCACCTTGGTGAATGGAAGCTTCATGGATAAATGATATGCGTGAGGACGAAGGTGTCAATATAACGTAGGAGCGACGCAGGGCCTGCCCCTTAAGATGCTTGACATCTTATAGGGTATGCGTCAAACCAACCGGCTCTGTACTACAACAACAAAGCGGCCTGGAGAGGCCGCTCTCCAAACCTATATCTAGCTTTCCCTTCCGATCTTTTCTCCGCAGGGGAAAAGGAGGATATAATTATGCCTTGACTATTTTTTCTCTGCCCTGCTTGACGTCGGCCGTCGCGTTGCGGGTATCGATCACAAGCTTGGCGTGGGCAACCACCTTGGCGTAGTCCAGGCTGTCGTGGTCGGTGGCGATTAATACGACGTCGTATTTGGCGATGTTCTCAGCGCTCAAAGGCACGCTCTCCTTGTCGAACTTGTAACGACGTGTAGGCGGAATCTTGGGGATATAGGGATCGTGGTAATCGACTTTGGCACCCTTCTCCTCAAGAAGTTCAATGAGACGCAACGCTGGCGACTCGCGCATATCGTCAACGTTCTTCTTGTACGCCATGCCCAGAATAAGCACCTCCGAGCCGTTCAACGCCTTGCGGCGGTCGTTGAGCGCCTCCATTATCTTGGAGACCACCCAGCGTGGCATGGATGTGTTTATCTCACCGGCAAGCTCGATGAACCGGGTGGGCATCTCAAACTCCTGCGCCTTGTAGGTGAGATAGAAAGGATCGATTGGGATGCAGTGACCGCCCAGACCAGGACCGGGGTAGAACGGCATGAACCCGAAAGGTTTCGTGGATGCGGCACGGATAACCTCCCACACGTCTATCCCCATGGCGTCGAGGATCACCTTCAGCTCGTTTACGAGCGCGATGTTAACGCTGCGGAACGCATTCTCGAAAATCTTGGTGGCCTCGGCCGCCTCGGCTGAGGAGACCGGCACCGTTTGATCAATTACCGCATCGTAGATGGCCTTGGCCAGCCCAAGGCTCCGCTTGGAGTTGGCACCCACCACCTTGGGGATGTTCTTGGTGTTGTATTTAGGGTTATTGGGGTCCTCGCGCTCAGGAGAATAGGCAAGATAGAAATCTTTATGTGCGATGAGTCCTGAGTGTTTTTCAAGAACCGGCCGCATTATCTCCTCGGTGGTGCCGGGGAAGGAGGAGGACTCAAGCACTACCAGTTGCCCTTTTTGCAGATAGGGAGCTATCTGTTCAGAGGTTCCAGTGATAAACGACAGGTCAGGCTGGAGATGATCATCAAGCGGTGTGGGGACGCAGACAAGCAAGGCATCAGACTCGGGGATGCGACTGAAGTCGGCAGTTCCCTCAAGAAGACCTTTCTTAACCGCATCCTTGATTCTAGCCGAGGGGATGTGTTTTATGTAGGTCTTCCCTGCGTTAAGCGCCTCGGCTTTGGCCTCGTCTATGTCATAGCCAATCACGCGGAAACCCTCCTCGGCGAACGTCAACGCCAGAGGAAGTCCTACGTATCCCATCCCAACCACACCGACAACCGCCTTGCGCTCGGCTATCCGCCCAAGTGTAAGCATGCCAACTCCTTTTTTGACGCTAGGCGTAAGCTTAGCCGAACCGTGCCTAAAGTCAAGCTGAGAACCCGTAGGGGCACGGCAGGGCCTGCCCCTTGAGATGCTTGGCATCTCATAGGGTATGCCGTGCCCCTACCAAATCCTTGACTTTGTTGCACTCTCCCCTAGAATCGATGAAATCAAAGGAGGCAGCGTGAAACGTGTCGCATGTTTGATATTGACGGGTGTGGCCTTGATGATGGCCGCGCAGGACCCCATTGACGAGGTTTTAGCCAAAGGAGGATTAACGAGAGAAGATGTCCACTTCGATAGAGAGCTAATGGATTTCTACGGCGGCGGGCCGTATAGATTAAGGACATTCGATCTTCTGGTTAACCGGCCCCTGGAGATCCCCTACTACAACCGGCTGTTCGTGCACCAGCTTTTTGAAGGCGGCGACAGATTGGCCAAGGGTGTGTTCTTTGCATCTCTGAGGACGGACGCCGCGGTGAGGCGTGGACTCATCAAGCACCCTTACACCTCACTGAAAGAGGAGTTAGACGAGGAGGAGGATAAGTTCTTCTACGCGCTTGATCAGCTCAAGGAAGTGGCTGGCAACCAGGATGTGCTGTATGAGTTTGAGCTTCCCCCGATGTCACCCGAAGTTGAAGAGGCGTTGTCAATAATCTTAATAGCATCAGCTCAGGCAATCGAGATGCGTGACTTAGCATTCCGCTATCTCTCTGAAGAGGAGCAGAAAAGGTTATGGGATAAAGCCTTGGGCTACGTTGGTGACGACACCACCATCACCATCGAAGATGTTTATTTCGTTGAGGAAGCGATCGGCAAGGTGGAGTTCTCGCTTCTCTACGCAGGTCTTGAGGATTTAGCCATGGTTCTTGATACCCTGATGCCGTTTATTGATTCAGTAAGAAACGAGCTTCCCGCGTTCGAGTTCAAGACCCCTTACGGTACGGTGAAGATCGCGGGTAAAGGGGATGATGATTACGATGAAAACTATCTGCTCTTGATAGAGACTGGTGGAGATGATTCCTACAAGCGTGCTGGTGCCAATCCTGATATCACCCATCCATTGAGCATCGTGATCGATCTGGATGGAAATGACCGCTACGTTAACGAATCATATGATCCTGCGATCGCCGCAGGCGTGCTGGGTGCTGGCATACTCATCGACTGGCGCGGCGACGATGTCTACGAGTCCAACGGTCTAGGTCAGGGCGGCGGTCTGTTCGGTCTTGGACTTCTTTACGACCGCGAGGGTAGCGATCATTACGAGGGCTTTACCAACTGTCAGGGTGCAGGGGTGTTCGGTGCAGGGATTCTGGTGGACGTGGCAGGAAACGACGTCTACCGTGGCTTCAGAGGAATCCAGGGCTACGGTTTCACCAAGGGATGCGGACTGCTCCTCGATCTTGCCGGAGATGACCAATACGTGGCACGTAACGACTCTGTGCCCTTCCCCTCGCCGCAGTCTGCCGAGCACAATGCCGCGATGGCCCAGGGGTTCGGGTTTGGCAAGCGTGCCGATTTCACCGACGGCAAATCATTAGCCGGCGGCGTCGGAGTTCTGGCCGATGCGTCCGGCAACGATACCTACGAAGCAGGCGTGTTCGCTCAGGGAGCAGGCTACTGGTATGGGGTCGGGATGCTTACCGATAAAGAAGGGGATGATAACTACTCCGGCGTCTGGTACGTTCAGGGCTCGGGCGCTCACTTCGCGGTGGGTATCCTCAACGACGTGCGAGGCAACGACACCTACTCGGCCACCAAGAACATGGCTCAGGGCGCGGGACACGACTTCACGGTGGGCTATTTATTAGAGGAGAGTGGCGATGACGTCTACAACGCCCCCAACCTGTCTTTGGGCGGCGGCAACGCCTCAGGCATCGGCATCTTCTGGGATAGAGAGGGTGATGATGTCTATAACGTGACCGCGGCGACCACCCTGGGGCTGGCCAACATAGGCAGGCGCGGCGGGATGCGCGACCGCCTGATCTGTGCAGGAATATTCCTTGATACCGGCGGGGGCAAGGACACCTATCCTCGTGACAAGCCTGCCAACAACAACAAGACCTGGTTCCAGCCCGGACTGAACACGGATGAACCAATAAAAACTGAAATAGGGGTAGGACTTGATAGATGATGCGGGATTAGAAAATTGAAGATTGTAAGATTAGAAGATTCTAAGATTGGAAATAACAATCCAAACGTAGCGCGAAGCTCAGCGTGCCCCCGGTCGGGTATTAGCTTCGCTACGGGGCTTTTCCTCATCCTCCTGCTTCTTCTCGGCTGCATGCCCAGGGGGATGAAAGAAACCATGACCGTCCGGCAGCTTCAGGAATTGAAGGGCGACTCTACCCTTGCCCTTGGTCATTACTGGGATGCTTGCGTGTTCTACAGACACTCGTGGATGCTTTCGGAGACTGACGAGGAACGCGCCGAGATCGGAGTAAAGCTCTACCGCGTCTTCTACGAAGGTAGAGAGTGGGACAGCTGCGTAGTCCAGGCCGAGGCGTTACGTGGAACGCCTTGGTTCGACTCCCTGTCCTACAAGGGCCTTGTCTACTGGCGGGCAGGTTACTTTACCGAGATACTTGGAATCACAGACGCCTCTCCCCTACTTCGTGCCGAGGCCGCGACAAGGCTGGGGCTTGAAGATTCTGCGCAAACGCTTTACGCGGAAGCCGAAAAACTCCTGGGTGAGGTGGCGCGTGGCCGTCGTGCAGAGGTTTACGCTGAGATAGGCAAAAAGGACAGCGCCGTAGTGCTTTTGAAAAAATTGAAGTACCCATCCAATTCACATAAAAGGCTGCTTGTCGAGCTGCTCTTTGAGCAAAAGGCCTGGCGCGATCTTCCGGCAGCCATCGCGAAGCTTGCAGGCAAATCTGAGAGACTGGCTGCGTTGGTCAGGCTTTACGACGCTGTAGGGGATGCCAAGAAGAAACGCAGGACCCAGATGCAGCTTATCCGCACCTCTCCCTGGTCTTCTGCCGCAAGAGAGGCAGCTAAGGAGATCACCCCCGCAGATGCTGAAGAGACCTTTGCCGTAGCCAAGGCCTACGTGGGGATTGATTCCCAAGAGGCACTTACCCTCTTTGAAGAGGCCGAGGCCAAAGCCAAGGGATATTCACGAAAGGCCTGCCGCTGGGAGCGGGCACAACTTCTCTATCGTCTAAAGAGATACGACGAGGCGTACGAGCTTCTCAAGAACATGCGATCAGACGAGGCCAAGTTTCTTCTGGCAAATGTGGAGTCTAAACGTGGCAGGGAGAGCCAAGCGTTAAGGGCACTTGCCGAGGTTGCCGAGAACTCCTCAATTTGGAAGAACCGGAAGAAGGCATGGGAGCGGCAGGCGACTATACTGCAGGAGCAAGATAAGAACCTCGAGGCGGCCGAGCTGGCGGCAGAAGGGGCAAGGGCGCTTTCAGATGAGGAGTTAGGCCACCGCGCCCTGGTGCTCTGGCTTGCGGAAGGGGATACCACCAAGGCATGCTCGGCTCTGGCCGGAGGAGTCCCGCTTGATTCAGACATCTCACTTTTCTTCCGCATCTGGCTTGTGCCCGATTCGGCAGATATCCTGCTATCTGAACTTTCGGCACGCGACCCCTTCTCCTACTACGCCTTGACACTTCGAGGAGAGTTACCTGAACCTCCCCCGATTGATTCATGGTTCCGAGATCTGGGCGACACAAGCTACGTTTTAGCTCCAAAGGATTCCGTGATCGAGCACCAGGCCTGGACCCTGGCCGAGGCAGGATTCACGATCGAGGCCTCAAGCAAACTCCGGGGAATAAAGAACCCGCCGATGCCGGTGATGCTTGACTGGGCCGAGCGTTTCTCAGAGCTGGGCGTAGATAACATCGCGATAGATTGGATCGAAAGGCTGCTACTTGAGGCCCGCAGGCGCGGCGTCTATACACGACCGATTGAGGTGCTGAGGCTGCAGTATCCAACGGTCTATCTGTTTCAGATCCAAAGTCAGATAGACGATCCCGTTACCTTCCTTGCCCTGACCCGGCAGGAGAGCTGGTTCAATCCACGTGCAAAATCGCCTTCCAACGCTTACGGCCTGTGCCAGCTTCTTTACTCGACAGCTAGAGGGATGGACAGCACGGTGGCCGTGGATTCATTGTACGAGACACATGTTAGCATCAGGTTGGGTGCCGAGTTCCTTCGCCGCATGCGCGATCGGTTTGACGACCGTAACGTGACCTACATCGCGGCCTACAACGCTGGGCCCGGAGCTGCCAACCGTTGGCTGGAGTATCTGCCACAAGACGACGCCATGTTCGTTGAGCTCATACCCTACGACGAGACCCAACGCTACGTAAAGCAGGTGCTTCGCGGTGAGATTATCTACCGTTCGCTACTATCAGCTGAGAGTCACCGATAAGATTACGGCGGCCTAAACGCAGCCTCAAATCTTGGGCCATCTATATTAGGGTCCCCAAAGGGTTACCCAGTAACCATTTGGGGTGATTTTTATTCGTTGCTATCTTGACCGTCCCCCTCTACCATGTCTCTCTCTTATCTCATCTATAAATCTTCGGATTCCCCGCTCAAACTCCACCTCAAAGATAACGAACCTCGCTTGCTGTTCTACCGAGAGCACGGATAGCATCTCGTCCCTTAATTCCCTCATCTGTTTATGGTGTTCTGCTTCTCTTTTCTTCAGGCGATCCATTATTTGGCTGAGTTTGGACTCACTGGGGTTTCGTTTGGCAAGCTCCTCTTTGAGCAGTTTGAAGTCGGCGGCCTGTGCTTTGCGATGGCTCAAGACCAGGGAGTCTCGTTGGCTCAACTTAGGCAGCAATGCGGCGACCTGTTCATCACTCAGATTCAATCCCTCACGCATACGCATTATACGCACGGTGCGAATCATCTCCAGCGCCCTTTCCGAGGTTGGTGCCATTGCGGCCCTGGCTTTCTCGAATTCGGCCCTCTTTTCCTCCATTGCGGCTCTGGCTTCCTCTAGTGCGGGCCTTGCTTCCTCCATTGCGACCCTGGCCTCCTCCATGGTTGTTCGCATCCTCTCCAGCTCCTTTTCTGAATCTGCCGCCCCATCACTTGTCTGAGCCGTGACAACGACGACAGCCAAAGCCATCAGTATAAATAAACGTCTCATCCGTTAACTCCTTTCCAGGCCCTCGGTCATCTCCTCAAGCAAGGAGATCAAAGCGGCCTTCTCCTCTTCGTTTAACTCATCAATCTCGCTGTAGATATCTGTAGGGAAAGCCTCCTCATAACTCTCCAGACCTTGCATCAACTCCTCATCCTCAGAGATAAGCAGTAAGGCAAGCTCCAGCCCCTCATCTGCTGAGAGGCTATCTCCTTCAATGACCAGCCATCCCTCCTGCGGAGCAACCGGACGTTTCAGGATTGCGTCCCCTCCAAAGATAATCGCAAGGAGCAGTGCTGCGGCTGCCACCGGCACCCATACCCAACGCCACCATCTGACGCGACGAGGGGCAGAGGTCTGCCATTCGATACCGGCAAATCGAGGCGGCGCATCTGCACGGGTTAGTGCCAAGGCTGCCTTGATTGTCTCAAGCTCCTCACGACACCCGTAACACACCTCAAGATGTTCCTCCAACTCCGAGCGCTCAGAGGCATCCAACTGTCCGTCAAGATAGGCAACAAGCTTCTCGCGGAATGAATCTTCACTCATGACCTGCTGCTCCCGGTGACAAATCCTTTAAGGCTCTCGCGGAGTTTGGCAACCGCGTGATGGTAACTTGCCTTGACCGCACCCTCGGAGATTCCGAGTATCTCGGCAATCTCGGCATGTGGTCTTTCCTCTTCGTATCGCATGTGGAAGATGGCGCACTGGCGGGGCGGAAGCTGGTCTGTAGCACGTGCCACCGCGACCTCGAGTTCCTTCTGACGTGCAGCATACGAGGGAGTTAAAATGCTTGGCATCCGTTCCAGATCAAGGTCAGCCTCGCGCATCCTTGAACCCCTGCGTAAACGGTTAAGGATGTGGTTTAAGGCAATACGGTAGAGCCAGGTGGAGAAGCGGGCCTCACCGCGGAAACGCTTAAGAGATCGGTAGGCCTTCACGAACGCCTCCTGGACCGCGTCCTCGGCGTCGGCACGGTTGTGAAGCATCCTCCAAGCAAGGGCGAACAGTTTGCCTTCATAACGACGCACCAGTATCTCAAAGAGGTCCGCTTTACCCTTCTTGACTCGCTCGATAACCTCATGATCTTGCATCTCCTCATCACCCTTTTGACACGGGAGAGGCGAAAAGGTTTAATCGGTGTGGCACGGCTTAATGATAGAAACTCCTTGAATGCTGTCAAGTCCATACCGGCTGACTAATGGAATTCAGGTAGGAGTTGACAAAGGATATTCTGCGATTATCCTTTCCTATCATGCAGGTCATTCTTGGTTTGCTTTTGTTGGGCCAACTCTTTGAGCCGGTAGACGCCTTCGGCGGAGGGGAATGCTACGGTGTGGCCTGCGTGGACCTGGACCGTGACGGCGCATATGATGTAATAATTGCATCAAACCAGGGCATAGGCTACTACCGCAACCTTGGTGATATGACGTTCGAGCAGCGCAGGGAGCTTCACCCTGATCCACCGGTCCCGGCCAGGGCGGTCCTGGCAGGGGATCTGGATAACGACTCGGACATTGATCTTTTCGTTGCTACAACCGGGCAGGATTTTCTCCTCATAAATCAAGGTGATGATATCACTTTTCAGGAGATCACAGTCTACTTCCCGGTGGAGTCCAGCCGTTCCGCTGCCCTGGTGGATTTCGATGCGGACGGGAATCTTGATCTGTTCGTGGCCGCTGCCACTTCAAGGCTTTACCACAATGAGGGGGATGCATCCTTTGTTGTGGTCGACAGCTTCCCTGCAGGTTTCGCCGTCTCATGGGCGGACTACGACTCCTCGGGCTGGGCGGACTTTGCCTTAGCCTCACTGGATAGGGTAAGTTTCTATCGCCGTTCACTCACCGGCGAATTCGTTCTGGATACGACGATTCAAGTCGCGGCACCGCGCGGCCTGTGCTGGTTTGATTGGGGTAATGACGGAAGCCTGGAGCTGGCGGTGGCCGATTCGGCCGGGGTGAACATCCTGATTAAACCCGATTCCTCATTCGCGATCCATGCTATCGGAACGGAGACAGAACCCAGCGTTGCGGTGGCCGCAGGTGATTTTGATGGACAGCCAGGGGTGGACCTTCTATTTATCAATTACGGCATCGAGGACCGCATCTATGAAGGTCCTGATTTCATCTCTCAACCGGAAGATACGATCTCTTGCGGCACAAAAGAGGCCCGCTCGGTGGCTCTTGGTGATCTGGACACACTGAATGGGATGGACGCTGTGGTGGTCGGTGTGGGTGGCAACGCCATTTACAAGAGCCTTGTAGCAAGAACCAACAAACTGATCGTTAACCTGGTGGGACGAAGGGATGTGGTGGATGGACTTTCAAACACCATCGCGGCAGGAACGCTTCTGAGGCTATATGAGGGCGGAACGCTTAAAGGTTTCTGGGAGATAGCTGCAGGCTCAGGACATGCCGGCCAGGACGCACCGCAAAAGAGCTTTCCCCTGCCGACTACACTGGGCTATCTCTTGGTTGTAGAATGGCCGCGATCAGGGGTCATAGATTCAATCCATCTCGATACCTTCACCCTGCCAGTACTAATAGACGCCTACGAGGATATAACCCCTCCCCTGCCCCCGTCCAACCTTAAGTGCACCTCACACGACACCCTTGTGTGGAGCAACGACAATCAGGTTGAATTTGAGTGGAAAGCAGGCAATGACCCTCACGGGAGCGGCCTGGCAGGTTACAGTACCCTATGGAGCAAGGACACCCTTGCATACCCTGACAATGAAGTGGAAACCTCTGATACTTTCATGACCGTTAGTACGGATCTCGAAGGTGACTCCTGCTTCTTCTTTCTCTCCTCGGTGGATTCTGTTGGTAACGTCTCTAACCCGGTGCGGTATGCTCCCCTGAAGCTTGATTTTACCACTCCTGTCGGGATCGTAGGGATCAAACCCGCTGACAGCTCGTTCATCAAGACCGTCCAGGTGGCGTATAAATGGTCAAAAGGAGAGGATGAACACTCAGGTATAGACCACTACTACATCGAGGTCTCTAAAGACCCCTACTTCTTTGGCAAGAACGAGTATAGCTTCACAACACCAAGAGATTCAAGCACATACCGTTCATCCATCCCACTTGAGAAAGGCGAATACTACTGGCGAATAATCACCTTCGATGTTGCAGAAAATACGGATACCGTGCCGCCTGCTTCGCTTCCTGGTCTTCTCTTTACGGTTGATACCACCCGTCCATGGGTAAAAATGAATGACGTAATCCCGTCTAAAGGAGCAACCGATGTAGCGCTCAACCCCATCATCTTTATACCCTTCAGTGAAAGGATGAACACCGTAACCGCTCTCGATGAATCAAACTATAGAATAAGGCAGGGTGAGTTATTAGATTTCCGTGTAGACTTCTTCGATACTATCACTAAAAAACCAACCGAGTTTGTATTGCATCTCGAAAACGACCTTACCCCTAATAATCCTCCTGTGTTCGTTACGGTGCTCAATTCTGTAACCGATCTCGCAGGCAACCAACCTCATCCGGATAGTTCATTTACATGGTCATTTACTCCTGGTGAGTTCAAAGACATGGTTGGACCTGTGATTGACAGTGTGACGATGAGCCCTAACCCCACGTTTGGCCGCGACACTGTAAATATCCGGACCTGGGTTACGGACACCGCTCGAGGCAGCCTGGGGCCACGCAAGTGTATCTACTTTGTAAACGATACCATTGGCCCCTTTAATATGGAGCTTGCAGACGGGATCGCCGACTCCGTATCGGAGAGTTTTGTATCCAAACTGGCAACCGATGCTGTGGGATTGGGCTTTCACGAACTGAGGTTCCGTGCTCAGGATCTGGCCGATCCGGGCAACTGGGGACCTTGGCTGAGTGAATTCCTGTCCGTTACGACCGACACAGTAGCCCCCCAGCTAAATGTAGAGATATTAAACGATACGATCGAGAGCGAACTTAAGGTCGGGGATACCCTTAAGCTGAAGATAAAAACCTCCAGACCCCTTAGCAGTCTATGCCTTAAGTTTTATCATGACGGGAGCTCTGTTTACGATACGTTCGTTCCACCTCCCAGGGACTCTATCTTCGAAAGCATTCACCTTGGAGGTTTTCATACAGGTTTAATAAAGGGAACAGCAACCGGGACCGCGCAGGACACCACATTGGCTGCGGGGAATGCGTTCTTTGACTTTATGCTTGCGGCAAGTGATCTTCTCCCAAAAAGGAGTGCCTTCGCAGCCCCCAACCCAACCTCGGAGGAGATTGGGATCTACTTCACCCCGGGAGAGGACGTCACCGTCCGATTGCGAGTGTTCACCATCGACGGGCAAGAGGTATGGAGTCCTGCTCCTATCGAAGCCGAGGGCGGCATACGATCAGAGGATTTCAAGCAAGATGTTTCCGACTGGCCGGTAGGTCTCTACCTCTTCGTACTCCAGGCAACCAATGGGGAAGGCCGAAAGGCTGTGGTTAAGAAGGTCTTTGCGGTGGTAAGATGAGGCTTTTTCTTCTTCTGATCGCTGCTGTTCCATCTCAGGGCATGCGTGAGTTTCTTATCCCAACCGCACCCATATCAGCACTCTATGGGGAGGCATTGGTAGCTTCTCACGAGTGTGGTGCGTTTCTTGCCAACCCGGCACTCGCTGTCAGGGAGCCTTACCCTTGCGTCCACTTTGCACACACCGAATGGTTTGCATCAACGCGCAGGGAGCGCGTTGATTTTCTCTTACCCAAAACCTGGGGCACGCTGGGGCTTGGCGCGAGCGGCTTTCATGTGTGGGATCTTGAGCATAGGGATGATCCGGACGACGATCCGGAGACCTTTTCAGCATACAATACAGACCTTGTGATCAGGTATGCGCGAGGTATAGGAAGATTCGCTCTGGGTGCTGAAGCAGGTGTATTTCTACAACGCATCTATAAATACTCAGCAGCAGGGTTTCATGGATCGCTCGGTGCAAGCTTTAACAAGAAGCCATTTTCTGTTGGACTTTCCATAATCGATTTGGGTCCGCCTGTAAAGCTCTCAACCGAAGCCACGCCACTGCCAAGTAGGGTCCAACTGGGCGCTGCGTGGAACCCTTCGCTGCCTTTAAACATCCAGACCGGCCTGTCCTACGCCTTTGACGGATCGTTCAACGCATCGGCAGGGATAGGTGGAGTATTATTCAAGATCCTTCACCTGCACGCTGGCGGCGGATACGGCACGCGTCCACGTATAGGAACCGGTGCCTCACTTGAGTTCAAACATCTCCAGATTGCCTACTGTGCCGTGTTGAGACCGGGAATCGGCCTATCCCACCACATTGGGGTAAACCTAATTTTCCCTCCCAAGCAGCGTGAAGACCCTCTTATGATTGCCATGATACAAACCTCCCAGACGTTCGTGGAGAATGGGAAACGCGACATGCTGAATCGGGATTATCAACACGCCTTACAGCAGTTTGATCTTGCTCTGGTGTGGTATCCTGACAACCCCGAGGCCCAGGCCGGTTACAACGAGGCACTGGCAAAAGAACGGGAGCTACAGGTCAGCCTGCATCTTGATGCAGCCCGTGCCTACCGTGAGACGGAAGGGTATCTGGATGCACTGCGTGAGTACGAGTTCGTGCTTTCTTTAGCCCCTGACAATGCGCTTGCACTCTCCGGAAGGACCGACATGCAGCTTGAAATGGAACAGATACCTATACTTGCAAGGGGGCAACTTCCCGAAGATGCAGTTAGACTATTCGAGGCAGGTGTGGAAGCCTTTCACAACGATCGATTCAAGGAGGCGCTCGCCTATTGGCAGGAGATCAAGGAGCGCTTCACATACATTGAGGAGATCGATCCCTTCCTGGATCTGGCCGCAGAACGCCGCGATGAGAAGATAGACAGCCTTCTGCTCGGCTCCTACTCCGCACGTGAAGTGGGTGCGTTGCGCCAGGCCCTGGAGTTGGTGGAGCAGGTGCTGAAGATCGATCCTACAGAGAGAAGAGCCCATACCCATCGTGAGGAACTCACAAGCCTCATCCACAGAAGGACCTCAGATCTGCTTGTAGATGCAATCGAGCACTTCGATTCAAGACGCTATGAGCTCGCGGCAGAAACCTTCAATAGGATCCTTGCCTTGGAACCCGCCAATCCCATAGCCCAACGCTACCTTAACCGCTTGCAAAAGGAAGAGAGGCTCAAACACAAGGATCTTGGCCAGCTTAACGTAAGCGCTACCAATGCCTACACTTCGGGCGACTACGAGACCGCCATCCGTATATGGGAACAGATACTTGCCGTAGACTCCACCTTTGCCAATGTTCAGCGAAACCTTGAACGTGCCAGGCGGAAAAAAAACATGCTTCGATCCCCTTGACCTGGCTAAAAATCCGCTTAGACTCACGAGTAAAATCATAGAGACTGAGAGGTGAAAGATGAAGAAGTGGAGTTTACTCATAATTGTTGGTTTAGCGTTACTTCCCCTGGCTTGCAGCCGAGGTCCTGAGCCACCGGTGCTTATACAGCCCACCGATAATTTTGAACTTATAAACATACCTTTTATCTGGCACCCCTCCCCTGAAGCCACCGAGTACCTCTTTGAAATCGACCAGTATCCCACCTTCGGCGCTCCGGTAATCGCTGAGGTACTTAAGGACACCGTCTATTCAATCCCCTCCCACAAATACGAGATGTTTATACCTGGCGGAACCTATTACTGGCACGTTTACGCCGGAGACGGCGAGAACTGGGGTGAGGCCTCTGAAACCCGCAGCTTCACCACCTCTACTGGAGGAAAGCCTTCTCCCGGAGTAAAGGATTGAAGACCTGCCGTAGAGGACTTGCGGGGGCAGTCCTGGTATTGATTTTTGCAGGGCTAGCCTGTCTGATAAGCCCTGACGCACCAGGCCTTCTTTACCCCCCGGACGGCGACACCATCTCAGGCAGCCAGGTTACGTTCTCCTGGAGCGCGGTCGAGGACGCAACCAGCTACAAGCTGGAGATTTCCTCGGACGAGTACTTCACGAGCACGGCGGTGAGCGAGGACTCGGTTGACGCCACGTCCTACACGGTGGATCTGGGCTACGAAACCAGTCCGCTGAACGGCCAGAGCACCTACTACTGGCACGTGGCGGCTTTTAAGGAGGGCTGGGGCGCGTGGTCCGGGGTGCGCAGCTTCTACAACGCCAACGAAAAACGCCCGTGACCGTGGCTGGCCAGGTTAATTTTGAACACGTGGGGAGTAAGGCTGTATTGGAAGCGATAGAAGATTTTGCAGCCGTCATTAAGGACTTACCCTTCCCAGATGAAATCGCACCAGGTTATGGTGTTATTATGGTTTGGCCTCACATTCATAGATTAAAACAAATGAAGGAAGTACTTGACAATAAACCGTGGGAAGCTGATTGGGGCAAGGAGAAAAAGAATATATGAACCCAGCAGAGGTTTTTATATCGAAACTTTGTGAAAAGACTTTCCTTTCACTATGGAGCTACCCTAACCCTAAGAGGACACTTGACCCTAACGATAAGGACAAAGAGTTATGCGACATTATTGTAGTGTGTGAACCAGATGTAATCATCTTCTCTGTTAAGGAAATAAAAGTCACTGAACACAAAGAAGCTGAAGTTGGTGAAGAAAGATGGCGCAGAAAAGCAATTGGTGAATCATTTAAACAGATTTATGGAGCGGAAAGATACATTAATAATAGTGACATGAAAAATGTGATTACAAAAGATGGTGAAACCGGCCTTCCTCTCCCTGGTCCTTCAGTGCGAAAGATACACCGAGTAGCCGTTGCTTTGGGTAGTGGTGGTAAAATTGAATATTTGTCTGAAAATTTTGGCAAAGGTTATGTGCATATTTTTGACGATTCATCTATTGAAACCATAATGACAGAGCTAGATACTATCTCTGATTTTGTAAAATTCCTTGATGATACAGAGGGTTATTATGAGGGGAAAACTGAACGGTCAATTGTTTGCGAAGGGTCAATGAAGGATGTTCTCGCATTCTATTTAAAGAATGGAAGGAAATATCTTGATGAAGAAACCGCATCAAAATATGATTGGGTTATGGTTCATATTAATGAGGGCTTATGGGATGAATTAACAAGTTATCCGGAGTATCTAGCAAAGAAAAAGGAAGACGAGCAAAGCTACGGGTGGGATTTTCTGATAGAGAAGGCATACGACCTATTTAAGAGTGGAGCATTTGAAGGGGACGATTCTATTGTCGAGTTCGAACAAGCATTGCGCGTCATGGCCCTCGAGAATAGGTTTTCTCGAAGGATTCTACAAAAGGGTATTGATGATTTTATAAATCAAGATTTGCGAGGGCGATATATGAAGTCTTTATCGGGTGTAAGTTATGCATTAATGTTGCTTCATCAAGGAGACGACCCTCAAGAAAAACAATTAGAGCTTTACACTCGTTGTCTAATAACTCGAGAGATATATCCGGAAAATCCTACCGTGATTGGAATTGCGTTTGGGAAAAGTTATGATAAGAAAAGTATTGTACTTTGTGGTCTCAGGTATTATCATCAAGAAGTATTGACAGAACAAGAAAAAGAGATAATCAAAATAGCCAAAGAGTCTGGGTGCATTGATATTCTGAGACGTACACATTTCAGTGAAGATGAGTACCCTAAGACTGAAAACAATCCTAAATCCTAAGAATAAAGCTCGTAGGGGCCGACCTTGAGGTCGGCCCGCGCTAAAATCATTCGGGCCGGTCTAACGCGAAGCGGCGTTTGAACGCAACACCGGCCCCTACGTTTTGACTCCTTAATACCCCATACCGTTCATTCCTCGGGCGCGGGGCACTCGCCTGGCGTGTATTTCATCAGGGACGCGGAAAGTTCAACTACCCACAAGGTGGTGTTGGTTCGGTGATCCCCCTGTATCCTCATTGATACTGCTTTGCCCCCCTTCTGAAAGGGGGTGCCCGAAGGGCGGGGGGATTTAAGGGAGGTGGTCACTCCTAAGAGCGGTCGGAGGGATCAAAATAATTCCTCCCCCTTCCCCCGTCAACTCTGCGAGTTGCCGACCCCTTCCACAAGGGAAGGGGAAATTGCGACGATTGAGATTTCCCCCTCCTCGGTGGACAGTGTGCCCCTTGGGGTGCTAACTTTACTGCACCCCATAGGGTAGGGGGACAAAGGGGGCGGGGATACAAGGAGGAAGAAAACGAAATCAGCTAGACAATGGGCCTAAGCTCATTGTCCGATTCCCCTTCCCCCGCCAACTCTGCGAGTTGCCGACCCCTTCCACAAGGGAAGGGGAAATTACGACGATTGAGATTTCCCCCTCCTTGGTGGACAGTGTGCCCCTTGGGGTGCTAACTTTACTGCACCCCATAGGGTAGGGGGATAAAAGGGGAGGGGATACAAGGAGGAAGAAAACGAAATCAGCTAGACAATGGGTTTAAGTCCCTTGTCGGATCCCCCTTTAATTCCCTCCTAGTAAGTGGGACTGCTTTGCCCCCCTTCTGAAGGGGGGTGCCCGAAGGGCGGGGGGATTAAAGGAAGGTGGCCGTTCCTAAGAGCGGTCGGAGGGATCAAAATAATTCCTCCCCCTTCCCCCGTCAACTCTGCGAGTTGCCGACCCCTTCCACAAGGGAAGGGGAAATTGCGACGATTGAGGTTTCCCCCTCCTCGGTGGACAGTGTGCCCCTTGGGGTGCTAACTTTACTGCACCCCATAGGGTAGGGGGACAAAGGGGGCGGGGATTCGTCCCAAAACACCTCAAAATACCCCAAAATCGCCCCATCTTTTGTCCATCTTTTGTCCATCTTTTGACCAGCTTTTGACCAACTTTTGGCATTAAAACCTGACGAGTTGGAACAATAGAATGGGGCGAGCAGATGTCGCGAGCAGGGGGTGTTTAATTGTTCTTCCACCCGTAACACACCTCCCTATCACGCTGAAGGAGTGTATGTTACGGTGTGTTACGGGTTGACAGGTCGGGTTTAGCCCTTATTATCCGCAATGGAGGAAAGGCTCCGCATCAACGCAGAGGACATAGCTTTAGTAGAGCGTGCCCTTGCAGACGACCGCTCGGCCCAGCGCGAGCTGGTGCGTCGCTATCAGGGACCGATCTTTGCATACATCTACCACTGGCTGCGCAACCGCGCAGACGCCGAAGACCTGACCCAGGATGTATTCCTCAAGATGTTTAAAGCGCTTGGCACCTACTCCCGCAAATCAAGCTTCCGCGCATGGCTCTACCGCATCGCCCGCAACCGGGTCATAGACCACCTGCGGCGCAAGAAGCCAGCAGCGATAGATATCGATGGAATGGTGATAGCGGGCGAGGATTCCCCGGTCGAGGTCTATGATCGCACCTCAACAGCCCAGACCCTTGATGAAGCGATAGGCGAACTGCAGCCGATCTACAGTGAGGTTCTGCTTCTAAGACACAAAGATGAGTTGACTTACGAAGAGATAGTAGATGCAACCGGCCTGGCCCTGGGAACGGTAAAGGCGAGGTTGCATCGTGGCAGGGCCTTGCTGCGAAAAAAACTTGACGAGGTGAAACCTTTATGACTAAAACACCGTCTGCCAATGTGATGGACTGTGCACAGACCAGACGATGGGTCCAGCTAAAACTGGATGGCGAAGAACTGCCCCCGGAGCTAAAAGGGGCCTTTGAGGGACATCTGGCATCGTGCGTAAGATGTGCTACGTGGGCCCCCAAGATGGAGACTATGATCGCCAAATTAGCCAGGCTGCGTGAACCCAGGCCCTCTTTCGGATTCGAAGCCCGGCTTATGCGGGTACTTGGCCTGGCTCCGGTTCCTCTGGGACTTCGATGGGCCGCGGGCGTGGCTCTTGGACTGGTCGGCGCTTGGTGCGTTCTCTTCTTCCTCGTAGGCGGCCAGCTCGTTTCAGGCGCCCGCACAGGGCTTTCTTACCTCCCACGCGCGCTTCGCTTCGGCAAGCACTTGTCTCTGCTCCAACCCAACATTGCCACAAGCCTTCCAGATATACTAAACGTAGCGTTCATCATACTCGGCGCCGCCGTGATACTGATTGTTCTGGGCCTACTTGCAATGCGGATGTTAAGACGGAAAGAGCAGCTTACACCAAGGAACGTGTAAAATGGGGATCGTATGCACCCTTTCTTGTGTTGCCTGACCTTCTTGACCCTTATCGCCGCCCTTTTCAGGACTGAAGTTGAGTCAAGTGTCGAATCTTCTGAAGATACCCCCTCAACACAGATCTCTATCGCCTCGGACTCCGTGCACCCCTACGACATAGCCATTACCGGCGACGCCACGATAGAAGGAACTGTCGAGGGCGACATAGTAATCTCTGAAGGGATGCTTACGTTAGAAGGAAGCACAGAGGGCGACGTTGTGCTGATTAGCGGCGATTTCCTTATCTCAGGCGCCATCAAAGGCGACCTGGTAGCGATTGGTGGTGAAGGCACGGTTTCGGGCACCATAGAGGGAGATGCGGTGTTCATCGGTGGTGTCCTGGAGCTCGACTCGACCGCAGTGATTGAAGGAGACCTTGTGGTGGTAAGCGTGGAGCTGAAAAGAGACCCTGCAGCGGTAGTAAAAGGCGATGAGACTGAGGTTTCGCTGGGGCCTTTGGGCAAGATTCTGGTCAAGGTTCTTTCCCATAGGGTACCTCCAAGTAAGATAGAAGTCGATAAACCGAGTCGGACGTTTGCCTCGGGGGTGATTTATATTACTTCAATCTCCCGGCTGGTTCTGATCGCTGTCTCATATCTTCTCGGCTTACTTATGCTCCTAGCCATACCCCGCTGGCAACGTCGCTCTGAGCTGGCGATCCAGCACGCGGTCTGGAAAACAGTACTCACAGGAGTAGTTTACCGGCTGGCAGTGGGAGGCATCTTCGCCATACTTGCGATTTCTATAATAGGATGGCTGCTTTTGCCTTTAGCCGTGTTAGGGTGGGCTTTTATTGCACTTATGGGCATCCCTCAAGCCTCTCTGTGGGTTGGACGATGGATCAAGAAGTGGCTTCGATTTTCATTCGAGTCCAGAATCGGGCTTTATTCCCTCGGATTCATAACCATTTATCTCTTAAGCATCCTCTCGGCGGTTTTATCGCTTCTCCTTAGAGGAACAAGCCTGCCTGCCCGTATCGTTCACGTGATAGGCTTTCTTCTTATCTTCGGCGTTATGACCGTGGGACGAGGCGGCATCATCTATACGCTTATCTTCCCTCGCGAAGCACGTGCCTTAGAAAAACACCTTAAACAAGGAGCCGAATGAGAAAGGGTAGAAAGCGAACGTTTTTTGCCCGCTTCGGCCGCGGGCTGGGCGATCTTTTGGCTAAATACAATCGCCGCAACGGCCCGCTTCTGGCCAAGGGTTTGGGATTCAGCTTCCTTTTCGGGCTGATCCCGTTGCTTTTTCTCTCTGTATCCCTTGCCGGTTACCTCTACCGTGTGGCCCCAGGTCTACAGCGTTTCATCACCGAGGAGTTTCTGGCCTTCATACCAACTCAGGCGCGATCGGTGCTTCTTTCACACATAACCACCGCTTCAGGTAACTGGGGCGCTATCGGGATATTGGGTATTTTAATCCTCCTTGGTATCTCGGTGGCGCTGTTCGACTCGATCGAGCGTGCTCTTGCCACGATGCTTTCGGCCCCACGACGCAAATTCCACTTCGGCAGGCTCATATCCCTTGCTCTTATGGTTGGTGCAGTGCTTTGCTTCTTCGGTGCTGCGGCACTTTCTACAACCGCAACCTACTTCCGCAACGCCATCTCGTTTTCACCTGCTCTTGTCTACTGGGGCGGTAAGGTACTCTCCGGCTTGATGCTCGCGTTCATACTCCTTGGGCTTTACTATCTCTTTGCACGCAGGCGTCTTCGCTTCTGGCCTACCCTGGGCATAGCGATTGGAGCCTCGCTGGCATGGCAGATTATAGTATCGTTGGGCTCGGGTTTGATCCGTTACGCAGGCCGCCGGGTTATAGTCTTCGGTGCATTGGCCTGGGTCACGGTGTTCTTGATCTATTTGCGGGTGCTTGCCGAGCTTTTATTGTTCTCAAGCCTTCTGGTGAGCCGCGCATCACCACCCTCCGAAGGCGAATAAGTTTCCTTTTATCAAAGAATTAAGACCTTGACATAACCCGTCTTCCGGATAGTATTTTTCCTGTAGCTATCCCAAAGGAGGTAAAATGTCGATACTTTTGCTTTCTGCGATCCTTTTCTCCCAGGCTGGCGACACCACCCAGCCGGTTTTGACCTGGGAGCCACAGATGCCGGCGTGGGGCGATACCGTAACCCTGTTCTATCATCACTCAGCACCGAAAGCGTCCCTTAAAGGTCTGGCCCCGCTTCTGGTTAACTTCCAAGGTGAACCCAAAGAGATGGAGCGCAAGGATGACGTTTCGGTAGCTCGGTTCCTGGTGCCAGACTCGATCTCAACTGTCAGAGTAAGCATCCATACCATCGAGACTCTGGACTGGCAGGCTTATAAAACGATTCCGCTAGAAGTACCTGAAGGCTGGAGTTCCTCTGAGGAAAAGTTGGAGGAACTGAGACGGTCGTTCAGTCTCGTGGACGCCGGATACATACCCCGGGAAGAAGCGCTGCGACTACTGGACAGCCTGAGAACGAATCCCACTGATAACGCCGATTACCGGTTTATCTGTATGCTCGGGTTTCTGAAATTGGGAAACCCTGATTCGGCGTGGTCGATTCTTGAACAGATGCATGAGAGGGACAAGGGTAGCAGCAAATACCACCAGGCACTGGTTTACTTTGCATACGATGTGTCGGACGGTAAAATCGATCCCGGAATCGAGAAAGTGTCCACACTTAACCGATGGATAGATGACGAACTTCTTATCCGTGGTTCTTACTCAATATCACTACTCGGGTTGGGAGTATCCCGTTGGGCCGAAGACAACACTCACCTGTCCATCAAACAGCAGGGCAAGATACTGAAGCGATTCGTAGAGAAGAACCCCTTCGAATTACATTCCCGCGAGATGTTGATCAGGTACTACTTGCGTGTCGGTGATACGGTTGAGGCGGAAACGCAGCTATCAAACGCTCTGAAAATGAATCTTGAAAATGTGGCTCAGAAGGAACGCGGGCACTTTAGCACTACGAGTTCAGACATGGTACTTTCCGGCCTGATGCTCGAGCGGGGCAGATTGCATGCCGCTCAGGGACGGTTTGACGAGGCGTTGGCGGATTTCAGCTTCGTTATCCTTCTCAAGGACGATAACGAGGGCGCGGCTTTCTTCGAGAGAGCCAAGGTATGGCAGAGGCTTGAGCGTTATAGAAGGGCCGAGGGATCGTTTGTCAAAGCACTCAAAGCAGGGTATGCTCATGCAGAACCGGCACTTAAAGGCATCTACCTTCTCAACTACGGAAAGGAAGGCTTCGACGAGTACCTCACCGAGAAGTTGAAGCCCTCAGAGGATGAAGAACTAAGGATGACCAAGGACTTCGGTTTCAAGGACTTGGACGGCAACACTGGCCGGTTCTTCGACTACCGCGGCAAGATCGTGGTCGTAAACTACTGGGGGCTGGGCTGCGGACCGTGCAAGAAGGAGATCCCATGGCTCAACGAGCTTGCCGAAGCCTACGAAGAAACAGGGGTAGAGTTTCTTGCTTTCAGTTTGGATAACGCAGAAGCCCAAAAGGCCTACTTCGAGAAGCGCCCTTTCAAATACCATAATCTTATTCCGGATGGGAAGGACTTTTTTACCTCGATTGGGCTGTCTTTTACTCCTCTCCCCTGGCACTGCATCGTAGACCCACAGGGCAGGATTCGCTTCAAACGCATCGGGGGACGAGAAGACAACTCCGACCTGAAGCTCATCATCGACCAGCTTCTGCGCGAACAAAGGCTAGTGGGAGAATCAAAGTAATCAATTTAGAATGAAAGGAGGTAAAATGTCGATACTTTTGCTTTCCGCGATCCTTTTCTCCCAGGCTCCCGACACCACCCAGCCGGTGGTTACCTGGGAGCCGGAGGAACCCGCATGGGGCGAAACTGTTACCTTCACCTACCATCACACAGCGTCCGATGCGGTCCTCAAGGGCACGGCGCCCATATTCGCCAAGATAGGGGACGAGGTAATTCCCTGTGAACGAAAAGACGACGTATCTTTGGTCCAGTTTGTGGTACCCGATTCGGTGCCTCATATCGGCTTGTTTTTCTACTCTTTGGAGGAAAGAGACCCGTCGGAATGCGGCAGGAGTTGGGTTGAGATTAATGTTCCTGAGGGTTGGCAGTCTCTTGATTTCTCTTTACAGATGCTCCGCCACCGCTGGTTTGGAGTGAAGTTCGGAAAGATCACGCCTGATGAGCTGCGGGAGGAGATCGACAGCCTGAGACAAAACCCGATTGACCAGGCTCTATATCGTCATCTCTTGACGTATGGATTCCTGCAGCTGGGGGAGATTGATTCGGTCTTCGACGTTCTAGCACAGATGAGAGAAAAGGATGCAGGTAGCACCGACTACGCCTTGGCGTTGCTTTCGGTTAACTACGATGTTCATGACAAGGTGATCGAGCTTGACCCAGAGAAGCTGGCTACCCTTTATGAGTGGATGGACGAGGAGGCCAAACGGGGCAACACCGATCGCGGCTTCCTTGTCTGGGTGGGTATGAGATGGAAAGAAGGGAACACCTCCTTATCGCTCAAGGAACGGGAGAGGATACTTAAAAACGCAGTTAACCAGGCCCCACACGAATACTGGCGTCATGTATTCCTTGCTGATCACTACCTTGCGGCGGGCGATACAGCTAAAGCGGAGAAAGGGTACTCGGTTGCTATTGACCTAATACTGACCGGTGTTCCGCAAAAACGCAGCGGCGAGGTAGGCGGATTATATGAACGCCAGCTTATGCAATCGTTGATCGAAAGGGCTAGGATTCGAGTTGCCCGTGAACAATACGATGCTGCCTTAGCAGATCTTAACCTTGCCATCTTATTTAAATACGACCCCGAATTGGAAAAACAGGCCTACTTCGAGATGGGTAAGGTCTATCAGGGGCTTGAACTTTACAAAAGGGCGGAGGAAGCCTACCTTGAGGCCTTCAGGCAAGGATACCCTGATGCCCAGGCTGCCCTGCGGGGAATATATCTCTTGAATCACGGAGAGGAAGGGTTCGATGAGTGGCTGGTTGAGCAGTTGGCTCCCAGGGAGGGTGAGGAGCTTTTTCTTACCAAGGATTTCGCTTTCACCACCCTGGAAGGCGAGGAAGGCCGCTGGTTCGATTTCCGGGGCAAGATCGTGGTGGTAAACCGCTTCGGTCTGGGATGCGGTGGTATTAGAGCACAGATACCTGTGTTAAATCAACTGGTAGATGCGTACAAAGGTCAAGAAGTCGAATTCGTTGCCTTCTCCGGAGACGGCCCCGATCCCTTGAAACACTATCTGGCTGAGCATCCTTTCAAATATCGCATGCTTCGAGTTGAAGGCACGGATTTCTGCGACGCCCTCAACGCGAATCCCGCCATAAAGCCCTGGCAGCTGGTGATTGATCCTGAGTGCAGGGTTCGTTTCTACAAGATGGGAGGGTTTGCTGACGCCTCGGAGACGCAGGGAATAAAGCTCATCATAGATCAGTTGTTGCGCGAACAAAAGTAAATGCTCCTACCCAAGGGGCATCCCGATACTATTTGCTGGCTTTGCCCACCTGAGTTAAGGTCATTTTGCCTTCGGGTAAAAGATCGCAGATAAAAAAGGGGTCCCCAAGCGGATACGAAAGTATCCGCTTGGGGTAAAAAAATGCCTCCTCGGAGAAAAACTAGGGCGAGTGCCTGGCCCGAAGCTCTTCCCAGGCTTTCTCGGTCTTGTCCTGGGCGCCCTGCGCCTTCCAGTAGAGGTTCATCCAGCGTACCCCACTAACGCGGCTCGTCTTGTCCCACAACTCACGTGTCTCCTCTATCTCTTTACGCAGCTTCTTGATGCCACCTTTATAAGGCGACTTGCCGTCTTCAGAAGTGATCTTCACAAACTCATCAAGCTCGGCTTCCATTACGTCAAGCTTTTTCGAAAAGTAGTTGTTCACCGGATCGCGCATCTCGTTTACGGTTCGCTTAAGGCCTTGAATTGAAAGAATGGTAAAGACGTTTATGAGCCCGGATACGATCAGGAGTCCAAAAAGTACCCATCCGATAACCGTCGTTGAGTTGGGTTGCTTTTGCTTGACCTCTTTTTGCCTCGTCCGAGCCATGTCTACATCTCGCCAAGGATAACGAACTCAACACGACGGTTGAGTTCGCGTCCCTTCTCGCTGGTGTTGGATGCGATGGGCATCGTTTCACCGTAGCCTCGTGGAATCAGCCGGCGCGGATCTATCTGATGGGTCATAACGAAGTAGTTGACCACCGAGGCGGCGCGGGCCTCCGAAAGCTTCTGGTTATACTCATCGGAGCCAACGCTGTCGGTGTGCCCCTGGATCTCAACACGTATGGAAGGATTCTCCTTGAGGATCTTGGCCGCCTCATCAAGCACCACATAGCTCTGAGGCTTGATCGTGGATCTGTTGAAATCGAAGTAGATGCCGCGAAGGGTGAAGGTCATCCCCTTCTTGACCAGCTTGAACTCCTTCTCTGTGACCTTATCCTCCGAAATCACAAGGGGCGAGGGCTGTTCGATGTATCCTTCTGCTGAAACGATGATAGCGTAGGTTCCTGCAGGGATCTCCGCCTTGAACACGCCCGTAGTGGCATCCGCCTGGACCGGTGGGATATCGGTATCAGGAAAGCGTACCACACCGGCTAAGAGTTCCTCGGTCTTGCGGTCCTTGATCTGACCTATGAACTGCCCCACAACCTTCGTGGTCTTGAGCATAACATCCAGATTAGAGGTGCGGTTGACGTCAATCTGAACCGTGTTGATTGCAGGTACGAACTCTTCTGCTGTAACCTCGACTGAGGCCACACCCGTGGGCACCGAGTCAAGACTGTAGAATCCGTTAGCGTCTGTTTTGACAGGTGGACGCTCAAGCCCTTTGAGCGCAACCTGGGCACCCGAAAGCGGTCGACCTGTCTTCGCGTCCTTGACCACCCCGGTAATCGAACCGTAGGTCTGCCTGGGCATAAGCAGTATATCCTGGGTGGTGGTCTCGTCCTCCTTGACCACCATGGGGATACTTGTCTCCCGGTAGCCTTCTGCCCGGACTAGGATGGTAATCACTCCCACAGGAACATTCTCAAACTGGAATACACCTGTAGCCGGATTGGTATTAACCTCAGGGATCTTAATGGAGGTATCGGCGAAGAGTACCCGGGCGGCAATCGGTTCCTCTGTAACAGCGTCGCGTACGGCACCGGCGATAACCCCGACGGGCGGGGGCGCAGGACGAAGGAAGGGTGATACGAAGTTTATCCCTAAGATGCCCTGGAATGTAGGGGCGTTACCGAAGGCGATATCCAGACCCAGATCAAGCCCCACACCGAATGGGAAGGTGAATTTGATCCCCGGAGTGATGCGAAGCGCGCTTTCGTTGAAGTCAAAGAGCGCATCCATTCCCTGTACCGTTGTCGCTTCGAGCGTGACCGCGTACGTCTTGGCAGGAAGCTCAAGCCCAATTCCCAGGGCAAGTGAGTCTTCGACGTTGGTACCGGTGCTGGTAAGGTATCCGACATTGAAAACCAGGTTGAACGGAGCGGCGATCGAGACATCCGCGAAATCAAAACCCAAAAGCAGGCCGCCGCCGTAACCGAAGCCCGGGTCTTCGACGCGAAGCCCGAAACCATCGTCTAAGGTAGCCACAGAACCCAGACCCATGAGGCCAAACTTGAACACAGGAACGGCCAGAACACTTGCCTTAAGTCCGAAGCGGGTGTCGTAGAAACCTGCCCGGGTGTTGGTAAAACCGAAGTCCTCGGACCAACCCGCGTAGGTAGGTGAGACCCAGAACCCCATCCAGTCCAGAGGAGCGTAGGTCACCCCGCCGTGCAAGGCTAACTGGTACCAGGAGGTATCGCCAACCTCCTGATTCTGTATTGTGTTGTGCAGGGACAGGGAAAGCATCCCATAGCCGTCTGTTTTTGTATCGATCACCCTGTAAAATCCCCGGCTCCCCCCTATCGCAGGGAACCCCGCGGCAATCCCAACCACTAAAAGCACCGCAACCAAACTACGCTTGAGCATGACGTCTCCTTATTTTTTTATACTCCATTTTAAGGAAAAGTGGCGCGGTGTCAAGAACACTGAACGCTTAGCGAAGAGAGTTTGATCCTTTCCACCCAGAGAGGCTGGAATCCATCCCTTGAGAAGATGGTGCGGGGTTGGAGAATTTTTGCTCCATCAAACTCCTCCTTTGGTTTGGCGGATTATACGAGGTTGAGGAAGGCTGTCAACTTTGGATGGGCAATACGCCTTCATACCGCCACCGGTTTCAGTTCAATTGGTGATACTATTTAGTTTGATTATGTCTAAAATACTTGACATCGGGGGGGGGGCTATACGTATGGTGAAGGCATGCTTGAGGACAACACTGATGGAGACGTCGATGAGTTTTTTGTCAGCGCTGTATGTTTTTCCACCTTCACCTGCGCCGCGAGTGGCAACTACATCAGGCTTTGGCCGGGGGCCAGCGGCTATAAATACACAGGTCAAAGCGGTCAAAAGGAAGTCCATGACAACGCTACCTGGTCAGGTTATGCGAGGCTCTATATACCCCAGCCCCCAAACCCCCCAAAGGAGGTGGACTTCACCGTCTGGGGCACCTGGAATACACGTGTGGGTGACGACTGCTTCAACTATGGGGGCAGGCCACCTATCTATAGCGCACACTGGTATTTTGGCAGCAGCGATCCTCCAGGCTTTACAGGAGGAGCGGGCGGCAGTGAAGGCGACCGGATACTCTACGAGGAGTAAGTAACCTGAATGATTAGAGGAGGGGCTTTGCCCCTCCTCCTTTTGGCCTTGACATCGCCGAAGAACCGCTTATACTGAGACGAAAGGAGGCAGTAATGCTTAATATAACTCTTTTGGCCTTAACCCTGTGGGGTGGTGTTCTGGTGGAGCCCTTTCGCATAGCCGAGGCTGAGCCTGGCCATAATCAGGAGTGCGTGCGCACTGCAATGGCCACTGACGGCCACTTTGCCGTAGCATGGGTAGACCACCTGCAGCCTCTTGGGGCATGGCTCGAGCTTGACGTGTATATACGTTTCTTTGACCCGGACGGCAGCCCTTTAACCGATGCTTACAAGATAACCAAGGCGGCGGACACCAACTGGATCGGCGGTTTCCATCTTGACATGGATTCAGCAGGCAACACCGTCCTGATCTGGACAGAATATCCTAGGCTGTATCCTAATGAGGACCTTTTACGGTTACAACTTTTTGACAGCAGCGGCAACCCCCTGGGTTCCCCTCAGACAGACCATCAGGGATATATTAGCTCCGGCAGAGCGATTGGGGTGAGTCTTAACGACCAGGCCGAGTTTGCCATAGCCTGGGATATAGGAGGGGAGATTTACGCCAGACGTTATTCTCTCGAGGGCGGTCCGCAGGGTGATTCCTTCAGGGTTCACGACGATCCCCCTGATCGTGTCAGTTGCAACTATCCTGGTGTGGCGCTGAGCGATGCAGGCGACCTGGTGGTAACCTGGCATGAGTTTCGCCTTCCTCCGAATGCAGTATCTTATCCCAGGTTTCAGGTGTTCGATGCCGAGGATGAGCCAATCCTTGGCTGGGAGCCGATGGGGCAT
>Ga0209991_10000001_pt1 | contig 157414 bp, 141 predicted proteins | sample ChitaG_FD_183167 | JGI IMG/M metagenome (GOLD analysis project Ga0209991, IMG submission 183167) | Deep subsurface microbial communities from South Pacific Ocean to uncover new lineages of life (NeLLi) - Chile_00310 metaG (SPAdes)... | ecosystem: Environmental > Aquatic > Marine > Oceanic >... | reverse complement strand
GTAGAGGAAAGACCTGTCTTTACCCAATCCCCCATCCGCCTTTCAGCCTCGCTCAACCGGCTCTTCTACGACGTGTCCGGGAGTGTTACGGGCCAGGCCAGGCTCACCCTCTACTCCTCCGACGGCCGCCGCGTGCTTGAGGAGACTATCGAAGGCAAAGGCACCTGGCAAGCGCCTAAGTTGCCCTCCGGCGTCTACTTCGCAAGGGTTGAGGGTGACTCAGCCAGCGCTACAGCCAAGATTGTAATCCTCCACTAAACCTTGACAAACAGAGGGATGTGCCTTTAATAACTAAAAGGAGGTCGAGATGTTAAGTATAAGTCTTTTGGCCTTGACCCTGTGGAGTGGAGTTCTTGTAGATCCCTTCAGGGTAGCAGACCGCCAGTCCGGCCATAATCAGATATACGGTTGTGCGGCCATGGCCTCAGACGGCCGCTTTGCCGTAGCCTGGATAGACAGCATAGCATCCGGCGATCCATTCGATCCTGATGATTTGGAGCTGGAGCTTTTTATTCGTTTCTTCGACAGCACCGGAAATCCAATGACCGAGGCTTATAAGCTTCCAAAACTTGCGGACACCTCATGGGTTCGCCACCCTTGTCTTGAGATGGACACCGCGGGCAACACCATCCTGCTCTGGGCGGATAAGCCGATCTGGAGGGAGGATGAGTCTTGGTATGCCTGGTATGTGCGTTTTCAGCGTTTTGCCCCTGACGGCAGCCCTGTTGGCTCTGCGCACAACTTGGTTGCCAGCGTACTCTTAGGTAAGCACACGCAGAGACCCAGCCCATTTGACCTGAGCCTCAACAATAATGAGGAGTTCGTAGTGACCTGGTGTGAGATAAAGCCTGCCCCCCCTCCCCCTATTTTGAACTACGTGTGGGTCGGGCGTTTTGGTATTGAGGGTTATCCTGAGAACCAGCCCTTCTTGACTTGTGATGCGGAGTGTGTATTTTCCTACTATCCCAGGGTGGCGCTGAGCGATGCGGGCGATCTGGTGGTAACCTGGCGCAATGAGATTTGGGGGGTCCGGGACTCGACGTATCAGCGGTTCCAGGTGTTTGATGCGCAGGATGAGCCAATCCTGTCGTGGAAGCCATGGGGACATCTGTTGGATGAACGGGAAGGAGGCGGGAGGGGGGCCGAGCTCTTTTGGCTTGATGATAATGACCGCTTCGTGGCATTTTTCAGAGGACTCGAAGGTTTTTTGGAAGCTCGAGTGTTCGGTCATCGCGGCTTGGCGTCCTATCCCCCACGCTTGGTGATAACTGATCCCTACGCAGTCGGGACCTGGGAAAAGAGTTTCTCAGTTGCCTTCTCTTCTGATGAGCGGTTTGCTGAGACGCATTTTCGATGCAGTAAGTTACACGAAGAACCAATCTGCTACTGGTTCCGCCCGGGTGGCATAATCGGAGAGATTCGAGACAAGGAGGTTTGGCGGCTGACTAACCTTTTCGAGTATACGTTACCTTTCGGAAAAGATACCACACTTAAGACTGCTTTCATACCTGCAGTTGGTGCGTGCGACGACCGAATCGTATGGGTGTATCCCCGTTCCACGCCCGATAGTCTCTGTGAGGCCTGGGCCATTATCTCCGACTGGGACATGGGGGTAGGGGTTGCGGAATCGCCGATCCAGACCGAGTCGCCCATCCAGCTCTCAGCCTCCCTCAACCGGTTGAGCTACGCCGTTCCCGGCGAAGCTTCCCTTATCCTCTACTCCTCAGATGGCCGCCGTGTGCTCACCGAAACTATCGAAGGCAAGGGAATCTGGACGCCCTCCCCGCCCTCCTCCCTTCCCTCCGGCGTCTACTTTATCCGGATTGAGGGTGACGCGTCAGCTACCACTCAAAAGGTGATCTTGATCCATTAACTCCCCCTCCTCGGTGGAGGGGGATAAAGGGGGCGGGGATTTACCCCAAAACACCTCAAAAAACCCCAAAATCGCCCCATTTTGTCCATCTTTTGACCAACTTCTGACCAACTTTTGACCAGCTTTTGTCCCACTTAATCGCGACGAGTGGCACTCAAACCAGACGAGCGGAACACTGGAATGGGGCGAAGGAATCTCGCCAGGCGTCTATTTTATCAGGGAGGAGTCCAAAACGTCACCCTCTGTCCAAAAGGTGATTCTGATCGAGTAATTCCTGCCCGTCAGTTTTAACTTGACGCTTCATATAAGCCGACCTATAATCTCTTATGATCAAGATAGAGTGGTACGAAGGGGGCAGGGCCGAAGAGAGACCGCAGAGGATCATAATAGACCAGGAGGGGTTTGACGTTGATGAGGTCATTGAGCGGGCCCTTGTGTTCGACACAGGTTCACAGGGATACCACCGGCTTCTGCGGGTGCGCTGCGGGGAGCGAATCTTTCGTCTCACCAACCAGTGGAACGAGTGGAGTTGTAAGGAAGAGTAGATGAAGATAGGTAAAGAGCTCTATTCGCGGCTAAGGAAACATCGCGCAAGCCAGGATAGTCTGACCATCATAGCCCTCATTCTGTTGACCGCCGCTGTGGTCATCCTGGCCAGCCTTGGTGCATTTCTTGCCTTCTCCCCATGGTTTTATCTGCTGTTACTTCTGCCTTTCGGTCTGGGGGTATTCTACCTGTTGCGCCGTCCCAATCTTTACGTTCTTGCACGATCTGTGGAGCAACACGAACCCAAATGGGGGGATCGCCTCTCCACCGCTGTGGATCTTTCAGCCAAGCGTAACCCCAAAGAGGTTTACTCCACCGAGCTTATCACCGATTACGTGGCAGGGATCGAGGCACGGCTGGATACCTCCTCCTTCTCACTTGCCGCAAGGCGGAAGATGCTTGTTGGATCTCTTGGAATCTTGGGTACAGCAGCCATCGTCACCCTACTTATAGTTCTCCTACTTCCAGCAAGACTGAGGTTTGGATTCAACGCAATCTTTGCTCCACATAACCTTGATCTTCATATCGAGGCTCTGACAGCCGATACATTAGTTAATCCGGGTGATAGAATTGAGGTAAGGGCACAGATTCACGCTCCGGTTAATCTTCGCTACGTAGAGTTGATAATTGAAAAGGAAGGGGAGATGGAAAGTAGAAAGGTAAACCTCAAAGAGGGCTTGGTCAGCCAACGTGTCAAGGTAGATGCAGAGGAAAAAGTCTACTTCCAACGACTGGGCAGACGTTCTGACGAAACTTACATCGGCTTGCTGCATCCTTTTGAGATAAGACGGGTTGAGTTTACGGTTTCTCCGCCTGCGTATACAGGAGAGAAGCCAAGGACCTCAAGCGGGATGCGATTTGCGGCCCTGCCTGGCAGCCGGGTAAAGATCGATGGAAACGCCTCAGCCGAGCTCTCAGAAGCTTATCTGCTTCTAGACGACTCCATTATTCCCCTTCAGGTAAATCACACGGAGTTTGAAGGATCGTTTGCATTCAGTTCTTATGAAAAACTTTCGCTTCTTGCAAAAAATCGCTTGGGGGCGGTCCTTGAGCAAAGAATAGATGCCCTGCCTCGTACTGACGAGACGCCCCTGGTCGAGGTGTTCCTGCCTGGCAGGGACACGGAAATCAACCGATTTATGAGGCTAACCCTGGGGGTTCATGCAATTGATGACTACGGTCTTGGCAGCATTCTGCTTGTGACTGAAGGGGCCGGTGGACTAAAACTCCAAATCGGCAGAGCTGAGGGGCAATCGGAGGATAGCGTCTTCTATCTGTGGGATTTAAGCGAACTCGATCTCCTGCCAGGAGAAGAGATCACCTACTATGTGGAGGCGGCGGATAACGACGTAGTCTCTGGCCCTAAATGGGGACGAAGCAAGGCATATCGGCTGCGCTTCCCTGATATCTCGGAGATCTTCTCCGAGGTGACCGAGTACGGGGAACAAACCGCTGGAGGACTGAGCGAGCTTAGCGAGCAACAGGAGAATCTTTATCGAGAGTTATCCCGTATCGAGGAGAAGCTCCGCGCCGAGCAGGCCCTTTCTCCTGAGGAGCAGGAACGCCTGCGAGAGCTCATCAAACAGCAAGAGAGGTTGCTTTCATCAGTTGACAGCCTTGCCCAAGAGACAAAAGAACTCCTACAGCGCTTAGAGGAGGGGATGGTAAGCGATCCAGAGACTATCCAAAAACTCTCGGAGCTCAGCGAGATGCTTGCCCAGCTGATGCCGCCTGAGCTTCAACAAAAGCTCGCAGATCTTGCGAGAGCGCTGGCTGAAAACCCGCAGCGTCTTGCCGAAGCAATGCACAGGACTACTGAGTTGGGCACGGATCTCCAGGTCCAGCTTGAGCAAGCCCTTGGAGTGCTCGAACGCTTCCTCGAGGAGCAGAGATTGGCAGAACTCGCGGAAAAGGCCGAAGCTCTCGCTCGGATGCAAGAGAACCTTATACGGGAAGCAGAAAAACTCTCCAACGAAGAAGCAGCTGCAAGACAGCAACAAATCGAGAAGGGACTGGAAGAGCTTGCCAGGGAGGCCGCAGAACTTGCTAACGAGCTTGAAGATTCTGATATATCACCCGAGCTCAGGGAGATCGCGGCACAGATGGCCGCCGAAAACACCGAACTCAGTAAAGATATCGAAAAAAGCCTAAGCCAGGGCAGGATGAACCGCTCCGATGCTCGCAAACTTGCACACAATCTTAGACAAGCCGGGAAGCAATTGAACATGATGCTTGCCAATCTGCAGAAAAGAAGGAATCAGGCGTTAGAGATGGAGATGGCAAAACTTGCCCGCGAACTTCTACTTTTAAGCGAAGAGCAGGAGGATCTCCTGGGAAGGGTAGGGACAGAGGACAATCTGGAACTCGCTGCACGCGCCACCGAGCTTGAACGTGCGCTCGAACGCAAGAAGGAAGATGTATTCAAACTCGCAAGTCAAAGTTTCAAGCTGCCGCGTGAGGCCATGCACAGCCTAGCCTCCGCCTCACGAAGCGCTGCTGAGTTCAAGCAGTCACTTATAGAAGGCCGCAGTGGAACGGCCAGCCAGCAGGGAAGAACGGTTCAGCACGAGATCGACCGCGCGGCGGCGTCTCTTCTTGAAGCATTTGCCATGTGCAGCGGCCAGCAATGTTCATCAACCGGCGTTGAACAACTCATGCAGTCGCTTTCTGCAATGAGCTTGGTTCAGCTCTCAATAAACCAGCAGATGGGCGGACTTCTGCCTTTACCTATCTCTGCCGAAAGTATGACCGCGGCACAGCGCCAGGCACTGAGCGAGCTTCTGGCACAACAGTCTGCCCTGCGCCAGCAACTTGAGGAGATGCTGCAAGCAGCTGGCCAGGAACCCGGACTTTCGGGCATGCTCGAGGGAGTAATCGAGGAGATGAAAGCGCTCGAGGAGGACATGTCGCGCTACGTCGGCGAACGCGAATTTGTAGAGAGAGGAGAACACATCTTCCGCCGCCTGCTTGACGCACGCAACGTTCTGCGAAAGAAGAACGAAACCAGGGAGAGGGAACGAGAGATCGGGACCGTCTGGGAGCAACTTGCCTCGCCTTCCTTGCCCAAGGACGCGGGTGAAAGACGCCTGTACCTGAAGAAGGAGCTCCTGCGCTTTTTGCAATCCGATTACCCTGAGGAGTACAAACGCCTGGCGCGTGCATATCTACAGGCACTTCTGGAGCAGGAATGAACGCGGTCTTAGCACTGATTCTGCTGCTGAACCCTTCGACATCGGATATACTTCTGGATTTTGAACAAAGACTGGACGCCGGATTCAACGAAGCAACCTACCGTCGCTACCTTTACTATTGCCGCCAGCAAGATCAGGGTCAGAGATTGGCCGAGCAAAGCAAAAGGTGGTTCCAGGCATATCCTGATCACCAGATACTGCGTTTCGGCATCGGTGAGGGGTTGCTCATGTCCGGTGATGAACGCACAGGTCTGGCCAGGTTCCGTGAGCTTTATGCGGATTCCCCGCAGTGGGCAAACGAGATCATCTTCACCCTTAACGAGGTGGAAAACAAAGAGGTTACCTGGTTTATAGCCGAGGAGCGCAAGCGCATAGGGAATCCTACCCTTCACGCCAGGATAATGATTGAGCACCATCTAGCCAACACAAACGAACGCAAGGCCCTTTCTGAGCTGTCTGCGGCAATCTCAGCAGGCGCTAACCCTGCAAGCTTCAGACGATCCATTGACGTGCTTTCAGAAAGACTCGGCAAGGATAAGGTTCTGCAGGGGGTTAAAAAGGTTTCTGAGGAACTACACTTTCAACTTGCCCTTGAGCTTGGTGATAGACAGGAGATAAAAGCAGCTATCAACTCGACCACTGACGAACGCAAGTTAGCCATGATGGGCAACCTTTGCGAACGTGAAGAATACCCCAGCGAGGCTCTTCTGGCGTATGAACGTGCCGGCAGAAAGGCTGATGCCGCGCGAATACTTGTTGTTCTGGGACGCAGCAAGGAAGCACAAGCGATCCTTGAGACCGATAACAGTCGAAAGGGGCGAGAACAACGTGCACTATTACTCGCAGGATCGGCGGATACCTACACAGACGCTGTAGAAGCGTTCAAGGAACTACAGCGAAGATACGGGGCACGTCCTGAATGGAGTTTAAGTATTGCAGCGCTGGAGCTCCTGGGGGGGAATGAGCGTAACGCGGGCAATGCCCTTGACGGAATCCCTGCAGACAGCGCAGTCCTCTTCCTGCAAGGAATCTTTGCCGCGGTTGAGAGGGAGCTGGATTTGCTTAAAGGAGTGGTGGATCGTTGTATCCTTCGCTTCCCTGGCAACGCTTACGAGAACGACCTGATCCTCTTATACGAGATAGCGCTTACCCGGTCAAGGGGCCTAAAGCAATATGCGCTGGTCCTTGCAGCCTACCACTGGGGGGATGCAGAAGATGCCTACAATCGCTCGATCAGACTCGCGGAGAAGAACGAAGACCTTGCTGACGAAGCCATGCTTCTTGCAGCAGAAAGCCTGACCTTACTGGGACGTTGGAAAGAAGCGGAGACTACCTACCTCAAGCTGGTTGAAAACTACCCTAAAAGCCCCTTGAATACACGGGCCCAGTTCGAACGAGCCCTGCTTTTAAGGGACAGGCTGAATGATCCCAGCAAGGCTCAAGAGATACTCAAAGAACTGATACTTCGCAATCCTACCTCGCTCTATGCCGACCTGGCAAGACAAGAGATGTAGGCTCATCTCACACAAAACCTGCAAGAGATACTTCACCTAGCAGATATCAAAGCTCAAGACTGTCCATGGTCAAGACATCCCTACCAAGTAGTATTGGGTTAAGGTCGTTGAGGAGGACGTCGGTAACGATCTCTTGGCGCACAGACTCGACCGTCTTGACATGGACTTTTTAACCAGATAAGGCGGCGTCTTATGTGACACCGCCTTTATTCGATAGGTGTTACGGGAAGTGTTACGGGCCGACTCATAAATCAATCCAATACGAATCTGAAGGTTATGCGGCCGGTGCGCTTGAGTTTCTTTGATGAGGTGAACTTCCAGCGGGCAAGTGCCGTCTTCACATCTTCGTCCCAATTCGGGTAGCCTGTTGAGTGTCTGACTACCATGGTGGGGGAGACATCGCCTTGTTGATTGGCCCGGAAGTCTATTATGATTACCACGTTCGTAAGCCCTTTGGCCTTGGCAAAGTTTGGGTATCTGGGCAGGTACGGAGAAACTATGTCCGCCGGAGTAAGTTCTCCTTCCAGGGAGAATTTTGATCCCTGGCCGGGTTTTGGTTCTTTGACCTCAGGTGCAGCAGGCTTGGGTTCAACGACTGGTTTGGGAACAGCGGGTTCAAACACTGTGTGTTGTGTTGGATCGATTGGTCCCTCGAGAGGGACCATTCCTGGAAGCAAAATCCCACCTTTTGAATGAATATCGGAGATGGGTTCCCTTTTCAGAATTTCGGCTATGCTTACCTGGTGCTTGGCGAGGACTATAACCCCATGAGGTTCCACTGCCGAGATCTCTGTAGGGTCAATAGTATTTTTAGTCATAGCCTGCAGCTGGTCTAGCACGGATGATCTAATCGGATGGCTGCTAGCGTCCTCAGAGCCCGCGCGTGGGAGCAAAGGCTCGTTGATAAATCTTCTGACAACCTCTGGGTGTTCGGTGCCTGGTGAGATGTATACTTCCCATATCTTGTTTGGATCTTCAGCCACCGCTTTGTTGTTGTATTCGAGGGAAAGGAAGAAGATAGCACCGTGAACAAGCACGGAGGAGCCGAGACCTATCCACAAGCGCGGGTTGCGTAGGGTTTGCCACAAACCTGCAAAACTGTTGCGCAGCGCCAGAGCCAGGGTTTGGACCCATACGCGTGGATTCAATGTGATGGTTAGTGTTTTCATGTCAACCTCCTTCGGTTTCAGGTTTCACTTGGGAATACAACTGTGCACAAGGATTATTCCGTAAATAACACTTTTTGGGAGGTTGAACTTGGCTTATCCGGCTCTATCCTCCCTAACCCGTTCTTAAGGGGCAATCTAGGGTGATGTGTTTACGACACCCGGAACCAGGTTTTCAAGCGTTTGCTCGATATTGTCTACAGGCATGTGCTCGATCTCCTCACCGGTTATGGTGATGCCTGTGCTTGGGTCTTCTTCGATAATCGGTGGGGAATCTTCAAAACACTCGGTACGTCCGGTTGGTTCAGGTTCGGGTTTCAGTTCGCCGGTCACTTCGACAACTTTACCCACAGAATCAGTGTGCAGGTAAAGAACTTTTGAGAGGGTATCCAAAGTGTCAGAGGGTTCTGCTTCCAGTGAAATATCTGCATGGGTCTCTGTGGTTGCAGTCTGAGCCTGGGCAAGGCTTACACATGTTACCATTAAGATCGCAGAAAGTAGAGTAACAAATTTCATCATGACCTCCTTGGTATATTTATATTAGTCTCGGAAGATGGGTTGTCAAGCATCTTTTCGGGGTCCCCGCGACGGAACAAAGTTACGTCGCGGGGTAAAAAAACGCCGGAAGGCGCCACCATTTAACCTTCCGGCGTTTGTTTTCTGCAGAGGGAGGCTAGGTTTCAAAGACCACGGCAACCGTGATTATGACCTTGCCTCCGTCTGATGGCGCGGGGAAGCGCAGTTTGCCTAGCTCTTTTAATAGAGCCTTCTCAAGTTCCTTATGATCAAGGGTGGAGTTTTTGATCACCACATTCTCAACTGTTCCGTCAGGTTTCACTACGATTCCGAACACGGCACGGCCCTCGATCGAGGCATCCTTCTTTAAGTACTTCTCGTAGATGTCGGTGAGTTTGTCTTCGATTCCTTCAAGAACCTTGGTTACGTCGTCGGCAGTAAGGCTGCCGAGTACGGTGGGTGTCTCAAAGCTGACTGAACCTTCGAGGACTGCTTTTTGGCCCGCAGCGTTCTGGGTGACGCCGTTGAGGGGAACCGGGGTCTTTTCGCGAGCCACATATGGAGCACTCTTCAGGGCGCGTCCCATGCCGCCGTAGTAGCCCATATCCGCTTCCTCCTCGCCGAAGACGCCCTCGTAGGAAACGCCCTCGGGGATGGGAACCGGCACCTGCACGGTCTCGAGTTTGCCGTCAACGTTGCGGACTTCCTCACTGACCGCCACGAAGCTAGTGTAGGCGCTCATCAGTTTGTACTTTAATGCAAGATCGGTGATCTCGTTCACTATATCCTCATCCTGACCGTGATACATCTGATCGGAGAGATAGGAGATCTTGGTGCGTGCCCACAGGGTGGGGATTACGTCATGAGATTCCTCGACAGCTGGAAAAGTTACGGGGATGGTTTGTGTTACGGGCTTGCCCCGAACCTTTCCCTTGACCTTTATGACAGCGGAACCCGGTTTGGTGTACCGGCCGTGGATGATCACCGGCTGTGCACTGAACAGATCGGGTATCCTCTGCGGGAACACCTCGATAACCTCTAATCCGTTCCAGTCGATCTCGATATCCATGAGATATGGCTTGGCAATACGCTCATAGAACAGCTCTATCTTGGGCTGAGGGTCCTCGTCATGCCGGCAGTAGGTGACCTGACCCCGGCCCACCTTGGCCATCTTCTCCAACAGGTACCGGTTCACGCTTGAGCCGACGCCGAAGCTGAACAGCCTGGCGTTGCCAAGCTTATCGGAGATCGCGGCAAGTATCTCGGTCTCGTTTCCGATGTAGCCGTCGGTCATGAACAGTACCACTCTTCTCCGCTTGGAATCACGAAGACCGTCCAGCGAGTACTTGATACCCTCGATCATCATGGTGCCGCCTGAACCGTACATATCATCAATATACTTAAGAGCTTTCTTGACATTATCAGGCGTGTTTGGAACTGGGAGGGGGGCGAATCCGCTGGCAGCTTCGGAGAACTTGATGATGTTGAAAAAATCGTCAGGGTTCATGTTCTCTATAGAAAGCTTCATCGCCTCCTTGGCCTTCTCTATCGGGAAGCCTGACATCGAGCCTGAGCAGTCAACCACAAAGATCATCTCCTTAGGCGTAATCTCTGAGATCTTGAAGGAGGCCTGGGGCTGGATCATCAGCATGAAGTAGCCGTCATTCGGTCCTTTAGCGTGGGTGAGGAGTGCATACTCCGGTCGCTTGCCGGCAACGTCATATCTGAAGATAAAGTCCTTGTTCGGTATCTGATCGCCTTTCTTTATCTGAACCACAACCTGAGACTCACCTTTAACCTGTTGATCGATATCGTGCGAAGGGCAGGAAAAATTCTGGATTGGAACCCCGGCGTCTACCGTCAATTTAAGGCTGATGTCGTGGCCGGAACGATACTCAGGCTTCAGGACCGGCGGGGTGATGCGTGAGGCGTCAGGCACCTCCTCGGTATCCTCAGCCCAGCCGCCGCCCTGCTTGGAGCCGGTGGATGTGTTACGGGTGCCTGGGATAAATCGGGGACCGACAACCATGGGGAAGGTGTACTCATATGTGCCGTGGTCGTAGGCTAAATCCTGCACGTATGAAATCTCTATGTAGATGTCGTCTCCGGGCATGATGTTGGCCACCGACTGGGTGAAGATGTTGGGCCGTTCCTGCTCCAGAAGGCTTGCGGTCTTGCCCTGCTTTTTGGCCTCTTCGTATATCGCTCGTGCCTCTTCACGTTTCTTGATTACGCCTTTGATTACCTTCTCCCCGATCTTCATGGTCATGGCGTCCACTGCCGAGTTCTCAGGTAAAGGAAACACGTAGACCGCTTCGATCGGTTTGTCGTAGGGATTTACAAAGTGCTGGGTTACTGTGACGCGTGCGATGTATCCGGCGACGCGAGCATCCACGTCGGTATGCTCCAAGGGAAGCTCCAGGGTTTTGCCGTCCTTAAGGATTTGCAGCGATCCCTGGGTGATGTCTCCTGATGCTACTGAGACTCCTTCAGGGGTTTCGGTTTCTACTCTGACTTTGTCTGCACCGATGAAGATCACCAGAAACGCTGCAAGCGCTAAGAGCTTTGTGAATTTCATCTTGGCCTCCTTTTGGTTTTTCTCTCTACTACTCATGCCCGTATATACCATCTTGATACGGGTTTATTCCCTATCCTTCAATATCCTGATCCTTGAGGGTAAAGATACGGGTTTATCTTGACTTTTCAACATCTATGAGTAGTCTCTGTCCACAATTCAAAGGAGAAGATGTGAAACATATCCAGATCTTTACGGGAGCAGGGCTGATCCTGATGCTTGTGGGCTGCAATCCATCGACCAAAGGAACAATCGAGGTAAACTCCGAGCCTAAGGGTGCGGACATCTATATCAACGATACACTTACCGATTATCAGACAAATCACGTGTTTGAGGAGGTCGAGGAAGGAGAGTATAGCATACGTCTACTCCTTGCCGGTTACTTGCCTTGGTCTGAGGTAGTAACTGTCCAGGCTGGCAAAACGGTTACCATTGAGGCGAAGCTTGAAGCAGCGGAGATAGGCGCCCTGCGCTGGAGATACGAAACCGGCAATGACGTGTACTCCTCAACTGCTCTAGGCGCTGACGGCACAATATATGTGGGTTCTTGGGATAACTACCTCTATGCCCTGGACCCTTCAGGGAAGCTTTTGTGGCGCTACGACGCAGGGCACTTGATCTCGGCTTCGCCTGCGATTGGCTCAGACGGCACTATCTACATCACCTCTTACGACAAGAACCTATACGCCATTAATCCGGACGGCAGCTTAAAGTGGAGTTACATGACCGATGGTAACATTCATTCATCACCTGCGATTGGTTCGGACGGCAGTATCTACTTCGGGAGCAAGTACCGCAAGCCTGGTACCCAGGAGCTGGTTGACTATCTCTTCGCCATCGGTCCTGATGGTAATCTGAAATGGAAATACCGAACCGAGAATAAGATAAAATCATCACCCGCGGTCGCCTCAGACGGCACTATCTACGTAGGATCAAACGACGGCTTCCTTCACGCGGTTAATCCCTCAAATGGCTCCCGCAAATGGGCGTTTGAGATAGGTGCGGCGGTTGAGTCCTCGCCTGCCATAGGTGCGGATGGCACCATATACGTAGGCTCTCAGGATGGAAAGCTCTATGCGATAAGTGCCGGGGGATCCGAGATATGGAACTTCCCCACCAACGGAGCTGTGTCCGGCTCCGCGGCCCTCGGTCCTGACGGAACCATATACATAGGCTCTGCAGATAGCCGTCTTTATGCTTTAGACCCTTCTGGGAACAAGCTCTGGGAGTACAACGCGAAGAGAACGATACGATCCTCACCTGCGGTGGGTGCGAACGGCACCATCTACTTTGGAGCGCTAGGTGGAACCATCTTTGCCTTGAATTCTGATGGAACCCTTCTTTGGAATTATGAAGTCGATGGTAACGTTCAATCCTCTCCTGCTATCGGTGAAGACGGTACGATCTACGTGGGTTCAGACGATGGCTGCATCTACGCGATCTACGGAGATTCCCCGCTTGCCGCATCTGCCTGGCCAAAGTTCCGCCACGATAATTGCAACACTGGCAGGGCAGGCGGACCGTAACCATTCTTGATTAAGGTGTCCCTTTACCTTTTTTTAGGGGGTTGACAATCTAAGATTCAGGACTATATTCTTATATATAAACGGGATAATAAGGAGGTATTCCATGAAGCGTTTCATGTTCTTTGTTCTTGCCGCGGCGATCCCTTTAACAACCTTTGCCTGGGTACAATCCTATGACGGGAAAGGAAGGGATGGTGGTCACTGCATTCAGAAGACCTCTGACGGTGGATATATTGTGGTAGGTAGTTCTGAATCCTACGAGCCAGGTGTAGATAAAACAGAGCTATGGCTTTTGAAAACTGACTCCTTGGGCGACACTTTATGGACACGGTTCCATTCCCTAAATAAACGTGCTTGGGGCGTGTCGGTTCATCAAACCCCGGATGGGGGTTATTTCATTACCGGAAATTCAACCACTATGGATCCTATTTACAGGCGACACATTTGGCTTCTTCGCACCAACCCTTCGGGTGATACATTGTCAACGCGTCTTTACGAAGACAGATGGGCTAACTGGGGAGAGCAAACCTCTGACCACGGTTGTATGATTGCTGGATTTATGAAAGGTGAAGACGAGAGCACCCCAATACTTTTCAAGGTTGACGAGAATGGCGATAGCGTGTGGGCGCGTCAGTATAATGAGAGCCAGTACGCTTCGTTAAACTTCGTGCAACAAACATCAGACGGTGGTTATGTCGCCACCGGGGTTTTTGGGTCCTCCGGACACTGTATACGGGTTCTTAAGGCCGATTCAATGGGTGAATTGACGTGGAGTCGGAGATATTCAGGATTCAGAGGCTTGTGCACTTACAGCAGCTGTATAAGAGAAACTTCAGGCGGCGGTTACATTGTTGTTGGCGGGAATACCGATCCGGCGGGTTGGCGAGGCATGTATCTTTTGAGGCTCGACACCAATGGAGACACGATATGGACAAGAACTCTTTATGAAGTTTTTGGTCAAAGCGTCCAGGAGGCTTCAGATGGGGGATTTGTAGTTTCCGGCGACGCCATCTACGATGGTGAATATTGGTATGGTGGATCTTATAAATTCAGTTACGAAGGGTATACAGTGTGGCACCGCCGGTACGGGAAAGGAGTACTCAACGATATCCGGCTCACCGATGATGGGGGTTACGTCATGACCGGAGAAGAAAAAAGAAGTTATATGTGGATTGTCAAGACTGATGGAGAAGGCCGTGCCTACGATCGTGAAGTGTCCCCGACAGAGATTATTTCTCCTGAGTTTTCCTACGAGGATTTTTACTGGTGTATCCCGAGTGCACGTTTTAGAAATCTGGGAAGAGAAGACGTAAGTGATTTCTACTGTCACTGCGAGATAATCGGTGATTTATTCAGCGAATTCACGCCTGACTACCACGACAGCATCTTGGTGGAAGGACCGTTGATAAAGGGTAATTCTATCCTTGTAGAATTCAAAAAGTGGATGAGTTATGATACTGTAGGCGCTTGGTTTACTGCAGAATTCTATACAACAAAGCCGAAAGATACGGAATGGGGAACCGTTCCCAAGGAGAATTCATTTAAAGCTGCTGCTAATCCTGGAGTTGAAGAAAAAGATATTTCGTCTACTCCTTCTTGTCAATATGCAACCACTTGTGGACCCCAGATTATCTTCAGGTTTTCGGGTTATACACAGGGTTTCCAAGCATCTATCTACGATGTCAGCGGCCGCAGGGTTGACGAGATCAAATCTTCAAGTTGTTCTGGAATGGTAACTTGGGGTGAGTGTTACGGGCCCGGGGTTTATTTCATAGTACCTCGAATCGGAGTAGAGTCACCTCGCAAGGTAATATTGATTCGATAACCCTGTAACGATCATTTGAGGGGCCGAGTACGTAGGGGCAGACCTCAGCGTGCCCCATAGGGTATCAGGTCGGCCCGTCTATAATATTCGGGCCGGTCTGAAGACCGGCCCCTACATTTTTAATCTGTGAAATCTGCGGATAGATTCCTATTTGTTGTCGATTTGCGCACGCTGAAGCTTGTCCGAGTAGTCAATGTACACGGTTTTCAGCTCCGTAAATATCTCATAAGCGGTCCAGTCGCCTTCTCTATGTCCGTTGCCGGTTTCCTTTACGCTGCCGCCTTAATTTACCCCTCCCTCGACGGGAGGGGGTAGGGGGAGGGTGATTCATTATTTCCCCCTCCCTTTCGCCTGCGGCGAAAGGATCGCAAGGCGACCTAGTAACGACTCTTCGCTTCGCACTCCTCGCAATGACGGGGTGTTTTTTCACCCCCTCTTTTATTCTCCCCCATCAAGGGGGAGAAGACAATGTGGTTTCCCCCTCCCTGGTGGAGGGGGTAGGGGGAGGGGCTTCCTCGACAGGATTGAGAGTTCGTAGGGCCGACGTTGACGTCCTACCACGTCCGCTTCGTACCCGACGGGGGCACAAGCGTCAGGTCGGCCTATAACTCTTCAATTTGCAATTATTCTGTTATTCATCTTCTTGACAATCAAGTCCCTATCGGTAGGATTGAGTCAAATTTAATCTTATCCGGTAGGAGGTTTTGATGGCAAAGCACACTTACTGGGATAACCGGACAGCTTTTATCCTGGCCGCGATCGGCTCTGCCATCGGGCTGGGCAACATCTGGCGGTTCCCATACATAGCCTACAAGTTCGGGGGAGGAGCCTTTCTTATCCCTTATCTCGTTGCATTGATAACCGCGGGCATACCGCTTCTTATCCTTGAGTTTGCTTTGGGTCACAAGATGCGTGCCGCAGCCCCTGGTGCATTCTACAAGGTCCGCCGCAACACCGAGTGGATCGGCTGGTTCGCACTTCTCGTGGGCTTCGGGATAGTCACCTACTACGCGGTGATCATGGGCTGGGCAGGTCGCTACTTTATCGCCTCGTTCACTCAGGCCTGGGGTTCAGAACCTGCGATGGTCGAGCAATTCTTCTACAACACGGTTCTTGGCAAAACCGGGGGTCCGTTTGAGATCGGCAAGCTGATGTGGCCGCTTGTAGGAATCCTCGCCGTGGCCTGGGTGTGGGTAATACTCTCGATATGGAAGGGGGCCAAGACCGTATCCAAGGTGGTCTGGGTCACGGTGCTCTTGCCCTGGGTGATTCTTTTGATCTTCCTTATCCGGGGGGTAACCCTTCCCGGGGCAGAGGTGGGGTTACGCTACTTCCTGACTCCCAATCTGGAGGCGCTCAAGGACCCTGCTGTGTGGCACGCGGCCTACAGCCAGATCTTCTTTACGCTTACCGTGGGCTTCGGGGTGATGATCGCTTACGCCTCGTTCCTGCCTCGTAAATCGGACGTGGTCAACAACGCAATCATCGTCAGTCTGGCTAACTGCGGCACCTCGTTTGCGGGCGGCATTGTGGTCTTCTCGACCCTGGGCTACTATGCTCAGGTAACCGGTAAGGCGATTGAGGAAGTGGTTACTGCAGGTCCGGGCCTTACCTTCATAACCTACCCCATGATTATCAACAAGTTGCCCTTCGGAAGGGTGTTCATTATCATCTTCGGGGTTCTGTTCTTCCTCATGCTTCTTACCCTTGCGGTTGACTCTGCCTTCTCCCTGGTCGAGGGGGGTGCTGCCGGGCTTCTAGACCGGTTCGGTTGGAAACGCTGGAAGACGCTAATCGGCATGGCGGTGGTCGCATTCCTTGTCGGTATAATCTACGTGACCGGTGCGGGCATCTACTGGCTGGATATAGTCGACTACTTCATGAACAACTTCGGACTCTTCACCGTGGCTCTGCTGGAGTGCATCGTGATCGGTTGGATCTGGCGGACGCATCACCTCAGGCGATACTGCAACCTGCGCTCAGAGGTCAAGGTAGGCCGCTGGTGGGAAGGGATGATACAGTGGGTTATCCCGGCGGTCACGATCCTTGTCCTTGTCTTTACCGTGGTTGAGCGCATGCAGGAACCTTACGCTGGTAGCCACCTTGTCGAATTCCTGGGCGGCTGGCTGGTAATCGGGCTCTTCGCCGAGATAGCGATCCTTATGACGCGTATGGACTGGACGAAGAAGCTGCGCGCCATGCTGTGGCCTGTTATTCTTATCACCGCTTTCTACGGGCTGCGCTTCACCTGGGGGCAGCATCTTGCTCCTCTATGGATTCTGGTGTGGTGGGTCGGCGTGGTGGTGCTTATCGAGGCAGCTTTGCTTTTTATGAAGATGACCTTAAAGCGCAAGATCATTACGATGAGTATCCCGCCTCTGGTGCTTGTGGCGGCGTATCTTGTTGCATTGGCATGGAGAGCGAACAAGCCGCAGATTGTGATTTTGGTATTGACCTGCGCGGTTTTTTACGGCGGCATCGCCTGGGCGCTGGGCCGTTCGGCGCGCCATCAGCGCAAGCTCAAGCGCGGAGAGATTAAACCACCACCCGACGCGGATGAAGAGGAAGAGACGCGCTAACACGCGCCATTGCTCCAAGTGACGACGCTTGCGGAGTAAAATGCAAAGCGCAAATTGGACGAATCCTACTTCTGATTTTGCAATTTGAAATTTGCAATACCCGTGCGTGGGCTTGACTTCGGCTGATTCCAATATACTATTTGACGAGGAGTTTTAGAAGCAATTATGAAAAGGCCGTCTCAGACGGCGTAAACGGTAATCAACAGAGGAGCGCGAGATGAGCGTTTTCAAGAAAGAATGGCGCAGGCGGGGTGCATTGGGAGTGCTTGCAGCGGTGTTTCTTTTAATGCCCCTGGCATGTGGGAGGGATAAGGAGCTTCCTGTGGTGACAATCACTGCTCCGAGTGACGGCGAAACGGTATCCGGTTATGTGAGTATAACTGTCGAAGCTACCGATGATGATTCCGTGGCAAGTGTAACCCTCCTTATCAATGATTTTGAGGTGCATACGGTTGATACATCTTACTTGGAGTATGAATGGAACACCCTTGAGCTTGAAGAGGGGAGCACACCCACAATCAAGGCCACTGCACTTGATCCTTCGGATAACGAAGGGGAATCGGAGCCGGTAACCGTCACCGTGATGCAGCCCAGCAACCCACCGAATACACCGGGTGTTCCTGAGGGACCGTCTGCAGGGTTCGTAGGAGATGCTCTCACGTTCAGGGCGACGACAACCGATCCTGATGGAGATAGTATCTCGTTCCAGTTTGACTGGGGAGACGGTTCTGTCCCAGATTGGACACCATACGTGGCCTCAGGTGAAACGGTGACTGAGCAGAAGTCTTTCCAGAGCGAGGGAACCTATCATGTTAAGGTAAAAGCAAAGGATACCTACGAGGTGACCTCTGCGTTTTCACCCGGGCTAACGGTAGTTATATCACCTGTGTCAAGCACCGGCAGCATTCAGGTCAATTCCGTTCCCACCGGTGCCGAGATCTGGCTTGATGGAACAAACACCGGGAAGACTACCAACGCTCTGCTGGATAAGATAGCGCCAGGTGAACGCACCGTTTCCCTGCGTAAGGAAGGATACGCCGATTACCAGACCAAGGTTACGGTCGTAGCAGAGCAGGCGGCTGAGGTAAACGCGACCCTTGAGCGGATCGGTGAAGTTATCTGGCAATACGAGACCGGTGGCGAGATATTATCTTCCCCTGCGATCGGCTCTGATGGAACGATTTACTTCGGCTCGCAGGATAGATACGTCTATGCACTTGACCCTGTTGATGGTAATCCGAAGTGGAGCTATAATACAGACGGTAAGGTTAATTCTTCTCCAGCGGTAGGTTCTGATGGAAAGATCTACTTTGGGTCAGATGACACATACCTGCATATCCTGCACCCGGAGGGTGTAAGGTATCGGGAGTACAAAACAGAGGGCTATATTTCATCGTCCCCTGCACTTGCCGCCGACGGTACTATCTATGTAGGCTCCGGTGATGGTAACCTGTGGGCACTTACGTCTGAAGGCAAATTCAAGTGGAAGTACATCACAGGAAACGACGTGACTTCCTCTGCTGCGATAGGTACTGATGGAACAATTTACGTCGGTTCTGACGATAACTACCTCTACGCAATCAACCCGGCTGACGGCAGCGAGAAATGGAGCTACAAAACGGGCGGCAAGGTTAGTTCTTCACCCGCGATAGATGCAGACGGCACCGTCTACTTTGGATCGCAGGATAAATACGTCTATGCACTTGACCCTGCTGACGGCAATCCGAAGTGGAGCTACGAGACAGGTGGCAAGGTTAACTCATCACCTGCTATAGGTGAAGATGGCACTATCTACATTGGTTCGGATGATAACTACCTCTACGCGTTTACCCCTGCCGGAACATTGAAGTGGCAGTACGAAACCGGATGGTTCGTGAGGTCTTCCCCTGCCGTTGGTGCAGATGGCACGATATACTTCGGATCGGTGGACGGGTATATCTATGCCCTGCGGGCTGACGGGACTCTGAAGTGGAGATACGAAACCGGTGATGCCGTAAGTTCATCCCCGGCGATAGGGGCAGGCGGCACGATTTACTGCGGGTCTACCGATCATTACATCTACGCCCTCTCAAGCGACTCCCCTGGCCTGGCTGCATCGCCCTGGCCCAAGTTCTGCCACGATAAGCAGAATACCGGTAGAGCAGGCCCGTAACACCCGTACCCTTGCGGGGCATTCTCACTATTACTCGGAGCTTACGCTTCGCTCGCAAGGAAATACCCTTGCTGGGCATCTCCATAACTTCCTGGGGCTAACGCCCCTTAATCAAGGACATAACACCCGTACCACCCCGCGCCATTGAGGGAGCTGGTGCCGGGGCTTGAAAGTCAGGTTTCCTCTGGATTAGTAATTCAGTGGCCTGACGGTAAGAAGATAGGAGGCCTTAAGCGAGGTTGAGCCTGCTTCCTTGATTCATGAGGAGGGTATGATCTGTATCGTTGGATACACGAATGCTGATTTTAGTTAGCCTTACGCCATGCAGACCGGCTTCCCGGCACTTTACCCTACCCTTAAACCTAGGGTATTTGTAGGATTGATGGCCGGTGTTTTTGGGCTATTCTTAAACAAATATGGGAGTTCCTGAGTACGTTGATTGCCTGGTCAACACGACTCACCATTCATGCTCTGTTATTTGATTGAGAGATGGTTGAGCTTGACTTTGGCAGGTTAATCCGTAGTATTCGGGAGTTTTTATCTAAAGAAATTCAACTAGGAGAGAGATACGATGAAGAAAGCGTGGCTGTGTGTTCTGCCGCTTTTAATACTTGGACTGGCAGGATGCGGGGCGGTGACGAGCATAGAGGTGAACTCTGTTCCCGAGGGGGCGGATGTTTTCCTGGATGATACCCTTACAGGACAGAAGACGAACTGCGTTATAGAAGACGTTGAGCCAGGAGAGCACAAGGTTTGTCTGGTTCTTGAGGGCTACGCTCTGTGGGAGGAGGTAGTTATTGTAGGTGCGGGCGAGGTGGTATCGGTGGATGCCGAGCTTGTCGATGCCCTGCTATGGCGCTACGAGTCAGAGAAGGAGATATCTTCTTCGCCTGCGATAGGCGCAGACGGGACTATCTACTTCGGGGCCGGTTCCTACCTTTATGCACTTAGCTCTGAGGGTAGTCTGAAGTGGAGATACAAGGCCGAAGGCAAAGTGGAGTCCACCCCGGCGATAGCTGCAGACGGAACCATATACTTCGGTTCTGACGACAAGTTCACTACCGACGATGGATACTTCTATGCGTTGAACGCCGAAGGGACCCTCAGGTGGAAATTGGACGAGATTGACGGATGGGTTGTTTCTTCACCTGCGATAGGCTCGGATGGGACGATCTACGTCGGAGCTTTCAGTGATTCCCTTTATGCCTTTAGTCCTGATGGTAATTTGAAATGGGGGTATCGGACCGGCGGTTATATCACCTCCTCTGCGGCGATTGCTCCAAACGGCACGATCTGCTTTGGGTCCCAGGACAAGTTCATTTATGCCCTTACGCCGAACGGCACCTTAAAATGGAAATACCCAACCGATGGGAAGATAGTTTCTTCCCCGGCCATCGGTGCCGACGGCACAATCTATGTGGGTTCGCTTGACGATTATCTTTACGCCTTAACACCTGGTGGAGAACTGAAATGGAGCTATCAAAGCGCAGCGATTGAATCCTCCCCTGCGATAGGTTCTGATGGGACGATTTACTTCGGTTCTCTTGACGGCTGCCTTTACGCCCTTGCTCCTTCGGGCAGTCTGCGGTGGCGCTATCAGACAGGCGATAGAATCAACTCCTCTCCTGCGATAGCTTCAGACGGAACGATCTACGTAGGCTCCTGGGATTCCTACGTCTATGCTTTGAGCCCGGAAGGCACTCTTAAGTGGAAGTACCAGATTTCTGCCAAGATAGGGTTCTCGCCTGCAATCGATACGAATGGAACGCTTTATGTAGGGGCTGATCTCTTATACGCCATTGCCGGGCATTCGGATGGGCTTGCCTTGACTCCTTGGCCCAAGTTCGCCCACGATAATCAGAACACGGGAAGAGCGGAGTATTGATCTCTGCCTTATAGCGATGCAGGTATCCAGAAGTCATCTTGAGGCTTGACGTTCTTTCCCCAATATCGCCTCCTCTAGAGCTCTGCGAAGAATAGGTTGTGTTGACATAAGGTAAGGCTCTTCTTATAATTGCGCATGAAGAAAGCGCTTCCCCTTCTGATTATTGGGCTTGTCTTCACCGGATGCTTTAACCTCAGACGATCAATTCGCCCAGGACGTAGCGGGCTTGAGCTCATCTATCTAACCGATCTTCCAGAGTCTGCTCAGGGCTGGACAGACCTACAGGCCACCCTTAAGGAGTCAAAACAAGACCCTCTTCTCATCGTGGACGATCCTCGCTTCTCAACCATTGACGATCTTGCCTGGTGGGAGGGTGAGCGTGAGATATTCATGCTTGAGAAGATGGGCTGCGATCTATTCTTCCCTCCTGCCGAATGGATGTTACTCGGGCCTGAGCGTCTGGCTGATCTCTCCACCAGGGTCGAGTTTTTTATTGTCGCCTTGGATGTGGTTGATGAGGAGAATAACTATCTTTTGTCCCGATACATGATTCGTCAGCGCAGCCCTTACCGGCTTGCGTTCTCTGCAGCGGCCAGCCGGGATACTGGAGAGCGCGTTTTTGAAGGAATCGATAGGCTTCCTCTGGATTCAATCCTTCCTATCACCGCGTCTTTTCTTGGCTTGCAGACCGATTTCTTTATCTTCTTTGATGCCGGGGATTCTCTGCCCGAGGTGCCTGGCCGCGTGCATGTTGTTCCTCGAGGTGGTGAGAACCGGGTGATGGATTTCAGGTTCGTGAGTCGTGTTGAGTTCAAGCTCAAGGAGCGAGGGTTTACCTTTGATTTGTCAGGGAATGCGGGGAATGATCCCTTAACACTCTGGCAGGCGTATGCTGACTCGCTGGATGCCGAGGTGCTCGGCAGGTGCAAGACAACCCTTACGTCTGACTCGCTGAAAGAGCTCGCTGCCCAAGCTATGGGTAAAGTGCTGTCTCAAGGCACCATGATTTATCTTGGAGAAGATTTTGTTAAGGATTCTATCCCTGCGGGTAAGATAACATTCGGCATGATGCGTAAGATACTGGCCCCTGAGATATTCTTTCTTGTTTCCATAAAGGACCTTCCCGACGATATTGCCTCCCGCAGCCGGGACTTCTCGGCAGAAGGAGAGATCCAAAGGGCTTTACTGCCCTCATCGTTATGCCTTGAGGACGAGTACTTCCAAGACAAGTCGTTAAGGCTTACAGGTATCACATCCGCCCAGGTAGCAAGACAGATGTTCGCCCGTAACACCCGTAACACGCCCCGTAACACGTCGTCTGGAATGTCGGAGGAGGAGCCATGAGCGCTCAGGCGATTACCTTAAAGGGTAAGGCGAAGCAGAAATCAGGGATTCGCTGGGGACGTCTTCTCTGGACGATCTTCGTAGTCCTTTATTTCATCAACTTTACCAAGAACCTTTTCGCAGACGTTGCACCGGGTAGAGCGGCTATACCCATCATCTACTTCGTGCTGTGGCTCTGCTGGCTTGGTGTTGAGTTCTACCTCTCCGCGCTCTTCTTCCAGTCCAGTCTTGTGCCGCGCTTCAATCCATGGCTCAAGGCCTCGTTTGCCGTCTACTTCTACGGGCTGCAAGGGCTTGCGGGCTGGGATGCTTTCGGCGGCACCCAACTTCACTTCCTCTATCCCCTTTTCAACGTTCTCGGATTGCTTCTCTTCGCGGCAGGCATAGCAATCCGTCTGTGGGCGCTGCTGGTCTATCTCCGAACAAAGGACAGAAACAGGATACTTGCCAGCCGGCCATGGCAGATGAGCCGTCATCCACGCTACGTCGGAATGCTTCTTATCATGTTCGCTATACCCCTTGTCTTCTTCTCTCCATGGGCCATGCTCGCCACCGTAGTTATCGGTCTGCCGCTTTGGTATCTTTCCATCAGATTCGAGGAGCGTAAACTCAAAAGCCAATGGGGAAATGTTTATGAAGACTACTGCAAGACTACTCCTCTGCGCCCTCGTCTTAGGCATTAGTTTCTGCTCCCGCACCCGTAACACCCGTAACACACCTTATAAGAATAACGAGGAGCCACGGCGAGTTATCTCGCTTGTGCCCAGCCTTACGGAGATTGCCTATGCTCTTGATGCCGAGGATAGGCTCGTCGGTGTAACAACCTACTGCGACTATCCTGCAGAAGTCAAGGAAAAGCAGAAGGTTGGAGATTTCCTCTCGCCTGATCCTGAGCGGTTGCGTGTCTTAAGGCCTGATCTTATCCTTCTCACGACCCCTACCCAGGCCCAGCTTGCAGAAGACCTCAAAGCAGCAGGATTTCGGATCGCGGTGTTCACCGATCCTCGCAATCTTGCAGGTGTGTTTACTCAGATTCAGGCACTTGCCGATACACTTAAAGTGTCAGATAGGGGAAAGGAGCTGGTAGACAGCCTGAAATCGGAACTCAAAGGGATTGAGAAGGGCAAGGAACTTTCTGCCTACATTGAGCTTTCCGAGGAGCCTTTGATAAGCGTGGGCGGCGGTTCCTATCTAACCGATGCGCTTGAGCATATAGGTCTTGTAAATATCTTCTCCGATCTTTCCCAGGGTTATCCGGTTATAGACCCGGAGGAGGTGTTGGTGCGCTCACCTGAGGTTATTCTTCTTCTTTACCCTAATGCGAGCCGAACAAATGTCTTACACCGCATTGGATGGTCAGGCATACCTGCGGTGTCCAACGGAGCTGTTTTCGATTCCCTCCCGATTGATGAACTCATGCGTCCAGGACCAAGGTTGATTCGCGGGGTTGCAGTCACCGACTCACTTATCAAACATGCGCGCTAAGTTAGGCTGGGTAGTTCTTCTTGTCTTGCTTGCAGGGCTTTCCTTGCTTGCGCTTGCCTTTGGCCCTGCCGGTTTAACGCTCGATTCACAGATCCTTGCCAGCCGGGTCCCCCGACTTTTGCTGACCGTTTTTGCCGGAGGCATCCTTGCCCTGGTCGGTGCAGCACTTCAGGGGCTTTTGCAGAATCCTCTGGTTGATCCATACATCATCGGCTCTTCAAGCGGTGCAGGTGTAGGGGTGGCGCTATCCCTGCTCCTGGGGTGGACTTCAGTGATAGGCCGTCCTATTTTCGCGTTCGCAGGTGCGGTTGGCGCACTTTTCCTGGTCTATACCATGGCCAGGATGCGGGGCAAAGTATCGCGGCTTTCCTTGATCCTTGCAGGCGTGGCGGTGAGCTTTGTAGCCTCGAGTCTGGTGATGGTTCTCATGGTGCTATCCCGTGAGCAGCTTGCTCAAATCATCTACTTCCTTATGGGTTCAACAAAGGTGGTGTTCACCCCTACCAAGCTCTGGGTCTTCGTAGGCTCGGCTGTTCTATCCTTTGCAGCAGCAGGCCGGCTCCTGTCCCGCTGGCGGTCATTGGACATACTTTCTACCAACATCGAGGCTGCCGAGTCCCTGGGTGTGGATACCCAGCGTTTAACTACTGAGGTCTTTGTTCTTTCAGCGCTTCTTATTGGTGTAGTTGTTGCGTTTGCAGGAGCGATAAGCTTTATCGGGCTGGTTGTGCCGCACATCGTGCGGTTTATGTTTGGTCCCCGTCACTTGCGAGTGCTGCCTGGAAGTTTCCTTGCAGGTGCGGTCCTTCTTCTTGCTTCGGATCTATGTCTGCGGGGTTTTGCTATGGCGACCGGGGTTGATCTGCCCCTCTCGGTTGTTACCGCTTTGTTTGGTGTTCCTGTATTCCTTTACATCATGCGCCGGAGGCTGGCATGACCCGTAACACCCCCCGTACCCGTAACACACCCCATAACACACCGACCAATTCGAAATCTGGATTCGTGGTTAAAGAGCTGTGCTTTTCGTACGCCCAGAAGACCTTGTTTGAGAGACTTACGGTTTCCATCGGACGCGGGGAGTTCTGCTCTGTGGTAGGACCCAACGGCGCGGGCAAGAGTACGTTCATAAAACTTCTTTCGCGATTGCTGGAACCGCAGTCTGGAGGAATCTTATTTGAAGAACAACTACTTTCTTCCTACCCCCGCAGGGAGCTTGCGCAGCGTATCGCTTACGTCCCGCAGGAGAGTTACTTTGCTCTGGATTTTACCGTTCTTGAAACCGTACTGCAGGGGCGTCATCCCTATCTTAAACCTCTGGAGCGCTATCACTCATCCGACTTCGCCCTTGCCCGTCAGGCCATTGATCGCCTGGGAATCTCCCATCTTGCGGATAAAGGGATCAACAACATCTCATCAGGCGAACGCCAACTGGCGGTCATAGCAAGATCGTTAGTTCAGCAGCCGGCGGTGATCCTTCTTGACGAGCCTTTGAACCACCTTGATCTTTTACATCAGCAGCAGGTTCTGTTTTTGCTCGGTGAGCTTCACAGTGAGGGTATGAGCGTTGTGCTCGTGGCTCACGATCTCAATCAGGCAGCACTTGTATCGCAGCGCATGCTTGTGTTTGCAGAGGGCCAGCTCGTAGAAGACGGGAAGCCGGACGACCTGCTTACCCCTGATCTGGTCCAACGCTACTGGGGCATAAGGCCGATCGAAGGACGCCATCCCGAATCCAATAAACGCCAAATATTCCTGCCCTTGAAGTGATCCTTAAGCTTGCCGCGGTTTTTGCCCTGGTCGTTATCCTTATGGCAATTCGCGCCCCGCTTGCGGTCGCCATCGCCGCGGGTGCTGTACTTATCGGCATACTTTTCCCCATGCCTGTGCTGGAGATCGGCAAGACCTTTCTTTCAAGCCTTATAAGTTTCCACACCATCAACCTCCTGGTGGTGGTTTACCTTATAACCTTGCTTGGTCGTATGATGCGGGAAACCGGCGCGCTTGGTCGATTCGCCACAGGGACGGAGTACCTTCTGCGCGGCTCACGAGTCGGTCTCGTTAGTGCTCCCATGTTCGTTGGCCTTTTGCCTATGCCCGGTGGGGCGCTCTTGACCGCACCTATAGTCGAAGAACAGGCCAAGCCCCACGCGATCGCCCCCGGTCTCCTGACCTACCTCAACTACTGGTTCCGCCACATCTGGGAGTATTTCTGGCCGCTTTATCCACCGGTGATCCTGGGCATGGCTATTCTGGGGATCGGCTACCGTCACTTCCTTGTAAATCAATCGTTTATGACCATCGCGGCTATTTCTATTGGAGCAGTTGTTCTTTTTACTTTTGTCAAGCGCCGCCAGATTCGTCCCCAACGTGCTAAGGGCAAGGCCCGCTTGGCTTTTAAGGATATAATCTACGGAACGTTTCCTGTGCTGGCAATTGTGCTGCTTATCGCAGCCCTGCTTGTAATTCAGCACTTCGTTCCTGAAGGCTCCCCGGCTGGCAAGATCACTTCCCGGTTTCCTTTGTCCATATTGATGTTTGCGGTAGTGGTTTTTGCCTGGGTTATCTACCGTCTGCCTGTGCGCGATGCCTGGCGGCTGCTCTTAAAGGCCCTCGACTGGCGAGTGCTTACCCTTTTGGTGGCGGTGATGTTCTTCAGAGAGATGCTTGCTGCAAGCACCGCCCTTGACGGTTTTGGAAAGCTTCTTGAGAGCTCATCTTCTGCCCTTCTCATTCTTCTGGTGACAGGCTTGCCCTTTTCGGTGGGGCTTCTGGTGGGGTGGAACCAGGCCTACGTTGTTGTTAGTTTTCCCCTTCTGGGGCCGTTTATTGTCGACCAACCGGGATTAATAATGCTTGCCTACGTGTCCGGATTCCTGGGCTGTCTTCTTTCACCGGCCCACCTGTGTCTTGCGTTCTCCCGCGAGTACTTCAAGGCAAGCTGGGTTTCTGTCTACAAGTGGCTGGCACCGTCGGTCGTGGTTTTGGCAGGGATTGCCTTCGGGGTGTGGTGGTTGTTCTTTTAGAATCAGATTTTACCTGATATTAAGAACGTCATCGCGAGCACCCGAAGGGGGTACAAGCGACCGAAGTGAGCGCGGCGATCTCATAGTAAGATAGTAGCGCGAGGCTTCAGCCTCGCCTGCAAATTCCATAACACATAATTCCCTCTCCCTCTGGGAGAGGGATTAAGGGTGAGGGAACTCCCCCTCCCTTGTGGCTTGTTGAATTATTCGATAATTGAGGTTCTTCTTCTCGATTTACTTACATGTAGTGCGAGACTCAGCGTGCCCCTTGAACGCTCGATGCGTTCATAGGGTATCAGTCTCGCGGCGAACCTAAAGGTTCGCACTACGTGACTTTTATATCCTCCCCCTTGATGGGGGAGTTCGTAGTGGCGTACCTTCAGGTGCGCCAGTGGGGGTTGCATTCAACGGGCCGATCTAAAGATCGGCCCCTACGTTCCCTTGAGAGTCTGTCCTCCATGAGATTTTAAAGTTCGTAGGGGCCGACTTTCAAGTCGGCCCGCCTATTAACCTTTCCCCCTCCCCCTTTATCCCCCTCCACAAAGGGAGGGGGAGATGGCAGGGAGTCCTCTATGAGGGAGGAGGAAGTTTAGATTTCCCCTCCCCTGGTGGGAGGGGTCGACGCGAAGCGTCGGGGGAAGGGGAAAGTTAGAATAGAGGCAGGGTAAGATAGAATGCATGGAAGTTATCCCCTCCCCCTTTATCCCCCTACCCTATGGGGTGCAGTAAAATTGGCACCCCAAGGGGCACACTGTCCACAAAAGGAGGGGGAACTATTACCCCACGTCGTTACTACGTAACGCCGCGGGGACCCCTAGGGATGTCATCGCGAGCGGTCGCAGACCGCGTGGCGATCTCATATATAAGACGTGCGTTGTTCCGAGACGATCTTTAGCCACCTTCTAAGAGAACGTGCGGGCGATAAAAGCGTCGGCTTGAAGCCTCGGATTGTGCCGCATGTGAGATGATTCCGCAAGCGTCATCACTGCGTGTGCTTCGCGTCACTTCGTTCCTCGCAATGACTAAAAAGATTTGGAGTGCAACAACCGCGTTGTTACTGCAGATCAATATGCAATAACCCGCTCATCGCGCTCCATAAAAGTTTCGGGCCGACCTGAAGGTCGGCCCCTACGTTTCTTAGACAAGGGGCTTAAACCTCTTGCCTTATAGCGATCTCAACGTTAATCAATTTGTTTGCGAATTATATAATTTAATAAATTGTGAAATAAAAACCCCCAAGGAAGGTCCCTCAAAATAGCCCAAAATTCTCCGGTTTTCACCCGAAGAATACCCCGTTTTTGTCCAGCTTTTGACCACCTTCTGACCATCTTTTGGGTAGCTTTTGACTACCTTTTGACCAGCTTTTTTGTGACGAGTGCAATGTAGCGCTGACGAATTTGTAGCATGTTTTGACTAAAAGGCGCCGCTCGCGCGGCGCCCATGCTCGCTACGTGGAGTCTTTTGATCAGGAGGGACCGCCCGCAAAGGCCGACTCCATAACCTCCGCTGGACGGTGACTTACTTAATCCTGGAAGAGGTCGGTGTGCACCAAAATCCCCTTGTAGATCAACGCCGAGCCCTGACCGTCATAGGAACCTATCTCGTATAAGTCACCTATTCCCGGGGTATAGATGTCCTCAAGATCAACCTTGCGGTACTCGGCAATAAACTTCTTCGCTTCTGATAAGGATACACTGCCTTTTCTCAAGCCGCGCATCGCCTCCACGATGTATGAGTCAAGCAGCTTTGGCCAGAGGTCGGCAAGAACGGTGTGGGAGCCGAACAAGTCCACGCATACGATGTCATCGCCAACGCAGACTAGCACACCTTTCATTGAAGAGTATTCGCTGGGAAGATTCTTCAGCTTCTTGTAGTATGTGTCGCGTTTGTCCTGATAACATTTGGAGTCGTAGATGTGTGCGAATGCTCCTGTCCCTGAGGTGCCGCCCATCACATCCTGTTGGTTCTCTGCGACTTTTGCCCAGACCTCGGACTGACTTTTTTTCTTGCGTGCATTAGCGCGTACCGAAGGGGAGACGTTTATGTCCGCGGCGGCAAACTCTTTGGAGATTCCATGCCAGCGTCCATGCTCGGTGCAGTAGACCGCAACCTCTATCCATTTCGATTCCGGCGGGATCAGGAGGTCGTTTTCGATCATTCTATCCTGCTTTGCGCCTTTGATGACTTCACCAGCCATCACAAAGATTGTGGAGTTGCTTTTGTTTTTTATAACAACGGTATTAACGTCTCCGTCGCCTTTTTCCTTGACCACAATGAGGTCCTTCTCCAGCGCGGTCTTAAGGGTCATGAACGTCTTGGACGAGCCGGAATATGTCAATGGGTAGATGCGCAGGTTCTCGGCCTGAACGTAGTTAAGAACACCTACGTTGGTGGGGATGCTGTGGACGAGCGCTTCGTCCCCGCCGGTTGTGGCAAAGACAAGTATGATTGCTGCTAAAAGCTTCATTTTAAGCCTCCTTTAGTTACCTCTTAAGCTGAAGCGGACAGGCACTGATATCTTGACGGCCAGAGGCTTATCGTGCTGCATCGCCGGGCTGAAGTGGGCATCGCGAACCGCTTGCACCGCTGCACTGTCCAGTTCCGCAAAATCTGAGCTTTTTAGAACTCGGGTGTCGAAAACGCGCCCCTCTTCATCCAATGCGGCCCCTACGATCACCAGTCCTTCGGCCTCGATTGAGATCATGCGCTCAGGGTATTTAACGTCAAGTTCGCCAATAAGTTGTGGTTTCTTTGCATCAACCGGAGGGATAGGCACGTCCTCGAAACTTCGTTTGATGCGGTCGCTTCCAATAGGTTCATCAAAATCCACATTGATGCCTGGCAGGGTGGTATCGGCTGTCTCGTTATTTTCGGCCTTTGTTATCTCTGCAACCTTGTTGTCTACCTTGGGCGGCTCGATAGGGTCAGGATCAACTTTGCTTGGGTCCCATGGAATTATTTGTGTCGGGTTTGCGGTTATATCTGCAGGTTTTAATCTCACATTGCCTAGAAAGACAAACAGAACCAGAGCGATTCCCAGAGCCCCAATCACCCCCAACTGGATGCGTTGGATAGCTCCATCGCGGAGAGAACGAGGTTCTTTACGTTCCATCTTGACCTCCTTTGTCTTGTAATACCCTTCCTGCATTCATTTATTCCCTCATTCAGGTGTCTATTCGGGGTCCCCACGCGGACGTCAACCGTACGCGTGGGGTGAAAGGTTGACACTTGATACGGCCTCGGTATAATCGCAAGACATGGTCGCTTATACCCCTTCTGAGGACCCGAGGTATGCGTTTGCTATCGGTCGTGTGCGCTCACGTGAGGCACAGATGCTTACCCGTTCGTTCCTCGATCGGTTGATTGATTCTAAAAACGAGAACCAGATCATCTCCGCCCTGGCTGACACCCCTTACGGAGATACCCGTGCCGAGGATACCGATACCATGCTTTCCCGCGCTGCCATGGAAGAAGAAACGTTCTTCCGCCGCTACCTTGAGGAGGAACCAATCCTTGAGTTCTTCCTTGCCCCTGATCTTGTAAGCAACCTCAAGTTTGCACTTAGACGTTATTACGGGGCCCAGATCGCAGATGAGGTGTTTATCTCCGAGGGTTCGCCGTCTGCAGAGGAGTTCTCTAGATTCATCGAGGGGGAGGCAAGTGAGGTTCCGGATTGGCTCGCCGAACCAACAGGTAAGGTTATTGCCGCCAACTACGAGGAGCTTGATCCTGCAAGCATTGATCTTATTCTGGACAGAGCAATCATCGAACGTCAGCACCTTATGAGCAAGGGATACTCGTTTCTGACAGCCTTGCTTTCTCTACAGGTGGACTTTACCAACCTTTTGACCTTCCTGCGGCTTAAGGTGGCTGAGGAAGAATGGGAGGAGTTCTTAAGATACTTTTTGCCCTACGGGGCTGTTGCCTTGGATCGCTTCAAGGCCTGGTGGGATGCGGGCAAGGAGGGCTGGATGAGCCAGATTCCGCAACTTGACCAGTACGCTCACCTGGGGGATGGATTGCGTGGTGTGCCGGAGAGTTTTCTGCTGCTTGAGCGTCGGATGAAGGAGAGAGAGCTTGAGTTTCTTCTCTCTGCCCGGCGTCTTACCTTCGGCTACGAGCCGCTGGTGGGTTATGCGCTCACCAAGAGAGAGGAGAGAAGCAATATCCGGCGTGTAGTCACCGGATTACGCTACAGGTTGGAAGCTCTAACCGTAAGGAAGTCAATTGCCTGGTTTGACTGAGATTTGCATCCTAGGGCCTCGTGAGCTTACCGAGCCCTTTCGTGCTGTAGGATTAGGAGAGGCAAGGGCCGATGAGTCGAGTGTTTTGGAGAAAGCCAGGGAGCTTGCTTTAAGTAACTATAAGATCGTATTCTACGCAGAAGGGTTCTATCCTCTGCTGCGCGATTTTCTTCTCAAGCGTAAAGGTAGAATGTTTCCGACCTTTGTTCCCATCCCCTCGGTGGGAGAAGAGGAACGCTACGCCATGCAGCGGGTAAGAGAACTCATAAAAAAGGCAATAGGAGTGGACGTCTACTTGGAGGTTAAGTGAACAGAGCCGAAGATGTGGGTCGCATCCTGAAGGTCTCAGGTCCCTTGGTTGTTGCCGAGGGCATGGGCACATCACGGATGTATGACGTGGTAAAGGTTTCAGAGAAGCGTTTGATCGGAGAGATCATCGGCCTTGAGGGCAAGCGGGCATCCATCCAGGTATATGAGGACACGGGCGGCATAGGGCCGGGTGAGCCGGTCTATCCTACCCACGATCCTTTGTCGGTGGAGCTCGGTCCCGGACTCGTGGCGGCCATCTACGACGGTATTCAGCGTCCGCTTTCAGAAATCGCCGCTCAGACAGGGTCTTTTATCTCGCGTGGGGTTGAGATTCCTGCCCTTCCCCGCGAGAGGAGGTGGAACTTCGTGCCGCAGGTAAAGAAAGGCCAGAAGGTTACGGCCGGTGATATTCTGGGAACGGTTTCCGAGACGGTGCTCATCGAGCACCGAATCATGGTTCCGCCAGGGATAGAGGGCGAGATCGCCGAGATCAGGAAAGGTTCCTTCACGGTCGAAGATACCGTCGCTGTCGTCAAGGATAAAGATGGAAAGAAAATCTCAGTCACCATGATGCAGCGCTGGCCGGTGCGACGCCCTCGTCCTTACAAGCGCAAGCACGCGCCGTATGAGATACTCTCCACGGGTCAGCGGGTGATCGATACCTTCTACCCACTTTGCAAGGGCGGAACCGCGTGTATTCCCGGCCCGTTCGGGTCAGGCAAGACCGTTATCCAGCACCAGCTTGCAAAATGGGCGGACGCTGAGGTAGTCATCTATGTGGGCTGCGGGGAGCGCGGCAACGAGATGACCGACGTTCTGATCGAGTTCCCCGAGTTAGCCGATCCCAAGTCGGGCGAGCCTTTGATGAAGCGCACCGTTTTGATCGCCAACACCTCCAACATGCCTGTGGCCGCGCGCGAGGCCTCGGTCTACACCGGCATCACCATCGCTGAGTATTTCCGCGATATGGGCTACTCGGTAGCCCTTATGGCCGACTCCACCTCCCGCTGGGCCGAGGCGATGCGCGAGATCTCAGGCCGATTGGAGGAGATGCCGGGCGAGGAAGGCTATCCTGCATACCTTTCAGCCCGCATCGCCGAGTTCTACGAGCGTGCAGGACTGGTGGAATGCCTTGGTTCTGATGACCGCCGCGGTGCCTTATCCGTGATCGGGGCTGTATCCCCTCCGGGCGGCGACCTTTCAGACCCTGTGGTTCAGGCGACCCTGCGCGTGGTCAAGGTCTTCTGGTCGCTTGAGGCGAATCTGGCGTATGCCAGGCACTTCCCGGCCATCTCGTGGCTCCGCTCCTACTCCCTCTACACCCCCTCGGTTGCTGAATCCGTCCGCGAGACCCTGGGTGCGAAGTTTCTTGAAGACTCAAAAGAGGCGATGCGGCTCCTGCAGGAAGAAGATGAGCTTGCCGAGATTGTTCGCTTGATCGGAATCGACGCGCTCTCGCCCAAGGAGCGGCTCATCATGGAGGCGGCGCGCTCCATCCGCGAGGACTTTTTGCACCAGAACGCCTTCCACGAGATCGACACCTACGCAAGCCTTAGCAAACAGGCGAAGATGCTTTCAGCAGTGCTTCGCTACTACCGGGAAGCCCGTAAGGCGCTTGATGCCGGTGTGGATCTGGACGACCTCATCGAACTGCCGGTTCGTGAAAAGATTGCACGCACCAGATACATACCGGAGGGAGACCGGGAGCGGATACCAAAGATCGAGGAGGAAGTTGTTGAAGCCATCTCTTCTCTCAAGAGGAAGGAGGAGGTGACCTCATGACTACCCAGAAAACACCCTCAACAAAAACTGAGAAGACGGCATCCAAACAGAAGCTAAGAGGGATTATTGATTACCAGACCATCACCTCGGTCTCCGGGCCGCTCCTCTTGGTCGAAGGGGTTGAGGGCGTCAAGTACGAGGAGCTTGTTGAGATATTCCTTCCCTCCGGTGAGCGCCGTAGGGGACGTGTCCTTGAAGTAGATAAGGACAAGGCACTTATTCAGGTGTTTGAGGGTTCGGCTGGTATCGAGATAGGCCAGACAAGGGTGCGGTTCCTGGGTAAGGGTATTACCTTGGGCGTCTCTGAAGAACTACTCGGCCGCGTCTTCGATGGACTCGGTTGCCCCCGCGATGGCTCTCCTCCTTTGATCCCTGAAGAGTTCCGCGACATCAACGGCCTGCCCATCAACCCTTACGCACGCAGCTACCCGAACGAGTTCATCCAGACCGGCATCTCCTGCATCGACGGTCTGAACACCCTGGTTCGCGGCCAGAAGCTTCCCCTGTTTTCCGGCTCCGGTCTTCCTCACAACCGGATGGCCGCGCAGATCGTGAGGCAGGCAAGGATCCTTGGCGCAGAGGAGGAGTTCGCGGTGGTGTTCGGCGCCATGGGCATCACCTTTGAGGAGGCGCAGTTCTTCATCGACGACTTCCGCCGCACCGGTGCTCTGGAGCGTGCGGTGCTGTTTCTAAACCTGGCAGACGACCCGGCGATCGAGCGTATCGCTACGCCTCGAGTTGTCTTTACCGCTGCCGAATATCTTGCCTTTACAAAGGACTACCACGTTCTGGTGATCCTTACCGACATCACAAACTACTGCGAGGCCCTGCGTGAGATCTCGGCTGCCCGCAAGGAGATCCCGGGCAGGCGCGGCTACCCCGGCTATCTTTATACCGATCTCGCCACCATCTACGAACGCTCGGGCCGCATCAAAGGTTCGGAGGGTTCTATAACCCTGATCCCCATCCTCACCATGCCAGAGGACGACAAGACCCACCCTATCCCTGACCTTACCGGTTACATCACCGAGGGGCAGATTATCCTCTCACGAACACTGCACCACAAGAACGTCTCACCGCCGGTGGATGTGCTTCCGTCCCTTTCCCGACTTAAGGACAAAGGGATCGGGGCGGGAAAGACCCGTGAGGACCACGCCGACCTCTTTAACCAGCTATACGCGGCCTACGCACGCGGCAAGGAGGCGGCCGAGCTTGCGGTGATTCTGGGCGAGGCCGCTTTGACCGACATCGATAAGCAGTTCATGGGCTTCGCCGAGTCCTTTGAGCGCCGCTACGTATCACAGGACGAATACGAGGATCGAACCATCGAGGAGACCCTTGATCTGGGCTGGGAGCTTTTGATCATGCTTCCCCGTGCCGAGATGAAGCGGGTGCGAGATGAGTATCTCGAAAAGTATTATGACAAGACGGCGGCCAAGCTCAAGAAGTCGGAGGAGAAGCATGCGTCTTAACGTTAACGCAACTCGCATGGAGCTTTTAAAGCTGCGCCGTAGATTAGCTATCGCCGAGCGGGGATACAAGCTCCTAAAAGACAAGCTCGAGGAGCTTATGCGCAACGTTTACTCGTTGGTAGATGAGATCAGGGATATGCGTAGAGAGGTGGAGGCATCACTCCGGAAAGCCTCTGCCCGATATGCGTTGGCCAAGGCTCAGCGCGATCCGAAGGCTACAGACATCGCCACCTCACTTCCTGCGGTAAAGCTTTCCATCGAAGCCGGCACCCGCCGTATCCTGAACGTGAAGGTTCCTATCTTCAAGCCGAAACTTCAAGGCCGCATCCGCTGTTACGGATTCCTTGAGACCTCAGGTGAGCTGGATTTGGCCTTACAGTCTCTCTATGCGGTTTTGGAGAAGATGGTGCTTTTAGCCGAGAAGGAAAAGGCGCTTGAGCTTCTGGCCTCCGAGATCGAGCGTACCCGCCGCCGGGTCAACGCGCTCGAATATGTGGTTATACCCAATACCGCCGAGACCATCTCCTTCATCAAACTCAAGCTCTCCGAGATGGAGCGCGGCAACCTTACGCGGCTCATGCGCATCAGGGAAATCATAAGGGGATAGGATGCGGCGTTATTACATCTACCTTATCGTATGGGGGCTTTTCCTGATCGCCCTTTCCTTCATTCCAGGTAGAGAAGCCCTGCCTCAGAAGTTCCCGCTGGATAAGGTACTTCATGCCGTCGCCTTCGGTTATCTCGGATACCTCTCCGCCCGATCCTTAGGGTGGTGGGGACTTTTGATAGTCCTTGTCTTCGGCGCGGCCAGCGAGTTCCTGCAGTTCCTCGTACCTCAGAGGGATGTTGCTGTGCTTGATCTTGCGGCCAACGAGGCAGGCATCGTCGCTGGATTCTTTATAGGATTTGCAAGGAGGAGACGTGCGCTACGAACGGGTTAAAGGCACGCGAGACGTCCTGCCGCGCGAGGCGTTAGCGAGGCGGGAGTTGGAACAGCTGGTATATAACAGATTCAGCCGTGCCGGATTCCTTCCAATCCTTCCACCTACCTTTGAGAGAGCAGAGCTCTACCAGCACTCCACAGGCGAGGCCTCGGACATCGTGATCAAAGAGATGTACCGGTTTGCCGACATGGGCGGACGCGATCTGGCACTGCGACCTGAAGGCACGCCGTCGGTGATGCGAGCTATCCTTGAGAATCACCTTAAGATTCCCATCCGGCTCTGGTATGCGATGACTATGTTCCGCCAGGACAAGCCGCAGAAGGGTCGCTATCGCGAGCACACCCAGATAGGTGCCGAGATTGTTGGTGAGGCAGAGCCTGAGGCCGACGTGGAGCTTATCAAGCTCGGCTACGATCTATTTACCGAGATGGGGATAGAGGGGATGTATCTGGAGCTTAATACCATCGGTTGCCGCGAGTGCAGGCCCGGCTATACCGAGAAGCTGACTCGATTTCTCACAGAACACCAGAAGGAACTCTGTGAGGACTGCAAACTACGCACGCAACGCAACCCCTTGCGGGTATTCGACTGCAAGGTTGCCAGCTGCCAGGCGGTTCTGAAGTCCGCTCCATCTCAGCGTGAGCACCTCTGTCAGGGGTGTAAGGAACACTTTGATGCAGTGAAGAAGGGCCTTGGGCGGTTCTCGATTTCCTTCGGAGAGAACGAGCGAATGGTTCGGGGGCTCGACTACTACTCCAGAACGGTGATCGAGTTCAAGTCCACGCTTCTTGGTGCTCAGGATACGCTATGCGGCGGCGGTCGTTACGACTACCTTGCCGAGGAGCTTGGCGGTCCACCCACCCCTGCAACAGGCTTTGCCTTCGGCATCGAACGCGCACTCCTTACCAGCAGGGGAGAGGATATATTTGAGTTCTCCGGGGCATCCATCCCGCTTTTAGTCCTTCCTCTGGGCGATAAAGCCCAGGCTTACGCTCTCGAACTCATCTTCAAGCTGCGTGAGGCAGGGATCTCTGTCCAGGCCGAGTTCCGCTCCGGTGGGCTTTCCAGAAAGCTCAAGCGCGCCGATGCACGCAACGCAGAAAGGGTGCTGATCATTGGGGAGGATGAGATCGCCAAGGCTCGATTTATCCTGCGAGACATGCACTCAGGCGAACAGAAAGAGATGACGTTTGAGGAGCTTCTCAGCCTCCACGAGCTCAAGGGACCCTCTTTATTGACAAACGGTGAGGATTAAATAACATAACCGATGAGGCGGATCTCAATCGTCAATCAGAAGGGCGGAGTTGGAAAGACCACCACCGCGATCAACCTCTCGGCAGCACTTGCGGTTGCAGAGAAGCACGTGCTTCTGGTTGATGCCGATGCTCAGACCAACGCCACCTCGGGCCTTGGGATAGACAGCCGCGAGCTTGAGCTTTCCACATACGAGGTATTGAACGAACCTGGCCGCGTGCGTGAGGCTATCCGTCCAACCGCTGTCAAGTTCCTGGATATCATCCCTGCGTCGCTCGATTTGGCAGGGCTTGAGATCGAACTCGTGGACACCGAGATGCGTGCCTCAAGGCTGCGTGAGGCGGTTGCGCCCCTGGATTCTCAATACGACTACATCATCATGGACGCTCCGCCCTCATTGGGGCTTTTGACCGTGAACGCTCTGGTTGCCGCTGAAGGTGTGCTTATACCTGTTCAGTGCGAGTACTACTCGCTTGAAGGTATAGGCAAGCTGATGGATACCCTGAATCGGGTGCGTTTTTCACTTAATCCCGGGCTTGAGATCTTCGGGGTACTCCTGACCATGTACGACGTACGCACCAACCTCTCCGAGCAGGTGGCAGAAGAGGTCCGCAAGTATTTTCAAGATAAGGTCTTTGACACCGTAATTCCCCGCAACGTGCGACTTGCCGAGGCACCCAGCTTCGGCCAGACCATCCTTCACTACGACATCAACTCCCGCGGCGCGCAAGCCTATCTGGAGCTTGCAAGCGAGGTGATTGGCCGTGGCTAGGAAGGCTTTGGGCAAGGGTATAGACGCCCTTATCCCAGCTGCACCAAGAGAAGCGAAAGGGGAGGCCCTTAGGATACCGATCAAGCTTATCGCCACCAACCCATATCAGCCCCGCAAGATATCAGGCCAGAAGCTCTCTGAGCTTGCTGCATCCATCAAAGAACACGGGATGCTTCAACCTGTCGTGGTCAGGCGCAAGGGCACGAGCTACCAGCTTCTGGTCGGTTCAAGACGCCTGAAAGCCGCACAGCTTGCAGGCCTTGCCGAAATCCCGGCAATCATCCGAAAGGCTACTGATCGCCAGATGCTTGCCCTGGCTCTGGTTGAGAACCTGCAGCGTGAAGACCTCAATCCAATAGAGGCAGCGCTCGCCTACAAACAGCTCGCGGATGAGTTCGGGATGAGCCAGGAGGATGTGGCCAAGGTGGTGGGAAAGGATCGCTCGACCGTGGCCAATACCCTCAGGCTTCTGGGACTTCCGCGCAAGGCTAGAAAGTTACTTGAGGAAGACCGCATTACCGAAGGTCATGCCCGTGCACTCCTTCAGATCTCATCGGTATCGCTTGTAGAAAAGCTCTGCGACCGCATCGTAGCCGAGGGTCTTACCGTGAGGGGGGTGGAGCAGATAGCGCGCTCGGCGGCAAAGGTCAAGATGCCACAGCGGCGCAAAAGAAAGGACGCTATTGCCGCGGCTGCAGAGGAGCTTATCAGTGAGAAGCTGAGTATCAAGGTGCGGGTGGTGCGAAGCCGGAAAGGAGGAAAGATCGAGCTGCGTTACGCCAACGAGGACGAGCTTAATCGTCTTCTGGAGTGGTTCCGATCCAGATGAATCGCGAGCTGCTCTTTGATCTTTTGCAGATCCCCTCTCCTTCAGGTCATGAGGAGCGTATGAAGGCGTTTCTCGTCAAATACCTTGACGTTCATGGAATCAAAGTGCAAGACCTTGGCCCTGCAGGTCTTTCCTGGGGGTTGGGAGAGGGCGATAAGCTTGCCTTCTTCTCAGCACACGTCGATCAAGTTGCCTTCGTAGCGGATCGCATCGATGACGAGGGCTATATCTATCTTAAGATGCCTGGTATAGACCCCAGGATCGCTCCTTCTCAGGAGCTCACGGTCTGGGGTAAGCGTGAACTCGTAGGGGTAGTGGGGATGCGGCCGCCTCATTTCCTTTCAGAAGAGGAACAAAAGGCCCCCATACCTTCCGAGAAGCTCTATGTGGACGTGGGATTACCTGGAGAAGAGGTTAAGAGGCTTGTGCCTGTGGGCACTGTCTGCACATGGCGGCTTGAGCCTCTGGCGCTCCTTGGTTCACGGGTCACAGGGGTGGGGCTTGACAATAAGGCCGGTGTCTTCCTCGCGCTGCTCGTGACCGAGGCACTTGGTTCAAAAAAACTTCCAGGACGCCTGCGGTTCTTTGCATCCACCCAGGAGGAAGGGGTGATGTTCGGTGCTGGGTTTGCAGGTCGAAGCGCCTACAAATCAGGTGAATCCGTTTTGTTCGCCGTGGTCGTTGACACTACCTTTGGGACTGACCACGAAGTCAAGGACTCCGCCTTCCCTCTGGGCAAGGGGCCTACCCTGGGTGTGGGGCCGATCCTATCAAAATCACATCTGGCGATCATGCGATCTATAGCTTCAGAACTTTCAATTCCCTACGCACTTGAGCCTTTGACCCGTTTCACAGGAACCGAGGCAGATGTCTTGAGCATTTCAGGGAAGGGAATCCCCACGATCCTTCTTTCCATTCCCCTTCGCAACATGCACTCTCCGGTTGAGGTTGTTGATCTGGACGATGTGGAGTCATCGCTCAAGCTCCTCAGTGCAGCGCTTCAAAGGGAGGATCTATGGAGCTCCTGAAGCAACTCTGTGATGCTCCAGGCGTGTCTGGTCACGAGGATGCGGTGCGCGAGATCCTGATCAAGGCGGTCGGCGCATACGCCGAGTCGGTGCACGTTGATTCCTTAGGCAACCTCTTTATGACCAAGGGAAAGGGCAAGAAAGGCCCTCATCTCATGTTCACCGCCCACACCGACGAAGTCGGCCTGATGGTTGAGCGCATCGACGACGAGGGATTCATAAAGTTTATGACACTTGGCGGGATCGATCCACGCGTTCTTCCTGCAAAGAGGGTGAGGATAGGCAAAGACGCAATCTGCGGCGTTATCGGGATAAAACCGTTTCACTTGTCAGATAAGGAGGAGCGCAAGGAGGTGACGCCTCTATCTGATTTGCGCGTAGACATAGGGGCTTCCTCCAAGGATCAGGCTGAGCGCTTTGTTGATGTTGGCGATCCGATCTGGTTCGATACCCTCTTCGAGCAGCAAGGCGATATCCTGAAGGCTAAGGCGTTCGACGATCGTGCAGGATGCTACATGCTGACTGAGTTAATAAAGCATGAGTTCCGCTTCCCAGCAACCTTTGTCTGGAGTGTTCAGGAGGAGATGGGGCTTCGCGGCGCACGTGTGGCAACGACCAGGGTTCGGCCTGACATCATGATTGTCCTTGAAGGCACCGGTGCCTGCGATCTCCCTACGGACGCAGATGTTGCACGCAGACCTTTCTTGGGCAAGGGGCCGGTTGTGACCATCCTCGATAAAACTGTGGTTAGCAACCAGCGTCTGGTTGAGCTTCTATGCCGGAGTGCTGATCATGAGGGCATTCCCTGGCAGTTTAAGCGTCCTCTGGTAGGTGGCACGGACGCCGGAGCCGCTGTCCGGGTTAAAGCCTTGCACGCCGCGGTCGTAGCCATACCTGCCCGCTACATACACACACCGGTTGCATTAGCTCACCTCAAGGATATAATAAACACAATAGAGTTGGTTAAGGCCGCCGCGGAGCGACTGCGAGAGGTTAAATTGTGAATAAAGAAGTTTTGCAGGAGTTATGCAGGGTTTTCGGGCCAACCGGTCGGGAGTCAAGGGTTGCAGAGATCGTGAGGGCTCATCTTGAGGGGTTGAATCTCGAAGTTTACGCAGATGCCTTGGGTAATGTGATCGCTCGTAAGGGAGATGGTCCTTACACGGTCTTCTGCACCCATCTTGATCAGCCCGGCTGGGTTGTTGAACATCGTGATAAGAAGGGATTCCTGCACCTTAAGTCGGTTCCTGCGGATGAAAAACTGGGCGAAGGATGGGCAGTTGATGAAGGAGGCAATCGTTACCGTGTGTTTAAGGAATCTGATGGGAAATTCTGGCGTGCGGAAAGCCTGGTCGAGGGCGAGGGTGAGATGGGCACGTTCCTTGTACCAAAAGCGGAGTTTGAGGAATCAAAAGGTGCTTACTTCGCTACTGCGCTTGCCGATCGAGTAGGAGCGACACTTCTCCTCGATATAGCAGGCAAGGCAAACAAAGGGAATCAGGCAGTGGCTTTGGTGTGTTACACCGGCAGACACCTGAAATTTACAGGACTTACTGCTGCGTTGGAGGATCTTGACATCGAACGTCTCTATCTTATTGAGGCCCTGCCCTGTGATGAGGGTAATGAGGGTTACTCGCTTGGGGAGGGCCCGGTTATCTTACTGCGAACCCAGCACAGCGTCGCACCGTCTTTGTGGGTAGATGAGGTTGCCAAGATTGCTTCTGATATCGGTATCAAGCTTCAGAAGGGACTTGTCTCAGATGGGGAGAGTGCTGCTGATACCTTAGCCAGAATTGGGATCCAGGCGATTACTTTGGGGATGGGCGTACGTTACTCCGGTTCACGTATAGAACGTGTCGAAGGCTCTGACTGTGAGACCTTGAGTAAACTTCTTCAAGGGTTGGCAAAAGGCAAGGTGAGGTCATGACTCCAAGAATCCCCAAGCGTGTCTCAATCCACGTTACTACAAGTTACTCTAACCGTTCGTTCGCTCGTACCTACTCGCTTTCTGCGGTAATAGCGATTCTTTCTGCTATAGGGGGATTTGTGTTAGGTGTGATTGCCATGCTGGTCTTCTCGCTCAAAACCTTCATAGATTGGGCAGAGGTGGAGTCGTTGCGCAACCGTACCGATCAGCTTGAGAGCGCCCTTGCCAGATTGCCTGAAGTTAAGCAGGAGCTTTTAGAGGGTAAGGAGGAACTGAAGCGCCTGCGGATAATGCTTGGGATAGAGAAGGCCCCGGATACGGTAGACTATACCAAGCTTGTCTTTGCCTACAAACCTATAATACCTCAGAGGGTCTCCGATACCCTTGATACATCCGATCTCGATTCTACCCAGATAGAGGAGGAGATAGAGAGTTTCTATCCCCAGGTTTTGCCCACGGTTGGATTTCGGGTTACTCGGCCCTTCTCAAAGCATCATCCTGGGATCGATTTTGCAACCTCGGAGGGGAAACCTGTTTTTGCCACGGCTGATGGGGTGGTAAGAGAGGTAGGCTACGATAGCCTTTACGGCAACTACATTAAGATCCGTCATGGGAAGTACTATGAGACGTTCTATGGCCACCTCCAGTCGGCGATAGTGCGGAAGGGAGAAAGGGTTAAGATGAATCAGATAGTGGGTTACGTGGGTAATACTGGTCGTTCAAGCGCGCCGCATCTGCACTTTGAGGTGCGGCATAACGGAACCCCCATAGACCCCGCCAACCTCTTCGTCCTAAAACGAGAATACAAAGGAGGAGCATATGAGTAACAAAGAAGGCAAACTGGATACCTTGATTGGGAAAGACACGGTAATTACGGGAAACGTTAAGGCTAAGGGCAGCCTGCGGATTGACGGGGCGCTCGAAGGAAACATTACGGTCTCCGACACCTTTACTGCCGGTGAGAGTGCCCGCGTTAAAGGGGACATTCGTTGCAGGGATGCTTTCATTGGCGGAAGGATAGAGGGCAACATCTATTCGCAGGGCAAGGTGGAGATGCACGCCGGCGCTAACCTTGTTGGTGATGTGACTTGCAAGGGACTTGTGATCCAGGATAACGTCTTCTTTGAAGGTCGCTGCAGTATGAAGGAGAAGGAGCAGCCTAAGAAGTAACCTGTATGCACTTATTTGGGGCTATAGTTGCATTCCTGTGGTTGATGCCGCCGCGAGCCGGGGTCGAGCTTTCGAATGAGGCTTGGGAGCGGTATCGCGAGTTGGGATTGAACCGGTATCAGGCCATACTCCCTGCACCATCCGAGGATACGAGGGTACTGGTGGTTGAAGGGCCGAAGCGCTTCCCTGTAGTGTTGATGGAGTATACCGATGTGGAAGCCACCTATGACGACGAAGATTTTCAGCGTATGCTTTTTGCAGGCCCCTGGCCGTCTGGTAGCGCCCATGAGTACTACGATGAGGTCTCATACGGCAGGGTTGACGTTCAAGGTCAGGTTTACGGGCCATACGAAGCTGATCACTCATCCACCTATTATGTGAATAACAAATCTGGATTGGGAGATTACCCTAGATGCGCCGGTTTGTTGGTTTGGGAGGCCTGTAAGAAATCGGATCCTTACGTTGATTACTCTCTCTATGACAACGACGGCGACGGCTACGTTGATATCTTTACCGTAATCCACGTCGGCTATGGTACTGAGGAAACCGGAGACTCCATCAACGACATATGGTCGCACGAGTTCTCGCTTTCCGGGTGGGAATACTACGGTGGGCCTGGGGTTTATGAGACCAACGATGGTGTTAAGATAGACGTCTACACCATGAATCCAGAGCTTTCCGATCCACCTCGGGACGAGATATCCAACATCGGTGTTTTCTGTCACGAGTGGGGGCACGGGTTCGGCCTGCCAGACCTCTATATAACTGATGGCATTAATGCAGGAAAAGCAGGTTTAGGCGACTTCTGCCTTATGGCTTCGGGTTCCTGGGCAGGGGATCCACCGGGTTCCTCACCTGTTCATCCTTGTGCTTGGTGCAAGTACTTACTCGGCTGGGTTGAGCCGGAGGCGCTTGAGCGAGACAGATTAGAACTGGTCGAGAATGCAGGGTTTCCCACATCATCAGTGTCCCCTTCGGCCTACAGGATTTTTGCCAACCCTTCGGGTGTTGACTGGTCGTTTGAATCCGTGGGGCGAGGCGAGTATTTTCTCGTGGAGAACCGCCGCAGGATCGGGTTCGATAAGGGACTTCCCGGTGACGGGCTTCTGATACTTCACGTAGATGAATCAAAGGAAACCAACAGCGATCTTGAGAATCCCCTGGTCGGTATAATGCAGGCGGACGGTGATCCGGACTATCTTTTTACCTCAGGTACTGGCAGGGCTTTGGATCTCTGGTCAGATGACACCTTCGGGTTCAACAACTCATCAATCCCATCAAGCCGGTTCTACGACGGCGCTCCCTCAGGTGCCTCGGTTACCGAGATATCCCCGGCAGATAGCGTAATGACGGCCAGACTGGAGATCGGCGTTCTGCTCCTGGGAAGGGTTTACTCTTATCCCAATCCCTTCAATGTTCACGAGCGCGAGCGGGTAACCATCGTTTACGAGCCGACCGACGAGGAAAAGGCCGCAGACCAGTATCCGGATTTCAGGGTTCTTATCTATGACCTTGCCGGCAAACGTGTTAGAATCCTTGACGAAAGACCTACCGAGATAAGCCGCTACAGCCGGACCGCCTTCTGGGACGGCACGAACGATGCAGGCAGACCGGTTGCCTCAGGGCTTTATTTCTATATAGTTGAGACCTTAGAGGGTTCAAGGGTGGTGGAGCGAAACAAAGCAAAGATGACCCTTTTGCGTTAGGAGGAGCTTTGAACGAAGAAAGACGAGCTTTGATAACCGGCGGGGCGGCAGGGATCGGGCGGGCCATTGCAGTCCAGTTGGCTAAATCCTATCCGGTTGTGCTCCTGGATCTGAATGAGGAAGGACTCGTCGAAACCACGCAGTTAATAGAAAAGGGTGGAGGCAAGGCCGCGTATTACAAGGCCGACGTGTCTTCCTTTGAAGAGATGACTGAGATTGCCTCAAAAGTCGAGAAAGAAGAGGGGCCGATCACCATTATTGTCAACAATGCAGGCATCACACGTGACACCCTTTTCATGCGCATGGACGCCGCTGCCTGGGAGTTGGTTCTCAAGGTGAACCTCACAGGCGCGTTCAACGTTTGCAAGGCGTTCCTGCGGCCCATGCTCAAGGCGCGCTGGGGGCGCATAGTTAACATCTCATCTGTGGTTGCTCAGACGGGTAACGTTGGGCAGGCCAACTACGCCGCATCCAAGGCAGGACTCATAGGTTTTTCCAAATCCCTGGCAAGAGAGCTTGCCGCGCGCAACATCACAGTAAACTGCATAGCTCCAGGGTTTATCCAGACCCCTATGACCGATGTGCTCTCTGCGGATATAAAGGACGCCTATCTTACGCAGATTCCTCTTAAAAGATTCGGCACCCCTGAGGATGTGGCAAAGGCAGTGCGGTTCTTATGTTCAGATGACGCCTCCTACATCACCGGCCAGGTTATACGCGTGGATGGCGGGATGTTGACGGCATAAAGGGGCCATAGTCGAGATGACCGCGCTTCTGTTTCTTCTTATAGCCACCACACTGCGGGAGGACTTTGACCAGGCGGTGGCGGCTTACCGCAGCGGGCTTTATGGCCCAACCCTCTATGCGATGGAGCAGCTGCTTCTGGAGCCGGAGTTCGACGCGGTGGACAGCGCTTTTTTACTTGCCGGGCAGTCCGCGTTTGCACTTGCCCGCTACGAAAAAGCGCTGCGCTATCTTGAGCGCCATCTTAGAGACGCCCCAGACCCTGCGCCGCAGGCGCTGGGGAAAGCGGTTATCTCGGCACTTGAACTGAATCAGGCGGGTAAGGCCTACTCCTTGTTTGCCGATTATCCTAGGTTTGAGCTTTCACAGGATGTAAAGTTGAGGCTGGCTTCCGAGCTTGAGGAGCGCAAGGAGTATGAGAAGGCGCGCGATCTATATAGGAGTATAGACGACCCTGACATCAGGTTGGTAGGAGCGAAGATGCTTCTTGCCGCCGGGCGCTACGATCTCTTGCGTGTCTATCTTGCCGATCTTGAGGAGACCTATCCTGAGGTTGCCGCCACCATCGCAGCCCTTCAGATCGAGGCCGCGCTTTCACGCGGCGACAGCCTTTCCTCTCTTGAGGCAGGGCTTGCAATGGGAAGACCCTCCCAGATCGCGGCCCCCGAAGCCTACACCATTGGTAAGCTCTTCGAGGCTTTCGCGCTTTACGAAGATGCTTGCGAGTTCTACTCCTCGGCAGTCAATCAGCGCTGCTACGACGCACTTTTGCCGCTTTCGGAGTCCTTTGCCGCCATGGGTAATAACCGAAGTGCAGTAAAGACATACGAGGAGGCTCAGAAGAGGCTTTCCTTTTCCTCCTACGACCGTTCGCTTGAGGCACGGGTTCGCTTGCTTGCAGGCCAGGACTTCGATTCAAAGGCACTGGCCGAAGCAAAGTTTAGAACCTATGACGAGTACGTGCGCGCTCTGGAAATCCTGGCGGATAAAGAACATTATCTACTTTACGAACGTCTGCTTATCTCCTCTCCCTTTGTGCGTTCGGCGGAGATCCTTAGACGGGCAAGGCTGCTTGGTTCGCAGGAAAGGTTCGCAGAAGCTTTGGAGGTCTACGAAGATTACCTTGCACACGCACCGTTTGCTTCAGAACGCTCAGAGGCCTTCCGTGAGGCCGAGTTCCTCAGATACTTCGAGATTAAAGATGCAGAAGCGGCACTAAAGAAGCTTATCGCGGCAACAAGTTCTTCTGAAAAAGGCAAAGTCCTTTTTGAGGACGCCAAGGACTACGAGGGTGCGATTGCGTTCCTCGACACGGTCTCCACACCGCAGGCCTTTTACTACTCCGCATTATCTTACGAAAGGCTGTACCTCCGTGACGGCAAGGTGAAGTTTCTGGATCGGGCGAGGGAGCGTTATGAGAATCTTTACTGGCAGTTTCCTGAAAATCGACTGGTCGAGGACGCTTTATACCATCTTTTTGTTACCGAGATACGCGATCCCCTGAAGAAGGTCGACAGGGCGCTTGACTACCTTGACCACTACCCTGAAGGTAGCTACGCTGACGAGATAGGTTTTCTTCTTGGCTACGTTCAGCTTGCACGTGGAGACACCTTGACTGCGCAGAGCGGTTGGGAGACGCTTTACCTTACACGTCCTCAAAGCCCTTACGACTATCCAGTTCTTTACGAACTTGCCCGGCTCTCACTTGCATCGCAAGATACAACCGATGCCGCTGCAAAGCTTTCTTTAATCCTCTCCGTGGCCCCGCACGATACCCTTTACTTCCTTGCCTGCCGTGAGCTGGCTATCCTGGAAGAAGCTCGTGGTCGCAATCTGCAGGCGCTTATGCTTTACCGCAAGATGGCTGAAGAACTGGAAACTCTGCCCCGTGATCTATGGCAGCGCTCCCTTGATCTTATCTTTGCATTGAGACAGTACAACGAATTCGACAACTTCCAGGCAGCACTCCAGGACGCCGAGTACGACCAGGAGATCGAGTTCTTCAAGGAAGTGGCAAAGGTTGAACGCAAGATGGCCAAGCCAGAGGACATTAAACATCTGTTGCACGCAAGACCGGCAGGATGCAAGGATTCCTATCTCTACTGGGCAGGCGTGGGCGCGGGTTTAATCGATCACCTCCGTCTGGGCAGGCATCTTTTGGAGCGGCTTACGAGAGAAGGCAAGAACGAGGATCTTATGGCAAAGGCGGAGTTCCTCCTAGCCCAGTACAAGATCGCTGGAGGGGAGGACTCAAGTGCGGTGGTTTCGTTGCGCAGGCTTCATACAAGAAATCCTGACGATACCTTGATTCTTGCCAAACTTGTCACCGCCCTTTATCGCTGTGGAGGGCTTGCGGAGGCCGATTCGCTCTGGCTGCGGCTTGATATTATGAGTGCAACCGATCAATCACCGCTTCTTTTGGGAAAGGTGGCGTATCTTTTGAATTCGGGTCGCATCCAGGAGGCGGACAGTGCGCTTGCAGCGCTTTCTAATGTGCGTGCGCTGTGGCAGAACGAGAGCTTTGTATACTACAGTGGGGTTGCCGCTGCCAGGCAAGGGAGACTAGAAGACGCTATGGGGATCCTCAAAGGGTTTATCTCCGATTTCTCAAGAAGTGAGCTCTTGCCTGCGGTTTATTTCAAGTTAGGTTCGTTGTTTTACATGCAGCAGGAGTTTGACAGTTCCGCTTCCTATTACAGACATACGCTCACGGCACCTGACTTACGTCCGTTGGCGCTTGAAAACCTGGCTAAGATAGCACGCAGGCAGAAGGAGTGGGATAAGGCGCTTGAGTACTTTGAGATTCTGGCTGAAGAGGCCACATCCTCTGAAGAACGCGGGAAGTGGTACATGGAGCTTGGGGTTACAGCCTACTATGCCTCCAAGTTCTCTCAGGCGATCACCTACTTTGAGCGTGCAGCCCCGCTTGTGACCGAAGAACGCCCTCGGCTTCTCTACTGGACCGCGCGTTCTTACGCGGCGTTCGCTGATCCTGAGCGTCTTGAGAGGGCGGTTGCCTTGTTCCTGCAGTGCCATGAGGAGTTTCCCCAGGATCAATGGGGGCTTGAGAGCTGGTTCCAGGCTGGTGAGGGGTACATTCAGCTTGAGCGTTACGATGACGCACGAGTGATCTTTAATGCGATTGTTGCTGAGCGCGGGGAGAACGATCCCTTCGGGATGCGTGCCCAAACCGCACTGGAAAAGCTTCAGGAGTAATCTTAGGGTGAGATTTTTTAGTCTTTATGAGGGTTTTAGAATGTTTACGAAAGTCTTTAACCTAACAAGGTGGTAGACGATGCTAGCTTTACTGCTTGGCCTTATCTGGGGCATAAATTTGGATCAGGTTGAATGGAGGAGTTTGCTCAACGCCAACCTTATCTACGATATTTCGCCTGTTGAGGACGGTGCGTGGTGCGCCACGAACGGTGGGGTACGGTTCTTTTCGCTTGCAGATTCCGCATTTACCCGCAGTTTTACCAACACCGACGGGCTTGCGCACAACGTTTGTCGAAGCCTGGCATTGGTTAACTCCGGCGAGCTGTGGGTTGCCACGGAGGATGGATTGGCCCTGATCGATCCTGAGTCCGATCAAGCCTTACCTCATCCCCAGGTTGACGGCTCCGTCCTTTCGCTAGCCCTTAACCGGGACACACTTGCCGTTGGTACACCCAGCGGGGTATTCTTTATCTTAATGAGGGGTACGCCTGCTTTCTTGGATGATGATACCAGGATTCCCATCCCGCCCCTTGGCAACCGTTCTGCACCTGGGATGTGCTGGTTTAAGGGAGACCTATGGATAGGCTCAGATGAAGGGCTCAGGCGTTACGTCCCGACAACTGGCTCGGTTGAGACCTTCAGCATCACCGATGGTCTACCCTCTACGGATATACGCGACCTTGATCCGGGAGATTCTCTGGATGTGTTGACGTCCAAGGGGGTGTCAAGGTATGTGGAGTCGAGCGCTGCTTTTCACGACGTTTTTCTACTTCAGGATACCTTGCCTAAGGTTACTTCACTTGCGCATGCGGGCGATACGATTTATGTTACGTCCGCCTCAGGGACGGGCGTGTATAAACGGCTGTTTCGTTATCGCGAATCAGTTGATTCTTTGGAGACCTTGGGTTTCTGGATAGATACCCCTGCGGGTGTAAAATCTACCTGGGCCCGCCGCATGCAGGTGGTAGAGGTTGATGACTGGGGACGTGTATGGATTGGCCTTGGTCAAGCAGGAGGCAACTGGGGTGATGGTCTTATAGTTTGGGATGGAGAATGGAGAGTGAGATGGGATGGCTCGCAAAGCTTCGATTGCTCTGGACTTAACTCCAACTTTATTTGGCATCTTCTGCTGGATGACCGTGATAATCTCTGGATGACTCATGGCACGCGCGGGGTGACGCGTTACTTTGAAGATGGGGAGGAGGGCTGGGAAAATCTTTATACTAACGATAGCATTCCCATGAACAACTCCACAAAGGTGAGCGCTGTTGACTCGAAGGGACGGATTGTGTTCGGTTCATGGTGGAGGACAAACGGTGTTGTTCGTTACGACCCATCAACGGATGAGTGGGATGAGTATTCCTGGGGTGAGGGGGTGGATTTGAACATAATTGCCTGGCTGGCGGCAGATCCCCTGGATCGTATCTGGGTTTCTCACTTTGACGCTCAACAGATGAGTGTGCTTTCTTCAGATTTAACCGAACTGGCGGTTATCTCGTGGGCTTACGAGCCTGTATGGTCGCTTGAGTTTGATTCTTCAGGCACGGTGTGGGCCGGGACCGATGCCGGACTTGTGGCCTATCATCCACCGGATTTTACAGAGCAGCTTGAAGGTGGTGAGTTCGTGATTGAGGTTCCGATTCAGCAGGTGCGGGATATAGCATTGGATGGTTCTGGGGGTATCTGGGGAGTCTCCCCTGAAGGGGCGTTTCACTGGACTCCTGACGAGACGGTGTGGTATAAGGACTCAAACTCGCCGATTCCTGAGAACGATCTTGTTTCGGTTGATCGCGATCCCTGGGGGAGGATCTACCTCCTTTGCAGGAACGATGGGCTGGTAGTATACGACCCTGCGGGTACCGCCTACGATACTTCTCGGGCACTTTGGCAGTTTATCTCTTCCTACAACACTTCGCTTATTCCAGGCTTTGAGTACAGCTGGCTTGACGTTGATCGGACCGGCCGTGTTGCGGTAGGGACGCTCGGGGGTGGGATCTCGCTTTTTGCTCTGCCTTCCTATACAGACTCGGTATCTGTCAAGGTATCGGTTTATCCAAATCCCTGCTATATTTCTTTAGGGCTACCTGTGCGTTTTACCCCGCTTGACAGGGCCAAAAGCGTTGTAATCTATACGATCTCAGGGGAAAGGGTTAGGGAGATTCCTGAAGCCGAGTTTTTGACCATCCAGGGGACGGCACAGGCGGAGTTGGACGTAAGCCGCATGGCCGCGGGCCTTTACCTTGCGGTGATTCGCTTCCCCGACCGCGTCGAGCGTGTAAAGTTCGTTGTGCTTCGCTGATTCTCCTGTATATCTCACAGAGTTACAGGTCAAAGCGGCCAAAAGGAAGCCTATGACGGTGAATGGTTAGGTAAAGCGATTCTCTATATACCCGACCCCCCAAACCCCCCACAGACTGTGAAGTTCGACTCCGTCTGGGGCACCTGGAGTACAAGTGTGGGTGACGACTGCTTCAACTATGGGGGCAGGCCACCTATCTATAGCGCACACTGGGTTGTATTCGACAGTTATCCTGAGGAGGGTCTTCGTGGAGACGGCGGCAGTGAAGGCGACCGGATATACTTCGAAGAGTAAGTAACCTAACCTTTGGAGGAGGGGCTTTGCCCCTCCTCTTTTCTTGACATTGCTGAAGAATCGGCTTATAATTAGACAAAAAGGAGGCCATTATGCTTCAGTTAAGTCTTATTGCTTTTGTTTTGTGGGGTGGGACGCTTGTAGAACCCTTTCGCATCGCTGAGGCTGAGCCTGACCATCACCAGGTGTGCATGCGCGCGGCAATGGCACCTGACGGCCATTTTGCCATTGCATGGGTGGACAGCCTGCCGCTTGCTAGGTTCTGGCAGTACGAACTTGACCTATATATACGTTTCTTCGACAGCACCGGGAATCCAATGACCGAGGCTTATAAGATAACCAAGATGGTGGACACCAACTGGATATACCATCCCTGCCTTGAGATGGACACCGCAGGCAACGTGGTCCTGCTCTGGGCAGAGGCAGCTCATGACCTGGAGTTAGAGGAGTATATTCGTTTTCAGCGCTTTGCCCCTGAAGGCAGCCCTGTGGGTTCTGCCCATACCCTGGTGCCGCAGGTATGGTTACATGGCTGGAGGCCGATTGGTTTGAGCCTTGCCAACAGCGACGAGTTTGCAATAGCCTGGAATGCGCCAAGCACGTTAGGGGGATATGGTGCATGGGTACAGCGCTTCAACAGGGAGGGCTATCCAAAGGACAAGGCCTTTCTGGCTCACGATGATTTTGACACCTCTGTCTCCTGCCACTACCCCCAGGTGGCGCTGAACGATGCAGGCGACCTGGTGGTAACCTGGTATGAGTTTGGCCCACCGTCCTATCCCAGGTTCCAGGTGTTTGATGCCGAGGATGAATCTATCCTGCCCTGGGAGCCGATGGGGTATCGCCTGGATGACGGGGAGGAGCGCTACGCCGCCACCCGGGCTGAACCCTTTTGGCTTGATGAAGACCGTTTTGTGGTGTTCTGGATAGATAAGACCAGCAGGGCTGGTATTCTTCCTCATCTTGTTGGTCGGGTGTTCAGCGATCAGGGTCTGACGCGCCATCCCATACGCAGTCTGGTGCACGATTCACTGACAGGCACCTGGGTTGATCCTAGAGGGCGGTTTGCGGTTGCCCTCTCATCTGATGAGCGCTTTGCAGAGACGCACACAAGGAGCCACTATGATTATCCTGATACGTCTAACCCATGGAAGCAGCGTAACTGGGAGCACGGGGCAGGGATGCTGGGATATATACAAAATAGCGAGCCGATACGCCGCACCACCCTGTTTGAGTACACCCCGCCGTTGGGAGAAGATACCATCAATAGCATTATCGACAACTGGCCCCACATTCAATTCCCTGCGGTGGCCTGCTGCGATGACCGCATCGTGTGGGTGTACTCGCGTCTCAACACCGACACCATCTTCGAGGCCTTTGTAATGATCACCGACTGGGACATGGGCGTAGGGGTAGTTGAGCAACCGATTGTTGAAAAGCCGCCCAACTGGGAAGTGATAACCTCCATCGGTCCTCAAATAGTGCTGCGATATTACGATAGACCCGATGGCTTTCGAGCTTCAATCTTCGACGCCTCAGGCCGCAAGGTGGATGAGCTAAAATCCCCGGCTCAAAACGGAACTTTAACCTGGGGTGAAAATCACATCCTTGGTGTTTACTTCATAGTGCCGCAAGACTCTCAAGCACCTGCGCTCAAGGTCGTTCTTGTGAGATAGCCTGGGGTCCCCACAACGGCGCGAAGCGGCGGTGAGGGGGCGACGCTTGCGGAGCTATTCGCATTTTAAAATTTGCAATTTGATATTTGCAATGGCGACGCAGTCGCGCCAAATGCTCCTTTTTGCCCTTCGGCCAAAAAGATCGCAGAAACGAACCTTCTAATCTTTTAATCTTGTAATCTTTCACCGCAGGGCGACGGTAACGGAACAATCTTCAAATCTGTGCTCTCTGCCCTTGTCTTCCAATTTAAAATTTACAATTTGCATTTTGACTTTTGCAATGCGCGCGTCAGCGCGATTTTGTCCACCTTTTGACCAACTTTTGACCACCTTTTGACCAGCATCTGACCAGCTTTTTTGTGACGAGTTGGACTCAAACCTGACGTGCTGTGGGTATCTCCATGGGGATAAGTGGAAAACCTGTTGGTGAAACTACGGAGATCCAAGAGAGTAGGATCGAGTAGCCCGTGTCTTGTAAGGGTCAACAAGAACGGCGTTCGCAGATATGGATTAGGCATGAAGTAGTGTGCCTTACCTTGTTAAGTTCAGTCCCCAAGAGACTTGACAGATCCTTAGTTTTGTTGTATAATTTTACAATAGAGGGCGTACGTGCCCTAGAGAATGTGGAAATCCATTCAAGGAGGTTTGCTATGAGAAAAGTCGTGCTTGTAACTATAATCCTTGCAAGCGTGGCCTTTCCCTATAATACTGTTTTAGGAAATCGGGGCACCTTCAGGGTTTACTCCGGTGCCTGCGAGGATATGGGGATGCTTACCATCGACCTGAACGTCTTCGGGACGATGATGAACATCGACTCGGTGGTTGCTCCGGATACCGTTTCCAGCACTGCTCAGCTTACAGAGGTTCTGCCCTATGTGGCCCTATCCTTTACTCCCTGGCACTACCTTGAGTTTTCGCTATGGGGACACGGGCGTTACGCGACCTTCGGGAACTACACCTCCAGTACGGCAGAGCTCTACAACGATCTCGGCCTTTCCGTTAAGGGGGGCGTACCTATCTACTTCAACGAGGCAAGGGAATCTTACTTTGCACCCGGGATTGCCGGATTTGCTTACATGGAGGGCATAGGTAGCAACGTTTTTGGTTTCGGCGGCAGAGGACTTATGACCTTCAGATTCGACTGGCTTGGGATTCATCTAAACTGTGGCTACGAGTATCTCACTCTGCCTAGCGGGGGAACCGGAAACGTTCTTACCGGTGTTGGCTTAGAGGTATGGCCCTTTGAGTGGGGTGGTATCCTGGTAGATGGAACAGCCGATATACCCCAGGATGATCTTGGAAACTTTACCAACTACCTTCGTGTGACCCCGGGTTTGCGCCTCGGTTTCGGAGGCAGGGTGGTGAAGTTTAACGTCAATCTGGGTTGCGAGCTTGAGCCTATGCAGACGCCTTTCCGCTGGCACGCCTTGGCTGGATTTGGTCTCGGCTTCGACCTCATGCCCCGGGCCGAGGGATACATAAACGGTATCGTTGTTGATAAGGTGACTCAGGAGCCTGTGGTTGAGGCTAAGGTCTACATAGAGGGCCGTCCTGGGATCGATACCTACGTTACCGGTACGGACGGGCGTTTCTCGGTCGGGTACCCTGAAGGAACCTTCTTCCTTGTGGCCGAGCATCCTGATTACGTAACCACTCGTACCGGCTCAGAGCTGATTGAGCTTGAGGCAGGTACGGTGATGCTGGAGCTTGCTCCCATTACTGGAGGAGCTACGGTTGTTGGAACCGTGGTAGATGCCGTTAACAACGCCCCGGTTCAAGCGGTGCTCCGTTTCGTCAGCATAACTGGGGATACGGTTCTTTCCTCCTTTAAGAGCGATGCTGTGTCCGGTTACTATCGTGCCGTTGTGCCTGCGGGAACCTACCGCGTTGACGCGGAGGCCGCGGGCTACAAGAAAACCCACAAGAGTATGATACTTGAGGATGCCGACGAGGTGGTGGTTGACTTCAAGCTGGAGCGTGTGGCTCCTAAGGTTCCTCCACCTCCTATCGCCTTCCGTTCGATCTACTTTGGACGTGGAGAGGCCGGGCTTTCTGCTCAGGACTACGTACCACTTAAAGAGGCCGTCAAGGTGCTTAAAGCTCATCCTGAGGTTAAGGTACAGCTTAGAGGCTATACCGACAGCGTAGGGGATGCCGCATCCAACCAAAGGCTCTCTCTTCGCAGGGCCCAGTCGGTGCGTGATTTCCTGATCTCTAACGGCATCTCGCCTGATCGTATCAAGGTCGTTGGTTATGGTGAATCCCATCCGCGCGGCGACAACCGTACACGCACAGGACGTGATCTCAATCGGCGCGTAGATATCGTGGTTATGTAAAGAGCCGATCTTTATCTCTAGGAGGCCTAAGATGAAAAGGATCATCACGCTTGCTGTGCTCCTTGGGGCAGTGGTTTCGATTGCAACACAGGTGCCGTATGAGACCATCACCAGGGAAGAAGGCGTCTATCTTCTGGAACTGGCAGGTATCGGGTTCGCTTTTGATGATCAGGATACCCTCATGCAACCTGAGACCTTTATGATTAAGGTGATATCACGCGTTCAGGAACTTGAGTCTATGTCCACACCTGAAGGTGGTTTGCCTGTTCGTCAGAAGGTTCTGGTTAAGCCTTCTGCTATCCGGGTGGGGTATACAACCTACCCCCTTGATGTGGTTGAACTCAGCTCTACCTATATTGAGGCGAACGTATACTCCGGCAAGGTTACCGAACTGGGCGAGTTGGTTGCCGAAGAACGTATAGGTAAGCTTCAGGTGTCGTTTGCTATCTTCACAGGGCTTCCCGGCGGTAAGGGTACTCTCATGCTGGGTGAGAAGAGTTATTCTATCTTCTTCTATCAACCCGAAGCCCTGGATGGTTTCTATAGGTGGGCACCAGAGTTCGAGTAGCAAGATTTGCTTAAGCTAATCCTGCTGTTTTCAGCAGCGTTTTGGGGAGATACCCAGGTACGGGAGTGGGCAGCGGTTGATGCTTACTACGGAGTAGGGTTGCCTTTATGTAATCGGCTTAACGTTGTTGAGTTTACCCTGGGGTTGTCTTATATAGGGATTGGTTCTTCAATTGTCGAATCCTACGGCTTTGGCTCTCGCGACAGCGGTCAGTTCATCGGTTCACTCCTGCCTTTGCATGTGAGTGTTCCGATCTATCAGAAGATAGCCTTCTGGAGGAACGATGCATTTTTCAAACATTTCATCGCCTTCAATGTTCGCGGTTCTGGTTGGGGGCAACGCTACGATGTGCTCGGCCCGCTGTCCTTCATCCTTGAGCGTCGCTGGCGGGCCAAAGCCCCTTATCTTGCTTTTGAACTTATGGGACGCTGGTCTCCGGTGAGGATGGTGGGTCTGCAGGCTACCCTGGGGACGTTGATTGTAAAGGATGCTGCTGAACGAATCTACCTCACCCTTGGGGTCTGCGTAGGCACTGCTGGCCCTGCATCGAAGTATAAGATCGGACCCCGTCTTGAGGTAGCCGGGGTCGTGTTCGATGATGCCATCGGTGGAAACAGCAACGGTATCCTTGAGCCTGGTGAGGAGGGCCGCCTTCTGGTTTTTCTGGTTAACCGCGGCTTGAAGGATTCAGATACAATCTTCCTTAAGGCTGTGATGCGAGACCCTCGGCTGTCGGAATATCTTACTATTTTGGATACCACAATTCCCCCTCTGGGGGCTAACCGCTCGATCGAGGTTTCCTTACCTGTCGTTGCCGGGGATCGTTTGCCTGCCCTTCCTTTGCGGCTGCGCGTGTGGGGCAAAGATTCACAGGGTAATATGGTATCCCCGGCCAATATCGAGATCCCTACTGTGGGTTCGTGAGTGCTATAGAGTGGTTCAGGATCGATGATCGCTTGATCCACGGCCAGGTGATGGTGGGGTGGGTTCTTGTGTTGGATATCCCCAGGATAATCCTGGCCAACGATCGAATTGCAACCGATGCTTGGCATCAAGATACCTTAAAAACTGTGATAACCTCCTTCTCTGAAGGCGAGAGAAGTTCCTTTCGTTCCTCTATCTTGACTCAAGCGAGATCGAGGCTATACTGAGGTTGAGCCGTAAGGGCATTAAGGTGATCGCCCGGGATATTCCAGGCTCGAAGGCCGTTGATGTGGCAAATTTGATTAAACGCAAGAGGAGATAGTGAACCCGCAACTTATCATAGCGGTTTTATGCGTCCTTTCCGGGTTGTTGATGTTGGATAAGTACTCAGTTGGGGAGTTCTGGGTTTCCCAACCGCTTGTTTCCGCATCTTTGTGGGATTTACAGCCTGGGATGGCGTTTGTGTTTTCGGCTCGTTCCAGAAAGAAGGCGGTGATTCGATCTCCACAATCTACGTTCAACACCAACCCTTACCTTGCCTCTTTCCTCACCGGGGTTCTTGTTCGGGAGCAGAACAAGGAGGGGATAGAATGGGTTTCATCCCTGCTGATGGAGTCCTGGTTCGTTTTTATCCCTTGTTTCGCTATCTCGCTTGTTTTTGCGCTTCTCAGGATCTCGCCTCTGTTCAATCTTTTGGTTAATCTTCTTGTTGTAGTTGTGCTGGGGATTATTTTATGATTACACTCGAGGTTATCATCCGCAACAAGATAGGACTGCATGCGCGTCCGGCGGCCCAGTTTGTCAAGGTAGCTGAGGGTTTTACGTGTGATATATGGGTTACCAAGGACGGTATGCGGGTTAACGGCAAGAGCATCCTCTCGCTTCTTACCCTGGCCGCCGAGGAGGGGAGCCTGGTTTTGCTTGAGGCTGAGGGCCCGGATGAAGCAGAGGCCCTTGAGGCGTTAAGGAATATACTCCAGGAGGATGGTGAATGATTATCCTGCGTGGTATTGCGGTTTCAGGCAGCATAGGGATGGGTAAGGCGTTCCTTTTTACCTCCAAGCCGCCTGAACTTAGACGCGTTCGTATCCCGGAGAAGAACATCCAGACGGAGCAGGAACGCCTTGAGGCTATGCTTACCTCAACCAGAAAAGAACTTAAAGAATTCCAGGCTGGTATTCACAAATCTCTTGGTCCGGAGTTCGCGGATCTTCTTGAGGTGCAGATACAGATCCTTTCCGATCCCTCGTTGCTTGAGACCTGCAAGCGCAATATCAGTGAGGCCTACAGTGCGGAGTATGCGTTCAGCAAAGCGGTAGCAGAGATTGCCAGGCCGCTCCTTGATGCGAAGGATGGGTTGTTTAAGGAACGCCTGGTCGATATCGAGGATATTACCAATCGTGTTCTGCGCAATCTTCTTTCCCTGCCCTCGGTTTCTATAATCGATGCGCCCCGCGATTCGGTGGTGCTGGCACATAAGATTCCACCTTCGGAGATAGTGCTCCTCGATCCCAGAAGGGTCAGGGGGCTGGCGACCGAGATAGGGGGGCGAACCTCTCATGTTGCCATTATCGCCAAGGCGTTGGAGATACCGGCCGTCCTCGGCGTAGAGCATCTCTTGGAGAAACTCAAGGACGATGAGCAGGTGGTGGTGGACGGTCAGCGTGGACAGGTTGTGCTTGCCCCTACCGAGCACCGCGTCTCGATATACGCTGCTGAGATACGGGAATACGCCGCCAGTCGCAAGAGCCTTTTCGATGAGGCCAAGCAGGCACCTATCACCTTGGACGAACGCAAGATTGATATCTCAGCCAATATAGAGCTGACGAGCGAGATTGGTGCCTTAAAACGCTATGGAGCGCAGGGGGTTGGGCTTTTCAGGACGGAGTATATCTTTCTTACCAAACGCCGGTTTCCATCGGAGGAGGAGCAGTATCGTATCTACAGCGAGGCGGCAATCCAGCTGAAGCCGCATCCGGTGATCATACGAACCCTGGATATCGGGGGCGACAAGGTGTTGCCCGGCTACGAGGAGGCCAATCCCTTCCTTGGCTGGCGTGCGGTGCGATTTCTCTTCGACAACGAGGATATCTTCCTTGCGCAGCTGCGAGCCATACTTCGCGCTTCAGCTCACGGCAACGTGAAGATCATGTTTCCCATGATCTCAGATCTCTCCGAGATCAAGCGAGCCAAGCTTCTCTTAAAGAGGGCCAGCGAAGAGCTCGAAAGCAAAAAACAGAGGTTCGATTCCGATATGGAGGTGGGGATCATGGTGGAGGTTCCCTCCGCAGCACTTATGGCCGACCGCATGGCGAAGTATGTTGATTTCTTCAGTATTGGCACGAATGATCTTACCCAGTACACATTGGCGGCGGACAGGGGGAACGAGAAGATTTCGTCCCTCTTCAACCACTACCATCCGGCGGTACTGCAGCTTATAAGACGGGTGATCGGTGCCGGACACAAGGCTCATATCTGGGTGGGTGTATGCGGGGAGATGGCTGCCGAAGCCCTTGGCGTGGCTTTGCTTATAGGGTTAGGGGTTGATGAGCTTTCAATGACCCCAGGTGCCGTTCCTGTTGCCTGCAAGATCATACGCAACGTTAAGGTGGAGGAGTTGCGCCGCATTGCCAATCGCGCTTTGGGGTATTCAACACCGGTGGAGGTTATTCGATACCTGCGTCGTGAGTTAAGTCGGAAATACCACGATCTTGCGGTTCTGTTCCTGGAAAGGAAGAACGTATGCTATCCTTAGTGCGATCGATTCCTGACCAGCTTGAGTATGGCTGGAAGACTGCCGGGGCAGTTGTCGAGAGCATTCCCAAGGACGTTCCTGCGAGTCTTGCCGTCTGCGGTATGGGCGGCTCAGGTGTATCGGGCGATATTTTGCGCGGCCTGCTTCTCCACACCTCACCTATCCCGATAGAGGTCGTTAAGGACTACACCCTGCCAGGCTGGATCAAGAACCAAGCCTTTGCGGTGCTCATAAGCTACTCAGGAGACACGGAGGAGGCGCTGGCTTTGTGGGAGGCTTTGACCGAGCGGGGAGTCCAACGTTTGGCAATAACCTCAGGGGGGAAGCTCAAGGAACTGGCCGAGGCGGCGAGCGTTCCGACGGTCACAGTACCTTCCGGAATCCCGCCGCGCGCAGCGGTAGGTTATCTCTTCGCGCCGCTTCTGCGGCTGGTTGATTACTGGAATCTGTATCCTGAGGCAGAACAGGAACTTACTGCAACCCTCGACCTTTTGCGTTCACGTATGTCGGAATGGGAAAAAGAAACAGAGAAACTCGCCCAATCCCTGAAGGATCACTTTTCCATCATCCACTCGCTCGACCAGCGTTTTGCCGCCGTTGCGTATCGCCTTGTCTGTCAGCTCAACGAGAATGCCAAAGTCCTTGCGCACGCTCACGCCTATTCAGAGATGAACCACAACGAGATAATGGGCTTTGAGGGCGGAACAGATGAGAACATCGCATTAGTCGTTCTCGATCCTGGAGATGAGTTCATTCACCCCCGCAACCGCAAGCGTGCCAAGATCGTGGATAGGATTCTTCCTTCCTCAATCCCGCGCTTGGTGATTCATGCCGAGGGTGAGAGTCTGCTCGATAGGTTTTTCTCCCTGTTGGTCAAAGGCGATCTTCTGAGCGTCTTCTTAGCTGAACTCCGTGGTGTTGATCCCTTCCCTGTTGCATCCATTGACCGGCTGAAAAAGGAGCTTTCGTGAAAGTCTTGATACCTGCAGGCGGCAAGGGAACAAGGCTCAGGCCCCACACCCTTTATACCCCCAAGCCGCTTTTGTTCGTTGCAGGAGATACAATCATCGGTCACATCTTCTCTCTGCTTGACGGTCTGGAGATAGAGGAGTACCGGGTAGTCTACTCACCGGAGAGTTCTCTGCCCCGCTCGCTTCAGGAGGCATACCCTGACCGCAGCTTCACCTTCTGGGAGCAGGCCGAGGCTTTGGGGCTGGGGCACGCGGTGCTGCAAGGTCTTCCCGAACTCGGCGACGAACCGATCCTTATCCTTCTCTCCGATACCATCATCCCCTTCGACATTCAGAAAGCTATTTCCGATCTCGGTGAGAACGAAGGCTTCCTTGTTGCCAAGGAGGTTGCCGATCCCCGCCGGTTCGGGGTGATGGAGCTTTCCGGAGATTATATTTCAAAGCTCGTTGAGAAGCCGGGAAAACCGAAGAGTAATCTGGCTATCTGCGGTATCTACTGCCTTCCCTCTGCCAGGCGTTTGCGTGAAGCCTTGGAGGAACTGGTTTCCGGGGATCAGCGTACCCAGGGAGAGTATCAGCTGACCGATGCTTTATCCATCCTGATCAAGCATGGGGAGAAGCTGAGAGCCGTCAAAGTCGATACCTGGATAGATTGCGGCACCCCTGAAACGTTGCTTGAGGCAAACCGGGCACTCTTGAAGCTGAGAAGCCGCGTTGTTCCTGTTGAAGGTTCGCTCATCAAGCCGCCCTGCTGGATCGCGGACGATGTGGTAATAGAGAACTCAATCATCGGCCCTAACGTTTCAATTGCAAAAGGTGCGGTGGTTCGCAACTCGATCGTCTCCGAGTCCATCATCAACGCAGGTGCTCAGATTGAGGGGATGGTTATCAAAGATACTATAGTAGGGGAGAGGGCTGTTCTTAGGCGCTCGCCTTCTTCGCTAGACGTTGGCTCTTTCTCTCGCCTTGAGGGTTTCTAGCGCCTCTCCGGCCACGTAGATAGATCCGGAAATTACAAACAGGCCGTCTGCATCCAGGGAATCAAGGATATCTTCTACACCATCTGCTACCGAATCCACACCACGACAATTGGGATGAAACCTGGAGCAGAGACGCAGTAGTCGATCCTTAGGTTCTGCTCTGGGGAGATCGGCCTGGGTGATCCATATCTCACTGAAGAACGGGGCCAGGGTCTCAATAATTCTGCGTTTCTGTTTGTGCCGTGTGATTCCGATAAGCAGGATGCGGCGGGGATAGCTTGCGAAATGCTTGTTCAGGGTTTTCCTTAGGGTTGTGGCTGATTCGGGGTTGTGAGACATATCAAGGATAACGGCAGGACGATCTTGGATGATTTCGATGCGCGCAGGCAGCTTCAAGTTTGCAAGAGCCTTATGGACCTTTTTCTCTTTGATTTCATGGATCAGCATTTCTGCGGCGGCGATCGCCGCCGCCGCGTTCTCTATCTGGTGGGTGCCGATAAGCGGCAGAGTGAACTCCGTATCCAGCGTGAGTCCTCGATAGCGCATCTTCAAACCGTTCAGGTTATCCTCGATCGTTTGGGCGTTAAAGTCGTCCTGCCACCAGATTCCTTTCGCACCTCGTTCCTGGACGGCCTCTTTAATCACGGATCTTACCCTTGGTCGTTGAGCGGCTATTACCGCAGGCTTGCCAGGCCTCAACACCCCGCACTTCTCCCTTGCGATTCTGGTTAAGGTTTTGCCGAGCATCTTGGTGTGGTCGTAGCCGATGCGTGTGATTACCGAAATCTCCGGCTCGGTCACGTTGGTTGCATCCAGTCTGCCGCCCACCCCTATCTCCAGAACGTTGACGCTGGTTCCCTCTTCCAGGAAGTAAAGGAAGGCTGTGGTGGTCAGGGCCTCGAAGAAGGTGATGCGCGGCTCGTGGGCAAGGATTGCGGGGCGCAGAGTATCTAAAATAGAAGCAAAGCGAGTAGCAGGTATCTGCCGATCGTTGACTCCTATCCTTTCGCGATAATACAGAAGATGTGGAGAGGTATATAGCCCCACCCTTTCACCGTGATCCTGAAGTATCTTGGCCAGCATTATTGCGGTAGAGCCTTTGCCCTTTGTGCCGGCCACCAGCGTTACCCTTTTCAGCTGCTTTTGCGGATCACCTATCTTTGAAAGGAACTCAAAGTAGTTATCAAGCTTGAAGGAGTAGTTGCGGTAAACCCAGCGCTCGTAATCAATCAGAGTGGAAAGAAAATCAATAGCCTGCGGGTAGTTCACTTCTCGCTCGGTTGCGTTGTCTTACGCCAGCCTAGCCCGATGTGATCGAAATCCCTTCTACCGCGAGGTAGGGAAGGAGGTAGGAGTAGACCTTGGTCAGTTTCTTACTGATTCCGCTGATATTGCCGATTGCATCGAACACGTTGCCTGCGATCATTGTGTTGGTGACCGGATGGGAAAGCTTTCCGTTCTTTATGTAGAAGCCGCCTTTTACCGTACCGGAGAAGTCACCGCTGATGGGATTGGAGTTACCGGAGAAGCGAGTTAGGAGTATCCCTTCCCTGATTGAACCAACCAGCTCGCTCTTTGTGGCATCACCCGGCTTTAGGATCAGGTTGGTGGTTGAGATGTCGGGTAGTGAGCTGTAGTCTCCCGCGGCGTGGCCGGTTGAGGCTCGTCCTTCGCGGTTCGCGGTGTAGCTGTTGTAGAGGTAGGTTGTCAGTTTTCCTTTGTTTACGATCTTTATCGTCTGGTGAGGTTGTCCTTCTCGGTCGAAGGCCGAGGATGAAAGGCCGCCTGCAAGAAGACCGTCGTCCTGTATGGTCAGTTTTGTAGAGGCAATCCTTTTGCCTGTCTTGCCTGCAAGTTTGCTCATGCCTTTCTGGACATTGTTGGCGTTGATCGCGAAGGTGACAGGGAAAAGCAGGGTTTCTGCGGCCGCATGTGGGGAGAACAGCACGGTTCCCGTAAACGAACGGGCGGGTTTTGCGCCCAGGGAACGGATCACGTTTTGTGCGAACCGCCTTGCCAGGGGTTCAATCTTGATCCCGGCAAGCCTCAGTGAACCGTCAAACTGGAAGTCGAAGGCCGAGACCTCATCGGCTTCCCTGGCCATCCCTATGATCATAGCGGTGATGGAGCTTCCCTGCTCGGATGCCGCCAGGCCGTTGGAATTGAAGATTGCCTTCTCGCCCGTGTTGACAAACACACCGCCTGAGTCTACAGTCACCCTTCTGTCGTAGTCCTTGGCGGCTTTAAGCAGCCGCTTGGCCATGGCGATGGCTTCTTTGAGGGGCAACTCTGCCAGCCTTGGATCGTAAAGTCCTTTAAGGGCAGATAGCTTGCGTGGCTCGGGGATAATCTGAAACTTGTCAGTAAGATTGGCCGAGGCCAGCGCAAGAGCCTTCGTGCATAGTTCCTCAAAGTTTGCCTCATCAAGATTGTTGTCCGAGGCAAAGCCGAGTCTTTTATTCTTGATTACCCGCAGACCGATTCCTTCTCCAGGATGGGATTTTGCGGTTTTGATTCTGTTGTTCTCAAGCCATACCTCACGGCTGGCAAACTCCTGACCGAACGCCTCGGCCTGGTCTGCGCCCTTGGCAAGAGCGCAGCGGACGAGTTCTTCCAGCCTATCAACCAACTCAGCCATGACGACCTCCGATGATAGCCTCGCAGCGAACGTAGGCTCCTCCTGCGTCTACCTTTGCTCTCTGGAACTTGCCGCAGTGTCCGGCACCTAAAGCCCAGCGGAACTCCTTACTGATTGCGTCCACGCTTGCCAGGACATCGAACGCGTTGCCCGAGATGGTTACGCCGCGGAAGGTCTTCTTTCTCTTGCCATTCTCGATCAGGGTCGCCTCCTGCACGCCGAACATGAACTCGGCGTTGGCGTCGGCCTGACCGCCGCCCGCGCCTTCAAGAAGAAGTGCCCGGTCGGTGGAAGCCAAAAGCTTCTCAAGGCTCATCTCGCCAGGCTCGATGTAGGTGTTGCGCATGCGGATGATAGGTTCGTCTGAGTACTCATATGCCCTGGCGTTGCCCGTGGGAGCGACCCCGAAGGAGGCCGCGCTCTCCCGGTTGTGAAGGTAGGACTTGAGGATTCCGTTCTCGATAATCACGGTGCGCTCGGTCATGACCCCTTCGTCATCCACCAGAAGAGTCCCTGAGGCACCCGGTATGTGAACCGACGGCCCGGAATCTGCAAGGGTAACAAGCTCGCTTGCCACGCGTTTACCGATCTTGCCCTTTGTTATCGCTCCTGCGAGCACGAAGTCGGCTTCGACGGTGTGACCTATGGCCTCGTGCGAGATCAGCCCTACCATCTCAGGGCTGAGGATGACCTTCATTCGTCCGCCCTTGGGGAACTCGGCTGAAAGAAGCCTTTGGGCGCGCTTGACCGCTTTCTCGACAATCTCTTCCCAGGCTCCGTATCGCCACAGGTCCTTCCAACCTCCGGTGGCTCCTGCGAATTCAGATGCGGTTACCATGTTTGTTCCTTCTGCGGCCACCACGGTTATTCGGAACTCCGGCTTCACGTCGGTTAGGAGTACCTCTGCACCGTCAGAGGTCACGATGGCCTTCTTATCCAGGTACTCGATGTAAGCGGATGATGCCGAGGCCACCTTTTTAGACCGCCGCGCCTTGGCTTCGGCCTTCTTTACCAGCTCCAGCCTCTCCTCCAGTGAGTGATTCTCTACCGGGTCTTCAACAGGCGGATGGAACTCTCCCTTGGCCAGTTTTGCTTTCGCCAGGGTTTTTTTGGTCCTGCTCATGGCCTTGGCTGCGGTTGCAGCGTCACCTATCGCTCGCATGATATCCGCGCGCTTGCTGCCCGGGGTAGAGGAGAATCCCCACCGACCAGAGTCCAGCAGCCGCACACCTACGCCCGCAAGATGATTAGCCTGCGCCGCTTCAGGTTCTCCCTTGCGAACCGAGACCGCATTCACCCTGCGCTCGTGGTAACGCAGCTCGGCGTAGTCCGCTGGCACATGCGCCAGAATCTCCTTGAGATAACTGATCATGCATCCTCCTGCAAACTCTAAAGAGGTTTACCTTCTTGAAATCCGCGTGGATTTTACTCTATCACGAATGGGCTGTCAAATCCCGTTTGCCTCACACTCCTTCCAACCCCTTGAGTATCTTTTCCAGTTCTGCTTCGTCCCCGATCAGGACCTTCCTTGACTTGCTGCCCTCGTAAGGGCCTACTATCCCTGCCTGTTCCAGCTGATCTATGATTCGTCCTGCCCGCGCCCAGCCCACGTTCAGCCGGCGCTGAAGCATGGAAACCGAGGCCTCCTTGTGGCGCATCACCAGTCTTGCCGCCTCTGCGAAGAACTCGTCTGTTTCCTCCAGACTGCCCTGGCGTTCCATCTGTTCGCGAATCGGGGCGAGTTCCTCCATGGGTGGATAGTAGTGGCCCTCGAGCTCTGCAAGTACCTGGGGGGAGATGATCTCTGCCAGGCGCTTGCGTTTGGTTTCGTAGAGTGGCTCTGAGGGATCAAGCAACGGATCAAGGAGATCTGCGGATATGATGGCGTCAGAGAGTTCTGCGGCTTTCTCTTCGTCTACCTGGGTTGAAAGCAACACCCTAAGCCTTGCCCGGGCAAGCTTGTCTACTATCCTCTTCACCTCACCGGTTGAGACGAATGGTCCATGCAGCCTTACGGGCTCGCCTTTACCTGGCGGTAAGAAGAGCATGTCTCCGCGCCCAAGCAACGCCTCGGCACCGTTCATATCAAGGATGGTTCTGGAGTCGGTCTTGGATGCCACCTGGAACGCGATGCGGCCTGGGAAGTTGGCCTTGATAAGCCCGGTGATTACGTCAACCGAGGGGCGTTGGGTGGCGAGCACCAGGTGGATTCCCACCGCTCTGGCCATCTGGGTCAGTCTAATGATGCGCTGCTCGATCTCAGATGGTGCGGTGAACATAAGGTCAGCCAGCTCGTCCACCACCACCACAATGTATGGCTTTTTCTTCTTTTTTCCCCTCTCAGCATACCGGTTGTAACTTGTGATATCGCGAACCCCCACGCGGGAGAACTCCTTGTAGCGTTCCTCCATTATTCGCACCACGAACTCAAGGCTACGAGTTGCCTTGCGTGGATCAACGATGGTGGGCTGGATCAGATGTGGAATCGGGTTGTATACCGGCAGCTCAAGCCGCTTGGGGTCTATCGCCATGAACCTAACCTGGTGCGGAGCGGACTTGATGAGCATGCTGGTCATGATGCTGTGGATGCATACCGACTTGCCCGAACCGGTGGTTCCTGCGATCAAAAGATGGGGGATGGATGCCAGGTCGGCCACCTGGGGGGTGCCGGTGATTGTGGTTCCCAGTGCAATGGTCAGTGGGTTGGGCGAGTTCTTGAAATCCTTTGAGCCAACAACTAGCCTGAAGGGGACGGTCTTTCGAGCGCGGTTGGGTATCTCGATGCCTACCGCCGATTTACCCGGGATGGGAAGGATGCGGATGCGCTCGGCCTTAAGTGCCAATGAGAGATCGTCTGCAAGGCTCATGATCTTGGAGATCTTTATTCCCGGCGCAGGATGGAACTCATACCGGGTGATGACCGGGCCAGGGATGATGTCGCCTACCTTTCCTGTCACCTCGAACTCCTCAAGGCGTTTAATCAACACCTTCGCGCCTTCGCGTGCCTCGCGGTCAGGCAACGCCTCCCAGCCTTCGGGAACAGGATCAAGAAGCTCTGCAAGCCCAAGCTCTTCAGGGGAGACCTCACTTGCGGGTGTATGAACGATGCGTTCGGTCACCCCCTTAGGTGGTTCAGCCCTGGGTGGAGTCTCCTCTTGCTCATCCCTTGCCATCTCCGCTTCGAGCCTTTCCTGTTCTCGCCTTGCTTCCTCGGCTTTCTGTTTTTCCGCCATGAATGCTGCATGCCTCTCCCGGCGCTCTTCAGCTGCGGCCTTGGCGCGCTCAAGCGCTTCAACTATCAACTTGTGGAGGTTGATGTCGAAGATAAGAACGATGGATACCAATAGGAGGAAACCAAGGATAAACCCAAGTCCCAGACGCCCCACAATGTTTGTCAGATATTCGAATACCAGGGTTCCAATCCTTCCGGCAAGACTCATGGATTCAAGGGTTACGCCGGCGGTGTTTCGGAGAGGGAAGAGCGGTACCTTATGGAAGTAACCCAGGGTGACTTCCACGAAGAATGCAAAGCCCAGCAAACTCAGTGTGGTTAGGACCAGTCTCTTCAAAGGTCTGCGCAGCAGACGGTTGATGCCCCATAGTAAGAGAAGTAAGGGAAGAAGATACGCGATGACCCCCAGCCAGGCGTAGAGAAAACGCGCCAGAAAGAATCCAAGCAGGCCGCCCCAGTTGGAAGGGTCCTGCATTGTAGCGGTTGCTTTGGAGCTTGCAAGGCTTATGGTCACAAAACCAGCAAGAAGCAGGAGAAGAAGGCCGATGATGATGTCGGTGTTGTCCCGCTTGCGTGGCTTAGCCTGTGATTTGGGGTTGTTCGATTTGGTTTTTCTTGCAGAAACTTTCTTACCCATTCTCAGTCCTTTAGAGTATTATACCCAAGGCGCTTGGGCCTGCAAGGATTGCGGTAAGATAGAGGCTGGGTACGCCGATTATATACCAGAGAACCCGTGTGAAGATGAGAACGAGAAGTATAATGAAGCCGTAACGCTGCAGCCACAGCAAGGCGTTTGTGTAGCGCAGGGGTAGGAGAGAAAAAAGTATCTGCGAGCCGTCAAGTGGGGGGATAGGGATTATATTAAAAAACGCCAGGAGCAGGTTGTAGAAAACGGCAAAGACGAGGATAGCCATGATATAACTCATAATGGCGTAAGGATCAGGGGGTATTAGAGAAAGCAGTCTGGAGATGACGGCGAACGCAATCGCCAGTATCAGGTTGGAGGCAGGTCCTGCAACGGATACCAGTATCATCCCCTTGCGGCGATCCATGAAGTTGTCCGGATTGATGGGAACGGGTTTTGCCCAGCCGAACCTGAAAAATATGATAGCCAGGGTGCCTATTAGATTCAGATGCTTTAGTGGGTTTAAGGTTAGGCGCCCCATCATCTTAGCTGTAGGATCACCCAACCGATTCGCCATCCATGCGTGAGCAAACTCATGGAACGTTAAACCAATGAGTATCCCTGGCAATGCAAGAAGGATAGTGAGCCAGTAGTTAATATCGGCAAATCGGGAAAAGAAACCAGACATTATTTCTCCCTTAGCCAGTGCCCCAGAAGCGCTTGTTCCTCACGCTTGTTACGAACCCTCGCGTCGAGCTTCGAGGCAAGGAGGTTGTCCAGTAACTCCTTGTACCTTGGTCCAGGTTGGATACCCATACGCTTGAGATCCTCGCCGGTTGTTTTTATCTTAACGTTCCTGTAATTGGAAAGATAGCGGGTGATCTTCTCACAGCTTTTGGCTCTTGTGGTTTCTGCGATAATCCCCAGCCCCCTTTGATCGTAGTTATTGAGGTAGAAGGTGATCTGGGATGGGGTCCTGAGTCGTGCAATGGAGGAAAGGATCTTTCTGGCCTCCCGCAGGGTGTTTGTGGTTTCAAGGTATGCCTTCTTTACCGGGAGTTTCTTTACATGGGTCTCGTCAAATAAAGAAAGCAACAGACACAGGAACTCGCAGCTTTCCTTGATGCGTCCCAGCCGCGTAGGGGAGAGGGAAGCAAGGGGTTTTCCAAGGAAGGCAAGCGCGCCCAATGACTCCAATCTCTTGATTGTCCTTACCCTCACCTCTTTCGGTTCCTGCGCGATGCATCGCAACTCATAAAGCAGTCTCTCGCCTGATAGGGCAGGTGTTCTCTTCACCGCTTTCTTGAGCAACACCAACGTATGCGGCTCAATCCTGAAGCTAAACCTTTCTGCATAGCGCACTGCACGAAAGATGCGGGTAGGATCGTCTGTAAAACTCTTATCGTGCAGAACACGGATCAACCTTTTCTTAAGGTCTCTTTGACCATTAAGAGGATCAAGCAGGTTCCCGAAGTCTGAAGGATGCAGGGACTGGGCCATGGCGTTCACAGTAAAGTCCCGCCGGTGTAAGTCATCCGTGATCGAAGCAGGCTCGACCTTCGGGAGTTCACCAGGTTTTGGGTATCCTTCTTTTCGAGTCCTTGCGATGTCTATCCTTTCCCCTTTGGGTCCTTGAAGTGTTCCTGTCTTGAACGGCTGGTAGTAGAGAAAGCGAGTCCCTAGTTCTTTTGCCAATCGCTCGCCCAGGCGCTGAACATTGCCTTCGCAGGCCAGATCGATATCCAAGGTCTTCTTGCCCAACAGCCTATCGCGTACCACCCCTCCTACCAGGTAAAGCTTAGCCCCTTCCTGGGCCGCTATCTCGCCCAGCCAGCGCAGGCCGGTGTTAGTGCTGCGGCGGAGTAAAGCCCATCTCTTTTGCGGGGCCGGGCTTTTCTTTGATTTCAATCTTTCCGTAGCGTGCCTCGTATTTCTTGATGTTTTCCTCTAACGTGCGGCGCAGAAGCTCGATATGCTGAGGGGACATGACGATACGCGAAAGCACCCTTGCCTTGGGCAGTCCTGGCAGCATGCGCGCGAAATCCAGTATGAACTCCGATGAAGAGTGGGCAACCAGCACAAGGTTCGAGTAGGTGCCCTCGGCCTGCTCGGGCTTTATCTCAACGTCCAGTCTGCGAACAGGTTTCGGTTGTTCGTTCATCTTTAGCCTCCGATCTAATAACATTCTATTCGCAGACGGCGCGGAGTCAAGTTTTTGCTGACTCCGATCGCGATCTCCATGGCTTAATTCGTCAGGTTTCTATTGCACTCGTCATAATCCAGAGGAGACTTAATAAACAAAGAAGGGAGATATTATGCCTTACGCAACGATAAGAGAAATTTTGTCCGAGGTAGATTCGGAGAATTCTCCTGCACCGGCGGATTTCCCCGACTTCGATCCGGAAGATCTTCAGGCCTGGGCGTACTTTATCTACGTTTATCTGGATTGTTCTCAGGCGGATTTGAGAACATGGCCGTCTCTTGAACCGGCGAGGAGGGGATGGCCCTCTTTTCTCCCCAAATACGATGCGAGCACAGGAAGAATGGGATATGTCCCTCCTCCCGAATCTCTTGATGCAGCCCATCGTCCTACAGCGCCTTTTGAGAAGTTGAGGAAGATTCTGGATTATATCTCCTACTGCATGGAGGTGTGGCGCGAAGAGCCTCAGACATATCAATATCCGACGAGGATACTGGGCTTTTTGTTCGACGACTACGACGAGTACGACTACTGCTTCCAGCGGGCCAAGGATGCCCGTGACGTAGCATGGAAGAAAGCAATGGATTATTCTGCAAGGGCGCTCTATCCTTATGCAGATCCTGCTGAGAGGGGAACAGGAGAGCCAAATGTCGTAGCCAGTGGTGAGAGGGGTACCGATGTTGCATACATTCTTCCAGACATCGCGTCGCTTTTCTTGGAAGTAAACGAGGAGTGGAACCGAACTTTTCAAAACCGGAGTATTCACGGCCTTGAAATCCAATCAGGGTATCGTACCCAAAACTGGCAGAGACGAGTATCAAGGGCAGGTCAAAGCGCTCACGTAGCAGGTGCTGCCATTGATGTCCTGCCCCCGCGTGATTTCTATCAAGCGTTTCCATTTCGAGAGCGCAACTATGGTCAGCGCATCTCCATCGGCTATCTTTGCTGGCTATTTAGAAGGGCTGCACAGAATAGTCCCTATTTCAGAGAGATAGTGGTCTTGAATAGAGGCCAGCCGAACGAAACCAGAGTACCCCGAATGCCTAAGACCCTTTGTGAGCCTGGAACCGCTCATATAAGTTTTGGCTGGCTCCTTCACGCTGTGGGTTCGAGGGACGTAAGGCAGGATGTTCTGCCTTCGGTTACTCGGCCATATCCTGTGGATGCAAATGATCCCGATGCAGGAACCGATGTTCCTACTTCTCGAACCCGAGACGAGTTCCAGGGACCTGGGCAACTGAACCCCTTGTGGGATGTTTTCGATCCTACTCAATATGCAACTCTGAATTTCGGAGCGATTTCCAACCAGCCTGATTACTCAGGAGGCATCAGTGCTCGGTGGCTGGCAGGCTTCATAAACGAGGCACTTAACAACCGTGGATGGGATTTCGGAAGATTGATTCGTCAACATCACGTCGGCCGTCTTAACAATTAAGATGCTCGGATTGGCTAGTCAGCGGAGTTTTTCTTCAACACCCTCATCCTTCCCTTGACAAGCTGGTAGAGAGCTTCTATACTTAATAAGTTATGAAGAGATTTTTCCTTGTTTTTCTATTGATTACAGTAGGTGTGAGTGAACTGACGCATGAGAAGTACTGGTGGATTGTAGAGATAGCCGATTGGAGAGAATATCTTTTGTATTTGGGTTGGGCGGGTAGGCTTGATTGGGATGTAATTTCCTCCAGGCCGTTAGTTTTGATGCCCTTTTTAGCCGAACATCCTCATGCCACGTTGGAATACGACAAGCTTGTAGCCGAGAGTATGAGTGCGCATAAGGATCTTGACTGGGCGCTTGATTCACTGAGGTCCAAACTGGATCCTTTGTTGGAACTACCCGATTCCTTACGGAGGAAGGCGATTTTTTATCTCTATGTTGGTCGACTGGAGTCTTTAGAAAAGCCTTTAAAGATCGATCAGTACACTGGTCGTTATCTGGCTATCTATGACGGAACAGGTACTTCTAGCAAAGGTTTTCTTAAGCTTGCTTGTCTTACCGGGGTATGTGACGGTTTCGAATACGGCGGGCCGTTAATAGTATCCTGGGCGGCAACTGAAGATACGGTGATGGATTCTACCCGTGCGGTCCAGATGTTCAGGAAGGCTTGCGAGAAGGGGGTAATCGTAAGTCCGTCTACTGATCCCCAGTGGCGTCCTCCCTCAAGGGTGGTACGCTGTGCCTATCCTTTTTATGGTCGCCCTGCCTATCATATCGTGGCCACCGTTGAATACGAAACAGAATTCCGGGTTAGGAAGCCAACGCGAGAAGCTCATACCTTCTACATATTCGTCTTAGAGAAGGGGGGTTACGAGTATCTTATCTCGTTTCTTGGCGGAGGCGGATGCTTTAACGTTGAGAACCTTGCCGATTTCCTGAGTCTTAGACCGTAGCACTCCGAAGTCGATCCCAGCTTATCTTTTTTGCGATCTTTTGTCCGGAAGACGAAAGGAGCATTCAATCTATCTTCAGCGCAAGCAGCATATCCTCGACCGAGACGCCGGGAAGCTGCAAGCCTTCATCTGAGATCACGCGTTCGATGCGGGTGCCCACCTCACCCTTGGTTCTCTCTGCGCCCTTGATTCCATCCTCTATCTTAGGTAAACCCTGAAGCGGAAGAAGGGTGAAGTCCCCGGAGATGGTAACGTCGGCAAGCTTGCGTTCGTGAACCTCTGAAGCCGTCCTTATCAGCCCGCCCGGTGCCTTGTGCATGCCCATGATAAACTCCACACCCGATCTGATGCGGACCTGGCCCGGTTTCTTCATGGTGCGCTTGAAGAGGAAGCTCGAATCGGTCATCCTGGCGATGGTCTCGGCATTCTTCCGCTGAAGTTCCGGTGTATACTCGGCAGGCTCCAGCGAACCAAGGAGTGGGGTGAACTTCTCTATCAGCGCCTTCCGTACCTGGGCACGGGAAGGCTTCCTGCCCGTCTCTCGATATATCGTGGTTACATGCTCCTGCATCGACTTGTGGATCTTGTCGCGGAACTTCTCGTCCGGCACCTTCAATACCCGGGCCATCGTATCATAGTCGAAGTCTATCAGGATACCGCCCACGAACACCACGCAGGGGCCGATGTTTCCAGCACCCTCGCCCGCGATCTTTCGCTCGCCTTCAACAGTCACTATGTCGTTTACCGGGCGGAACTTTGTTTCAATACCGAACTTGCGGTAGGTCTCGATTGCAGGTGCGGATAAGGTCTGATATAGCTCCGATATCTTGCGTGAGGCCAAAGGGTTGTCGCGGCGCAGGATCACCTGGTAGAAGACCTGGTTTGCGTCAAGATAGGTGGCGCCGCCCCCTACTTCCCTGCGCATCACCGGCAGGTTGTGTGCAGCACAGTAATCGAGATCAATCTCGGCTGCCGCGTCCTGGAAGTAACCTAAGCTGACCAGAGGGGTCTGCGGTGATACCAGACATAAACACTCGATTCCTTCCCTGGCGATGGTATGGAATACGGTCATCGAATCCTGGCCTGGCAGGGTGTCGAAGGTAAAAAGCTTCAAGGGCTACTCCTTTTGTTTTGATGAGGATTATAGTCAGCGAATCGCTTATGACAAGGGATTGGGTCTTATGTGGCACAGGCTCTCAGCCTGTGCTATTATTAAATCGCTGACCCAGAAAGAGGAGATGCATGGGCGACGCATGCGTCGCCCCTACTATCTAACGCAACACCACTAGCTTGGTCCTGGCACTGCCCGAATCGTTCTCAACCCTAGCAAAGTATACACCCTGCGGAAGCGCGGCCGGCGCGTCCCAGACACCCTTGCCTTCGATAGTCTCCTGGAGTACCTTACGTCCATCTGCCGAGTAAAGGGTAAGCTGCGCCTTGCCGGGAACCTCGTAGCTCAGTCGGTTAAGTGATGCCGAAACTAGGATAGGTGATTTGTCAGAAACGGGGTCTTCCTCAATTTCTTCCACCAGAAGATTCTCGTATATCTGAAGCCCGACGTATCCATCACAGAGATATACGTATGATCCGGAAGCATAAACATCGATAGCAGAAACTGGTGCCTCATAGTAGCCGACCTCTTGCGGCGTTTCAGGAGAAGATATGTCTAACACCCGAAGACCGGCTCCCCGGTCAGCGATATAGGCGTAGCCCTCGGAAATGTAGATTGCTTCAGCCCCACCCGGGGTGTCAAGGTAACCGGCTTCCTGGGGATTTGAGGGATCAGATACATCCACCACCCAAAGCTTGCCGTCACCCGCGTAGTTATCGAGAAGATACGCATAAGGTCCTGAGACAGAGACATCTTGACCCTTGTCGAATTCCTGGTCGAATGATCCTACCTTTTCCGGCCAGGGAGGGGTGGAGATATCAAGTATCTGGAGCCCATCATATCCATCAGCCTTGTAAACGTAGGGCTCTTCAGGGTAGATGCCGTAAGTAAGGTTAGAGGAACCACCACCATAACCTAAAGCAGAAGGATTTGAAGGATCGGATATGTCCATTACCCGAAAGCCGGAATTATGCAGAACGTAGGCGTAAGATTCAGATCGTTCTATATCCCGAGCCGGATTGTATTGGTCATACCAATGACCTACCTCGTGAAGATTGGACAAATCGGATACATCAATCACCCGAAGACCGGAATCATAGTCAGCTATGTAGGCGAAACCATCTTCCACATGAACACCTTTTGCAAAGCCGGGGGTTAAGTATAATGCAACCTGTTTAGGGTGTGAGAGGTTTGATATATCCAGTACCCAGAGGTCTCCTGCCGCAATATAGGCATGAGATCCCAAAATAAATACATCCTCAGTTGCTGCAGGGGTGGCGTAGTGAGTTACCTCGTATGGAGCGGCGGGATTCGATACGTCTACTACTCTCAACCCACCCACCTCATCCGCCACATAGGCGTAGGAGTCAGATACGTAGACGTCCTTGGACATTCCGTGCGTCTCATGGCCAGCAACCACCTGGGGGTTCGAGGGGTTGGATACATCAACTATTGCCAGTCCTCCTGCATCCATTTCGCTGAGTCCGGTCGCGAGGTAGGCGTAAGAACCGGAAACATGAACCCTCGACACACTTGAGGTAGTACAGACGCCCAACGCCTGGGGTTCAAGCGGGTTAGATATGTCTACCACCTGAACACCACCGCCCCAATCCCAGCTGTAAGTACCTACGTAGGCGTAGGAACCGGATACATAAACATCACCGGGGTTTCGGTCACAATCGCAAGAGGCGGCTTTTTGGGGATTGGAAGGGACTGATACATCTATCACGCTAAGCGCGTTAATATCAGCAAGATACGCGTATGAACCGGAGACGTGAACCCCTCTTGCCAAAACTGCGGTGTAACTTCCCATTTCTCGGGGGTTCGAAGGTGAGGAGACATCTATGACTTGAAGTGCAGTTTTATCGGCAACATAAGCATAAGAACCTGAAACATACACGTCTTGGGCATAGCCTGGAGTTTCGCAGGAACCAAGTTTTACAGGAGCAGAAGGATTTGATACATCCCATATCTCGAGCCCTATCTCGCCCGCCGCAATATAGAGGTTTTGGGATGAAGGATCATAGAACAAACTTTCCACCATACCCCGTGTGCGAATCTTGTCCGGCGAGTTCTCTGAGTTATCAAAGATATAAACGCCGCCACCTGAGCCGCAGAAGATAATATCCCTGGCTTCGTCATAAGCCACCGCGTAGGACGGGCCGAACGGCCAGTTGCCCACGAACCGCATATTGAGCGAGTCGAACTGGGCGTATGCGGTGCTCGTAACGATCAATACAAGGGATACTAACACAAACTTTTTCATTCTTCCCTCCTGGGTTTAGTTTTTACTTCCTTGAGGTCCATCCCTTCGATTTGAGGCCAAGGGACCTCCTCCATGATTATATTATGATAAAATCTTCTTAGTTGTCAAGTCCGATATCTTAGGAGGGATCTTCCGCAGACCGTTTGGTTATCCAGGCTTGGGCTTCCTTGAGGTGCTCAAAGAAGTGGCTTCGCTCGCGGAGACCGATTCCCTTGCAAAAAAGCTGAATGAACCGGCGCAGGTTCAGGGACCCGCCCGCTATCACCAACTCTACCTTACCCCCGTAATGCTTTGATGCCTGGGTCAGGAGTTCTGAGAACACCTGCCTCGAGCGTACACCCATGTGCACCAGCTCGGAGATGTCTATGAGTATCAGGCGGAGGTGATAAGGCAGAAGCTCGACACTTGTGACGTATTCTTCGATCAGATCCTCAATCTCGCGAGGTTGTGTAACTCCTTCAAGATGCATGGTGCATACGCCGTCTTGGGAGAAGGCCAGATTTTTCATCGTACCACCATCACAGTCGCATCGTCGGTTCGACGACAATTATCTCGCATGAGGATGCGTGCGATCTCAGTGGGTGATAGTGTAATCTCATCGGTGGAGAGTTCCCAGCGATCCCGTAGACCGTCTGAGTGCATCACGAAAACGCTTTGCTTTTTCCAGGGGTAGAAGAAGAGACGTGGTGGGCGTAAGCTTACCCCCAAGGTGCCGCTCATTGAGATCAGACGAGCCCACGATTCTTCCTCCGGCAGCCAGAGCCTGGCGCTTATATTGCCCACCCCTATAAAGGAGAGTTTATTGGCAACTTCGTCGATACGAGCTATCCCTGCCACTGCACCGCGGGTGCTGTGCAGGGCACTGTGAAGTTCGGCAGGCATCTGCTGGATGGGCTTGCGGTGGTTCGCATGCAGGTAGGCTTCGGCGACAGCAGCTGCTTTTCTTGCCTGGGTTCCGTGTCCAAGCCCGTCTATCACCGCAAGGAGCGTTCTGGGACCGTCGTGATGGATCACGTGACCGTCCCCGCAGATAGTCGACTCCGGATGGGTGCGAACCACAACACTCACAACCGCTTTTCTGTGGATAGCTTCGTCGGTGGTTTTGCCAGGTGGAAGGTACTTCCGTAATCGCACCTGGGTGCCGTTGGAGTTGGAGTATATCTCAAACTCATCTGCGATGCGTTGCACAGAGGCCAGACCTTGACCCAGTGAGCCGGCGGTGCTTAAACCACCTTGGAGTACCTGTGTGACGTTCTTGATGCCAGGACCATCGTCCTGGACAAAGATCTCGATTCCACGCAGATCGTTCTCTTTAAGCTCGTGAAAACTCATCCTGCCGTTTTTGGCCTTGTGAACCACGAGGTTTGTGGCAAGTTCGCTAACGCAGAGGTCTATCTGGGCCAGGAGTTTATCCTTAAATCCAAGCTTTTCAGCGAAGCGGTGTATGATTCCTCGTGTCTCAAGAATATGTTCTTCCTTTTCGATGCGCATCTCCTCGATTTGCTTCATACGGATAGCCATTTCTCTATGATGACAGTGGTGCCTTGAGCGGGTTTGCTTGAAATCTCCATGTAGTCAGAGAGCCGTTTTGAACCAGGTAGCCCCTTGCCCATGTTGCCAGATGATGACCAACCATCTTTCATTGCCAGTTCAATATCCTCGATTCCCGGTCCGTGATCGATGAAGGTGATCCGGATACCCTTATGAGGATTTGTGAGTTCCTCTATGTGGGCTTCTCCCTCGCCCGCGTAGAGGAAGGCGTTGCGTGCCAGTTCCGAGACGGCGGTGCTGATACGAGTCTGGTCTACAAGCCCGAAGCCGATATCTCGCGCCATAGACCTGACAACCGTTCGCACCCTTACGATGTCCACCTCTTCCTTAATCGGAATCACTATCATTGGACTCCTCTGTGCTTTCCTCCTCCTGCTGGATTCTTGCCCCCATCTCTCGTTCCTTTAGTAGTTCTTCCAGCAGTGTATAGCCTTCGTCAAGATTTAATGCGGTTTTTACATCGCCCAGAGGAAACCCAAGCTCAACTAACGTGATAGCAACGGCCGGGTGCATGCCCACGATTACGATCTCTGCGTCAAGGGTGGCGGCCATGCGTGCGGTGTCGGCAAGGATTCTACCTATGAAGGAATCCACCATCTCCAGGGCTGAGATATCAATGAGTACGCCCCGCGCCTGGGTCTGGGAGATACGCTCGAGGATATCTTGCTGTAGCTGTTCGGCCATCCGGTCGTGAAGATCGATCTGGATAGAGACAAGCAGGAACTCCCCGAGCTTGAGGATGGGGATGATGCTATCTCTTGTTGTTCTTCTCATCTTCTACGATTTGCAGTTGTAACCGGTTGAAGGCCCAATTCAGGACGATTTTCAAACCCCTTGATCTTGTTGGATTCGCTCATCTCCTTTTTTTCTTTCATGTTTTTAATCCGTGTGCGCTTACTTTTCTTTGAGCCACGTGAAGGCCTCCTCACAGGTATCGAAGAACTTGGTTTTAATACCATGCTTGATCATGGAGAAGTACATATTCATTATGAATCGCATCAGTGGTGAGGCTTCCACGATGGCGGTGCGGGCTCCTTCTATCCCTATTTTATTGATCATGTCCGTGACCTTTCTGCCGGTGTTGCGATCTACCTGGAGGGTTTTGGCATCTGAAAGGTCTATGAGACTCGGTTGGCTTTTTTCGAGCGGCAGTTCCTCGGCCCGCTCGGCGATTTGAAGGTGCTCGTCTGTGGTTAACCCCACGATATAACGAATATGGAGTACCCCTTTGTTCTCGTCATACTTGGATATGTGCCTCATCAACTCTCCCACTTTAATGAGTCGCCGGAAAGGCTCCATGGCGGTCGGCTCGATGTTTTATGGAGGGGGAAGGTGTTGTATACCTTTGCGATCAAGTTGCCATCAATTCCAGCAGACGCCATCATTTGTATCCCGGCGCAAAAGGAGTTATTATGCATGATAGGTTCCTTTCGTCCTGATCGTAAATAAACTTGCTCTCAACTTCAACCCATTTACCTCGCCATACTTGTCTTGGGGAATAAATTGTGTAATTATACAGTCTTGGATTCATATGTCAAGTGTTCTGACACTTTTTGTGTTTTAACTATGCTATTTCCTTAAGGAGAACGACTTATGAGGATTCGTAGAAGTTTATTTTGGAGTTATTGTGGTATTCTTTGTTTGAGTTTTAAGAAAAAGATACCCTAACGTGGGGTGATGCTGGTTTCTAGCTTAGATTTTTTTCGTTATGGAATTGGCCATGAGAACGGAGTAAGTATGCTTATCGAAGGTGGACATTTTAGAGCGCTTGAAGCTCTTGGCAGGTGAGAGTCGAGCTGAGAACTACTACAAGCGATTGCGTTGGGGAGGTGGACGGAAGAGGTATCTGGAGTGTGGGAGTTTTAATCTTCTTTCTCTTGCAGACGGTTGCTATAAGTGTAGGATTTGTGGTGTTCGATTCGGTGTTTTTTATTGTGGTCCACACACGAGTATGGAGCGATCGCGTGGGGTGCATTTGCCTATCAACTTGCAAGCAGTCAAATTGGTCCGCAAACTAGCCTGCAGTCCAAGCCAGGGCTAATCTCTTCGCAGGGGGCTTCTTTTTGATCTCAAGAGATATTTATATATGATTCCCAGTTGGGGAATGGGGAGTCAGTTGGAGCTTTCCACCGGTGAATGGGTAGGTTTGCGGCCTCGGCGGAAGAGAAGGAACGCCCCGCCCACGACCCCGAAGGAGACGTTTACCACGTCAAACAGGATGGAGGTAGCAAGAGCCGTCTCCCTGGCGACCGCAAAGGTGGCAAGCATCTGCACAAATGTCTGTTCGCGGAGTCCCCAGCCGCCTACAGAAAACATGGCAAGGGTGTTCACGATCGGTATGGTCACCATGATATGGATGAATCTCGTTTGCCCACCAAGCGAGAGGAAGAGAAGATACCATATCCAGGCAAGGCTTATCTGAACGCCAAGGGAAACCAATACCGCGGCAAATAACGCACCCTTGTGGTTGCGGTAGTGGGTGATAGACTTGAATGCCCCTGCGATCTTTTCACCCAACGGATACTTGAATACTCGCAGTTTTGAAAGCCAGGGGGAGATCCAGGCGTTTATTTTTTTAGAAAGGAATGCGAGAGTCATGGAGATCGCGAAGCCGAACCCGGCACCGAAGATGACAAGCAGCAGGAAATTGCCGCTCACTGCGGCGTAGAAGATACTTGCAAGGAATGCGAAGCTGAATACTCCGATGAAACCCACCATGCGGTCGGTCCACACGATAGAAAACGCCACCCCTTTACCCTCGTGCCCGCTGGTGTCCACTATACGGTAGACGTCGCCGCCTATTGTCGTGGGCAGAACGTTGTTGAACAGCATGTGTATGAGTACGCTGCGGTAAAGGTAGAAGAAGCCGTAGGGATGGTTGCGTGCCTTGGATAGGATGAACCAGCGCAGGGCAAGAAAGGCAAGGAAGCAAAGGTATACTCCTGCCGCAACCCCAACGTAGATAGGATCGGTTTGCTGTAGCTCAGCCCACGTTTTCTTGAGATCAACGGTAAGGATGATGATAGCAATGAAGATAACGGCTATGGCGATCCGCAGCCAGAAGAATATCCTGCCTTTGGTTTTCTTATCCATCAGATGGTTCTGCGTTCCACGGCTGATGCAAGAAGTCTCTCCGCTCTTCGAGCCACCCGCTCCCAGGTCAAGGTTGATGTCCACTTTCGATTCGCCTCGCCCATCATTCGTCTCAGCTTCTCATCGGTCAAAAGCCGTTCAAGATAATCTGCCATCTCATCAATGTTTCCGTGCTCGTAGAGAAATCCCGTCTTCTTATCCTTGACCGAATCCGTTAAGCCGGGCACCCGTGCCGCGACCACAGGTGTGCCGCAAGCGCCCGCGTCCGTTGCCAGAAATCCCCAGCCTTCCTTGGCCGAGGGCTGGACCGCTACCGCCGCGCGCTGATAAAGCTTTGCCACATCGGCAAGCGATACCCAGCCCAGAAGCTTCACGCTGTCCTCGAGCCCCAGCCGGTCTATCAACTGCCTCAATCTATCTGCATCCTTACCTGTACCCGCAATCTCGCATCTGGCGTCAATTCCGCGCTGTCTCAATCTAGGCATTGCGTAGATGACGTGGTCTATGCACTTGTAGCGCATGAGCCGACCCACAGAGACCACAAGCCTCTCGCGTCTTTTTGGCCCAGGGGTAAACATTGGATTGACACCAACCTCAAGAACCTGGATGCGCTTGGGCTTCATCCCCATCTGAGCCAGCTCCTTTTTGCCCGATTCACCAAGACACCCGAAAAGACCCTTACGGTAAACCCTGGGGATCAGCCCCTCGGTCCAGTAAACGTAGGAGCCGGCAAGGAAATTCGTCTCTTTAAATATCTCCCTGCGGAAGAGGTGCATCACTATGCCCACCACCGGGATTTTTCCTGACCACAGCGGTGTGTAGAAAGGGATCTTGTTTAAATCGTCCAGCACCACATCAAAATCATTCGATCTTAAAAAATTCCGAATCGGTCCGCCGTATAGATGAAAGTTAAAGATGTTGCGCGAGCCTGTCCTTATCACCTTGATCCTGTCCAACAACGCTTTATGGGGTGCTCCAGGATACCCACAGGCCAAAATGGTTACGTCGTGGCCGTAGGAGACCAGTCGGACGAGTATCTCCTTGAGATAGAACTCGGCTCCGCCTCTCTGTGGCGCCCCCCAGTCCTGCCAGTTGATAGCAAGGATCCTCAACCTAGATCCCCCAGGAGGCTCCCTCCCTGGCGAACTCAACGCTTTCGGGGAACTTCCTCTTTTTCTTTGCCAGATAGACCTTGCAGGCTTCCTCCATCTTCCTTAGCTTGGCGTCGTCATGGCCAGGGTCAAAGTGGGTGATGAGGAGTTTTTTTGCCCCGCAGGCTATTGCCTGATCAACACATAACTCAGGGGTTCCGTGACCAAAGGTCTGGGTCGAGCCTTGCAGCTGCTTCGCGGTATACTGGCCGTCAAGCACTATCAAATCAACGTCCTTGCAGAGGGTATTGATCCTGTCGTTGGTAAAGGCCAGGGGCTCGTTGTCGGTGCAGAAGGCCAGGGAGGCGTCCATGTAGTCTATTCGATAACCGATGCAGCCGTTGGGATGGTTGAGTGGGATGGTGGTTACCTTGGCTACATCCTTGGGGTCTACGGATTTGGTCTCGGCTGATTCCTTTTCAGAGACATACATGTATCTGCCGTTCCGGTGCAGGTAGTAGAAAACCTCGGAAAATATCTTGTCGTGCGCCTGGTAGAGTTTCTCCGCTGGCAGAGATACGTGAGGAACCGGGAAGTAGGGGCTTGACTGCTGCTCCTCCAGGCATTGCAGGACTATGTTTCTTATGGGGTCTGCGCCCTTCCTTTCATCCGGGGTAAAGCCGTGGATATGAAAGGTGTTGGCCTTGATGTAGAAGGGGACGCAGAAGCCGATGCCCTGGGTGTGGTCCGAGTGATAGTGGGTCAAAAGAAAGATGAACGATTTGCCGATTATCCCCTTGCTCATCAAGATGTTACCCAGCACCCTTGCGCCCGAGCCCATGTCCAGGGTGATATTGAATGGACCAGCCTCGAGGTAATAACATGTGGTGTTGCCGCCGTAGGCCGAGGTCTTAAAACCCTTGGTCGATGGGGAGGGCAGGCTGCCCCTGACCCCGAAAGCATGTAACTTCACGATACGCCTTCCTTTGCTCTCCAGTATGAAAGCAGATCCTTCATGGTCTGCTCCAGCGTGATTTCTGCACGCCAACCTAAATCCTTGCCTATACGCGATGCGTCACCATGCAACTGGTGGATATCGTAGGTACGCATGCGCGATGCTTCTTGCACTATCTTAACCTTTAATCCGGAGATTTCAACCAGCATCCTTACACCCTGTTCTATAGATATACACCGCCCCGAGGTTACGTTGTAGGTTGAGCCAGGCTTCGCCTTATCGGCTGCCATCATATAGGCACGCACCACGTCGCGTGCGTCCAGCACGTCCCTTATTACAGACAGGTTGCCCATCTTTAGCACATGTTCTTGTCCGTCTTTCTCAATCCTTGCAAGACTCCTTGCCACGTGAGGGAAAACGAAGCTTTCTGTTTGGCCAGGCCCGGTATGGTTGAAACCTCGACTGATAATTGTCGGCAGTCCGTGCTCTCTCATATAGAATTGACAGATTTCTTCTCCCATCAGCTTGCTCAACCCGTAGACGTTGATAGGGGCAGGCCTGGTATCCTCGTTGACCGGTTGACGAGAAGGATCGACGTTCCCGTAAACCTCGCATGAAGAGGTGAATAGAACCCTTGGTCTGTGTTCAAGTTTGGATAAGGCATCCAATAGATTGAGGGTTCCGGTGACGTTTACCTCGAAGCACATCCCTGGATTCTCCTGGCACATCCTGACAGAGGAAATCGCGGCGAGATGATAAACCCGCCGTAACACACCGATCTCGTTGATGAAGTCCTTAAGTGCTCGGGGACTCCTAAGATCGATAGGGTATGAGTTGAAAGATAGGTCAGGAGACTCGGCTGGATCGTGTATCCCTATCACTTTGCTTCCCCTTTCCATCTCGGCCCTGGCCAGAAGTCTGCCTACGAATCCACTCGCCCCGGTTATCAGTATCTTGTCTGGAGAGGGAGACACTGCCTGGCCCTGTTCAGGAAAGGCTGGCTAGACCCGCTCGCGCCAGAAGTCGAGGAGATCGGCAAGGGTCTGCTTGAACGCAATCTCAGGCTTCCAGCCGGTTTTCGCGCGGAACCTGGTCGCGTCACCTATCAGGAACTCAACGTCCGATGGCCGCATGCGGGCCGGATCCTCTTCGATTTTGATATTCACATTGGCCTGTGCAATAAGCATATCCAGAAGCTCTCGGATCTTTATACCTTTGCCTGAGCAGATATTGTAGACCTCGCCTGGTTCGCATCTCTCCAGCGCCATGGTATAGGCCCTTGCGATGTCCCTCACGTCGGAGAAATCCCTTACCGCCTCCAGGTTGCCTACGCGGATTAAAGGCTCGGCTTGCCCCTTTTCGATCATGACGATCTGGCGGGCGAAGCTGGAGGTGACGAACACCTCGTCCCGGCGCGGGCCGGTGTGGTTGAATGCACGGGTCCTTATCACGCGAAGCCCGTAGCTCTTGAAGTACTGGAAGGCCAGAAGGTCCTGGGCTACCTTGGAAACCCCGTAAGGTGATAGGGGATGCAGGGGAGTCGTCTCGGCTATAGGCACCTCGTCAGGATGAACAAGCCCGTACTCCTCCGAAGATCCTGCGATATGAATTAAAGGATCGCCTCTCGCTTTTCGGCAGGCCTCGAAGAGATTGACTTCACCTATGACGTTTGTAGAAAGCGTCTCTGCCGGTGCCTTCCATGACATGGGCACATAGCTTTGTGCCGCGAGGTGGAACACCCAATCAGGGTTGATCTTCTCAATCAGCGACCTCATGGACGCCGCGTCTCGTATGTCGCCCTCGATCAGATTGATCTTGTCCTTGAATCCTTCAACATTCTCCATACGCGAGCGCCAGCGGTACAGACCGTAAATCTCGAATCCACCCCGATCCAGAAGATGTTCGGCCAGGTGGCTTCCGGCAAAGCCGGTGATGCCCGTGATAAGAACCCGTTTAGCCATCAGTTGATCTCGTAGGTGATGTATACCGTATGAGTTAGCTTGATCTCACCTGGCTCTAGGGTAACGCCTTCGCCCGCACCTGCGCCGTTTCTCATCACGGCGGTCTGAGAGTAGAGTATACGGCGGCCCGGTTCGGACTCGGAGATCGAGATAGGTTTGCCGAGTTTGACGTCTGTAAGTGATGCGATCTGGGAGGCCTTGGTCCTTGCCGCCTTTATGGCATCCACACGCGCTTCGGATGCATACTTCTTGGGGTTTTCGACTGTGAAGGTTATTTCAAGCACCTGGTTGGCACCGGCGTTGACCGCTGCATCCAGAACATCCGGGACCTTTGCGAGCTCGCGCACCTTTACATAGAGGGTATGCGAGACCAGGTAACCGTCGAAGATCCGTTTGTTGGTAGCCCGTTCGTAGTGATACTCAGGGGAGATGGTGAAATTGGTAGTTTGCATATCCTTGGCGGCGATTCCCTTTGCCTTTATGGCGGCATTCACCTTGTTCATCAGCTCGTTGTTTTGGCGATATGCGTCAGCAGCGCTTTTGTGACGGGTTTCTACGGAAAAGCTCATGTAGCAAATATCCGGGGCTACCGAGATCTCTGCGGTTCCGGTAACGGTAAGTGTGCGGCGTTCTTCCTCGGCCGCCCTCACCGATGCAACCGCAAGAAACACTGCCGCGGCTGCAAGCAATGTCTTGCTCATCCTATCCTCCTTGCTGGATTTCCACGATTGTGGAAGGGTCAGGCACGCTCGACCTTGCCGGCCTTCAGACACTTGGTGCAGACAAGTATCCGTCGCACCTTACCGCCCTGGCGCACCCTGACACTCTGAAGGTTTACCTTAAAGCGGCGGTTGGAGACCTTGTGGGAGTGGGAGATTTTGTGCCCTTTCTGCGCTCCTTTGCCGCAAATCTCGCAAATTCTAGCCATTAATCCTCCTTGAAGCCTGCTAAACCAAATTGAGCTTTAAGTCTACGTGAACAGGTAACAAAGTCAAGCTGTAACGTAGCATTTCTCTGAGTATGTTCTCTTTAGACAAGGAAGGTAGGATAAAGTGAATAAGCTTGCGGGTTCGGTACTTAGGAATGCTTACTGAGTCTATAATTCGTCAACATCGGGGTAATTCTCGACCCTTTTCTCCTCTAAGGATTCCCTTCTCGCAGACTTATTATGATTGATTTTCAGAGGGTGTCATGTAGTGCGAACCTTCAGGTTCGCTGCGGGTCTGAAGACCCGCGCTACATGTTCTCTCGCCCCTTCAGGTTTGGGTGGAGTCGGCTCCTACGAACTTAAATAGGAAATGGGGGCAGCCTTTAAGGGCTGCCCCCCAATTGTGGGTGGATTCTAGTTTAGGGGAGTACTCGCTGTCCTTGCCATTTGCCGGAAAGGTCTGCTTCGAAGAGTTTCCACTCTCCTTCGGCGTAGCCGGGCTTGATGTTTTGGTCGAAGTAACCGTCCCATTTGCCGATCTCTTTGCCGTACTCGTTGAAGATCAAGCCTTTCACGATCTTGTAGACTCCATGGCCGGCATATTCAAGTTCAGCGTACAGTTCGCCTTCGTGGTGTCCGTCGGCCCAGACGCCCTTAAAAACAGGCGGCAGGACTTCTTTGTCGTACAGGGTTCCTTTCCATTCGCCTTCTGCGTCGCCCCAGAACTTGCCGTACCACTCGGTTGCGGCAAAAAGTCCGGTGGCGCTCACCAGAAGCATGATCCCTACGACCAGAAGCAATGCTTTCTTCATGTCTTCTCCTTGCGATTATTCGTTGTTTAAGGCCTCCAGGCGCTCCAGGTTCCCTGCCATCCGTTGTTCCTATACCAGTTGCCTGATGCAATGCCGTCTATCCAGGGGGCTGGGAAGGTGCCGCACCAGATTCCGATGTAGGTTTCTTCTTCGTCGTACATCTCGCCGTCTGTCACTACGTAGTAGTCGCCTACCAACTCTGCCTCTCCGTACCAGGTGCCGTAGTTGTGCAGGTAGTCGGCGTAGCTTGCCCAGGTGCCTACGTAGATTGCGGGATCAACGGTTTCGTTAAGGGTGCCTTTGATGACGCCCTGATCGTCGCCGTCATAGGTGCCTACCCAGTCGGAAGCGAGGAGGGGGGCGGCGGCGAACAGAAGCGCTATGGCGATGGTTGGAAGCAGTGCTTTCTTCATGGCTTCTCCTTGTTTTAAGGTTAAAGTGAGTTTATTTTTGCGGTTAGTAGCTCCAGCCGCTCCAGGTGCCGCTCGCTGTGCTGTCCCAGCTCCATCTGCCTGAAGCCTCTGTGTCGTCGTATGCGGGGAATCTGCCTGACCAGCGTCCCATAGGTTCGCCATCCTCGTCGTAGACGATGCCTGCATCGATCACGTAGTAGCGGCCTATAAGCTCGGCCTCTCCATACCAGGTGCCTATATCCGGCGGATCCTGGTCAGTGGTTTTCCATACGCCTTCGTAGTATACGGGTTCCTGGCCGTCGTAGATTGTGCCTTTCCAGACACCTGTTCTGTCTCCAGTGAACGTGCCCTGCCAGTTAGAGTCGGCCATGAGGACGGTTACACCTACCACCAGCACCAAGGCCAGCGCCAGGGTGATTGCTCCTTTGTTTTTCATCTTTCCTCCTTGCGGTTATTGTTTTGTTTTTCTATTCTTTCCACGCGATCCAGGTTCCTTGCCAAGGGTTGAACCGCCACCAGTCACCCCAGGCAAGACCGTCTATGTGGCAGGGAGGGAACGTGCCACTCCAGGTCCCGATATAGGTTCCTTCGTCGTCGTAGATCTCACCTTCTCGCACTACGAACCAGTCGTTTACTATCTCCTCTGCTCTTCCGTACCATGTGCCGTAGTTGTGGGGGTAGTCAAGGTAGCTTTCCCAGGTTCCCTTGTAGATTGGTGGATCAACGGTTTCGTTAAGGGTGCCTTCGATGACGCCCTGATCGTCGCCGTCATAGGTGCCTACCCAGTCCGAAGCCGTCAATGCACTGGCTCCTAACAGTAGCACCAGACCGAGGATTAGTGAGAGTGTGCCCTTTTTGCTCATTTTTGCCTCCTTATAGTTTAAGGGTTCTCACGAACGAATTATAAGGAATAAACTTTGTTTGTCAATACCTCAAAGGATACTAATAGATTTAATACTATCGAGGAACCTGTTCCGCCCGTAATATCGTTGCTGTGTTACACCCGTCACGGTTGAATGGACTTCGTCATGATATGAGAGATGATTAGGTCAAGGGGATTATCAAGTGACCACATAAGTTTGACATCCATTACCCTGTGCCTATACTCTTTTTTTAAAAAAAATCAGAAACCGAGGAGATCGATGATGAAGGTGGAAGTAAAGCAAGGCGATGTAACTTCGTTTGTCACACCGCTTCTGGTGGTAAATCTGTTTAAGGGTGTAAAGCATCCAGGCGGCGCCACAGATGCTGTGGATAAAGCACTTGGCGGAGCCATCAGTAAGGCACTTGCCGCAGGAGAGATGGAGGGTAAGCTCGGCGAAACGCTTCTCTTCCATACGGACGGCAAGATCCCTGCCGAGCGAGTGTTGGTGGTCGGTCTTGGTGAGGCTGAAAAGTTTGGTCCTGAGGAGGCGCGCAGGGCTGCAGCTTCAGCCATCTGGGCTGCAGAAAAGCTCTCCATAAAGGAGATGGCAACCATTGTTCACGGTGCAGGCATCGGAGGAATCCAACCTCAATCGGCAGCCGAGGCCACAGCAAGCGGTTCCCTGCTTGCCGCCTACCGGTTCGACAAGTACAAAGAGGAGAAGGAACAGCAAAAGCCTCGTGTTGAGAATCTTGCCATCATCGAGCGCGAGGCAGCCAAGATCGCTTCCTTTAAGAAAGGGGTTAAGCGAGCCGAAGTTATTGCCTGGGCGCAGAACCTTGCACGCGACCTTGTGAATGAGCCGAGCAACGTGATGACGCCTGTTGAGTTTTCTAAACGTGTCCAAGAGGCCGGGAGCCAAGCCGGAGCTGAAGTTACTGTCCACGATGAGGCCTGGATTCAAGAAAAGGGCATGAGCCTTCTCTGGGGTGTTGCCAAGGGCAGCGCTAACCCGCCGCGTTTGGTGATTATCCGTTACAAGGGGGCGGGTGATAAGGCCCACTGGATAGGCATCGTTGGCAAGGGTGTTATGTTCGATTCAGGCGGCATCTCGCTCAAGAAACCCCAGGGTATGGAGGGTATGAAGGGCGATATGGGCGGCGGTGCTGCGGTTGCCGGAGCCTTGCTTGCCGTTGCCAAACTCGGGGTCAAGCGCAACGTATTGGGCATCATCCCTGCGGTCATGAACTCGCCTGGTGGAGGAGCTCAGAACCCTGGCGACATCGTTTGCGGCCTTGACGGTCCCGCTGTCGAGATAATCTCCACCGATGCCGAGGGACGGTTGATACTTGCCGACGGTCTTTCCTACGCGCGCGAGCTTGGTGCAGCCTGGCTTGTTGATATAGCTACACTTACCGGGGCATCGGTCGTTGCTCTGGGTACAAAGGTGGCAGGTATCTTTGCCACGGACGAGAAGTTAGAGAAACTTCTTATGGATAACGTAAGCCAGACCGGTGAGCGGCTCTGGCCGATGCCTATGTTTGATGAGTACAATAAACAGTTAGAGAGCACGGCTGCCGGTATCAAGAACACGGGCGGCAGGGCTGCCGGAGCTATCACCGCGGCAAAGTTTCTTGAGCATTTTACAGACAAAAAGCCCTGGGCGCACATAGACATCGCGGCCAAGGAGATGACCGATAAGCCCTACTCCTGCTACCGCAAGGGAGCCACCGGCTTCGGCGTGCGCACCCTGCTTCGGTTCGTCGAACGCTGGGAGGTGTGAGTTTCAATCCCGTGACTAATAAGAAGGTTCTCCTTGGTATGAGCGGCGGGGTTGACTCCTCGGTTGCCGCTTTACTGCTCAAAGAGCAGGGCTACGAGGTTCACGGGTTCACCCTGCGTATGTGGGGTGAGGAGGGCGAGGAGGGTGAGGAGGGCAGGTGCTGCTCGCGCGATGCTATCGAAGCTGCGATCGCCGTCTCCCGGAAGATAGGTATCCTTCACACCATCATCGATATCCGCAAACAGTTCGAGGCCGAGGTAGTCAACTACTTCCTTGATGAATATCGCAGCGGCCGTACCCCTAACCCTTGTGCGATCTGCAACGAGCGTATTCGCTTCGGGGCTTTCTGGGATGCAGCAAGGAGCTTTGGAGCAGATTATCTCTCCACCGGGCACTACTCCGGAATAGTCGAAGATTCAGGTGAGCTGTTCTTTGCTCGTGCAAAGGACGAGCGCAAGTCGCAAGAATACTTCCTTGCACTGATCCCTAAGGAACGTTTAGGTCATCTGATCTTTCCGCTTGCCGAGTTGACCAAGGACCGGGTGCGCGCTATCGCATCGGATAACAATCTACCGATAATAGATCGCGAGAGCCAGGACATCTGCTTTATACCTGACGGGGATACTGCTTCGTTTCTTCGCAGGCATTTTGGTTCCAAGCCTGGGGAGATCGTTGATCTTGAAGGTAACGTTCTAGGAACCCATAAGGGCATCTGGTTTCATACCATAGGTCAGCGCAAGGGTCTGGGGATAGCTACAGGCGAACCGCTATACGTAGTTGCACTCGATTCAGAAAACAACAGGGTGCTGGTCGGTCCGCGCTCGGCTATCGCGGGTAAGAGTTTTCGCCTCACTCACATCAATCGCTTCACCGACCGCGATCTTTCTAACCTTCCCTTAACCTGCAAGATACGCTACGCCACCCCGCAAATCAGCTGCCGTCTTGAAGATGAAAAGGTTGTCCTGGATCATCCGGTTGACGCAATCACGCCCGGTCAGTTAGGGGTTATTTACTGGGAGGACAGGGTGGTTATGGCCGGGATCATCGAGGGTTAAGGGAACTTCTTCCCGCACCTTAGCTTGAAGGAAGCTGAGGGGGTGCTTGACTAAAGCTGAAATTCAATTATGCTTAAGACATGAGACTTCCTATGCGTCTGCTCGAGAGGGTTACCGGTCGAGATCTTTCGGCAGATTCGGTTGCGGGACATCTTGAGCGTGTGGGTTTTCCTGTTGAGGAGATCATAGAACTCCTGCCTTATGATCCACAGGTTCGCACCGCAAAGGTTACAGGTGTCCTCAAGCATACCGATAATGGAGTACTTCTTACAGTAGAAACAGATGAAGAGCGCTACTACGCCTATTCCCACGTTGAGGTGGCACCAGAAGGCGTTGTAGCGATTGGATTTATAAAAAGCCCCCTCGCTGAAAAGATACTTGCCGATCGCGAAGATGCCGCGGCCGCGGTGCTGGTGGAGAAGGACCTGGGACTGGAAGAAGATAGGCCTGTAGTTCTTCCCCCGGATACTCCGCTGGGTGTTCAGCTCTCCGATGTTATTGAAAGCACGGTACTTGACGTGGAGGTTACCCCTAACCGCGGCGATTTATACTCTGTATACGGACTGGCGCGTGAGTTGTCGGTGTTGTGGGGAGAGCGGTTCGTTACTCCTCCAGCACCGCGAGTGGAGATAGGCTCAGATGCACATCCATTTAGGCTCGAGATAGAGGCCGAAGATGCCGTTCATCAGTACTACGGTTTTGCGATAGATGGCGTGGGCGTGGCCGAATCTCCCTTCTGGCTCCGCTGGATGCTTCATGCGTTTGGGGTGCGGCCGGTGAACAACGTGGTGGACTGTACTAACTACGTTATGTTCCTCACCGGTCAGCCGTTGCACGCCTTTGACGCGGCAAGGATCCGCGAGTCGGTGGTTAAAGTGCGTCGTGCAAAGGATAAGGAGCGCTTCACTGCCATCGATCACAAGTGCTATGAGCTTTCATCCGACTGTCTGCTTATCGCCGATGAGAATCATCCCCTGGCCATTGCCGGTGTGATGGGAGGGGTTGACTCCGAGGTATCTGAAAGCGCCATAGGATTGTTCCTTGAATCGGCCGAGTTCAGGAAGCAGGCGGCAAGAGGAAGCATTGAAAAGACAGGACTTAGGAGCGAGTCAGGCAAGCGTTTTGCCGCAGGGATTGACGGTGCCATGGTGCGTGACGCCGCTTTAGTATTTATAGATGCCCTGGCCGAGATGAACCCTGACCTTTTGGTCTCAGGTGAGTTGGCCTACGGCGCTGCCAAGGATAAGGGGTCGGTTTCCCTTGGGCTTGCCAAGCTCGATTCCTACGCGGCCAAGAGGATGGATCCTGAGAAGGCCAAACGCAACCTCGAACTTATAGGTTTTGAGGTTGATCTGAAGAAAGATTCCCTGAAGACAAAGGTTCCATCCCACCGAAACGACATCCTCGAGGATGTAGATCTTATTGAGGAGGTGCTGCGGCTTTCCGGCTACGACGATTTGCCTTCGAGGTTCGGTTGGCGTGCCGAACGCCGAGGCAAAAGGCATCCCCTATCCAAGCGCATCGAGCAGATCCGCAATTTTTGCTCCGGGTTAGGACTCTCTGAGGTGTATTCACTCAGTCTTATCTCGATGCAAGACGTTCCCGAAGAACTACAAGCGGCCATCACTCCCATAACCAACCCTCTCTCCGAACGGATGAGCGTGCTGCGTCCCTCGCTTCTTCCGGGTATGCTTGCGGTTGTCTCAGCTAACGTACGTTTCGGGAACTCTGATCTTGGAATCTATGAGATAGGACAGGTTTTTACCAAAGGCGAGGATTCACACTCAGAGAAGACCCATCTTGGGATCCTACTCACCGGAAACGCCGCCCCACTTCAGTGGGATCAGGGGTCCCGCAGCGTTGATTTCTTCGATCTCAAAGGGATCGTAGAGATGTTTTTCGAGCGTTTTGGAATCAAAGGAGCGCACTTTGAGCCCGCGGAACCCGGTTACTTCGAAGATGAAGCCTGCCTGGTAAAGATGGATGATGCTGTAGTAATCGAGCTGGGTATGGTTTCATCTGAGTTGCTCGAGCATTTCGACATCGCAGGTGAAGTCTACTTCGGTGAGTCCGATCTCGCAGCGTTTGAGGCTGTAACTAGCGATGAATCAAACTTTGAAGGGCTGCCCCGTTTCAGCCCGGTCGAGCGTGACATGGCCCTGCTTCTGGATGCGAACCATAGTGCGGCTGATGTGGTGGAATTTGTTCGCAGCCATGCAGGTCCCCTGTGCACGGGTGTTGATGTTTTTGATAGTTACGTGGGCGATCCACTTCCCCCAGGTAAACGTAATCTGGGGCTGCGGCTTTGTTTTATGCCGCGTGACGGAAACCTTCCTAAAGAGGAGTTGGATCGCATAATTGCAAAGACCGGTGAGCGGGTGGCAGCTAAGTTCAACGCTTTGGTTAGAGGGCGAGAGAGCGATGGAAGCTGAGTTCAAGCAGCTGGAGGAGAGAATAGGGCGCTTGATTCAGCGTGTGCGGGAACTTGAAGCCGAGCGTGAGCAGGTGCAGGTCCGGATTAGCGAATTGGAAGCACTGCGAGAGGCTGCAGCTGCACACATTACTGGGATACTTGACAGGTTGGAAGAACCCGAATGAGGCGTTATTATGGCTGTTGATCGGGTAAAGATTGCCGGTTACGAGATGCAGATTCGTCATGACACAACCCCTGATCGTCTGGCGCGTCTTGCTTCGTGGATTGACAAGTTAGTTAGAGAGAAGAAGGAAAAGTTCGGAAATATCTCGGTTGCACGTTGCGCTTTGCTTGTGGCCCTTGATTTGGCAGACAAGCTTGATGAGCAGCGCGGTCTCTTTGAAGAAGAGGTAGCCGAGAAGGTTAGGCGTCTTGTTCGGGGAATAGATGAAGTGATTTAGGAATCTGCCGTGTGCGTGGTGACGGTCTTTGTCTTGAGCCAACGCTCAGGGATCGGGGAATGGCGTCGATGAATTGAGAACCCATCAGGGATGAAATCCCTGGGGATTTCAGGATTCGACTAACCGAACCCCGTCATGGTTCTTGGGTTCAAAGACATCCGTCTCCACGACACGGCGGAGGATCTGGAGGACGAAGATGCCTACTTTGTGGATTGTTATTCTCGCAGGGGTAGTCGTAGTGGCTTTTCTCGCGGGATTTTGCCTATTTCAACTAATCGGTACGAGGCGAATCGCCTCTACCAAGATGCGTGCGAACGAGATTCTCAAACAAGCGCAAAAGGAGTCCGAACGCACCATTAAGGCGGCCGAGGTCGAGGTCAAGGAACGCTGGTTCAAGACCAAGGAAAAGCTGGAAAAGGAGCTCGTGATCGACCGGCGAGAACTCGACAAACAAGCAAAGAAACTCTCCGACCGCGAGGCTATGCTTGAGCGCAGAAGCCACTATCTTACCGAGCGAGAGAGTGTCATGATCCGTAACGAGAAGCACCTGGCAAATCTTGAGAAGCTACTTAAGACAAAGATGCAACGCTACGACCAGCTAATAGAGGAGCAGAACCGCCGTCTGGAGAAGGTAGCCTTTATAAGCAAGCAGAAGGCCAAAGAGGAGTTGATGGAGAACATTCGCAAGCAGGTTGATCTTGAGGCGGTGCAGATACTCAAGGATATCAAGGAACGCGCTCGTGATGAGGGCGAGCGGGCAGCGCGCGAGATCATCTCTCAGGCCATTCAAAAGGTATCCCTCTCCCATTGGACAGAGACCACGGTTTCTGTGGTGGAGTTGCCTACAGAGGAGCTTAAAGGTAGAATCATCGGGCGAGAGGGACGTAACATACGCACCTTTGAGACCCTGACCGGTGTGGAGGTTCTTGTTGACGACACCCCAGGGGCCGTGATTATATCCGCTTTTGATCCTCTGCGCCGTGAGAAGGCCAAACTCGCCCTTGAGCGGTTGATAAGGGACGGTCGGATACATCCGGCCAGGATAGAGGAGGTCTTTCACGAGGTCGAGAAGGATATCATCGATCACGTCAAGGTTACCGGTGAGGAGACCGCAGCCGAGCTGGGGATCATAGGTCTTCACAACGAGCTTTACAACTATATCGGCAAGATGAAGTATCGTTCGAGTTACGGTCAGAACCTCCTGCAGCACTCCAAAGAGGTGGCCCATCTATGCGTGAATATGGCTGTTGAGCTTGATTTAGACTCGCAGTTGGCAGCAAGGGCCGGGCTTTTGCATGATACAGGTAAGGTTGCCGAGGTGACGATAGAAGGCCCTCACGCCGAGATAGGCGCTCGCATCGCCTCCCAGTATGGGGAGGATGATGTGGTGGTAAACGCGATAGCCGCCCATCACGAGGAGGTTCCTATGGAGAGTGCTTATGCCTTCCTTGTGGCCGCTGCTGATGCTATCTCAGGTTCACGTCCCGGTGCACGCCGTGAAACCCTAGAGGCCTATCTTAAGAGATTGGAGAGGCTTGAGGCTATCGCTGCAAGCTTTGAGGGTGTGGAGAAGGCCTACGCCATTCAAGCCGGACGAGAAATCCGGGTGCTTGTGCAGCCTGACGTTGTGAGTGATCTTGAGATGGAGGAGATGAGTGTGAAGATCGCCAATCAGATCCAGAACGAGCTTAAGTATCCAGGCTACATCAAGGTTGTGGTGATCCGTGAGGTGCGAAACGTTGAGTACGCAAAGTAGAAAGAACCCATACTCAGGGATCGTGACCTTCCTTACCGATTTTGGAGCAGAGGACGGGTACGCCGGTGTTATGAAAGGGGTGGTGCTTGCCAATGCACCTGGTGCAAGGCTTGTGGATATCACCCATTGTGTTCCTCGCTTCAACCTTTGCGCGGCGGCGTTGATACTTGAGAATTCTTTCCCCAGCTTCCCGGCAGGCAGCCTGCACGTTATGGTCGTTGATCCCGGTGTCGGTTCGGTGCGCAGGCATCTTTTTTGCAAAGCTGCGGCTCACTTCTTTATAGGGCCTGACAACGGCGTGCTGGGCAGGATCGCTGAACTTAACAGAGGCAGTGTTTTTGAGATCGATCCTGCCCTTCTTGGGGTTACTGAAGCAAGCAACACCTTTCACGGTCGGGACATCTACGCACTTGCTGCAGGCAAGCTTCTGGCCGGATTGGATCGTTCCGCCTTTAGCGCTCCAATAACCGATCCTGAGGTGCTCCAGATACCCGAACCTTGTGAGGTTGAAGGAAGGGTTGAGGGCGAGATCATACACATAGATCACTTCGGCAATCTTATAACCAACCTGCGGACCCAGCATCTTGGTGAGGGTTCTTGCGTGTGTTTGGGTGAAGAGAGGCTGGCGATCGTGAGTAGCTACTCGGAGCTTGAGAAGGGCAAGCCGGGCTTGATCTTGAATAGTTGGGGTTATTATGAGATAGCCTGCCGTGAAGGCTCTGCAGCTTGTCTTCTTGAGATGCGGGTAGGGGAGAAGGTTTCAGTTAAACCCTAACGGAGGAGAGTAGCGTTATGAGAAGAGACCGGTTTTATTTCATGTTTGAAGGGTGGCCCATCAGGTGGGAGGATGAGGCCTATCCCCTGGTTGACCTTTTGCTTACCCCCCAGGAGGTTTGTCTCTTGGCCGAGGTGCCCGGGGTACCGCGCCAGGCCCTGGATGTCAAGATTGACGAAAACCATGTGGAGATTCGAGGCCGCAGGTGTGAACCTGAGTTCTTTGCCAAGGCAACCCATTTCTATAAGCTTGAGTCGTTTTACGGGTTCTTCGAACGGCGCATAGCCCTACCGGTGGAGGTTGAACCTCGAGATGTGAAGGTGAATCTTTGCGATGGAGTTCTTCACATACGCATCCCCAGGCGACGTCACAAGGTGGTAGAGATCCCGGTTAAGTAGGAGGCGCTGATGCAGAACGAATTGTTGCTTGGAATGGACGATGCTCATCCCTTACCTGAGACACTTCCCATATTGCCCATCAAGGGTGGGGTTATATTCCCTAACCTTGCGACCGGCCTTGCGATCTCCAACCCGACCTTGATCAAGCTTGTGGACGATTCCCTTTCCAGCCACAAGATAGTCTGTATTGTAACCCAGCGTGACGCCGAGATCGAAAATCCTGAGCCTGGAGAGCTCTACGATGTGGGAGTAGTCTCCTTAATCCTTAAGATGCGCCGCTATCCTGACGAGACACTTCGTATCTTTGTTCAGGGAATGATGCGGGGGCGCATCGAGCGCTACGTTCAGCATGACCCATACCTTACCGCAAAGGTGGAATTGATTAGAGCGGACAAGCGTCGCGATACAGCGACCGAGGCGCTCATGCGCAATGTGGTGAGTTCCTTTCAAAAGCTTGTTTCTATGGTCCCTTATCTTCCCGAGGAGTTGATGTCGGTTGTCCTCAATATCCACGATTCCGATAGGCTCGCCGACTTCGTTGCCTCCTACGTTAACTTCGAGGTGCCGGAAAAGCAGAGGCTTTTGGATACCATAGCCCCCAAAGAAAGGCTCAAGCAGCTTGATACGTTGCTTGCCAAGGAGCTAAGCATCCTGGAGCTGGGAGAAAAGATACGCGATCGGGTCAAGGGTGAGGTGGATAAGTCGCAGCGCGAGTATTTTTTGCGTGAGCAGCTCAAGGCCATCAGGGAAGAGCTTGGGGAGGCCGACGAACGTACCGCTGAGATAGAGGAGCTGCGGGAAAAGATTGAGGCCAAAGCGATGCCTGACGAGACCAATGAGGTAGCCCTCAAACAGCTCGATCGGTTGCGTATGATGCCTACTGCGGCCGCGGAATATACCGTTGTCCGCACATATATCGATTGGTTACTGAACCTTCCCTGGCAGGAGGGAACCGAGGATAACCTGGCCATCCGTCGTGCGAAGCGCATCCTTGATGAGGATCACTACGATCTGGAAAAGGTCAAGGAGCGCATCCTTGAGTACCTTGCGGTGAGAAAACTAAAACCCACATCCAAGGGCCCTATCCTTTGCTTTGTCGGCCCTCCTGGTGTGGGTAAGACCTCGCTTGGCCGCTCAATTGCCCGTGCCTTGGGGCGTAAGTTCCTGAGGCTGTCGCTCGGGGGAGTGCGTGATGAGGCTGAGATCCGCGGCCACCGCCGCACATACGTTGGTGCTTTGCCAGGGCGCATCCTTCAGAGCCTTCGAACCGCAGGCTCCAACAACCCGGTGTTCATGCTGGATGAGATTGATAAGGTGGGCGCAGATTTCCGTGGCGATCCATCCTCTGCTCTGCTTGAGGTCCTCGATCCAGAACAGAACTTCTCCTTCTCCGACCACTACATCGAGGTGCCGTTTGATCTCTCACAGGTTATGTTCATAGCAACCGCAAACATCACCCAGACCATCATCCCTGCCCTGCATGACCGCATGGAGATAATCGAGCTTCCAGGCTACATAGACGAAGAAAAGCTTGAGATCGCCAAGCGCTATCTTATCCCGCGACAATTGGAGCAAGCAGGTCTTAAATCTTCAGCAGTGGAGTTTGCAGAGGATGCCATCTTCGGGATCATCAAGAGCTACACTCGTGAGGCAGGGGTGCGTAACCTGGAACGTGAGATAGGCTCAGTTATACGCAAGATCGCTCGTCGTCATGCTGAGGGAAGGAAACGCAAGGTCAAGGTTAACGCGAAGAATATCTCCAACTACCTGGGGCCGACCAAGTTTTACTCGGAGCTTGCCGCACGAGAGGGGACGATCGGTGTAGCCACAGGTCTGGCGTGGACACCTGTTGGAGGGGAGATCCTCTTCGTCGAGGCCACCAGAATGCCCGGTTCCAAAGCGCTTATCCTTACCGGCTCTCTTGGTGATGTGATGAAGGAGTCGGCACAGGCAGCACTTTCTTTCCTGCGTAGCCATGCCGAAGATTTGAAACTCCACACTCTGGATACCTCCAAAACAGACCTGCATATTCATATCCCTTCGGGTGCTATTCCCAAAGACGGCCCTTCCGCAGGTCTGGCACTGACCTCAGCCCTGTACTCCCTTCTCTCAGGAAAGACCATAGACCCCTCCATCGCCATGACCGGTGAGATAACCCTTACCGGTCGTGTGCTTCCTGTGGGCGGGATCAAGCAAAAGGTCTTAGGTGCCAAGCGCGCAGGCATTACCACCATCCTTTTGCCTGCCGAGAACGAGAAGGATTTGACAGAGATCCCAAAACACGTGCGTACAGGTCTTACCTTCCGCACGGTTAAGAGCATACGCGACGCGTTGAGGATTCTTTTCCCGACCAGCCGGAATAGGTCAAGTAAGAATAAAGCCTAGTGAAGGATTCAACCCAAAGGAGAGTATATGAGACATTTGTTGGTCGCATTGACGGCCCTCGCAGTGGTGTCCCTTCTTGGCGCCCAGGAGCGTAATCTGGAACACGCTGACGTTGGCTTCTGGGAAAACACAGCCTTCCACCAGGAGAGTGTGGATTGCTCCCGGCTTTCTGAGGGCATAATCCGAGCCAGGGTGGACGGTTCATGGCAGGAGTTCGAGTTACGCGAGCTCCCTGTGGCCTTTCAGGAGTGGAGTTTTGGCAAGCGTGCTGCAACACTGGAACGTTTCCGTAATCACGAGCCCCCTGAGCTTTCAGGTCCGCACAACGCGATGGTTGCCACCTGCGGTATTGCCCGCAACGACAGCCGCTTTGCCATCAACAACGCGGTCAAGGGTATGGGATGGCTGCCTTACGACGAGAAGCTAGCCGAGGTCATCAAGCTGCTTGAGTCCACAATTGACGAGGATTTTTCGGCAAAGCTCGACCGGTTGGATTCACTCTACAAGCAAGGAACCAAGCTCTACGACCCCACCAGGCAGGTGAGCCTTGAGCTTTACTCAACCCCTGAGTTTGAGACCGGTACATTTATCAATCAGATGGTAAACCCGGCGTGCGCTGTTGTGTTCCTTGATATCCCTTCTTACGAGTTCAAAGCCATAGCTCGGCTTATGCATCCAGATGATCCAAAGCTCACCGAGACAGAGAAACTCCAGGTAAAATACGCCAACCTCATCCACTCCTACTTTCACGGGGCTTTTGACAGACAGTTCATCGGTGTCGTTTACTACGTAATAGAGGTCTACGACAACTCGCCGGGTAAGCCTGAAGCAAAAGGTAAGCGGATAGTTCCTCCTCTGCCCTTGATGCCGTAATACACCCGTGACAAGATTTGAAAGGAAGCGAAGATTCGATCTTTTACACCTATCGCATACTCTCTAACTCTTTTGAGTTTAAGGTGAACCGTCTATCCTCCAATAGAGTCTCTTGATTTACCCCATGGAAGTTGTAAGTAGAAAGATAAAGCGGACATCCGGTGCAGTCAAATGGACGGAAAGGTTAAGTTGCTTTACAGTTCGTTTGACAAATTGACTTGACATATTGGGATTTGAGAGTATACTTTTTTAGTATTGGGGCAGACGGCGGTAACGCCAGAGGGCAATTAAGGGAACCTTTACCTAGGAGAGACTTTTGGACTGGAACATCGAGCGTGTTGTTCCCAAGGAGATGGATATCGTCTCAAGTGAGGTGCAGCGCCTGACCCTTAAAGTGCATTTCGAACGTTATCACATGGCTCGTAACTGGCTTGCAGGGCGTTTTCAAGGTCGTCGGATTCGTCTTCTTGATCTCGCTTGCGGAACCGGTTATGGTTCGAATATCCTTTCAGGGGTCGGCGAGGTTCTTGGCGTGGACATAGATGAAAAGGCAGTGGCATACGCAAAACGCCGCTACAAGAACGTGAATACATCCTTCAAGACAGGTAGCGCTGATGATTGTCGCTTCCTTGAAAGCCTTGGGGAGTTCGATGCGGTAGTTAGCTTTGCAACCATCGAGCATCTTGAGGATCACTATGCTTATCTGAGGTGGGTAAGGAGCGCGTTACGACCGGGTGGTGTTTTTGTCGTTTCCTTCCCTTCAACGTTTACGAGGGACTGGGCTGCACCCCATCATAAGCGAGACATCTCACGTTCTGCCGCGCGTCGTCTCTTTCAAAAGTGCGGCTTTAAGGTTATGAAGAAGTTTTATCAAATTGACCGTGTAGGTCTGCACCACATAATCCGCGAGGCACGCACCAACAAAAAGATGACGGCTCCGCCGTTGCGTCACTGGTTGGGTTACTATCTCAGACGTCCAGATCACATGGTCAGGCGTATCTACCAGATGACCGCCGGGGGCGGGATTCTCTTCGAACACCAGCAGTATCTGCTTGAGCCTATTGAGGGAGTAATTTGACATGACTCAAAATTACATAATCAGGGATGTACTTTTTTCAAAACGTGTAGCCTTTTTAGGACTGCAGTGCCGCATCTTTGTTAAACAAACCTCTACCTAGGAGTGATTTTGGATTGGCATGGTGAGAGAGTTGTTCCCAAAGCAATGGATACTTCGAGTGAAGTGCAACGGATGACTATTAAAATGTATTTTGAGCGTTATTATAAGGTCTATGACTGGCTTACGGAACACTTCCAAGACCGTGAAGTTCGTCTTTTGGATCTTGCTTGCGGAACAGGCTATGGTTCAAGAATCTTTTCAAAGGTCGGCGAGGTTCTTGGCGTGGATATAGACAAAAATGTAGTGGAACACGCAAGAGGCCATTACAAGACTGTAAATACGTCATTTATGGTGGGTAGCGCTGACGATCGCAGTTTCCTTGAAAGTCTTGGAAAGTTCGATGCGGTAATTAGCCTTGCGACTATTGAGCACATTGGTGATCATCGTGCCTATCTTAAGTGGGTCAATCGTTCGCTACGGCCGGGTGGTGTCCTTATCGTCTCTTTCCCCTCGACTTTTACAATGGACTATGCCGCACCTCATCATAGGCGGGACATTTCGCGTCCTGCCGCGCGTCGTTTATTCCGAAAGTGCGGTTTCGAGATTATGAAGACATTCAATCAGAAAGACCGTTTGAATATGCGCCATATAATCCGCGAAGCACGCACCAACAAAAAGATGGCGGCTCCGCCGTTGCGTCACTGGTTGGGTTACTATCTCAGACGCCCCGATCATCTGATCAGGCGTCTTTACCAGATGACCGCTGGCAGCGGGATCCTGTTTGCCCACCAGCAGTATCTGCTTACACCTTCCGCTGACGCGAATTAAGGTTGTAAGCCTCGTTTTCCCTGAAGATAGGAGTAAATATGGCCGGAATAACTGAACGCGTTTATCCCAAGGAGATAGATGCTGATGGGATAGGGAATATCCAGGGCGTGATGTATAAGGTCTTTACCACCCGCTACAATGTGGCGAGGGATTGGTTAAGGGAGTATTTCCAGGGGCGCAAAGCGAGGGTTATTGATATCGCCTGCGGGTCCGGTTACGGTACCGAGATCCTTTCAGAACTGGGTAATGTAGTGGGGGTCGATTTGGATCCCGAAGCGTTGAATTACGCCCGCAAGAACTACAAGAACGAGCGCACCTCGTTCATGCTTGGCAACGCCGACGATGCCGGGTTCCTCAAGAGCCTGGGCAAGTTCGACGCGGTGGTCAGCCTGGCCACGGTGGAGCACGTTGCCGATGCCTATAGGTTTATGCGATGGATCAACCGGGCTCTTCTCCCCGGGGGAGCCAGTGTGGTTTGTTTCCCTTCGGCGGTTACCATGGACTGGGCCATCCCTCATCATAAACGTGATATATCACGTTCTGCTGCGCGGCGGTTGTTTCGTAAAACTGGATTCGAGATCAAGCGGGACTTCTATCAAAATCACAAGCTGGACATAAGGGATTTGATCAACGAGACCACCAGCAAAGACAACGAGATACCGGTGCCACCCCTACGTCAGTGGGTCGGTTATTACTTGACTCATCCTCACCACTTCATTTTACGGGTTTACGAAATCACTATCGGAGGAGGGGTGCTTTTCGCCGATCAGGAGTATCTGCTTCTTCCGGTTCCAGTGGTTGATTCCTCACCCGCCCGGGTAAGCCCGGTGTCGAAATCCTACGAATAATGTCGGTTGAACAGGTGAAAACGGTTGAGGTGGTCGTACGAGGGATACTGGTCCATAAAGATCGGATACTGCTTACACATAAAAAGGGAGCGACGAACACTTTCCTTCCCGGCGGACATATCGAGTTTGGTGAATCGGCACGAACGGCTCTTGTCCGTGAGATCAAAGAAGAGCTGGGAGTAACCGTAGAGGTCAAGGATTTCTTAGGTGTTGTTGAGCATAGCTGGGAGGATGAGAAAGGGTTCAACCATGAGATCAACCTGATCTTCAGGATGGAGTGTGAGGATCTCTATGCTCCTAAAGCCCCTGTTCCTCAGGAATCGCACCTTGAGTTTCTATGGCAGCGGGTAGATGAGTTGGCGTCTGTGAAGCTGGAACCCTCAGCCTTGATCGAGTTGCTCCCCCGCTGGTTAAGACAAAAGCCGAATACCGGTTGGGGAAGTACAGTGGAATAGATTTCGCCCCATTTGTGATTAAGTTACGTAGTGCGAACCTTTAGGTTCGCTGCGAGGCTAATACCCAAGGGGGCACGCTGAGCCTCGCACTACATGTTTACCCTTCACGGAAGCTCTAGAGAGTACGCAATGTTGCAAATGGGTTATCCTGGAGTCATGGGGTGTAGACCAGATTTTTAGAGGATAGGAGGGGTGAAAATCAGGGCTTAGAAACCTTTACCACTTCTATGAAATTGGCAAATATCTCGTAGTGGTAGGAGGTATGCTCCACCTCAGGGTGAAACTGCACGCCGTAAAGCGGCCGGGTTTTGTGCTTGATAGCCTCGTAGCGGCAGTCCTTGGAGTGTGCTAAGGCAATGAACTCCGCAGGCAGCTCGTGAATCTCGTCGTTGTGCGACTCCCACACCGTGAACCGCTCCGGTAAGCCTTTGAACAGATCATCCGGGTCGGTAACGATAAGCTCCGCCTTGCCGTACTCAGGCACCTTAGCCGGGCCAGCCTTGCCACCGAAGTGAAGGGCGATGAACTGATGCCCCACACAGATGCCCAGGATAGGTATCTGCAGCTTGTCCAGGTAATCCGCGGTAACGCCCAGCTTGGGTATATCGGAGCCGATGCGGGGAGCGCCGCCGCTTAAAACGAGTCCATCCGTCTCTATCTGTTTGACCGGAGTCGTATTGGGAATGATCCTGGTGTCTATCTCAAGGTCGCGTAGCATCCTCCATTCCCGGTGGGTCCATTGCCCCCCGTTGTCGACGACGTCTACCCTCACTCCCACTCGATGGTTCCGGGCGGCTTGTGGGTTACGTCGTAGACCACACGCACCACCTGGGGAATGGAGTTGGTGATGCGGATTCCTATGCGTTCAAGAAGCGAGTAGGGGAGAGGGCTGGCAGATGCGGTCATGGCGTCAATACTCTGCACCGCACGCACCACGACGGTCTCGCCGTAGGCGCGGACGTCTCCTCTTACCCCAACGCTCTTTACCGGCAGAAGCACCGCAAAGTACTGCCAGGGAAGCTCGCACTCGCCGCGTTCTGTTGCTTGCTCGATCTCCTCCTCCACGATCGCGCACGCTTCCCTCAGGATGGCTGTCCTTTCACGGGTTGCCTCACCTAAAACCCTTACCGCAAGTCCGGGTCCGGGGAAGGGCTGCTTCTCGGCTATCTCAAGTCCTAAATGTCTCGCCACTTTCCTGACCTCGTCCTTGTAGAGATCGCGCAGAGGCTCGGAAAGCTTCATCTTCATGTCCTCGGGCAGGCCGCCCACGTTGTGGTGGGATTTGATAACGTCGCGCAGCTCACCGCCCGACTCGATCCAGTCAGGGGCGATGGTGCCCTGGATCAGGGTGTCGGCCTTGACCTTCTCGGCCTCGCGCTCGAACATCTTGATGAACAGGTTGCCGATGATCTTTCGTTTGCGCTCAGGATCGGTAACACCGCGTAGCGCCTTGTGGAACTCAGCCGACGCGTCAACGAAGCGCAGGTTCAACCCCATGCGGGTCAAAAGTTCCTTGACGTGTTCGGGTTCGCCTTTTCTGAGGTAGCCGGTGTCCACGAAGACCGTAACCAGCCGTTCGCCGATGGCCCGGTTGCCCAAAACCGCCGATGTGGTCGAATCCACCCCGCCGGAGCAAGCGATAATCGCCGTGCCCTCGATCTCGTTCTTCAGCTTTTGTATGCACTCTTCAACGAATCTGGCAACGTCTCTCATGGACGAAGTCTACGGTGGAGTTGATAAAAGTCAAGGATTTCAGTAATTGCACTCCTTCCTTGACGGGAGGGGGTAGGGTGAATAAATGTTCCTTTTTGCCTTCGCCAAAAAGATCGCAATCGGCTTCGCGGCGCTTTAGAAGTAGAACACAATAGATCGTATCCTATTTGGGGTCCCCGCGAATATGCGAAGCAGATTCGTGGGGGGCTCACCCCCACCTTAATCCTCCCCCATCGAGTGGGAGGATAACTTGGTAGGGATCAATTCTTAGGTCAGCACCTACAGATCAAGGCACGTAGTGCGAGGCTCAGCGTGCCCCCTTGGGTATTAGCCTCGCTTTTTATCAAGCGAACCTGACACCCGACTGGGGTACGCTGAGGTTCGCACTAAATGAGTCATGGCTACCACAGCAGCCCCAGTTTGCCGCCGAGGTACAGGAGGCCGGCGAAGAGTAACCCACCTAAAGCTGCGAGGATGAAATGAAGAGTGGCCTTCTCGCCTCTGTTGTAGCGGTTCCAACCCCAGAAAAGAAACACCACTCCGGCAACACCACATACGAGCGCCGCAACCGAAATGACGATTCCCCAGAATTTCATGCTCTAGCTTAGTCCGGTTACTCGACTTGTCAACGTTGGATGCTCCTTTTGTCCAGAGGGGAAAAGATCGCAGCTCGTTAAACCACGCCGGTATTGTGCGTAATTCCCTTACTAAAACCAATGGTGCCAATCTCGAAAGATGTTGACAACCTGTTGAGGTCAACTACAATTAGGGGTAGGTTAGGTGAGTTTGTCAGCGTGGCAGGCGCTGGTATGTCGACTTCTCATATAACGGGAGAAGCTACCGCAGGTCGGACCAAGCGAGAGGCTCTTTTAAAACTTGGAGAGATTCAACGACGGATATAACAAGAGGAGACGCTTAGAGACTGTCCTGCTACTGTCAACCGTGAGATCCAGGCGCTGAAACACATGTTTCGTATTTTCAAAGGCTCACTTCTTGGATGCTGTAAATAGGGCTGGCACAAAATTGGCACAGTTTGGTTTTCATCTGTCGACAGTTTCACAAGTGACGTAGTTACGTGCGCCGGAGTAGCTCAGTTGGCTAGAGCAGCGGTTTTGTAAACCGCAGGTCGGGGGTTCGACTCCCTTCTCCGGCTTTAAGGGTAGGTACCCAAGTGGCCAAAGGGGGCAGACTGTAAATCTGCTGGCGAATGCCTTCGGGGGTTCGAATCCTCCCCTGCCCATTATTCTTCCTTTCAAAAGATGTGGCAAATAAGCTGGTCAAAAGATGGTCAAAAGCTACCCAAAAGGTGGTCAAAGTTCGGGGTCCCCACGAAAATGCGAAGCATTTTTGTGGGGTAAAAAAGCTGGACAAGAACGCGACTTCGTCGCGATTGCAAAAGTCAAAATGCAAAGTTAAGGTGGCTGACAGCTGACGGCCGTGAGCTGTAAGCTGTTTGCCGTGAGCTCCTAGGGGGGCTAACAGCTGACGGCGAATCGTATGAGGTGACGAGTTGGATGTAAAGGAGATGGGGGAGAGACGCGAGGAGAGGGGGAAGGTTGACACGAATTTACTTTCACAATATATTTCTAACATGAAGAATCCAAAAGAGCAGACGAAGAACTTTAAACAGAGAGAAGAAGAGCAAAGGCTGAATGCTAGATGTCTTTTATTGGCACCATCCAACACCCCATTGATTAAGTCCATTAAGAAGGCATTAGAGAACTTCTATTCTGTTATTACCCCTAGTGACGTTCCATCTCATGGAAGTCTTATCGTCGACAAAGTAACTAGTTTGATTGTAGATTCTGACCTAATCATTGCAGATGTGTCCACAACGAACCCCAACACAATGTATGAAATAGGCGTTGCGGTTGGTCTCAGAAAACCGGTACTCTTAATTAGAGATAAGAAAACTGAAAATATGCTTCCGAGTGCGTTCGCTGGCCGGCTTTACTTACAATACGACCTAGATAATCTATCTTCTTTCAGTGATCATATTACTCAAATGGTCTCCAATTATTTCTTAAAACGTTGAGGCCAAGGTGTTACTCCGCGGGAAGTGCTTTGTAATTATGCCCTTTTCTTGTGAATTATATTATTTTTATCTCCATTTGGAAAGTCATATCAGCAAAAACCACAAGATATTATGCGAAAGAGCCGATACAACAAGACAATCAGAATCGCTTTGGGATAAAATAAAAAATAAAATAGAGAGAGCAGATTTTGTTATTGCAGATATTACAGGTTGTAAGCCTAACGTGCTTTATGAGTTAGGTTATGCCCATGCCATGAAAAAACCGTCTATTATTCTCACTAGAGACTCTATTAACGATGTCCCTATGGATATTAGATATATAGAAATAATACTTCAAAAGGACGACCCAGATGGTTTTTTTAGAGATTTAGATAAAGCCATAGATAATATTGCCCCAGATGTAGACTGGTTTTACCAAAAAGGACTGGAAATAATGGAGCAATTCAAGAGAGATACAGGTACTGAATGTCAGTCTATTTCAAAGGAGGACTTCGAGGAGGCATTTCTTAGTAGGGTAAGAGTTGAAGGAGTGCCAGATAAAAATGATACAAGCAAATTGACTCTTATCTTGCTTCCTCTAATAATAAGAGACAGCTCCAAAATGATGGATAGAATCACTGATTGGTTGAGTAATCAATAACTTCCCCCTTCCTCCAACCCTTTTCTTCTAATCCCCCTTTAGTTCCCCCTTAGAGAAGGGGGACTTTTGTCACCCTCCCCCTACCCCCTGCCCGACTGGGGCACGCTGTCCCGTCAAGGGAGGGGTAGTATATCGTAGTCCACTCCCCCTCAATCCCCCTTTGGTTTCCCCTTCAGTAAGGGAAGCTTTCAGCATAAACGCCCGAATCCCGGCGGGTCAGGGGACCACGACCAGGATTCGAGCACTCGGTTGCATCGGTGATGTGGGAAGGGTTATAAATTCATCCTGCGGTAAAGCACCTCAATCCCCTCAAGAAAGCGCTCAAGCGAGAATATCTCGTTAAGTTCGGCCTCGGATAACTTCTCATTGATTTCTTTCTTCTTGCGCGCCAGAAGATCGAACGACTGTCCTTGTTCCTTTGTCTTGAAGGCAACCTCCTGCACCAGCTTGTAGGCGTCCTCGCGCGCTAGCCCCTTGCGGATAAGCGCCAAAAGAAGACGCTGGGCAAAGAACGTTCCACCTGTCCCATCAAGAATTTCCTTCATCCGATCAACCTCTACGCGCAGCTTGGAGATGACCCCCTGCATCTTGCGCACAAGGTAGTGTGCGAGATTGAACGAGTCAGACAGTATCACCCGCTCAACCGATGAGTGGGAGATGTCGCGCTCGTGCCAGAGTGCTACGTTCTCAAGCCCGGCCTGAACGTTGGACCTCAATATCCTTGCGAGCCCGCAGACACGTTCGGTGATTACCGGGTTGCGCTTATGCGGCATGGCAGAGGAGCCGGTCTGACGTTCTTTAAATGGTTCAAAAAGCTCGTCCAGCCCCTCAAGCTGGCCTAATCGGATGTTTAAGGCCATGCGCTCAAGCCAGGTCCCTACCAGGGCCAGAGCAAAAAGCAGGGTCGCGTGACGGTCCCTTGGGATCACCTGGGTAGCCACAGGCTCAGGCTCAAGTCCGAGTTCCTTGAGGGCTTCCTTCTCAACGGCAGGGTCCAGGACGGTGAATGTCCCCACCGTTCCTGAGATGCGTCCGCGTGCAGCTATGCTGCGGGCATGCTCTAAGCCTTCTGTCACCCGCAGACCCTCCGAGTACCAGGAGAGCGCCCGCACCCCGAAGGTTATTGGTTCGGCACCCCTGCCGTGTGTGCGGCCAAGAGCCGGTGTGCGCTTGTGTTTGAGAGCGAGCTCGGCCAGGGTCTTATTGAGCTTGTTGAGATCCTTTGCTAGAACGTCACATGCCTCCAGGATCCGCAGGGTCAGTGCGGTGTCCACCACGTCGTATGAGGTGAGACCGTAATGTAGATACTCCTTTGAACAGGGTGCTTTCTCCCATACAGCCTGTAGGAACGCGGTAACCTCGTGCTCGGTTTGAGCCTCGATCTTTCTAACCCTTTCAGGGTCAACATCATCCACCTCTTTAAGGCACTCGCTCAGGCCTTTAGGGATAATCCCCAGCCTCTCCTCGACGCGGGCGACCGCTTTCTCGACCCGCAGCCAGTATCGGAAGCGGTGCTCATCAGCCCATATCTCGGCCATCTGTGAAGTGGAGTAACGTTTTATCATTTTAAAATCCCCGGTAAAGTCGGTAGCGGCCTCCGTCGCGTTCAATCACCAATGTGCGTGGATCTTCGACTGAACGCACCGCCTTTTTTAGTTCCCTTATGTTCGGGGTTTCCATCGAGCCATAGGCCAGGATGACGTCGCCTTGCTTAAGTTCGAGTTCGGCACCTCGACTGCCCCGTTCGATCTTCAGCACAACCACCCCATGCAGGCTGCGGATGTTATACCGATAGCGAATCGCCGGGTCGAGATCCATCGCTTGGATGCCCAAAGCAGCTATCCTTACAGGTGCTGGAGTGGTGTACTCTATCGCTTGTAGGGTGCGAACAAATGGCTTACCTTCGTCTGTTATTCCTTCAAGCCGAACTGTGTCGCCTACAAAAAGGCCCTGCTCCATCATCTGCCAGTCCGATTCACTGGCGTATGTGATACCGTTTGCTGAGATGATAACCCAGGCTTCCTCGAGATTTCCTCGCTCGGCCGGAGTATTCTCGAATATCTGGGTGACGATGATTCCTCTCTGCCCCTGGATTCCCAATGCGCGGGCCATGTCCGATGTCAGGGTCTGTACACCCAGGCCAAGCCATGCGATGCGACGTTCGGAGTGGCTTTGAAGCTCGTATATGAACTTCTTTACCCGGTTCGCGGGTATGGCGAAGCCTATGCCCTCGGAGCCGCCGCTTTTGGTGAAGATGAAGGTGTTGATGCCTATTACCTCTCCTGCGATATTTGTAAGAGGGCCTCCTGAGTTTCCAGGGTTGATGGCCGCATCGGTCTGGATAACTCCCGAGTAGCTGAATCGCTTGGCTTCGCCGGTCTGTATCCTGCGGCCTGTGGCCGATATCACGCCTGCGGTAACGCTTGGCTTGGCGTCCGCAATAAGGAACCCAAAAGGGTTGCCCAGGGCTATGGCCCACTCGCCGATCATCAGGTCGTCGGAGTTGCCGAGGACTGCTGATTGAAGATCCTCAGGGGGATTTATGAGCTTAAGAAGCGCCAGGTCAAGGCCCTCATCTATACCCATAACGTTGGTGTCGAAGGTTCTGCCGTCAGCGAGTGTTACCTTTATTGTGTTTGCATCTGCAACAACGTGTGCATTGGTTACGATTTTGCCGTCATCAGATACTATGAATCCTGATCCCAGGCTCTGAATCTCTCGGCTGTACTCGCGAGGGAATAGGTTGCCGAAGAACTCATCGAAGAAGGGGTCAAGCCAGAAGGGTGAGCTGTAGGTACGTGTTTGCAAGACTGTTATGGAGACGACCGTGGGCATAACCCGCTCTGCGGCTATAACGATCCCTGTCCTGCGGGCCTGGGCGGTGGCAGCCGCCAGCGAATCCGGCTCTTCCGCTTGCCCTGTTTGAGGCAAGAACAGGGCAAGCCCCAGAGCAATCCAGGCAAGGGTCTTGATCCGGTTCATCATCCTCTAATATTAGTCAAAAAGGATGATGCGTCAATCAAACTGCCTGCGCAGGAACGCCGGGATCTCAAGATCCTCATCAGAGAGGGGTTTCGGCTCCACCTTCTCGAACCCGCGCGGGACCTTGCGCTCATGCCGCATAAAGGTCGGCACCTTTAGGTCTTGCGCTCCATGCGGCATTAATCCTTCGACCTTTTCTACACGAGGGGGCATCTCTTCGATACCTGTGGCTATCACCGTGACGCGAATCTCATCGGCGAACTCCTCCTCCTGTATCGCTCCGAAGATGATGTTGGAGTCGGCGTTGGCGTAGGCGTAGATGATGCGTGCCGCTTCGTTGACCTCGTGCAGTGTTAAATCCTCGCCGCCGGAGATATTGAGAAGTATTCCCTTAGCACCGGAGATCTCGAACTCCTCGATCAGTGGTGATGAGATCGCCTTCTGCGCCGCGTCAACCGCCCTGTTCTCGCCCTTGGAGGAGCCTATGCCGATTACCGCACTGCCACGATTTGCCATGATGGCGCGCACGTCGGCGAAGTCCAGGTTGATCATACCGGTGCGTGTGATGAGATCGGTGATGCCTCGTGTGGCGTTGAAGAGCACCTCGTCTACCATGCGGAAGCTGTCGCGTAGCGTCATGTTTTGCGGGATAACAGATAAAAGTTTCTGATTTGGGATGACGATGAGGGTGTCTACGTTCTTCTTGAGTATCTCTATGCCTTCATCGCTCTGGCTCTTGCGAACCGGGCCCTCGAAGTCGAAGGGACGAGTTACAACTGCGACGGTAAGTATGGAAAGCGACTGGGCAAGCTCGGCCACCAGAGGTGCACCACCGGTTCCGGTCCCGCCGCCCTCGCCCGAGGCGATGAACACCATATCCAGGTCAAGGAGTATCTCCTTTATCTGTTCAAGCGATTCTTCGGTGGCACGCCTGCCAACCTCGGGGTCGCCGCCGGAGCCTAAGCCTCGTGTAAGATTAGGCCCAAGCTGGATCTTATGCTCGGCCCTGGTTTGATCAAGCGCCTGAACGTCGGTGTTTAAGGCATAGAAACGCACGTCTGGCAAGCCCTTCTCGATCATGTGATCCACGGCGTTGCCGCCCGCGCCGCCGAGACCTATAACCCCTATTTGTGCTTGATAACGGTTTTCCTCAACGGGTTCGAACATGTCTCCTCCTTCGTTTAGAAGAATTCCTTCAGCCAGTCGCGCATACGGCTGAGGATGTTTCCGAACAATCTGTCCTCTGTGCCCGATGGCAGAAGAGTCAGGTTCTGTTTTTCGATCCCATAACGAACCAACCCCACCCCGGTAGCGAAGATGGGGTCGGCGATGATGTCTGTTAGACCTGAGGTGCCCCACGGCTTTCCTACCTTGACCGGAAGGTCGAATATCTGCTCGGCGATAGCCTCAATTCCTTCGAGGTGTGCCGAGCCTCCGGTGATGACCACGCCTGCGGCCAGGAGTTCCGCGAACTCGGTCTTCTTCATCTCCCGGTGGGCCAGGGTAAGAATCTCCTCGACACGGGGTTCGATGATCGAAGCAAGTATCCTTCTTGATACCTGCTTTTCACTGCGGCCGCCCACGCCCTTCACGGTGAAGGTCTGATCCTCATCCACCAGATTGGCCAGAGCGCATCCGTAGCGCTTCTTTGTTTCCTCTGCTTCCTTGGTGGGGGTGCGAAGGCCGATCGCAATGTCTGAAGTGATGTGTTCTCCACCCAGACCAAGGACCTGCGTGTGCCGGATTGAACCTTCCTTGAAGATCGCCATGTCGGTGGTTCCGCCGCCGATGTCTACCAGAAGCACCCCCAGCTCCTTCTCGTCCGCCTCGAGCACCGCGCAAGCCGATGCCAGAGGCTGAAGCACCAGGTCTTTGATCCGCAGTCCTGCCCGCTCTATGGAGCGGTATATGTTCTGGGCAGAGGTCACCGCACCTGTTACTATGTGGACCTCGACCTCAAGCCGCTTGCCGAACATCCCAACAGGGTCTAGAATGCCGGGCTGGTCGTCCACGATGAACTCGATAGGGATCACGTGGATGATCTCACGGTCCAGGGGCAGCCCGATGGTTTTGGCCTGCTCGATCACCCTTGCCTTGTCCCTTTGGGTAATCTCGCCGCCGGCCTTCTCCACCGCCACCACACCGCGGCAGTTCATCGAAGATATATGACTGCCGGCGATGCCAACGTAGCATGAATCCACCTTGCATCCGGCCATGCGTTCCGCTTCTCCAACGGCCCGCTTGATGGACTCAACGGTCTGCTCCAGGTTAACTACCGTGCCTCGACGCATCCCGCGTGAGGGCGTCAAACCCACACCCACGATGCGCGGCTGTAGATTCTCATCCAGCTCGGCGATCACCGCGGCAACCTTGGTCGTGCCAAGATCAAGACCCACGATTCGTTCGCCTTTAGCCATTATGTTCCTCCATTGTTTCTCTTATAATCTTTATCTCCTCCACCAGGTCGTATCCGAACCGCTCCTTTACCGCCTTCTTGATCTCGGTAATCAAAGTCAAAACATCAGCTTGCGTCGCCTTGCCGACGTTCACAATGAAGTTGGCGTGTTGGGGTGAGCACATGGCGTCGCCTATCCTGCGACCCTTGAATCCCAGCTCATCAATCAACCGACCGGCGGTAACCTCAGGCGGTTCGGGGTTGACGAACACGCATCCTGCCGAGGGTTCGGATGGATTCTTTGCCATGCGCTCTGACAGCACGCGCGAGATCTCGTGCATGCATTCCATAATCGGACGGGGTTCAAGTTTCAAGACGATCTCGTATATGAACAGCGCAGCGCGCAGGTTGGTTTTTCGGTACGACCATTCGATCTCTTCTTGCTTCAATTCCTTTTCTTTAGACTCTGCCATATCAAAGCCTCTGACAAGCTCCACACACTCCGCGATCCGCCTTCCGAACGCACCTGCGTTGCCTTTAACAGTCCCTCCTATGCTTCCCGGGATGCCTGCCAGGAAATCCATACCCCCCAGACTCCACTCGGCGGCCTGCTTGATGACCTCCAAGAGCTCGGCACCGGCACCGGCGATCACACGATCCTCTTTCTTTTTGATCTTCGATAGTCCCTTGCCCGGATGGATCACCACTCCCCGGTAGTGCTCAGGGTAAAGCACATTGGTGCCTCCACCTAAGATCTGCCACGGAACCTTGGGATGCTCTGCCAGGAAGCCAGCTACCTTTTGCAGATCCTCCACGCTCTCCACCTCGACGAACACGTCGGCAGACCCGCCTATCCTGTAACTGGTGTGGGCGGCCATCTCCTCGCCCATGGCCAGCTTACCCTCTAGGTACGTGCCGAGACTCTTTCCAATATCTCTGCGCCAATCTTCCATACGTCGCCTGCCCCAAGGGTGAGAAATACGTCCCCTGGCTTTAAGGTTTTTGCAAAATAATCCACTATCTTTTCTCTGTCGGTAATGATCTGGGAGCTCGCGTTCGGTGCCTCTTTCTTTATACTCTCCAATATCAACTCAGGCCCCACCCCTTCTATTGGCTGCTCGCTTGCCCGGTAGATATCGGTGACTACCACCTCGTCTGCTTCCTTAAACGCCGGACCGAAGAGCGCGTGCAGGTGCTTGGTTCTCGAGTAGCGGTGCGGCTGGAAGAGCACGCGCAAGGGCTGACCGTTGAATATTCGTCGAATCGAGGAGATGGTGACTCTGATCTCGGTTGGATGATGACCGTAATCGTCGATAAATGTGATGCCTTCAACCTCGTCTACCTTCTCCATGCGTCGGCGGACGCCGCGGAATCTTGCCAAAGCCTCCTTCATAACTGTTGGGGAAATCTTTAGTTCTCGTCCCACAGCGATAGCGGCAATGGCGTTGCGCATGTTGTGTTCTCCAGGAAGGTTAAGTTCGAACTCGTGCAGCCGCTCATCTAGCTTCAGAACGAAGCGTGATTTCCACCCCTTGTTTCTACGCCACATGGGACGAAGGTCGTTATCCTTTTCCAACCCGTAGGTCATCTTGCGCACCGAAAGATCCGGCAGTATTGCCCGCACTCCCTCATCATCTCCGCACAATATCGCCAGCCCGTAGAAGGGGATCTTCTCTGTGAACTGTTTGAAGCAGCTCTTGATGTCTGCAAAGCTTGAGTAGTAATCCATATGCTCGGGCTCTATGTTGGTGACCACTGCGATGGTCGGGAAGAGGTGAAGGAACGAGCGGTCCGATTCGTCCGCTTCAGCTACCAGGTACTCGCTTTGGCCCAGCCTGGCGTTTGAGCCCATCTCCAGGACCTTGCCGCCGATGATCGAGGTGGGATCGAGCTCTGCAAGCTCCAGGATGAAGCTTATGATGGATGAGGTGGTGGTCTTTCCGTGGGTCCCTGAGACCGCGATCGAGTACTTCATGCGCATTAGCTCTCCGAGCATCTCGCCTCGGCCGATGATCGGTATGCCGCGCTCGCAGGCGGCTGCTATCTCAGGGTTGTCCGGCTTGATGGCCGAGGATATCACCACGACGTCGGCCTCCTTTAGGTTCTCCTTGCTGTGTCCGATCTGGACCCTTATCCCTGACTGTTCGAGCATCTGGGTGATCTCCGAGCGGGCGATGTCCGAGCCGGCAATCGCAAACCCAATATTGTGCAGGATATGGGCTATTCCGCTCATCCCTATCCCGCCGATGCCCACCATGTGGATGCTGTCTACGCGGCCAAACATCCCTCAATCCTTTCAGCTATCCTGGCGGCGGCGTCGGTTGGCACCAGCTCTTTACCGGCAACACTCATCAGCTCTCGACGTGTTTTGTCCTGAAGTAGCTCTTTCAGCACTATCTCAACGCGTTCAATCTCCTTCTCAGGTATTAATACAGCCGCTCCTGCTTGCGCTGCCCACCTCGCGTTGTTGCTCTGATGATCGTCTACAGCGTAGGGGAAAGGGACCAGAATCGAGGGTATGCCGTTGGCCAGAAGCTCGCTCAACGCTATCGCACCTGCGCGGGAGATTGCGGTCTTCGCTCTTGCGTAAAGCTCTTCAGGATGGTCGGTAAACTCCACAAGCTCAAGGTTGTCGAGGGTTGACTTGGCGGACATCTCCTCGTAGTCCCTTTTCCCAGTGAGTATAATGAATCTCTCACGAGGCATCCTCTTAGCCAGCTCGTATCCCAGTTCGTTCAATCTTTGAGCTCCTCCGCTTCCTCCCAGGATAAGGATCTCTTCGCCTTCCTTCCTATCCTTGATGACTACCGACTTTCTCAAGATGTTACCTGTCACTATAACCTTTCTTTCAAGCGACCTTGAGAGTGTGTTACGGGCAGGAGGTATTCCGCAGTAGACCTCTTTTGCTCCCCTCGCCGTCATCCTTGTCACCCTGCCAGGCACCGAGTTCTGCTCCAAAAGGAAGTAGGGGAGTCCCTTGGCTTGCGCGGCCCGGATAACCGGAAAACTGGCATATCCACCTGCGCCTATCACTACGTTCGGTTTAAATTCGTCTATTAACTCCACACTCTTGCGCTTCCCTTTTAGATAAGCCTTGCCCGCGCGTAACTTATCGCCGAGCGAACGGCCAAAGAAGGGCGTTGCAGGTATCTCTGCCACGGCTATCTCATCCTTTACAAACCTTGCGCCTCGCTCATCGGTTAGCATGAGCACCTTGTGTCCTCTTTTCTCAAGCTCACGGGCGAGGGCTAGGGCTGGGAAGATATGGCCGCCTGTTCCACCGCAGGCGAGCATCACTCGCATATGCCTTCTCCTTTGCGCGGCTTATGTTTAAGAGGATACCGATCCCCAAGAGGTTGGAGGTAAGGGCCGATCCTCCGAAACTTATAAACGGAAGGGGTAGACCGGTGGTTGGTAAGAGCCCCATACTGACACCTACGTGGATCAGGAAGTAAAGGAAGATCATCACCACGAGCGAAGACCCCAGGTAGCGTCCGAATGAATCTTCGGTTTTGGCTGTCAGATTGAGTCCTTTGTAGAGGAAGAGCACGAAGAGAAGAATAAGTCCTGCGACACCTGCAAATCCCAGCTCCTCACCTATTACCGCAAATATGAAGTCGGTATGCGGCTGTGGCAGGAACAGGAATTTTTGACGTCCTCCGCCCAGGCCTACGCCGAAGAGACCTCCTGATCCCATGGCTATTCGAGCCTGCTCAAGCTGGTAGTTCCCTGCCCCCAAGAAACCTGCCACGCGTGCCTTGGCATGGGGGAAGACGGTGACCAGAAGCACAAACGCGCATACAGCCAGCAGGGTAAGGAGCAAAAGATAGCGCAGGCGGACGCCGGCTACGAACATAACAAAGAGAACAAGCATTCCAAGGACCGTCGCGGTTCCCAGGCTGGGTTGAAGCGCTATGAGCAACAGCAGTATACCTGAGACGATAAGCGGGGGAAGCGTGTAGTGATTGAAGTCACGCTTGGCCTCCTCTCGCTTTGCGTAGAACGCTGAGAGATAGATGAGCAGGGCAACCTTCACGAACTCCGAGGGCTGCAGGGAAAAGGTTAAGAACTTCAGCCAACGAGTAGCTCCTCCGGCCTTGTGTCCAATGAATAGCACGATGATTAGAACGACCATTGATATGATGATAAAGATACCGCCTATCTTTCGCCAGAACCGGAAGGGCACCTTGAGTCCTATGAGAAAAAAACCTGTTGCTATCGCGATACGGATGGCTTGATTCTTGAGGAAATACAACGGGTCGTTATTGGCGAGATAGAAGCTGGAGGAGAAAACCATCACCAGGCCGAAGCCCACCAGAAGGATGATGATGGCAAAAAAACCGTAATCAGGTTTCTCGGATGAGCTCTCTGTAGGCTTGGATAAATGCATTTCCTCGCTCCTCGAAGTTTCTGAAGTTTCCAAAACTTGCAAAGCCGGGTGAGAAGAGTATTCGATCGCCCTCTGAGCTGTGTGTGAGGGCCGCCTGTAGAGCGGCCCTCAACGATGTAACTGTGGCGCAGGAGGAGAAGCGTGAATCTTTCTCAAGGATTTTTTTCAGTCTCTCGGCATTCTCGCCGAAGAGAACCACAAACCTTGCTTGCTCCTTCACCCCCTGGATAAACGGCTCAAGTGCAAGCCCCTTTTCAGTTCCCCCAGCTATGATCACCGAGGGCTCATCGAACGCACGCACCGAGTGATAAAAGGCCACCGGGTTGGTGCACATGGAGTTGTTGTAGACCTCCCTGCCTTTAAGTTTACCCAGATACTGCATCCGGTGGGACAGCCCTTTAAACTTCCTAAGCCCTGACCTTATGGCTTCTTGTGGTAGATTGAACTCACCGGCTACCGCTATCACGGCAAGGGCGTTGGCTGCGTTGTGAAGACCGGGAAGGGGCAAATCACCCCTATCAATGATTTTTCTATCCCCCAGGAACAACCCGCCTTCTTTAAGGTAAGCATCCACGTCAGTCCGTTGCAGGGAGAAGAGGATGTGTTGGCCTTTTACCTGCTCCAGGCGCTTTTTGATGTTTTCGTCGTCCGCGTTGAGGACCGCTCGATCCTGGGCTCGGTGATTCTTGAAGAGTGATAGCTTCAGGTTTACATACCCCTCAAGCGAATGACGATTCAGGTGGTCTGCGGTGATGTTCAAAAGCACACCTATGTTGGGTTTGAAACTGGGGCAGCGCTCGAGCTGGAAGGTGGAGACCTCGATTACATAAACCTCGTATCGCCGATGGCCGAGGGCCTCGGAGAAGGGTCTGCCAGGCGAGATGTTGCCCCCGCAGAACGCTTTCTTGCCCGCGGCTTTAAGCACCTTTGCTATCCACGCGGTTGTGGTTGACTTCCCGTTGGTTCCGGTGACCGCCACTGTCATAGGCTCTCCCAACTCTTTCCACACGTATTCGATCTCGTCTATCATCCGCACACCCGCCTCGTCAAGCTTCCTTATCCAGTCCGCTTCGTTGGGTATGCCTGGACTTTTGAGGAGCAGATCAGCCTGTTTGAGATCGGCAGGGTTATCTATCGCTCTGGCTTTTCTGTTATCGATGGCGAATCTCACCCTCCGGTGAGCCAGTGCCTGTGGATTCTCATCATAGAGTAGTATCTCTACATCCTTATCCATGAGATACGAAAGCAAGCTGCGTCCTACACGGCCCAGGCCCAGGATTCCGATCCTTCTCATTACCTCACCTTCAGGGTTGCCAGCCCTGCCAGGGCAAAGAGGATTCCCCATATCCAGAACCGAACAACTATCTTTGATTCAGGCCAGCCCTTCAGCTCGAAGTGATGGTGCAGTGGTGCCATCTTGAAGAGCCTTTTGCGCCCTCTGCTGGCGTGAAACCAGATAATCTGAAGTATCACCGAGATAACCTCCAGCACGAACACCCCGCCGATGATCCCTAAAAGAATCTCCTGCTTGACCACCACCGCAATAAATCCCATGAGCGCACCCAGTGGTAGTGCACCCGTGTCTCCCATAAAGATGGATGCAGGATGCGTATTGAACCATAAGAAACCGAGTCCTGCTCCCACCACCGCAGCGCTTACCACCGCCATCTCGCCCGCCTTGGCAACGTAGAGAATGTTCAGGTAGTCTGCAATCTTGACGTTCCCTGCCACGTAAGCAAGCATCGCATAGGCGCCGGCAACGATGGCCAAAAGGCCGATAGCAAGCCCGTCAAGGCCGTCCGCGAAGTTCACCGCGTTACCAGCACCAACGATCACAAAACCGCTCAAGAGAACGTAAAAGACGCCGAGTTGGATCACGTAGTTTTTTAAGAAGAGCACGTTGGTGGTGGAACGCAGTGCATCAGTTTCGGGGAAGAAATAGAGGTAGAGGCTCACGCCTAAAGCAAGTGCCGCCTGAGCAAGGAACTTCCAGCGCTTGCGTATCCCTCGTTTGTGTCCTCTTAACTTGATGTAGTCGTCAAGGAAACCAAGGATTCCCATGCCTCCGAGGATCACGAGGGAGAGTAAAACATAGGGATTGGTGATGTCGGCGAAGAGGATGAGGGAGATCGCAATCGCTGCGACGATAAGTATCCCGCCCATCGAGGGGGTGCCTGCCTTCCTTTTGTGACGATCGGGCAGCTCCTCGTAGATCTCCTCGCCCAGCGCCAACCTTTTTATTATCCTCACCACAGGTCTGCCGAAGAGCATGAGGAGGAGTATGGAGAATCCTGCGGCCAGAGCCGCGCGGAAGGTGATGTAACGCAATAGGTTAGCAGGTGAAAAGACGGGTTGAATCGCCTTGGCAAGTAGATATATCATGCGCTACCCCAGAGCTCTGATACGATGTCTTCCAAGGCACAGTAACGCGAACCCTTGATTAGAACGCTTGCCCCAGGCACCAGCCTCTTGTGTAGTTCCTCTGCCGCCTTTTGCTTGTCGGGTATAAAAAGCACCCCTTCGTGGCGAGGATAGAGTTCACAGTGGGGTCCGGTGATTATCACCAGATCCGCGGTCTCGCGCGCCAGCTCGAGTATCTCGTGATGGTAACGTTCCGACTCATCCCCAAGTTCCAGCATCGCTCCCAACACCGCTATACGTGGCGAAGGGAATACTGTAAGAAGCCCGAAGGCCTCTCGCATCGAAACAGGGTTGGCGTTGTAGGAGTCAATCAAAAGATGCAGGCCGCCTACATTTCTGTGTTCCAGCCTCCAGCGCTCGGGTTTAGCCTCGGCAAGCACCTGGGTCGCCTCCGAAAGGGGAATATCAAACTCCAATGAAGCAACGGCCAGCGCGGCTACTGCGTTACAGAGATTACCTGCCCCTAAAAGAAGGAGATGAAACTCCTCTCCCTTAAGCTCGAACTCCGTACCATCCATACCGTAGTGCACATCGGTGGGCGTGAACTCGGCCTCGGCTTGAACCCCAAAGCTCCTGTATCTGATTTTCTCCTCCCTTGCCCGTTTGAGAAGTTCGGGGTAGTCCGCGTTCACATAAAGGGTGCCCTTTAGGGACCCTATCGCCTGGGCAAGTTTCCACTTAGCTTCAAACACCTCCTGGAGGGTTCCAAGACCCTCAAGGTGACCTGGCCCGATATTGGTCAACAGACCGTGGGTGGGACGTGAGATTTCGCAGAGCCTCTCCATCTCGCCTTTCTCGCTTATACCCGCCTCAAGCACTGCTATTTCGTGGTTCCGTGCAATCGCAAGCACTGAAACAGGCAGGCCCACCAGGTTGTTGAAGCTGCCTGGATTGGCATAGGTTTTGTATCTTAGAGAAAGCAAATCCCTCAAGATGTTCTTGACCGTTGTCTTTCCGTTTGTTCCGCTTATGAGGATAACCGGTATATCAAATTTCTGCCGGTAGGCCGCTGCTATGTCTCCCAGAGCCATCAGGGTATCTGCTACCCTGATGGTGCGAGCAAGAGGGAGATCCTTTGAAACGACGGCTGCGATGGCTCCCTTCTCGAATGCCTGCCCCAGGAAGTTGTGGCCGTCGAAGTTGGGGCCGGCAAGGGCAACAAAAAGCTCTCCTTGCTCGATGGTTCGGCTGTCTGTTGACACCCCTGAAGGACATAAGCCAGGATCATTTATGTCCTTAGGGACACCGCAGCTCGCACGGACGATCTCATCAAGCGAGAGCATCCAAAGCCTCCTTTAGGACTTCCCGATCGTCAAAATGAATCTTTTCAGTTCCCAGTATTTGGTAATCTTCATGTCCCTTTCCAGCGACAAGCAGCACATCGCCAGGCTTAAGTAATTTTACTGCCTCAAATATCGCCTCTCTGCGGTCAACGATCACTTGTTTGGCGTCGGTTTTTACTCCCACTAGGATATCTTGGATGATCGCCTCAGGCTCCTCGGTTCTTGGATTATCAGAGGTGATGAAGACATAGTCGGATAACTCTGAGGCTACCCGCCCCATCTTGGGACGTTTGTCCTTATCCCTGTCACCGCCGCACCCGAAAATGGTAATCACGCGGCCTTTAGCCAGACTGCGAGCGGCATGGATCAAGTGTTTCAATGCATCAGGGGTATGCGCATAGTCTATGAAGATAAAAAAACCTTTGTCATTGGGCACCGGCTCCATACGCCCAGGGACAGATCGAAGTGCCAATGCACCTCCTCTGAGATGTTCCGGCTCTACCCCCAGGTTAAGTGCGGCTGCGGCGGCAGCGGCAACGTTACTTACGTTATGTAGACCCGGCAACTGAAGGAAGAATGGTAAAGCCAGGCCACGGTGGTGCAAGATTACCGCAGAGCCTTCAAGACTCGCTTCTTCGATCTCCACCCATAGATCGGCCTCACGGCTCTCGCATGAGTAGGAGAGTTTCTTTCTGTCCCCAAGCCTTTCAAGCAACTCTCTGCCGGCAGGATCGTCGGTATTCACCACAGCTAGTGCATCTTGCTTCATCTCCTCAAAGAGCCTGAACTTGGTCTCCTTATAGTCTTCCATATCTTTGTGGAAGTCCAGATGATCCTGGCTCAGGTTGGTGAAGATGGCCACATCGGTATCCAACCCCCCCACCCTCTCAAACGCTATGGCGTGGGATGAGATCTCCATCGCCACCGCTTCACATCCAGTGTCCTTCACCTGCTTCAGCATCTGCCAGAGATCGGTGCTCTCAGGTGTGGTATGGGATAGCTTCTCCCAGTTATTCCCGTCGTAGAAGCCGGTGGTGCCTATGACGGCGGTTTTTTTACCTGCGGCCTTCAGGATACTTTCGGCAAGATAGGTAACCGTTGTCTTGCCGTTTGTGCCGGTGACGCCAATAACGGTCATCTCTCTGTCAGGATAACCTGTGATCCTTGCCGAGGTCTCTGCCAGGAATCGTCTGGCTTTGGGGACCTGGATTAAAGGGATGCTCTCAGGCAGACCCTGCAGGGATTCTGCAGCTAAAGCCGCCGCTCCACGAGCCAGAGCATCCTGCGCAAAGCGGCGTCCATCGAACCTCGCGCCCTGAATTGCCACATATAAAGAGTTCTCCTCAACCCGTCTTGAGTCATAGGCCACCGAGGTGATCTCTGCTTCCCCTGAGCCGTGCAGTTTAACGTCTTTGCAATCCTTGATAAGATCAGCCAGCTTCATTCTTCTCGCTCCTGGATTTTGGCCAGCTTTTCGGTTTCTTCTTCAGGTGGCATGCGAATATCTCTGTAGACGGGCAGGCGAAGGATGCGTTCCATGATGCGCTGGAAGGCAGGCGCGGCGATCTCTCCTGCGAACCGGCCGAGGCCAGGCTCGTCTATGACCACCACCACAAGCAGACGAGCATCCTGGTGAGGTAGGAAGCCGACAAACGAGACCACGCTAACAGAAGATGAGTAGCCTACGCCGGCAACGGGCTTCTGGGCCGTTCCTGTCTTACCGCAAACCTGGATGTCTTCAATCCTTGCCGCCTTACCGGTTCCCTCATCCACAACCTTTTGTAGAATCTCGCATACGTCGGCTGCGGTCTGCTCGCTGAATACCCTTCTAAGTTCCTTGGTCTTAGCCTTGAATATAACCCTGCCGTCGCGGTCTATCCACTTGATGATATGAGGTGCGTTGTAAACTCCACCCGATGCAAAGGTCGCATAGATTGTCGCAAGCTGCAGGGTAGTCACGGAAAGACCCTGACCAAAGGCGTTGTTGGTCAGACGCAGCTCGCTCATCTGACGAGGGCGATCTATCTTTCCCGAGGCCTCACCAGGGAGCTTAATGCCTGTAGGCACACCCACACCAAGCAGGCGTGATACCTCATAGAAACGCCTCACCCCGCACCGCAGGGCAAGCTTTGCAACCCCTATGTTGCTTGACTTAACGAACACATCATCGAACGTGTAGCCCGCCCTGCCGTGAAGGTCTGTGATTTTGCGTCCCTGCACCACTATGCCTGAACCCGTAGGTATCCACTCGTTGCGTAGAGCCAGGCTATCCTCAATGCAGATGGCGGCAACCACCGGCTTATACACAGAACCTGGCTCAAACTCATCAGCAACAGCACCAACCTTCCAGGTTTCACGTGCGTAGCGGCTGTAGTGAGTAGGCGCGAAGTCCGGATAGTCAACCAAAGCTAATATCTCACCCGTTTGCGGGTCCATCACCACGCAGTATCCTTGTTTGGCCGCAAACCTCTCACACGCCGCCTTCAACTCCTCGTAGGCGATAGCCTGTATGTCAAGATCGATCGTTAAGGTAATGTCACATCCGTTCTTTGCCTCCTGGATAGGATAGGCCGGCGAGGGGTGATCGCGTCCCAACGCGTCCTTCTGGTAGATCGCAAAGCCCGGCTCGCCTGCAAGCAGGGAATCTAAAGCGTACTCTATTCCTGCAAGCCCTGTATGTTCCGTACCCACGAAGCCTACCATGCTTCCGGTTACCTCATCCCACGGATAGATACGTTTTGCCTCTTCTTGTATATTGATAGCGTTGGCAAGCGAGGCTTCCTCAAGCTCGGCCTTGAGGGCACACGCCTTCTCGTAGTCGAACTTACGGCGAAGCCAGAAGAAACGCTTACGGGTGCGCAGGTAGCGTTCAAGCCTTGTCGGGGTGCCCAGCTTGTATCTTGAAAGTATATGAACCGCTGCGGGTATATCCTCTACGTACTGAGGAAGCACGTAGATGGAGGCCGCCTTCTCGTCAGTAACCACGGCTATGCCGTTGCGATCGTATATCTTTCCTCGTTTGGGTAGGAGCTCTATGTGTTCTTCGTGTTGTGAGCGGGCGCGTTCTGCATATCGCGGCCCAAGTATCACCTGCAGATAAAAGGCATAACCCAATACACCAACGGCCAGTACGCAAAGAACTCCACCTGCGAACTTAATTCTGCCCATTTTCTTCCCATGGGTAATACAATCCCAGGGCCTTGGCACGCGGCTCGAGATTGGTTACTATAAGTTCACGGTTAAGTGATATGCGTTCGCGCTCGAGCTTTTCGGTAAGTATCTCGGTCTGACGATCGAGTTCGGTTACGTGCTCTGTCAAGCGGTTATTGATCGAGCGCATCCATACATAGCCAAGCATAAGGCCTACTGCTAGTATAACCAGGAGTATCTTCTTCATAACTTCTCCAGTACTCTCAACCTGGCGCTTCGGGCCGCCGGGTTTACTTTAACCTCCTTTTCGGAAGCAAAAATGGGTTTACGATTAACTCGCCTGTACTCTTGGCTTTGTTCTGCTCGTCTATACTTATCTTTGACGATCCTGTCCTCTAAAGAGTGATAGGCGAGTGCGGCAACCCGTCCACCAGAAGCAAGACGGCTGAGTGCTGCGTCGAGACCGAGTCTAAGGTTTTCAAGTTCGTCGTTTACAGCGATGCGTAGCGCCTGAAAGACCCTCATCGCGGTCTTGCGAAAACCACTTGTCCCGACAACCTCTCGCAGAAGATCTGCAAGGTCTCTGGTGGTTCTTACCTCGCGGCGGTGTTCTACGATCGCTTGCGCGATCCTTCTGACCTTGGGTTCCTCTCCATATTCCCTAAGGATTCGTTCGATTTTCTCCTTGGGCTCACCTCTGATGATCTCAAGGGCTGTGGGGGAGTCGGATTCAGCGTCGAACCGCATGTCAAGAGCGCCGTCGCCCTGATAGCTGAAGCCGCGCTGCTGGCTTCTCACCTGATGCCAGGAAAGCCCGAGGTCGAAGATGACGCCTTGAACGCTCTCTATACCTTTCTGATCTAAAACCTCATCTAAGTATCGGAAGTTGGAATGATGGAGGGAAAGCCGCTCGGCAAAGCGAGCCATTCTCAGGCCTGCATAGGCGAGGGCTTCCCCATCCATGTCCAGAGCAATCACCTTTTCCGCGCCTGCCTCTAGAAGCGCTGCCGTGTGCCCGCCCCCGCCAAGGGTCGCATCCACATAGACGCCCTGCGGACTGGGCAAGAGGGCTTTCACTATCTCCTCGCACATCACCGACCGATGGAACTCATCCACCGGCCGTTATTCTGGCGATACTCTTGAGTACCGCCATCCTCGATGGGTATATATCAAAGGGATGAAAGCCGTACAGGCTGAAAAGGGAGTTGATATAGTCCGAAACGTTGATGAGCTTTATGTCGCCTCCTCTTTCGTTAAAGCGGCGTTTGAACTCGATAAGTTCGGGAATAAGAGGTATCTGTATATGATTACAACCTGCAAGATTGATAACCACACTTGCCTCGTTTGCCGAAAGGAGCCCCTCGAAAAGGGCACAGAGCTCGTCGAAATCTTCCTCTCTGACCTCACCTGTAAGATTCACGAAGGGAACACCTTCGACTCTCTTAATTACGGTTTTCATTCTGATCTCCCTTCATGTAGATATTTTTCAAGGTTTTCAGAATCGTCTTCCTGATGGGTCTCGGACTCCTCCTCGAACTTTTCAAAGACAGAAGGATTCCATATCTCAAAATGGCTTATGGCCCCGGTGATGACGGCCTCGCCTTCAATCTGTGCGTACTCCGCAAGATGACGTGGGAGCATGATGCGTCCCTGTGAGTCCATCTCCACCTCGGTGGCGGCTGAAGCCCTGCGACGCATGAAGCGTCTTGTCTCGCGTTTGTATCTGGGGATGGCAAGAAGGGTTCCCTCCTCGAAACGCTCCCACTCTTCAAGCGGATGCGCCTCTATCTCGCCGTCGTATCCCTTGGTCAGGACAAGTGTGCGCTGGTTGGCGGCCTGGAGTGCGTGGCGGAAAGCTGCCGGCACCGCAAGCCGTCCCTTATGATCTACAGCGTACCTGAACTGCCCACGGAATCTCATGATAGCCCCACGATTCACCACTCATATCCACATTTTATACATTTTCCACCACTTGTCAACCCCCTAAGGCCTAATTCACGATTAATTGACTGGGAATTCATTTTTCGTATAAGTCCCAGATTCTCAGTTACTTATTTCTAAAGATGCCGGTTTAAGGCCCCAATTCGGCTAAAACTGCGTTCCCCACTTTTGGCTCAGCATGCACTTGGAACCGGAACCCTTCACCACGATTCAGCGTTTTTTGCCTTGAAGTATACATAAGTTTCCATTATGTTTGAGGTTTTATGGTGGGGGATAGGTCAAGGAAGGTTCGCTAGGAGTCAGCCCGATTATGTTCCATTAAATAATCCCCCTCCCTGGTAGAGGGGGTAAGGGGGAGGGGTAGTGAACTTGGACACGATAATCAGAACACAAACCGAGCAGGGGGTTAAGGAGTTAGCCTCATAGGGGAATACGTTCGCAACCGGGTTTGCGCGCTTCGCGTCAGGTGCGCCTATAAACTAATAATCGGGCCGACTTGAAAGTCGGCCCCTACGAGATACAAGCCAGAGATGGTTGACAATCCAGGAATTATTATAGAAGAGAGATTTAGCCTGATTATGCTCCATTAAATAATCCCCCTCCCTGGTGGAGGGGGTAAGGGGGAGGGGCGCTCGTGACGACAAGACAGGCCGACCTGACACCCGAATGGGATGCGCTGAGGTCGGCCTCTACAAGACTCCATACCCTCCTTGTCATCGCGAGCCGCCCCAGGCGGCGTGGCGATCTCATAGCACTGCACGATTTACGGTTACTGCTATGAGGTTGCTTCGCCTCCTTCAGAGGCTCGCAACGACAGAAGGAAGCCTAAAGTCCGCCCGATTATCAGATATTCCCTTGTTGCGGGCGCACCTAAAGGTACGCCCCTACGAGAACTTGTTGAAGCTTATAAAGGCAAGTTGAAAGGTCTCAGTTTGCGTATGGGAAGCGGTTTTAGAGATGGTTTTGGGATGATGATGATTGAGTAAGGTCCTTTCCGATCAGAGAAACCAGGGTATCGAGTAGCTTATCCTCCGACACAGTAGCTACCACCTCGCCTTTGCGGAAGATGACGCCTTTGCCTTCTCCTCCTGCGATGCCGTAATCCGCCTCCTTTGCCTCGCCCGGGCCGTTCACCACGCACCCCATCACCGCAACCGACAGCGGTCGGTTTATTCTTGCTAGCTTTCTCTTAGCTCTTTGGGCAAGCTTCTGGATATCTATCTCCGTCCTTCCACATCCCGGACAGGCGATGAGTTTTACCCCTCTTTCCCTTAACCCCAGGCTTCTTAAAAGCTCCCAGCACGCCTCGACCTCCCTTTCAGCCGGACCGGTGAGTGAGATGCGTATGGTGTCTCCGATGCCTTCAAGTAAGAGAGGTGCCATGGCTGCGGTTGAGCGAATCGCACCCTCAAACGGCAGACCTGCCTCGGTCACACCCAGGTGCAACGGATAGCCGAAAAGCTCATGCATCGCACGGTAAACCTCGATAGTCGTCCGTACGTCCGAGGACTTGGCAGCAAGCACCAGATCGGCAAATCCGAAATCCTCGAAGAGCTTTACCGAATCGGAGAGTGCAGCAATCATGGCCTCAGCTGTTGGATGCTTGAATCTCTTGATTACGGCAGGCGGCAGGGAGCCGGAGTTCATACCTATGCGGATGGGTATCCCTCGGTCTTTCGCGGTCATAGCGATCTTTTTCAGGTCTCTCTTTGACCTTATGTTCCCTGGATTGATCCTGAGCTTGGCCGCTCCCGCCTCAATCGCACCCAAGGCCAGCTTTGGCGAGAAGTGAACGTCGGCGATCACGGGCAGGGGAGATTTTTTGATGATCTGGGGGAGGTCTTTGAGTGTTTCTTCATCCGGCACAGCTACCCTTACCAATTCGGCACCTGCCCAGTGAACTCTCCTGATCTCTTTGATTATCTGAGGTGTGTTACGGGTGTTACGGGTGTTACGGGTACGGGTTTTGGTCATGGTCTGGACCCGGACCGGTGCACCTGCTCCGATCCTCACCCCACCAACGCTCACCCAGCGCCTGCTCATTCTTCTCCCAGTGCCGAGATTCTTTCAATCTCAGCACCAACGCTTGCGAGTTTATCCTGTAGTCCTTCGTAGCCTCTATCCAGATGGTATATGCGGCTGACTGTTGTGATCCCCTTTGCGGCAAGACCGGCAAGCACAAGGGCTGCCGATGCTCTCAGGTCAGAGGCCATCACCTCAGCGCCTGAGAGATGATCGGTTCCCTCAATTACAGCCGTGCTGCCTTTGATGGTAATCACCGCACCCATGCGCTGCAGCTCCATGGCCTGCATGAACCGGTTCTCGAAGATGTTCTCGGTTATAAGGCTGGTCCCTTCGCCTAAACTCAACCATGCCATGAGCTGGGCCTGCATGTCTGTCGGGAAGCCTGGATATGGAGCGGTGTTAATTATAAGTGGTTTTGGACGTTTCATCATCGACACGGTCAAATGTTTTCCGCTTGCTTCAATCTCCGCACCCGCTTCAAGCAACGGCTGGATCACGTTACCCATGTGGGCCGAGGGGGCGTTTTGCAGGATCAGCCTGCCCTTGGTTATGGTCGCTGCAACAGCGTAGGTGCCTGCTTCGATGCGGTCAGAGATATTGGTAAACTCGGTTCCGTGGAGTTTTTTCACCCCTTGGATGGTAATCTCCCTGGTGCCCTCTCCTGAGATCTTTGCCCCCATCTTACGCAGGAAGGATGCTACGATACCCACCTCCGGTTCTGCAGCGGCTCCTATGATCCGTGTCGTCCCTTTCGCCAGCACCGCAGCCATCATCACGTTGAGGCTAGCTCCTACGCTTGGCCCCTTGGTCCCTTCAAGGAATATCTCGGTGCCTTCGAGTCCAGAAGCCTTGGCGTTAACGTAGCCTTCCTCTACCCTTACCTCGGCCCCCAACTTCTCCATGCCTTTGATGTGCAGATCTATGGGGCGTGGGCCGATAGCACATCCTCCGGGCAATGAGATACGCGCCTGATGAAGTCTGCCCACCAGTGGTCCCAGCACGTAGTAGGAGGCCCGCATCCTGCGCACGATATCGTACGGGGCTTCACCTTGTGGATTGCGAGCTTGGATTTCGAGTCTGTCTGCGTCCCTTTCAACACTTACCCCCAGATGGATAAGGAGTTCGGTCATGGTGCTTACGTCAACCAAGCTGGGGACGTTGGATATGGTGCACGGCTCGGAGGTTAAGAGACACGCCGCCATAAGTGGGAGCGCAGCGTTCTTTGAGCCCGAGACCAGAACCTCACCGTGCAGGGGGTGTCCGCCTGAGATAACCAGTTTATCCACGGCTTGTCCTCATATGATTAAGACGCAGAATAACGGAAGGGGTTAGCCTCCCTGTCTTTATCAGATGAGAAAGAAATAGCGCGCCCGATAGGACTCGAACCTACGGCCTTCACGTCCGGAGCGTGACGCTCTGTCCATCTGAGCTACGGGCGCACTAATGGCGTCTCTTTCTCATCAATTTACGTCTTTTCTTGAACTTGTGACGCTTTACTTTTTTTAGTTTACGTTTACGACCACAGGGCATTTACCGAGTCTCTCTCCTTTATCGTTGCATTACTATCTGTTTGAGTAGCTTGGAGGGCTTGAATACGGGTACCAGGCGGGCCGGTATATGTATCTCCCTGCCGGTTCTTGGGTTACGAGCGATCTTAGCGTTGCGTTGCTTGGTTTTGAAGACCCCGAATCCACGGATCTCGATCCGTTGGCCCTCGGCGAGCATACGAGAGATATCCTTAAGGAAAAGGTTTATGACGATGGCGATGTCCTTTTTGGTAACCCGTGGACCTATCTGCCTCTCGATTTCCTCCACTATATCCGCCTTACGTACACTCATGAGGCTCCTCCTTTTTTCCTAAGGCGCGGTGGTGTATCACCGGTCTCCTAGTAACTCTCCTTGCGCATCTTTTACGCTGCTCCACGTTAAAGGAAAAGCGAAGCTTATCTATCACCACAGATTATATCCACAAGCAGGGGACGTGTCAAGTCTTCGCATTGCTTCACCAAAAATCCACTTGAGCGTTGCTTTTCCTTATCCCTTGTGATACGTTGCGCCCGCTTGAAGGTTATCCCAATTTACCTCCCCCTTGACCGGCGAGGGTAGGGATGGGGTGTCACCCTCCCTTTTATCAGCCAAAGGCTATCCCGTCGAGCAGATTTGTGGGGTAATAATATGCTGGACAAAAGATGGACAAAAGATGGTCAAAAGGTGGACAGGGCCCAAAGCCTAAGCTGGACAAAAGCTGGTCAAAAGATACCCAAAAGCTACCCAAAAGTTGGTCAAAACCCCGGGGTCCCCGCGAAATTGTGAAGCAATTTCGTGGGGTAGAAAAAGATGGACAGGGGCGCGACTGCGTCGCAATTGCTCCGCAAGCGTCGCCCTCCGGTGCAAATATCAAAATGCAAAACCTACATTCAACGTTGAAGTGCAACACATAGGTTAGCGACTTCGAGGGGTGTTTTGAAACCCAGGCACTTCCTGGGCCTGTTATTAAGCCTAGACTCTATCAACTTGATCTCCTCGTTACTAATTGTATCGAAGTTAGTCTTCTTTGGCAAGTATTGTCTGACCAATCCGTTGGTGTGCTCATTGGTTCCTCTCTGCCACGAAGAGTAAGGTTCGCAGAAGAAGCACTTTATGTCAGTGGCCTTAGAGATGACTTCATGCTCAGCATTCTCTGGGCCATTGTCGAAGGTGATAGTATGCCTGGAGTCTCTGGGAAAGCACAGCAGGCAGCTGATGATAGCTTGAGATGTCAGAGTAGAGGTCTTAGCATCCAGTTTCTCAAGTTGAACTAACCTGCTTGAGCGTTCTACCATGGTTAATATAGCCGCCCTGCTCTGGCGTGAGATCAAGGTGTCTGCCTCCCAGTCCCCAAACCTGGCTCTGGTCTCGACTTCACGAGGTCTTTGTTCTATGCCCACCCTACCCGTTATCTTAGACCTATGCTTGTCTGGTGCCCTACCCTTCCGCTTGCGTCTCTTGTGAGAACGCCTGAGACACCCGATGAGCTCTTGTCGGTTGGGGGTAGAAGGATGGTAGACGTATTGATAGATAGCCTCATGGCTGATGGATATACCCGGATGGTCTATCTCTATCCTGCCAGCTATCTGCTCAGGCGACCAGTCCTGGGTGAGCTTACTGACCACGTAACCCCTGATCACCTTGCTCTTTAATCGCATCCTGTGAGAAGCCTTTGATCTGCGCTTATCCGCTCGTACCTGAGCACGATGGTCTATGTAAAAGTCGTAGGCAGGCGAGGGGTTGCGCCGCAACTCACGCGAGATGGTGGATGGACTCCTGCCTAAAACACAGCCCATCTCTCGTATAGATCGCCCGTCTCTACGCATCGTATCTATCACCTCACGCTCCTTCAGTCCAAGATGTTGGTATCTTGAGTGCATACATCCTCAGAATAACGAAATCCCTCTCGCTTTCCAAGGTGTTGCACTTCATTATTGAACCCACGAAATGCAAATTTTAAAAATGACAGGGCGGACACGCCTGTACCCCGTCGGGTGAAGCGAAGCGGACGCGCAGGCGACGTCTGGGGTGAAGAATTGGATGTAAAGGTGACGAATTGATGAGTTTTCAGGCTATGCAGCGGAAATAGACCAACACTCCAATACCAACAGCAAAAGGTCGTAGTGGCCGACCTGAAGGTCGGCCCGCCTATTTGTCGTTTCTAGGTCCCGAGAAGGGATACTCCTCAACGATTTCAACCAATCCCTTACGTACAGGATTCGCCCAGATGTAGCGTGCTGCCTTTTCGATGTCTTCATCTTTCCTTAATACATGGTCGTAATAGCCTCTTTGCCAGATGGGACGTGTATGTATTTTTTTGAATCGGTAGGATGAAATTTGCTTGCGAGCAGACGGAGCGAAGGGTTTCTAGAATATCATTGACGACCTTTTCGTCTTTGAAGATCGGCGATTTGTTATGAGTACAGATAGTTATGGAATAAGCGTATTGGTCTTTGTAGTTGAAGGATTGAAGTCGGGGAGCAGGCTTTCGTTTGGGAAGTTCTTGATTCATTTAATCATTATCTTCGGGCCGACCTGACGCGTAGCGCGCAACCGAAGGTTGCGAACGTCGGCCCCTACGTTTCTCTCCCCCTCCTCGGTGAACAGTGTGCCCCTTGGGGTGCCAATTTTACTGCACCTCATAGGGTAGGGGGCTAGGGGGAGGGGTTAAACTTCCAGCTTTCCCTGTTTGTCCTTATCCTTGGTGATCTTCTCCGCACGCTTGAAGGTTACCTTATTCCTCCTCGACGGGAAAGGAGTATCACCTTCCCCCGACACTTCGTGTCGACCCCTTCCATCAAGGAAGGGGAATTCTTCGTCTGATATGATAATCCCCCTCCCTGGTGGACAGCGTGCCCCTTGGGGTGCTAACTTTACTGCACCCCATAGGGTAGGGGGCTAGGGGGAGGGGTAATGGTTACACACCCAGCTTTCCCTGTTTGTCCTTATCCCTGGTGATCTTCTCCGCACGATTGAAGGTTACGTCGTCAGGGGCTATCTGCGGAATCTTCAGCCGCTCGGTGCCCTCCAGGAGTCCTTTGACCGTAAGTACCTGCACCTTGGGGTAGTCCTTGTTCATAATCTCCGAATGGTAGAATCCTGCCGATGCAGCCTCGGAGGGGATCTCGGAGCGGTCAGAAGGTAAAAATGTAGGGGCCGGTCTTTAGACCGGCCCGCATATATGTTTCGGGCCGATCTGATGGCACGATTCTTAACTCCTTCTCCTTAGCATGTTTCTTATGTTATCCAGATCTTGTTGTTCAATTTCCTTACCATACTTATCTAACCATTCATTGGCTTTACTCTGAAAATCTTCATAGGTAGATTGGGGATATCCTTTAGGAGTATCCTCGCCGAAGACTAAAGTAAACCCTAATACAGCACTAATTGCATACTGTGCAAGTATTATTAGATAAGCTGCTAACAATTCCGAATGGAAAAAAAGTTCCATTTGCTTTTTATCATCTTTAACAAATAGCCGCCAGTCTTCAGGGGAGGGATGAGTACCAAATTCGCAAAAGAACTGATAGTACACATTGATAGCATTACGTTCCAGTTCATTATCATATTTCCTTTTGACAGACTCACGATAATTCATACTTCTGAGTTCCTCTAAGGAAGCTTCTTGCCATTGTTGTATACGGGAACGATCTTCGTGGAAGAAAGAAAGAAGATGGTTGCTTTCTTCAATGCTTCGGATAAGCATCGAGACAACATGATAATAACCAGCCAATAAAAGATTAATGGCGGCTGTAAATTCCTTCATCAGCCTCAGACTACGGTTAATGAGATTTTTTTCATCATCATTATGGTTGTTCCACTCGACAGAAAATCCCCCGAGAATATCGATTGCACAATCGATTATCAGGACATGTTCTTGAAGCTCTGCGTTATTTTGTACTTCCGTTATTGACTTTTCTCGTATCTTGTTCTCCTCAGTCAAATCACTCAAAATGTTCTCTGGCATGCCTGTCATTTTTGTTCCTCCATTACATGTTCGGGCCGACCTAAAGGTCGGCCCCTACGTCAATGAACGGCGGGTCGAGATAGATCAAATCAACCGACTCCGCGGGAACCTTATCCCGTAACACCTCAAGGTTATCGCCGAAATACAGCTGGTTGCTCCACTCCTTGTTCATATCCGATGATATAATGAAGATTAGGGTTTGTCAAGCCTATACCCATACCCTGCTAATTATTTAGAGGTTGCCCCAGGCACTTTCCGGGGATTTTACCTCTTTTGACTTAACCCCAGGATACTTGACCTGTGAAGGATTCTCCCTATTATTAATGTGAAGGAGGATGCAATGCGAAAGGCGCTTTGTATAATCGCGACAATATTTGTTATCCTGGCATGGGTAAGCTGCGGGCCAAAACAGCAGGAAGCCGAGGCTGCGAAAAAAATCTATGCCGCTATCGAGGTAGAAGAACGCGGCATAATGTTGTTCGAGCTGTACCCTGAGAAGGCCCCTAATGGGGTGGCCCAGTTCACGAGGCTTGCCAAGGAAGGCTTCTACGACGGGTTGCTTTTCTGGCATATCTCCGATAAGGGGTTGGTTCAGTCCGGCTGTCCGAACAACGACGGAACCGGTCACGCCGGCAATCTAATCAAGGAGGAGATCGAGGCGACCCTTCACCATGAGCGGGGAACGCTTTCCATGATCAACTTCGGCAGACCCTGGACCACCTCCTCCCAGTTTATCATCTGCCGCAAGGCCGTGCCGGAGCTGGACGGACGCTACACCATAATAGGCAAGCTTATGAAAGGAGAGGAGGTCCTTGACGAGATAGAGAGGAATGATAAGATCAAAACGGTAACCATCAAGGAAGAGTGAGGCGCTATCTAAGCAGAGAGCGAGGAGGGGTTGACGTTAGTGGGTAAATTCCTATAATTACAGTATGATTGAGACAAACCTCACAGGTATCCAAAGATGCAGGCGCTAGTTTTCTGGGTTTGGCAAGCCCTTTTGGGAATCCTGCGTGAGTCATGGAACCTTTTGGCCGCGATGTCGCCATATCTTCTTCTGGGATTCCTATTCGCGGGGATTTTGCACGTTTTCTTTTCTGTCCAGCGCATATCCAGGCATCTTGGGAAGTCAAGCTTCTCCTCGGTGCTGAAGGCAACGCTTTTCGGTATCCCTCTTCCCTTGTGTTCTTGTGGAGTGATACCTGCTGTTGCTTCGCTCAGGAGAAGCGGAGCCAGTCGTGGAGCGACGCTTGCTTTCCTCATCTCCACCCCCACCTCAGGCGCTGACTCCATCCTTGCCACCTACTCGCTTCTTGGGCCCATCTTCACTTTGTACAGGGTCGTGGCTTCCTTCCTTGCCGGGATGGTATCCGGTCTGGGTTCCAATATCTTTGACAGACGTGATGAGGTAGGAGATAAGCTAGCCAAGAATCAAACCTGTGTCGTCTGCGGTGAGGACGCGACAGCGAACGGTCACACCCACAACTTCACCACCCGCCTGAGGGCGATGATTGCATATTCGTTTGGTGAGCTTGTTGCAGATATCGGTAAGTGGCTACTTATCGGGACACTTATAGGCGGTGCTATCTCCTACTTTGTTTCTGCAGAACTGATCGGCACCTACCTTCCTTCTCCGGTCCTTCAGATGTTTTTAATGCTTGTTTTAAGCATCCCGCTCTATATCTGCGCTACGGGTTCGCTGCCCATAGCCGCGGCCCTTATCATGAAGGGTATCTCTCCCGGTGCGGCGCTTGTGTTCCTAATCGCTGGTCCGGCCACCAACGCGGTAACGGTCACGGTTGTGTCAAAGACGCTTGGCAAGCGCTCGCTTGCGATCTACCTTGCCTCCATCGTCCTTGTCTCGATCGGTATGGGCTTTCTTTTCGATCTGGCTGTCCCTCGCGGTCTGGCCGCTCCATCCAACGGCAGGGTGATCGGGATGTTTGAGTTGCCTGGTATAGTGAAGATCACCTCAGCGGCGCTGGTGCTTGGTTTGATCGGATACCAGTTCGGCCTCAAGATTTTTAGGCGTAGCCGTAATCGCAAGCAAGAGGAAGCCGAATGCGGCTGCGGTTCAACCTAGTGCATTCTTCCTGATCAAGAATAACTTCTGGAACAATTTTTATTCCGATCCTTTTCGGGCAGGGAAAAGGGAGGATTACTTCGTAGGGGCCGACCTTCAGGTCGGCCCGTTGTTTATCAGCACTAGTGTTAAACTCTGTTACTTAAGGGTGTTTTAGTATAGTCAGTTTGTGTTTTTCTGCTTCCGCGAGGATACTCATGATTTCTTTGTATTTTTCCTGATCGCGGTGACAATAATAATCGTCGAATAGCATAAAAACCACCCTTTCAGCTATTCCCAAGTCTTTGATTGCTACTAAGGTGTCAATGTCCTTCTTAATCACAATATGAGGTTCTCTGTTATATCGAGCAACCGAATAGTGAAAAAACTTAGCTTCAGCGCACAATAAAAAATGATCCAGATTGGTTTCTTGAGCGATGATCAAGTCCGGTTTCGGCACCCAACCAAGTCTTCCCTTTAACTCTTTGAGTTTTTCACTTAAGGTAGAATCTTTAAAGGTCGAACGACTTAGAAACTTATCGAAATGCGGTTCAATATCCTGAGGGATTTTTTCCCGTAGCTGTTTGTAAAAAAATCTTCCAAGTTGGAACATTAAATCATGTTCATTCCATACCATCCAGTGTTCTTCACTAGCCTCAGCCCTGCTCATGTTCGTAATTTCACAATGTCTCTGCACCTCACTTTCGTAATACTTAAAAAAATCAACCCACGATTTCTTGAGTAGCTCTTCGATTTCTTCTCCGGTAATGTCTGACATTTCGCCTCCTTGTTTTTTTATCCGGGCCGACCTGAAGGTCGGCCCCTACGAATTTCAGTATAATCAAATGATTTTAAAAAGTCAACTTGAGGTTAAAAAAATATCGGTAGAAGTCGAAAGGGGGCCCCGCGGCGTTGCGCAGCAACGGCGTGGGGTGTTTATTCGGGGCCCCCGGCGGAATGCGCAGCATTCAGTTGGGGCAATAATTGTCCACACCCTGCCAATATGGCAGAGCCTAAGCTCTTGCGTAAGGTGACCGCAGGCAGATCAGGCATGAGCCATTCCCGGAAACGCGCTACATCCACCTCGCTGGGAGCCTGAAACTTGCTCCCTGGATAAGGGTTGAATGGTATGAGGTTGATCTTGCATGGTATGTCGGCCAACAGCATTATGAGGTTGTCGGCGTCCTTGCGGCGCTCGTTGATGTTCTTGAGCATCACGTACTCGAACGTCACCCGCTTGCCTTTGATCTCGGTAAACTCCACCACAGCAGGGATAAGTTCCTTCAACGGATAACGCTTGGCGATGGGCATGATGCGTTCTCGCGTCTCCTGATCTGCCGCGTTCAGAGACACGGCCAGCTTGAACTGCTCAGGCTCTTTTGCAAACTTCCTGATAGCAGGCACTATCCCCACGGTGGATAGTGTAATCTTGCGCGCGCCGATGTTTAATCCGAAGTCACCGTTAAGTATCCTTGCCGCGTCCAGAGAAGCCTCGTAATTTAAGAACGGCTCGCCCATCCCCATGAACACCACGTTGGTTATCCGCTCTGCCTGACCTTTGGCAATCTTTAAGACCTGGTCTGCAATCTCGGCAGGCGTGAGGTTTCGTACAAAACCCATATCTGCGGTGCGGCAGAAGCGGCACGCAAAAGAGCAGCCCACCTGGGTTGATACACATACCGTGCGTCGGGTTCCATCCTTGAGCCATACGGATTCGATTCGTTCGCCGCCCGCCAGCTCGAAGAGGTGCTTTACCGCACCTTCTTTAGCCGATCCCACCCTGGCCTTGAGCTTGAGACTCGAGATGCGATAGCGCTCGGCCAAGCGCTCGCGCAGAGGCTTGGCGATGTCGGTCATTTCGCCGAAATCCTTTATACCCTTCTGCCATATCCATTTGAATATCTGCCTGGCACGGAAGCTTGGCAGGTCGAGTTTGGCCAACTCCTGGTGTAGTTGATCAAGGGTCAGGTTCTTGATATCTATCTTCACTTCACTATTCCCATTGTTCCTTCAGGTGTAACCTCTGTTATTTTGACATTTACCAACGAACGTACTGGCTTTGAAGTAGGTGGGATTTTAACGTCTATGTAGTTATCCGTAAGCGCACGGGTAGGGGAGAGCAGGACAGCCTGTCTTACCTTGCCTTGGAAGCGTTTTCGGAACTCGAACGATTTCCGCTCACCCTCTGCCCTGAGAAGTTTCGTTCTCTCTCGCGGGGTCTTTATTGATTTCCTGCTCATATTGGCCATTGGCGTTCCGGGACGTGGAGAGTAGGTGAAGACGTGCAGATGATTCACTGGCATGGCGCGCACGAACTCAAGGGTGCGAGCAAAACTTTCCTCATCCTCTCCAGGGGTCGAGGTTATTATGTCGGTGCCTATGCACGCGTCAGGTCGCATCCTTTTGATCCTTCCGATCAGTTCAGCATAGTCCTTTGTTTTGTAGGGACGCTCCATCTGCTCAAGTATCCTATCGTCGCCCGACTGCAATGGAATGTGCAGGTGCGGGCAGAATCGTGAACTTGTAGCCAGCACCCCCAGAAGTTCGTCTGAGATCGTATCAGGCTCAAGCGAGGTCAGGCGGATTCTAGGCGCCCCCCTCCCTTCTTGCTCGATCTTTCCAAGAAGACCTGCAAGACTTTCGCCTCGTTCTTGTCCCCAAATCCCCAGGTTAAGCGCCACCAGAACCACCTCTCCGAAGCCCTCGGAGTGGAGTGCATGGAGTTCCTCAAGAATCGTCTCTTTAGGCTTGGAGCGGACAGGGCCGCGGATCCTTGAAACCACACAGTAGCTGCACCTTCTTTCACACCCCTCGCCTACGCGAAGAAAGGCGCGGTTCCGAGAGATGACGAAGACATCACAGCTATCCTTTCCGTAACGCAAAGGTAGGATCAGGTTTTCCTTTTCCTCATATCCTATGATCCGGGTTACACCAGGAAGAGCGGCCATCCGTTCGGGTATCCGTGTGGCACCGCAGCCGGTGACCTTTATCTTTGCATCCGGGTATCTGCGATGGAGACGGCGGATAAGAGCCACAGAACTCCTGTCGGCCCGTCCTGTTACGCTACACGTAGTCACGAGACAGACTTTGACACTGACCTCTTGCCGTGCATCTTCTGCGAGCTCGTATCCATTTTGCACAAACCAAGCTTTCCAAAGGTCGGCCTCGGCCTGATTGAGCTTGCAGCCTGTGGCAGCCACCAATACCTTAGGTCCAGGCATGATTGATCCTCAGAATCCGGGGATCTAATAACTTCAGGCAAGTAAGGATGATTCCTTACTTTCCCCCTGTCTCTTTTTTCTTTTTTCTTGTGCGCTTCTTTGGTTTTTTCTCAGCCTTCTTGGCTTCGGCGTCGACGTCCGGTTCGGCTTTCGCCTCACCGTCGGCTTTCGACTCAGCGTGGGGTTCTTCCTTTTTCGCGGTCTTCTTCCTGGTAGTTTTCTTCGGTTCGGCTTTCGCCTTACCGTCGGCTTCCGCCCCGGTAGTGACCTTCTTTTTGCGAGTGGTAGCCCTTTTCTTCGGTTTTTCTTCCTCTTTTTCTTTACCTTCAGCCTTTGCTTCGACTTTTTCTTCGGTTGTGGTCTCTGATTTGTCCTTGGCAGTTTCTTTGAGTGTGGTCTCTGGTTCTTTCTTCTTGGGTTTTTCGGCGGCTTTGGTAGTTTGCTTTGTTTCCTCTGTGCTCTCAGCCGCTTCTTCCAGGGTGCTTAGGGCATCGGCAAGATGGTCCTTAAGTGAGAAGCCTTTGGGGGCTTGGATGGATTCGGCGTGACGACGTTCCTTTGTCTCGGTTTTCTTGTAGTAGTCGCGTTCAGAAAGGATCACCCTGCGGCCCTTGAGGTCGATTCGACATATGATTAGCTGTAGCTCCTCGCCCAGCCTGTAGTGGTCTTTGATCTTCTTTATCTTGCGCTTGCGAAGCTGCTGTTGAGGAACGAAGCCCTCGATCTCCTCGGTAAGCGCAACCACCACGCCGGAAGAGGGCATGTCTATGATCTTGCCCAACACATGAGCACCCTCTTTGTGTTCCTTGGACCAGCTGTAGAAGGGGTCTTCCTGGGTCTGCTTGAGGCCGAGGGTTATCCTGCGGCTCTCCTTGTCCACATCCAGGATGATGGTCTCGACCCGCTCTCCCTTCTTAAGGATCTCGCGGGGATGCTTGATCCGTTTGGTCCAGGAAAGATCCACGTTGCGCACAAGGCCCTCGATCCCTTCCTGGATCTCAACGAATGCCCCAAAGTTCTTGAGTGAGGTTACAGTTCCTTCCAGGCGCTGACCGATATGGTAGCGTTCGTCTATCATCGACCATGGGTCTGGCGTAGTCTGTTTGAGACCTAAAGAGATACGTCTGTTATCCTTGTCCATTGATAAAACGATTGTTTCTACTTCATGACCGATCTGCAGTATCTGAGCCGGGTGACTTACCGTGCGGGTCCATGACATCTCGCTGATGTGGATAAGGCCTTCTATTCCTTTCTCCAGCTCAACGAAAGCACCGTAGTCGGTGAAGCTCGTGACTGTCCCCTTGACGCGAGAACCTATGGAGTAGCGCTTGTCAACGTTATCCCATGGATGCGGGGTAAGCTGCTTTAGACCTACGGTTACGCGACCTGTCTCCTCGTTCTTCGTGAGAACCTTAACCTTGATCTTCTCGCCAACCTTCAGGACCTCAGCCGGATGCACAATCTTCTTCCAGCTGATGTCTGAGATGTGCAGAAGTGCATCAAGGCCACCCAGATCGATGAAGGCGCCGAAGTCCACGATGTTCTTCACTATCCCTTCGACCACCTCATCCACGTTAAGCCTGTCGAGGGCCTCCTTGTGGAGTCTGGCGAGTTCTTCCTCGAGAAGCATCCGGCGCGAGACAACGATGTTGCGCTTGTTCCAGTTGACCTTGATTATCTTAACCTCGATCTCCTTACCGATGTAGGCGTCGAAGTCGGTTACCGAGCGAATGTCAACCTGGGAGCCGGGCAGGAATGCGTCGAGGCCGAAAACCTCCACCTGCAGACCGCCCTTAACCTTCTTGCGCACCAGGGCAGGACAGGATTCCTCGGCCTCCAGCTTGCGCTTTATGGTATCCCAGGCCATCTGGAAGTCGGCCTTCTTCTTGGAGATCACAGGGAGCCCTTCGCGGTTCTCAAGTGACTCCACGAACACAATCACATCGTCGCCTATCTTGATCTCCTCAGGCTCGTTAAACTCGGTGATGGAAAGCACCCCTTCAGACTTCCAACCCAGGTCAATGAGCACTGAGTTGCCCTCAACCCGGGCTATCTTCCCCGTGACTATCTCGCCTACATGCAAGCTCGATAGCGACTCGGAGATTAGTTTTTCGAGTTCTTCGCTTGTTGGATCTTTGACTACGTTTTCTGCCATTAGGTTTTTCCTCCTAGTCTAGAGATTCACCTGGATATCCCAATCTGCCTTTTTGCGCACAGAAAGGGTTTGGTTTTCAGTGTTTACAGGTTTAAGTGGAGCTTTGCTCGCTGCTTGACCGATTCTCTTCGAGTTCATCCTGCCGTGAGCGATGTCCGCCAGGCGGTGCACCTCGCGTTCGATGCGAAGGGTGAACTCCTCGTAAGCTTCCTTGTCCTTGGATGGGCACTCAGGGTAGATAGGCTCTGCGAAGAAAACCTCCACCATTGAACGTCTGGTGAGCCACTCCTGCCAGGGACGATGGGTGTTCTTTATGTATGCCGGAACCACCGGGATTTTGTAGCGCAGTGCAAGCATCCCTACTCCTGACTTGAACGGCAGGAACGTTCCATTAAGGCTGCGTGTGCCTTCAGGGAAAAGGATTATTGCTTGTTTTTTCTTGATGAGTCTGTATGCTTCCTTAAACAGGTGCATGTCGAAAGCCTTGCCGCGTTTGATAGGGATGGCGTTGAAGTAGGCGATAAGCCAGCGGAAGAACCTCGACTGGGCAAACAACTCCTCCTTGGCCAGAAAAAAACACTCGCGTCCGGCTGCGTGACCCACGAGTGGGGGATCAATGAAGTTCATGTGGTTGGAGGCGATGAGCACTGCTCCTTTCCGTGGAACGTAGGAGCGTCCATGCACCCGTACTCCAAACAGGAATCGTAAAGTGGGACCGACTATCGACCATCCAATCATCCAGCGCAACCTCATCACCCTTCTCCCATTCTTGTCATTACCTCTTCGTAGATAATATCTACTTGCTGGTCTATGGTGAGGTTGGTGGTCTCCACGTAGAATGCATCCGGTGTGTGAAGAAGCGGGCTTATCTTGCGATGGGAGTCTGTATCGTCTCGCTTTGCCAGGTTTGCTTTCACCTCTTCGATATCGCGGGAGATACCCCTTTCTTCCAGCTCTTTCTGACGGCGGCGGGCGCGCTCAACAAGATCACAGCCCATGAAGACCTTGAGGGCTGCGTCAGGGAAGACCACCGAGCCGATGTCCCTGCCCTCGCAGACCAGTTTGCGGTTGCGTCCTAACTCGCGCTGTTTGGCCACAAGGAACGCGCGCACCAACGCCCGTTCGGCAACAGGGGAGACCCAGCGGTCTACCTCGGTGGAACGAAGTTCATCTGAAAGACGCTTGCCGTTAAGGTAGACATAAAGCTTGTAGTTGCGTATCTTAAATTCAAGCGGGGCATCCAGGAGGGCCTTTTGAAGAAGCCTGTCCGAGGCCTCGAGGGCGTCTTCTTGCAATAATAAATAGGTAACCGCACGATACATCGCGCCGGTATCCAGATAGGCAACTCCCAGCTTTTTTGCGAGAAGTCTGGCGGTTGTGCTTTTGCCTGAAGAGGCGGTTCCGTCAATGGCTACAACACACTTCAAGTCAAGTAGTTCCTCCTTTTTTAATATTTCGCCACGAGTTGTTGTCCGTGGCAGAGCGCAATTATAGGCGATTTCACACACCACGTCAACCCCCGACAAGGAGATTCCGTGAAGAAGTACAGTCCGGCGAAGTGCCACCGTCTGGCGGAGGATTGACGTGGACGCCGCTTCGCGTAAGGTGGGGTGGTTGTTAGTTCTTACCCTCCCCCTACCCTATGAGTGCACCAGGCACTCAAGGGGCACACTGTCCCATCAAGGGCGTGGAAACACCCCGTCATTGCGAGCGGTCAAAGACCGCGTGGCTCCGAAGGATGACGCTTGCGGAATAATCTCATATGTGGCAGGGTTCGAGGATTTGCCTCTAAGTGTCGGTCACCCAAGGGGGATGTAGAACAGGCTTCCAGCCTGTTCTTTAATATCTGCTCAGCCTGGAGAGGCTGAGCCACATTATCTTTTGCGATCTTTTACCCCTCCGGGGCACACGTGCCCGGAGGGCAAAAGGAGCACAATTACTTTACCAGCAGTATCTTCTGTGTGGAGGTGAAGCCCCCGGCCTGTATCCGGCAAAGGTAGATGCCTGCACTCACTCGCCTGCCAAGATCATCTGTGCCACCCCAGCGAACAGAATATTGACCGGCCGGGCTTACTCCATCCACAAGGGTCTTTACCAGGCGACCTGAGGTGTCCAATATAACCAGGTTCGTTCGCGATTCCTTTGCGATGACATAGCTGATGGTACCGCCTTGATCCGTGACCCCTGTAACCTTCAGCTGGAACCCTAAGAATTGAGACTCTCTTTCAGTGACACCCGATGGAATCAACACACTGCGGTCGTAGACCGAAATCTCAGTGGAGTCCATACTGCAAGGAAGGCCTGCCGAATCGGACAGGAATGTTGTCCATCTTGAAAGATGGTTACGGTAAAGGCTTCCCTGGCGGTCGGGATCGGTTTCGTCAGGGTCCTTGGCAACCGGGGTAAGGATGAACTTGGCCGCATACCAGGAGGAGGCAACCGGGTCGGTGGAGGCGAGTAGCATCTTTGTGTTGGTAAGATAGTTGAGATTGTTGGGGCCTTCGCCCGAGGTCCAGGTGGCGTCCACTATGGTCAAACGGGGCCAGGTAACCGCCATCACTCGCGCCACCAGAGCGTAGTCACTGAAGAAATAATTGTAATGCATGGCGTTGGAACCGCCGTAGCGCTGCTGTGCGTAGGCAGTGGTAAGCACCCCTATCCAGTTCTTAACACCGATGGTTGAACCGGCCAGGAAATGAGCCTTGAGCACCGGGAAGTCGATTATACAGAGCCGCTCCGCGTCGTAGGACTCGGCATCGGAATCCCAGATGCCGTACCGCAACGAGATGTAGTGGTTACCCGAAGGCGAACGGAACTTGGGGTAGGATATCTTGGTATCGGTTTCGTAGACGTATCCGTCATTGTAGTCACCTTCAGAATATTCTGAGGCCACATCGCCCCAGATGTATTTCCAGTCAAGGGTATCAACCGGATAACCCTTGGCCTTGAAGGTCGCAACGACATCCACTATTGATTGTTCCGGATCGTCGCCGTTGTTGTCTTGATCGTTGATGCCGGTGCCGATCTGCTGGGTGTTGTCGCACACCAGTATCTCACCAGAGAAGCCGTCTGGATGATTGAGAATCTGCCAGATGAGCCCCTTTATCCTATCGGAGTTGGTACCGTTCTGTGCGTTCCACTGGAAGTTGGCCTTGATGATTACTACATTGTCCGCGCCAACGATGCCTTGAGGGTGTTCCGCGGTCCGGTGCAGGAAGATATCTTTGGCAGCAAGCATTGCCAGAAGTGTGTCTACTGCCGGGTCTTTCAAGTAGTGGTCTGGAACGGATGCGTCGCCTGGGGCCAGTGAGCCGGACGTGGATGGGATGGAATCCATCACGAAGACGGTGGATACCGGGTCTGAGACCTCCCAGGTGGGCAGTGATGAGGGTGCCTTCTTGGCCCCGGCAAGGCCGGGTGACGCTCCCAAGAACATGACTCCTACCAGCAAGATGGAGACTGCAGAAAGCTTTGCAAATCTCTTTAAAAACAAGCCCCCGCCTAAAACCGCAATCACTGCCAGAAACCAAGTTGAAGCAAGAGGAAACGCCATCTGCTGACAGGGATAAGTTAACCGCTTGGGATTTGTCCCGCTTCTGAGCAGGACCCAGAGAAACGCAAAGAACCCGGCTGTCCAGAACCACCAGTGCCGATTTTTGAACCCCTTTTTGCCTGAATCCATAATTAGCTCCTAACGATTGATCTATAACAGATATATTCTAGCTTCCTTTGCCTTCCCGTCAAGGTGGAGCAGTTCGTCATCGCGGGTACCTTGCGCCCCCTCGCGATAACACCCTCCCCCTACCCCCTCCCGTCAAGGGAGGGGTGTTTAGTTATTGCAAGTACCTGACCAGGGCGCAGGCGGGGTATTCTCATGATTACTCCGAGCTAACGCTATTACCTTAAGGGAACAACACCCGTAACACACCTACCTCCCCCTTGATGGGGGAGGATAAAGGAGGGGGTGGTTATGGGCTTTCACCCTCCCCCTGCCCGACAGGGGCACGCTGTCTTGTCAAGGGAGGGGAGCTTCCTCGTAGCCTGTTCTTTAATATCTGCGCAAAGGAGTTCCTATAGTGGAGCACACCCTCTCAGGGTGTCCGGACAGGCTGGAGGCCTGTTCTTTAATATCTGCTCAGCCTGGAGAGGCTGAGCCACATTATCTTTTGCGATCTTTTACCCCTCCGGGGCACACGTACCCGGAGGGCAAAAGGAGCACGATGACAAATGGTGCTGGTTTAAAGATTACCCACCTGAATCTCTTTCCTTATAAACGCGTTGAATGAGGAGCAGGCCTCGGCGTCCCGCTTCAGCCCTTCCGGATCTTGCTGCGCTCTTCTGGTCATGTAGATATTAACCCTCTGGCGAAGTTCGTCGGGCAGTGGGCGGTCGTTCCCTCTACCATACCTGCTATCGGCTGGGTCGCCGAACATCGGGCGAACCTTGCGAATCCTCTCGTTTGCCTCCGCGGCACTCAGCCCTTCCTCTTTCGTAAACCTCAGGAAAAGTGCGTACACAAAGACCTCATCCACCTTACTCATCATCCTGCGCTCAAGATCGTGCATGTTCCACCACCACCGGATGTTCTGGTCCCGAACACCTTCTGCTCTCTTCTTGGCCAGTACGGTTTTGACTTTTTTATCTGTGGATTCTTTTTCTAAAAGCATATCACCCAGGTCAGGCGGCAGGTTCATGGTGTCTTCATTTCCTGCTTCTTCGGTTACCTTCCTGAACAGGTCTTTGAAGGTTCGCTTCGCCTTTGCCATGGACATCCCCATCATCTTCTGGAATATAGGCAGATATTGATTCCTCAGGTGTTTCTGGAGCGTGGATGTTTTCGCCATGTCCGTCTCCTTAGATACTAACCTACACCTGATCGGGGTTTTGTCAACGTCACCCTTGTTCTTCGAGTTGACATTCGCATCCTCACTGTTATAGTTACGTTATGGCTGATGCTGTTATGATCAAGGAGTTAAGCACTGAGGAGATGTCTCTTGAGATCAGGCGGCTGGCAGCCGAGCGGCGGGCGCTTATTTTGGTTCACAACTATCAGCTGCCGGAGATCCAGGACCTTGCCGATTATCTCGGCGATTCGCTTGATCTGGCCCGGCGTTCTGCCGAGGCCACGCATCCGGTAATATTATTCTGCGGTGTGCGTTTCATGGCCGAGACCGCCAAGATCCTTGCTCCAGACAAGATGGTTCTTCTGCCCCGCCCAGATGCGGGCTGCCCCATGGCCGACATGGCCGATGTTGAAGGTCTGCGCAACCTGAAGGCCGAACATCCGAATGCCAAGGTGGTTGCTTACGTCAACACCAACGCCGACATCAAGGCCGAGGTCGACGTCTGCTGCACCTCTGCCAACGCGGTAAAGGTGGTCGAAGGGGTGGATGCCGAAGAGATCATCTTCGTCCCTGACTGCAACCTTGCATCCTGGGTCCAGCGTTTCACAAAGAAGAAGATAATCCCCTGGGCAGGATTCTGTCCGATTCACCGGCGGTTCAAAGTTGAGGAGGTCAAAGCCGTGCGCGAGCGCTATCCCGATGCACTTATCATGGTTCACCCGGAATGCGATCCTGAGGTTATTGATCTGATTGATGAGGTTACCTCAACCAACGGGATGGTGAGACTTGCGCAATCATCCGATCGCAAACGCTTCATCGTGGGAACCGAGGAGGGGCTCATCTACCGTCTCAAGAAGGAGAATCCTGCCAAGGAGTTCTACTCGCTTGGCGCGCCCAAGGTCTGCGAGAACATGAAAAAGATAAGGCTTAAGCACGTTCTGGAGGCGCTAAAGAAGGATCAGTACCAGATCCAGGTTGATCCTTCCATCGCTTTCCGGGCACAAAAAGCCCTGGATGAGATGCTGAGATACGTATGAGGTTCCACGAAGTTACCCTGTAAATTTCAAAATGCACCGAAGGGCGACGTTTACGGAGCACCGAAGGACGACGGTTACGGAGTACCGAAGGACGACGGTTACGGAGTAAATATCAAATTGAAGATGCAGAGGGTTGAATATTGATAAAGAAAAACCTTCCAACAATCACAGCACTTGGAGGTCAACTGTTCACCGTCAAACAGTCAAGACAAATTTGCAATTTGAATTGAGCGACACCCTCGTATACATGGGCAGGTGAGGCTGTTCCACATCTTTCCATCACCCCTCGGCATCTTTGACGCCACACCCTCTACCCTGACAACCATCCCTTAACCCACAGCCCCCCTTGACAGTCAAGCATAAATTGTGTAAAATTCCTAACATAAGTTGATTTAAGGTAAAGAAGGAGGACCGTAATGAAGAAGAGTGCAATTGGTGCACTACTTGCGATTGTGTTCGTGGGTTTAACTGTCACTGGATGCGACGCCCTGAGGCGAACCGTTGAAATCCCCGATCTGACCAAATCTACCGTTGAGAACGCGAAGGTCTCCACTGAGAAGAGAGGGCTTTTGATCTATGTGGTGGACGAGATTGAGTCTGACGAGGTAGAGAAAGGGCTTATAGCCAAGCAGGAGCCTCTTCCCCTTTCTGAGGTCAAACGGGGTTCCTCTGTAAAGGTGTGGATCTCCAGGGGGTTAGTCAGGGTTGAAGTTCCTGCTCTTGAGAATGTTGCTGTGCGTGAGGCACGCGCCAAGCTGAGCAGACTGAGACTTGATGTTGACGTGGAGGAGGTATACTCCGAAGAGATCGCCAAGGACTTTGTGGTATCATCGGATCCTTCCCCAGGCATGATGGTCCAGAAAGGCACCACCGTGAATTTAAAGGTAAGTATGGGTCCTGAACCGCCCAAGACAGCGGTGGTACCTAAAGTGATTCGCATGGGCAAGAGCTCGGCGAAGAAGAAGATCGAGTATGCCGGCCTCGAGGCGAAGTTCGTTTATCGTGTCCACACCGAGTACTACGAGGGAACCCTCTACTATCAAACACCCAAGGCGGGCAGCGTGGTTCCAATCGGCTCGACCGTGACCGCCTACATCGCTACCGTTCTGGATTAGAGAGGACAAAGGATATCAAGGGGTCGGCTAAACCGGCCTCTTTTTTTTACCCCCGAACGCTTGCGAAGCAAGCGCTTGGGGACCCCTTTTAAGAAGGATGTAGGTTCGTCCCTCGCCGCAAGGGAGCACCAGACTCTCCATCCGCGACTTCAGCCCGTAGCGCTCGATCAGCAAGTCCGCCTCATCCAGCTCAGCCCTGCCTCCAGGTCCCTTGTAGAAGAGAACTCCACCCTTCTCTTCAAGATGATCAACTACTACGGGTAAGACCTCAATAATCGTTCCTATTGCTCTGACGGTGATAAGATCAAAACGCTTTTCTAGATTCTCGCCTCGATCAGGGAATAGCTCTAGATTGGTTGGCTGGAGTTCTCTTATCACCCGCAATAGGAATGCGGCCTTCTTTTGACGCGATTCTACTAAGGTGACGTGAATATCAGGCCGGGCTACAGCCAGAGGGATGCCAGGCAGTCCAGCACCTGATCCCCAATCCGCTAATTTGGAATCTGCAGGAATCATATTTACCGGGGCGAGTGAATCTGCGAAGTGCAGCTCCTCAAGACGAGAAAGATCTCCTCGAGAGACCAGATTGATGTTTTTGGAGGCATCAAGGATCAGCTCTTTGTATCGCTTGAGCTTATCCTGTTGATCCGTTAAGAGTGTGATTCCTTTGCTTGTGAGGAACCTCTCAAGTTGCTGGTTCATACATTGTCCTTAAAGTTCAGGTCTCACGTAGTGTCGGAAGAAACGCTTCAGTGTTACGGGTGGTACGGCTGTTAGATGTATTGAAGGGGTACGGGTGTTAGGGGTGTTACGGGTACGGGTGTTACGGGTACGGGTCACACGTCGCGGTCAAGATAGGTGTCGTGTTCCAGATAGGGATGATACTCGCTCCACCGCTCGCCCGCATTGCTGCGAGCCGCAACCTCCTCATACATTGCACGCTTGGCATCGAGGTTGTCAAGTTGATGCAGGATCTCTGCTTCCAGGAACAGCGGCCTGCGGGGCGAGCCGTACTCCATAAACCCGTGATGACTGATAACCATGTGTAAGAGCTTCCATGCAAGCTTTTCATGGAAGCGAGGGATGCGTTCTATCTCGCGCTCGATCATCCTTGTTCCTATCACGATGTGCCCTAAGAGTTTGCCCTCGTCTGTATTATCTATGGTACGCGTATATTCGTACTCCCGTATCTTGCCTATGTCGTGCAGGAGTACCCCTGCGAGAAGCAAATCCTTGTCCAGATCCGAATTCAGTTCACAGAGCGCTTCGGCTGCGGTAAGCATGTCGTATGTATGGACGCACAACCCACCGAGATATGCGTGGTGAGCGCGTACCCCTGCCGGGGCGAGTTTGAACTGCCGCTCGAACGTAGAGTTGTTGTAGAAGGCGGTTAGAAGTGCTGAAAGTGGAGTACGCAGTCGATTTGCGGTCTCACGGAGCTTATGATAACAGCCTTCAACGTCTCTCGTTGTTTTTGGCAGGAAATCTGTGTAGTCTACCTCTGCTTCCTTTATCTGCCGAATCCCCTCTATCTTCAGGTTAAGACGTCCGTTGTACTCTGAGAGATGGCCTCGCACACAGGCAAAGATGCCCTTGGGAAGATTGCTTGAAGGTGTAGGATCGAAGAGGATGGACTTGAGAATGCCGGTTCGGTCGCGTAGCTGAAAGATTAAGAAATTCTTGCCCTCGCGTGTCTTCCGGGTCTCCTTGTCGGCTAGATAGAAGACATCATCTACATCGTCGCCGGAGCGTAAGTTCTCTATGAACTGTCTCTTCATCAGAAGCAGTACGAGAGGGAGATGCGGTGAAAGAATCCCAGGTCAAGCCCCGGGGTGATAGCGTAGTCAACCGATACCCCTGCCAGATCGTGTATTCCCAGACCCAACGAGAATCCGGCCAGGATGTCAGCACCTTCCCCTGTCTTCCATGCCGAGCCCTGGGTTGAGTATCCTCCCCTTAGAGCCAGGATGTCAACAGGGAGGAACTCGATCCCTGCCCGAACGATTAGCGGCGCATCAAAGGGTTTGGCCACATCCAGACCCAGAAGAAGATTCTTCACCCCTGCGTAGCTTACCCCGCCTCCGATCCCTAGAGGCATCGCAGAGCGCTCTTCTACGAAAGGTGTTATCTCGTATGCGGCGTTCTGCAATGCAACGCCTATAGCCAGGCCGGGCAGAAGATCAGTATACATCAGTCCAACATCAGCAGCGGCTCCTATCTGGGTGTTTGAGTCGGCCACAGCAAGATGGATCTTCAGATTGGTTCCCGCACTCAGGTTCTCAATAATTGAATAGGCAACGGTCCCGCCCAGGTTGATGACGTGATAACCGAAAGTGCCCAGATCCTCGTTTGTCGGCGAAGTCTTTGTCATGGTTCCCGAGTTGAGATAGAAGGCTCCGGCTGAGAATCTTAACGGTCCGGATGACGCGGGCTTGAATATAACCGATCCGATATGTATCCCTGCTGGATAGGGGAGATAGTTGGCAGCAAGGATCATATTTTCGCTTGAGGATAATCCCGCCGGGTTGGCAAAGAACGCCTGAGGATTATTCGCCACTCCTAATGAGACCCCGCCCATCCCCTGGCTTCTGGCATCGGGCTGGATGCGCAGGTGGTTGAGTCCGGTCTGGCCCACCTCTAAAGCCATCACAGCTCCAGCGATGAAAAGGATTAATGCTATTGTACGTTTCATCACCTGAGTTTAACGCAAACTCTTTGTATGTCAAGACTTTTCTTCATCCTAATTCTCAATCCCAAGCATGTAGTGCGAGGCTTTAGCCTCGCTTTCATTTTGGCGAACCTTAAGGTTCGCGCTACATGCTTCGGGTGCACCCTTCAACTCCTCAAGGCAAAGCTCCAGAACCTCCTTGAGGTTTTTTTGAAGCTCATCAAGGCTTTTCCCTTGAGTGTGTGCACCAGGGATGCCGGGAACCATTCCGACGTAAAGCTTAGTCTCCGGATCCCATTCCACGTAAGCTGTAAATGTCTTCATAACACCAGTATAGCACATGGGTAGTTCGTGTCAAGACAGTCCCCCAAAAGGCTAAGACCTTTTCTCGCTGAAGGAATCGTTGATCAGCCTACTCCAGTTCGTAGGTGACGTATATCGTGTAGGAAATCTTGATTTCTCCCGGCTCAAGAGCAACAGGAACTCCACTCTGAGAAACATATACCTTTTCACTAGTGCGTCCCCCTTGGATATGGAGACCACCTATTGCGATGTCCGGTATAACTCCACCGTATGGTTGACGGAAGGAAGATTGTAGAGGTGGAAATTCGGATACGCTTAGAGGTTTACCTAGTTCTACACCCGAAAGTTTTGCTATTTGTGAGGCTTTGGTCTGAGCCGCTTTCATTGCTTTTTCCAGAACCTCAGCTTCGTACTTTTTTGGCTCATCAAGGGTGAACGTGACGTTGGTGATCTTTGTTGCGCCAGCTTGTATTACTGCGTCCATGATCGGTAGAATCTTTGTGAAGTCTCTGATTTTCACCTTCAGTCCTGTGGAGATATTGTACCCCTCGAAAACATGTTTGTTTAGAACCGTGCGGCGATAGACCGGTTTTGCAGTAAAATGGGTTGTCTGGATGTCCTTAGCCTCTATTTCACTATCATCCTTCAAGACAATGATGATTCGACTCATGATATCCTTGTTTTCATTGTAGGCCTCGTTTCTATCTTTATTGGTGGTTTCAACGAGGATGGTCATAATGCAGAGGTCTGGAGAGACAGAGATTTCTGCCGTTTCCTTTATACTTAATGTGCGGGTTTGAGGTTGGGCTGCAAGGGAAGTTAAGGCCAGAAGGATCACCAAGGCGGCTATCAAGGTTTTCTTCATTTTATCCTCCTCGGGGTTGGTTTTGATCAAATTATAAAAGAAAGAGGTATAAAGTCAAATTTTTGGTGCGAGAGGTGTAGGGATACGGCATGCCGTGCCAATCACCCCACACGTCTACTCCGCGTTCGCTCCGTGTCCGTGCGGGGACCTCGATTAATAATGCTCCTTTTCGCGTACGCGAAAAGATCGCAAGAAATAAAGGTCGTTTCTGATCCCCCTTTATCCCCCTTAAAAAGGGGGACATGTTAGGTAGCCTCCCTTTTTAAGGGAGGTGCCCGAAGGGCGGAGGGATCAGTCATCAAGGGGGGTGGCCGTTAGGCCGGAGGGATTCTGCTATCTCTTCTATCTTCTGGCAAACCACATCAAAATTCTGCACAACCTCTGTATTCAAGAATCTTATAATCCTTAACCCCCATCCTTCCAGGACTGCGGTGCGTTCCTCATCGTATTGCTTGCCTTCTTCTGTGAAGTGAGATTCACCGTCAATCTCAATAACCAGCTTCAATGCGGGACAGTAAAAATCAACGATGTAATTGTCAATAGGGCGTTGACGCAGAACTCGATGTTTGAATTTACGAAGATAGTCGAACCAAAGCTTGCGTTCAGGTTTGGTCATGTGTTGCCTTAATTCCCTGGTGTGGGGAACCAGCTTAGGATTATATGGGAGATGGAAATCGCCAAGTACTAAACCGCGCTTCTTGAGTTCTTCTTCGTTGTACATCTTATTACTCGATTCCTGTTTGATTCTTCTCCCCAAGGAAGGATCCCCCCTTAATCCCCCCTTCAAAAGGGGGGCAGTTTTGGATCCCCCTTTGCCCCTCTTCAAAAGGGGGGCCTTGTGAGGAAGCCTCCCTTTTTAAGGGAGGTGCCCGAAGGGCGGAGGGATAAGGTTTTAGACTACGAAGTTGACCAGCCGACCCGGTACGTAAATGGTCTTCTTGGGTTCAGTAGGGAGATACCCTTTTACCACCCCTATCTCACGCGCGGCGGCAATCACTTCGTCTTTAGGCATATTTTTATGTACTACCAACTTGCCGCGAAGCTTGCCGTTGACCTGCACCACCACGGTCATTGTATCCTCAACCACTGCGGCCTTGTCGTATGAAGGCCATTGGGAGTCGAACACACTTTCTTTGTTACCGAACGTCTCCCACAGCTCCTCTGCAAGGAAAGGCGCAAACGGGGCAAGTAGCTGGGTGAGTTTGTGCATGGCATCTCTTGCCACAGCAGAAGTCTTTGCAGGCGAGTTGGCAAAAAGGGTTACAAACTCCATCATGCGCGCAATCGCGGTGTTGTAGTCCATAGCTTCCGCGTCCTCACTCACCTGCTTGATGGTCTTGTTGATAGCACGGTATATCTCGTCTGCCTGCGCATCATCCGGGCTGACCTCGTGGTCAGCCCCTACTTTGATTTGAGCAGCGGCCAGGCCTTCGGCGTAGACCCGTTCCAGGAACCTTGTCGATCCTTTAATGCCCTTCTCTGACCACAACACCTCACGGTCAGGCGGGGCGAAGAAAAGCATGGCTACGCGCGCGGCATCAACGCCGATGCGGTCTATAAGTTCTCGAGGCGAGACCGCGTTGCCCCTGGACTTGCTCATCACATCACCATGCTCGTCCAGAACCATGCCGTGGTTGAAGAGTTTTATGACCGGTTCCTCCACCGGGGAGATGCCGAGATCATACAGGAACATGGTTATGAACCGGAAGTAGATCAGGTGTCCGGTGGCGTGCTCGTCGCCGCCGATGTAAAGGTCTATGGGCAGCCACTTTTCTGCCTCAGCCTTGCTAAATATCTCCTTGTCATTCTTTGGATCCACATACCTCAAGTGGTACCAGGCCGAGTCAACAAAGGTATCCATGGTGTCGGTATCACGCTTTGCATTACCTCCGCACTTGGGGCAGGAGACGTTTATAAACTCCTCCACCGACTCCAGGGGCGAGCGGGCCTTGGGAACGAAGTTGACCTTTGACTCATCAGGCAGGAGCACGGGCAGCTCTTCGGCGGGCACCGGCACCATACCGCATTTCGGGCAGTGAATCATGGGTATGGGCGCACCCCAGTAGCGCTGTCTGGAGATGAGCCAGTCGCGGAGACGATAGGAAACCGCAGGTTTGCCGAAGCCCTCCTCAGCCGCATACTCCGCAACCTTCCTTATTCCTTCCACCGAGCTGATGCCGTCGAACGGTCCTGAATTGACCATCACACCCGGATCAACGTAGGCGGCCTCCATCTCGGAAAGCACGAGCTCATGATCCGGCGGTTGAATAACTATCTTGATCGGTATGCCGTAGCGCTTTGCGAACTCGAAGTCGCGCGCATCGTGTCCGGGTACGGCCATCACCATGCCTGTTCCGTATGAAGCCAGCACGTAGTCGGCCACCCAGAGCTGCACGTCCTCGTTATTGAACGGGTTACGAACTCTCAAGCCGGTATCCACCCCGTCCTTCTCGCGATCCTCAGCTAAGCGCTCGATCTCAGATTTCAAAAGGGCGGCATCCCGGTACGCCTTCACCTTGTCCTTATTCGGCATCCTATCGAGGAGCTTGGAGACCAGCTTGTGTTCAGGCGCTATGGCCATGTAGGTGACCCCGTAGACGGTGTCCGGTCTGGTCGTGAATATCGGCAACTTGATCTGGGGGTTATCCTTCAACTCAAATATCAACTCGGCACCATCGCTGCGGCCTATCCAGTTGCGCTGCATGATCTTTATGGGTTCTGGCCAGTCTTTAAGTTTGTCCAGGTTATCAAGCAGCCTCTGGGCGTAGTGCGTGATCTTGAAGTACCACTGCACCAGTTCCTTCTTTTCGACCTGAGCCTCGCAGCGCCAGCATTTGCCTGAGATCACCTGTTCGTTGGCCAGCACCGTATTGCAGGCGGGGCACCAGTTTACGAAGCCAGTGTCCCGATACGCCAGCCCCTTTTCATAGAGCTTGATGAACAGCCACTGGGTCCAGCGGTAATAGCGAGGATCGCAGGTTCGCACCTCCCTTGACCAATCGTAGCTTAAGCCGAGGGCTTTTATAGTCTCAGTGGCAGTATCAATGTTAGTCTCTGTCCATTTCCGTGGCGATCCCCCGCGTTTTATGGCCGCTTCTTCGGCAGGCAGACCGAACGCGTCGAACCCGAAGGGATGAAGCAGCTGGTATCCATGCATGCGCTTGTAACGCCACATAAAGTCGCCGATGATATAATTTCTAAAGTGGCCGATGTGGATGTCGCCAGAGGTGTAAAGGAACATCTCCAGCTGATAGAACTTGCGTTCAGGATCTACCGGTGTGTCGTACAACTTCCATTCCTGCCAGCGCTTAAGCCACTTGGCCTCGATATCCCTATAAGAATACTTCATCGAACTCCTCAACGCTTGTAGGTGCGAGATTTCCGATTACTACCTGCTCGAGCATTGCCTCTGCATCGCGGCCGGTGGTACGGACAGCCAAGTCAACCTCTGCCAGACGCATAAGAAACCGATGCAATCTTTCGGCGGGCCACCTTCGAGCCCTTTCCGGATACTCCTTCGAAAGCAGCCACCTGCGCGAACCCAATCTCAACTCTTTCGCCATCTCTTCAGACGGAACCCTTCCCTTGAGCTCATGATATTTCAGCAGCGCAAATGCCTCCCTGGAAAGAGCACGAATAATCTGAAGCATGCCTTCCCTTGAATCGAAACGCAACACACGATGCAATTCCCTTGATGCCCTGTCCCGATCTCTGGCAAATACCGCCCTAACACAATCATAAACCCCCTTCTCAAATGAATCGTGCAGGAGATCTTCTACGTCCTTAAGACCAACCCTATCCCCTTCACCGCGGTACAGATCAATCTTCGTAAGCATCTGTGCCAGCGCCATCAGGTTGCCCGCGGAAAGATCGATCATGAAATCTGCAGTGTCTGCATCCAGGGAAAATCCCTTTGCCGAAGCCTGTTTCTTTAGCCACGTCCCCAATTCCCTCGGCTTTGGAGAAGTCAGCTGGCAGATGGTCACTTTTTGCTTCTTAGCCCATTTGAGGAGGTTATCTGAGGATTTCAGGTCTTTTTCAGCCATAAGGACCACGACCCGTAACACTTCCCGTAACACCTCCCGTAACACCTTGCGTTCCTTTGCCGGATGTGCGGCTACCCGCTCCAGCGCCTGGAGCTGATCTTTCTTCAACTTGTGCGCCGAACGCAGCACCGTGACCTTTGTTTCCCCTCCGAACGAGAGGGTCCCAGCCGACGCCAGTAGCTGGGCCGGATCAAGCAATGCGGCGTCCACGACTTCGTATCCCCAACTTCCTGCTCCGCCGTAATTTGCACGAAGGGCTGTTAGAATCTCTTCGTGAAAGAACGCCTCTTCGCCGTAGCAAAGTAATGCCACAGGTAAATCCCGCGCCTTGATGCGTTTTGCTAGTTCTTGCCTTGTGATGTGCATCTGTAATGATATTTAGTTAGACCACTTATGTCAACCGCACTCCTGTAACACCCCGTAACATATCGTAACACCCCGATAGAACTCAAGTCCCGCAAGATTTGACGTAGAAGCCCGCTTCCCTCAGTGTAGTACTACCACCTTACCGGTTGCACTACCGCCGTCGTTTTTAACCCTTGCAAAATAAACCCCCTGCGGAAGTGTCGCTGAGGCGTTCCAGACTCCTTGACCTTCGACTGTTTCGGTGAGCACGCGGCGGCCGTCGGCGGAGTAGAGGGTAAGGCGGGCTTCGCCGGGGACATCGTAGGAAAGGCGGTTGAGGGATGCCTCAAGCTGGATGGGGGATTGGGTAAAGACAGGTCTTTCCTCTACCCCTACGCCCATGTTCCAGTCGGTGATCATTACAAAGGCCTCGAAGATGGTGTCGGTGTTGAGGCGCGAGTACACCCAAACGATGCGGTCGTTGCAGCAGGCCACCGCAGGTGGCTGAGTGTGGTGCCAGTTGTTAAAATCGCTGTTCACGGTGTCCGCTCCCAAGGGCGGGGTGTACTCAAACAGGTTAGTCCAGCGTATCGGCTCATTGTCTTGTATATATCCCAGTATCGCCCCACCATGCTCCCAGTAACGCTTCTTGGACGGATCAGATGTATCAGGACGGTCAGAGTAACTCCTCGTGTGCGTGTAGGCAAAGCTGTCGTTAGGGGCAACAGCCGTGGAATACCAGCCTACCGGACCGCCATGGGCAAGCCACAAGGTATCCCACCATATCAGCCCGCGTATAGGATGGCGCGTCAGACCCCTGTCGCTGAACACCCGACCCACAATAATCGGATAACCACTCGGATCTTTCCAGAACATCACGAAGCGGTCGTTATCCAGCCAGTAAGCCTCAACCCGGGTACCATCAAGGCTATCCTCATTCACCAGATGCCCCATCGGCTCCCAGCCAAGGATTGGTTCATCCTCGGCATCAAACACCTGAAACCTGGGATAAGATGTTGCATTCGGAGGAAGGCGAAACTCATGCCAGGTTACCACCAGGTCGCCTGCATCGTTCAGCGCCACACCAGGATAGCGGCAACTGACATCATCAGGGAGATCGTCGTGAACCACGAAGGGGTCACCCTGCGGACCGCTATCGAAAGAATAACGTCTGGCGCAAATCGCTCCTCCTGTATCCCAGGCTATAGCAAACTCGCCCTGGTCGTTAAGACTCACCGCAACCGATCTGTTGCTCCAACTGACGTATCCCTGATGGCCTGTCTGAGGGGAACCCAGAGGATTGCCGCTCGTGTCAAAAAGTTGCAGACGTAAAAAAGCCTCATTAGGATCCGGATAAGGATGTTCTGTCCAGAGCAGGACGGTGCTGCCTGATGAATCCATGTCAAGATGGGAACCGCCGATCCGGTTGGTGTCCGCAACCTTGGTTATCTTGTAGGGATCGGTTAAAGGGCTGCCGTCCGGGTCAAAGAAACGAATGAAAAGCTCCAATTCATGGGGGGGGTAATCCATCTGCAGGTAGTCTACCCATGCTACGGCAAAATGCCCGTCAGATGCCATTGCTGTGCGCAGGCACCTCTGATGATGCCC